>Ga0105154_1001101_pt1 | contig 11038 bp, 8 predicted proteins | sample SSWtaG_FD_89672 | JGI IMG/M metagenome (GOLD analysis project Ga0105154, IMG submission 89672) | Hot spring microbial communities from Sandy's Spring West, USA to study Microbial Dark Matter (Phase II) - SSWsed_matched | ecosystem: Environmental > Aquatic > Thermal springs > Hot (42-90C) >... | reverse complement strand
CATTAGGAGTAAATATGGACAAGGTAAAGGTTGTAGATGCTGAATATCTTGCATCAGATAAGAATTACTGGATGCTTGTAATTAAGGTTGCTAAGAATGCTAGTTTAGCTAGAATTAAGAGAGCACTAACCATAATGGGTAGGAGAGAAGACGAAGCCGAACTAGACTTTTCAAAACTCATTTACCCACCAATGCAAGTTGCCGACATATTCTACCTTAAGGTAAACATCGCCTTAGGAGGCATAGATCAGAGAAAAGCACATATGTTAGCTAGAGATGTTGCAGAAAAACTTAAAATAGAAAAGCCAATAGCAATACATACACCACTACTTACGGGGCTTCAAGGAGTTCAGAGAATGGAAACTGCTGAAGCAAGTATACTTTCAGCCAAAATGAGTAAGTCAAAACCTTACTCAGCAATATTTATTCATGACAGCCCAGATGAAATAAGAAGTAAGATTGGAAAAGCATATTGTCCACCTAAGGTTGTTGAAAACAATCCTGTAGTGGAAATAGCTAAGTACATTCTATTCGCAAATGAAAACTTCGTAATACATGTTGAAAGACCTTCTAAGTACGGTGGGCCTTTAGACGTTTACAGTTATGATGAACTTGAAAAACTATATAAAGAGGGTAAACTGCATCCCCTTGACCTGAAAAACGCAGTAGCTGATGCGCTCATAAAATATCTTGAACCTGTAAGAAAATATTTCGAAACAAATAAGGAAGCACATGAGCTCCTTAATTTCATGCTTAAAACGAATATTACAAGGTGAAATAGGGGAATGAAGTACTTAATTAAGGCGAAAATAGAGGTTGACGGAATAGTTGAAAAACCTGATGTAATAGGTGCAATTTTCGGCCAAACAGAAGGCCTTTTGGGGGAAGAATATGACCTTAGAGATCTTCAGGAGAAGGGAAGAATAGGGAGAATACAGGTTGAGTTGAAAACATTAGGTTCTAGAAGCATAGGAGAAGTTATTGTTCCCTCAAATCTAGATAGGGTTGAAACAGCACTTCTTGCAGCATTACTAGAGGCTGTAGATAGAGTAGGTCCTTACTCTGCGAAGATAAGGGTTGAGGAAATAGTTGATCTAAGGGTTGAAAAAATAAAGAAAATCACAAACAGAGCTAAGGAAATACTTCAGAAAATGATACATGAAAAAGGAGTTGACATTAAAGAAATAATGGACCAAATAGTTAAGGATGTAAGAAGCACTGAAATAATAAAGTACGGTCCTGAAGGATTACCTGCCGGACCCGATGTAGACAAAGTAGATACAATAATAATTGTTGAAGGAAGAGCAGACGTAATAAACATGTTAAAATACGGTTATAGAAACGTAATTGCAATAGAAGGTGCTGGAACAAAAATACCTGAAACAATAATAAAGTTAAGTAAAGAAAAAACAGCAATAGCCTTCCTAGATGGAGATAGAGGAGGAGACTTAATACTCAAAGAGCTACTTAGGTTTGCGGATATAGATTACATTGCCAGAGCTCCTCCGGGAAAAGAGGTTGAAGAACTTACTGGAAAGGAAATAGCTAAAGCGTTAAAGAATGCTATTCCGGTTGAGCAGTATCTTACAGATAGGGAAAGAAAAGCAAGAGGTGAACAAGAGAAATCAGCTATGCAGAGAAAAGTCCATGAAGAGGTGAAGTCTACAATTGAAGCTAAAAAGGAACCCAGCGTACACATAGCTCTTCCCCAGCATGTACTAGAAGATATTAAGAAACTTGTCGGTACATTACAAGCTAGAATTTACGATAAAAATTGGAATCTAATTAAGGAGGTTCCAGTAGCCAAACTTGTTGATGAAATTTCAGAGCTAAATGAAGACATTTACTCGATAGTTTTTGATGGAGTAATTACTCAGAGACTTGTAGATGTAGCTACAAGCAAAAACGCTAAAATAATTATTGGAGCGAGAATAGGGGGGCTCATGAAGAGACCTGTGGACTTGCACATATACTCCTTCGATGATGTTAAGTGAAATATTTTAAAATACCTTTTTTCCCTACTTTCTCACTAACTATCCTGTCGAATTCATTCACAAACCTCTCAATACATTCCTTCCTTATTATACCTGAGGAAGCAAACATATGACCATCAGCAAATCCTCCTACATGTTTGGCTGCTTTAACCATTGCATCAGCTATGCTTGGCATTTCTCCCTTACGTATCTTTTCTTCAAGAAGTAAGGGGACCCTTCCAGAAACCTTAAGCAATTGTTCTGGTAATTTTCCGAGCCCGGGAATTTCAGGATTCATTTCCATAAATCCTAAAATGTACTTGTCTAAATCAACAAGGCTTTTATATCTTAGCTGAGAAGTAAAGAGCCCTATGGTTTTTACACCAACATTATAGAATAGTTTTCCAACATTAAACCATTGAACATAACTTGTTTTTCTTAAGCCCTCATTACGTATTTTACTTAAAGCTTTTTCAAAGAGTTCCCTTTTAAGCTCCTTCATTTCATCATAGAACTTCATTACCTCCCTAGTTAATCCCTCAAAACATGCTTTGACGGCATATTTTGGCCCTTCTCTGTAGTAACCTATGCTTGAAATCGTAGTGATTATTGAGGATATCGTGTAGTGAGGCTTTCTTAATCCGTAGAAGTCAACATAGTATTTTTCACCGGTTTTCGAAGTATGTTTTCGAACTCTACCGGTAATTTCAGAGTCCTTTAAAGGTATTTCATTAAGCCCTCTTAAACGTCCGGGAATTTCTGCAGACCCTATAATCGCTAAGAACGCGTATTCCAGAATGTTTTTACCCATAAGCTTGAAAGTGGCATAAGCCATTGTTGATGCTGAGGCATCAGTTTCACCTTTAAACCCATAAAGTTCGGGATTTATATGCACGATTCTTTCATCATCAACTTCTTCCGGCTCATGATGGTCTATTATTAATACTGAGCCTCTCTCCAGATTTTTAGAAATAGTTTTCACATGGGGGGATCCTAGATCAACATATATTATAAGCTCATTACTTTTTTGGCGCATATGTATTAGCCTAATTGCTTCTGGAAAGAGCTTTTCCAAACATATCCTATGCATTTTTCTATTCAGCCCTATGCCTAACATAGTTAAAGCAGCAGAACATATGCCGTCAGCATCATCGTGATGTACTAAAGTTATCTCACTATATTCTTCAATTTTCCTCTTAGCTTCCAACACATTTTCTCTAAGCTTATCGGGAATTTTAATCATAGAATATTTCACCTAGCGGAAGAAGTCAAAAAGTGTTCTTTGCGATTTAACTGTTGTTGCTTTAAGCTCCTTTTCTGTAATACCAAAATATGTGAGAGCTCTCGCAACAGCAGGTATAATTTGTCTTTCAACATAGTAGTTTGTGTCAATGTCTTCGATTTTAGCTGCAAAATATGGTACTGCTCTATCAGCTAACTTTCCTGAACCCTTAATTATAACATACCCTATTTTCATACCTACTGAGACCTTTAAGCCCATTTCCATAATTTTCTTAGCTACAGCAACATGTGGTGCTTCTACCTCATATTCTTCAAGTTTCTTAGAGATTGTTTTCCACACTATCAATTTACTTATAGGTATTTTTCCTTCTCCAAGGTCTCTTATGACCTTTCTTACATATTCAACAGCTTTATCGACACTACCTTCCTTCAGTATTATTTCCATAACTTTTTCCTGAACTTCCTTAGCAATATCAGCCCAATCCCCCCTTACAGCTTCAAATCCTACGATATCTATTCTTCCATCGGGGAGAAGTCCAGCATATCTCTTCTTAGCTTCTGTGAAGAACACTCTATCATATATTTTGTCTATTTTTATTTCAAAACCAAGCTTTTCCTGAACAATTTTGATTAGTTTCTCGACTTTTTCCCTATCGTACTTTACGAAAATGCTATCGGTGTCACCATATATGACTTCTAACCCTAGTTTCCTAGCGAACTCAATAGCTTTCTTTATCGTTTGCCTACCCCAAGCAGTTGTTGCTTCAGCTGCTGGTTTACAGTACCATCTAGCTCCAATCCATCCTTGGTAACCGTACATGGCGTTCGCTAGTACTTTTAGAGCTTTTTGCCTTTCATCGAGAATTCTGTATTCTGGCGATTCCGGACTATACTTTTCCATTTCCTCCCTAACTTGCTTCCTAAGCTTAAGTAGGGTTTCTAGAACCCTCTTAAAGAATCCTGGAGGTTCCCTTCTAAACCTATGCCCTATCTCTGGAGCTACCCAAGCACCTTCAGGAGGTACTTCTTCATTGGGCGGAATGTATGTGTCTGGAGAAATATTGTATTTAATCATTATGTTGGGATACATTGATGAAAAGTCTAAAACAGCGATGTTTTCATGAACTCCTCTCTTAGGTTCTAGAACTATTGCTCCCCTATATGGCTCATAGGGTCTTTCAACCCTATTTGGGATAAGTTCGTTAGCTAAGTACGCTTCTCTCATAAGATACCATTCAACACGGTACCCTACCGATGCTGCCCCTACCTGGTCTAGAGGGAGCCCTGTTATGCTTGATAGCTGTATTGCGAAGGGTAAGAACTTTTCACCTAAGCCATATGTTGAAATAACGTCGTCAGCTCCATACTTCAAGAATAGAGGTCTTTTTGATGGATCATCCCAATATTTGGGCATTTCATACCATTCAATAAGTACTCTCTTATTCTTAGGCATAATGCCTAAGTAATCAGCTATGTTCTCAAGAGTCTTAACCTTAACTTCATAAACTTCTTCAGCGAAATCGTAAAGATCAACATTAGCCCTACCCATAATAGATACATGTCCGTAAACGCTTGGATTAGGTTCAGCACCTGTTCTCCCAACGTTGATTTTAATATCTAATCTCTTACCTCTCTCTATAAGGTACGGCCAATCAAACCTATTACTATTATACCCTATTATTATATCTGGATCTTGTTCTTGGACATATTTAACAAATGATTCAAGAACACCTTTGTCTTCATGATTCTTAGCTACGAACTGTTTCAATCCTTCACTACTTGAATATGTAGACACTATTATTACAGGGTCTCTTTCAGGGCTAGGGGAACCTCTAGGATTGTAGCATTCTATGTCGAAGGCTAGTTTTCTTAGAGAAGGCTCCTTAATTATATTTATGGGTTTTATCGGAGGTTTTACATAATATACTTCATCAACTCTAATGTTTGTTTTCTTATCGTATTTAACAACCTCAGCTTCATGCCATGAAGAAGGTTTAAGTTGGTAATCTATGAGATATCTCATAGAGAACCTTATGTCTGCTTCTAAAACCTCCTTAACCTCAGGAAACCTCTTTATTTCCTCCCTATACTTAGGTACTTGGTCAGGAATTACAGTAACTACCTTAAGAACCTTAACTGGTTTTCCAAAGTACTTCTTAGATGCTTCTTCAACAGAAGTTATGGGTGATCTAGCTACCGATAAGGCCTTAATTTTCGATTTAAGCTTAGAAATATCTACTCCTTCTCTAGGTAAAACGTAGAAGTAAGGTCTAAAGCTTCTATCTATTAAAAGAACTCTCCTATTATCCTCCGTTATTCCCCAAATTAGAATTTGCGGTTCTTTACCAACAACCTGATATGTTATGTCAAGGAGCCAGAACCTAATCTTAGTCAAAATCTAACTCACCCTCTACTTCCACATAATAGTTTTTACACGTTAGCTTACTTAACTCCAACTGAACATGGTTAATCTAAAATCTTATACATAACATATGCATCTTCACCATCAAGATAGAAGTTCTTTAAAGTATATGCGATTTTAAAGCCCATTTTAGAATAAAGATTAATCGCTGGCTTATTAGAAACTCTAACTTCCAACCTTACAACCTTTACACCATTGGTCTCGAATCTTCGAAGAAGTTCTTTTATAAGTAATTTAGCATAACCTTTCCTTCTATGCTCAGGATGTACAGCTAAGGATATTATATGTCCTAAAATATTCCACCTAATCAATCCTATGATGTAACCCCTAATTTCCCCGAAGCCATTTTCAATTACGAGGAAAGTTCCCTTACATATTTTAGAATATAGTAGAAGTAAAGCTTTAGGATAAGGTTCTTTAAATGACAACTTTTCTATTTCATAAACTTCGTTTAAATCTTCCTCCCTAATCTCCCTTACCCTAGCCATGGCTTCGGCAGTCCCGCATCCATAGTTTCTTTTCTAGTTACGCTTTATTAAGTAGTTAGCAACACATAGCTTTGAGTATGTGGTGTAACTAAGCATGCATGTAATTTCGGTAGATTCTAGGAAAGGAATATTAAAAGTGAAAATAGAGGATGAAGAAGATTTATGGTTACTTAACACCATAGTTTCCAAAGGAGACATTGTTTTCTCGCTTACTACAAGAGAGGTAAAACCTAAAGGCACAACACGAAGCGGTAAAGGAAGTAAGAGAATACCTATGTACCTTGGTGTGAAAGTTGAGTCAACAGAATATGAGCCATTCACTAATAAATTAAGAATTCATGGAATAATTATTGAAGGCCCTGAAGAATTTGGCTTAAAAGGTCATTACCATACTTTTTCAGTAAGCATAGGTTCTGAAATAACGATAGTTAAGGAGAAAGGTATTCCCAAGTTCCTTATGGAAAAGCTTCTTTCATCACGTAAGCTTAGGGAAAGAGTAGGCATTGTAGCTTTGGACTACGACGAAGTAGCCTTAGGAGAATTAAGAGATTACGGTATAAAAACACTCTTCACTGAAGCAACAAGGTTCCCTGGTAAACGCGATAGTTTAAGAGAAACAAAGTTCATTGAAAGACTTAAAGAACTCTCAGAAAAAATCGTTAATACTATTTCGAGAGAAAACATAGAAACCCTAATTATTGCTAGCCCAGGTTTTCTTAAGGAACAATTGGCCGAAGCTATTAAGGAGTACATGGGGAAAGTGAATGTTAAAATAAACATTGTTACAGCTCATAGTTCTACAGGAGGAGTTAAGGGGATAAGTGAAGTTGTAAAGACGAAAACTATTGAGGACATAATTAAGAACTTAGGTATTGCAGAAAAGGAGAAGCTCTTTTCAGAACTTATGAGAAGACTGTCGCTAAACGAAAACACTGTCGCTTTAGGTTTAGAGGAAGTTTATGAAGCAGCTAAAGTAGGGGCAATAGAGTACCTGCTTGTTCTAGATGAAACACTAAAAAACATGGTTGCTAATGAAATTGAAAAATTCGAGAAAATAATGGAGTCTTTGGAAATGTTCCGCGGAAAAGTAAGAATGTACAGCTTACATCATGAAGCAGGGGTTCAACTTAAACAACTAGGTGGCATTGCTGCGCTCCTAAGATTTCCCATTAGAAGGAGAGAGGGAAAATGTTCTTAACAATGTCTTTTCCTGCCGGGTACTTCTCAATAATGAAGACTTCGTAATTCTTAATGTTTGCCTTACCTATTTCAGCAAGTACTTGTCTTGCATGTTTTGGAGAAACGTTTAGTACAATTTTGCCATGATTTACAATAATGGCCATGGGAAATTTTCTTTCTAAAGCATGTATTCTACTATGTATGGTAGGGTCGTAGTTTTCTTTAGGAATTACTATTTGAACTCTCCTCAATAGTCCTTCGTTCGTTATTTCGTCAAATGGCTTAGCAATTTCCCTAGCCTTTCTTAAAAGTCTCCTTCTTGTTTGAACAAGGTCCTTGAAAGCTACACTGCAGTAATGAACTAAAACATTGTTTATATTATCTGAAGCCCACTTAAGTAATTCTAATGCCTCCTTCTCGCTATCTTCAACAGCAACGTAGGAGTCCTTTTTAAGCTTAAAACCTCTCATTCTAAGTTCTTCAGCATTGCTTTCGGTAAATTCCATTTCATTAAAATTAACAAAATTAACCCTTAACCTTTCGGCTTCCTTTAGAAGCTTAATGTAGAAATCTCTGAAACCAGGTATTAAAGGCACTTCAATACCTACGTCGATATCCGTATACTTTAGTGTTAATTCTATATTTTTGAAAACTCTAAAGTCTCTAATGTGGAACCTTATTTCGTCAAGCCCTACGTTGTAAAGTTTCGTTATAATGTCTTTAGATACATGCTTACCTATAGTGTAAAGGTGTATGTGAAATTTTCCTCCAAAAACACTTTTAAGTAAATCTATTGTTTCAACAACTCTGTGAGGGAATAATAGAGGTTCCCCTCCGGTAATGCTTGCCCCTAAAGCTCTCATTTCATATATTTCTTCTAAAACATCCATAGGTGAAGATGTTTTAACTTCGTTAACGTAAATTACATCCTTATTTTTTCTTTCAGAACTTATAGGGCAGTAGTAGCATTTTTCATAGCACACCCCTGTTATGAAAATCACTGCTTTAGCGCCTTGATAGCATAGCTTACATCCTATCGGTAGGTCTTCTACATATTTTGATCCAAAAAGACCATCTTTAATGACCCTACATTCTTTCATAAAAAATCCTCCTAACATAGGGGTTACTTTTTAATAAAGAGTCTAAAGCTTCCTCAAATGTTTCACCAGGTTTCAACTCGTACTTTATAAAAACACCTGTTCTTCCATGCTTATCTCTTCTAGTAAGAACCCTCACCCTTTCCTCAACAACATCTATAGGGACTCCGAGAAGGCTGGCAACTTCTACTTCCTTTCCTATTATCGGCTCCTCTACATGGCCTCTCTCCGTAGGTTTGATAAGCATTAGTCTCTTATCTACACCCGGTACTCTCTTCATAATGTTTCTTTTTAAATCCTCATATTCTAGCATTCCCCCAAATCTATAGAATTCGTATTCTCTTCTCGAAAGTCTAATTAGAGGAAAAGATACCACTTTGGTTTCAAACTCGTCAAGTATTATATATGCTTTTAAGGCATGCTGCGGTGTTGCTTGCACGATAATTCTCTTAAAAGGCTTATATCCTATGGCTTCTAAAGCTAACTCTACTTTATAAGATGGAATAACATACGGTACTACAACATCTATGTCGCTTGTTTCTTTGACATCACCTCTAGCTACGCTTCCATGAACTATGGGGTTTAAACCAAATTTTGAAAGTGTTTCCATAATTTTTAATGCTTCCTTCCTTTTTCCAACTAGTATTTTCCATCTTTTAGGTTCATAAACTACTTCGACTCTATCACCTACTCTAACGACTTTCTCTTTAACCATTGTTTCTCCACTGCTTCTCTCACGAAGTTAATGAGTAACTATTATTTATCTCTACACGCTTTCTTAAATAAAGGTCTGGGTGTAATGTTAAACGAGGTCGTTAATGTACTAATAGGGTACGTTATTTTCATAGCAGTTATTAATCTACTTTACAGTATATATAAAGATAAATTCAAGAAAGCTGGTGTAGAAGTTTCAGGGATAACTATTGTATGGAGGGTTTTTAGGAAGGAAATAGTTCCCTCCGAAACATTGTTTAAAAGAATTAGGAAATACTGTTATGTGCTTGACGCCTTAGTTCTCATAATGATTGGTAGCTTATTTTTAGGGTTAAAGATTCTTTTTGAAAACATGTTTGGAATAGTTGAGGCTGTAGGGGCTGCTCAAGCACCGGCTAAAGGTGTTGTAACACCTGTTGTACCGTTAATTCCGGGGGTAACGATTTCGCTAGCTAATTTACCAGTGATGTTGGCTGTAATAGCTTTAGCGGCACTTGTTCATGAGGGAATGCATGCGATAGTTAGCCTAACTGAAGGTTCTAGAATTAAAAGTGCTGGGTTAGCACTAATAACTATAATTCTTGCACCATTTGTTGAACTTGAGGAAAAAGATTTTGAGAAATTAAGGCTGAGAAGTAAGCTTAGGATTCTTTCAGCCGGTGTTTCCGGCAACGTCGGATTAGCTATAGTTTCCATAGTGCTTTTCGCCTTACTTCTGCCCATGTTTTTCAACCTATATCCTGGACTTTACATAGCCGGTGTTGTAGAAAATTCCGCAGCAAAAGAAGCTAATATTCCTGAGAACATGGTTATTGTAGCTATAAATGGAACATTCTTTAGCGACAAAGTTAATGTTTTAACGCTCCTCTTTAACCCCCAAAAACTTAACGATGTTCTCTCAGAGTTTAAGCTTAAAGGAAGAACTCTTGCGCTAAAGCTAATGGATTCGAAAAATCCGGATAAAATAGTGGATGTAGTTGTTGTTAGAAATAGCACTGGAGACCCCATAGGTGTTTATCTTTACCCATACATTGTCATGAAGCCTAAGGGTGTTTTGGAAGCTAAAATAGGATATTTTGCTCAAACATTTCTCATATGGTCTTTCGCAATTAATTTAGGATTAGCCGCGATTAACGCAATACCTATCTTCATAACAGATGGCGGTAAAGCATTAGATGAAGCTTTAAAATTAAAGTTTAGAAGAAATGGAGCATTTATATCTAGAGCTATTCAAGGATTTCTTCTCGCAATACTTCTCGTGAACATGGTCTTTTCAGTAATGCTTTATATGCCTTAGTGTGCTATTTTAGGTTTCATGTTGGTTTGTATGGTTTAATGTTGCTATCCAATAGAATCCTTTATAAACTTTGAGAAAGTGGAAACGGAAGTAATGAGTTGCTATTGAATACTCAAGATGTGAGGTTTCTGGGAGGTGGCTCTGAACACCTCTAAGCCCTATGAAGCTCCAAGATGCGATGAGGAGAAGAAAGGTGAAACGATGAAAAACCGTATTAAACCATATGGGAGCTGAACCCCCTTGAAAATATATATTTCAGAAACAATATTTCTAAAGGGGCACGCGGGTAGGGCTGAGGGGCTCGCCCTCCCTCATAACCCGAAACGGGCGAAATGCGGGGGCCAGTAACCCGCTACCGGGCGGAACCAACCCTAAGTACTACCGTAGGGGGCGATGAAACTCCGCCCCATGGGGTTGGCGGTGGCGGATCACCCGCTGGAGGGCGGGTTGATACCGCCTTTACCGGGGGAACCTGGCTAGGCCCGGAAGGGAGCAACCTAACCCCGGACGCCAACGTTCATGGGTTTACGGGGTTGAGATCCTCTACGGTGGGTAACTTAGGGTTGGTTCCGCTTAGGCAGCGGGAGCCGCGTGCCCCTTTCTTCATTTAATATAGTACTTAAGCT
>Ga0105154_1001098_pt1 | contig 11047 bp, 12 predicted proteins | sample SSWtaG_FD_89672 | JGI IMG/M metagenome (GOLD analysis project Ga0105154, IMG submission 89672) | Hot spring microbial communities from Sandy's Spring West, USA to study Microbial Dark Matter (Phase II) - SSWsed_matched | ecosystem: Environmental > Aquatic > Thermal springs > Hot (42-90C) >... | reverse complement strand
ATAAAATACTTTATACTCTTTCGAATGACATTTTGGACAGTAGTAAACAGTGTCTTTTGTTAAATCAAGTTTCTTGCTGCAAATATAACATTTAGCAATAACCCATCCTTTATGGCCCATAGCTGCTGCTCCAACTATAGATCCCAATGACATAGCTTATCCCTTACCGACTTCTATCCATGAGGTTCGGCAAGAATTATATAATCTACTGGATTATTAACTTTACGGGATAAACACTATGGAAATAGCCGCTATTGCTGATGTTCATTCTCCAAAGTATATTAGCATATATGAAGAATCCCTTAAAAATGCTAAATTAGACAATGTAGAACTAATGTTGTTTGCTGGAGACATGATTTATAAGGGGATATGGGTTGAATTCAAGAGAGTATTGAATATTACTAGAAAATATTTTAGAGGTAAAATAGTTGCGTGTTTTGGAAATGAAGAATACGAAGACATAATAGCTTATCTCGTAAAAAACTTTCCGGAAGTAATATGGCTTAACGACGAAGTTTTAACATTAAACTATGGTGATAAAGTACTATTTATTGTTGGGACAAAAGGTGTTCTAGATAGACCTACTAGATGGCAAAGAACACACATTCCTAACATACATGAAATATATTCTGAAAGATTAAAGAAGATCTCTAACTTGTTAAGAGAGGGTAAACGTAGAAGATACACTGTAATTCTGCTTACACATTATACACCTACGTTTAAAACCCTAATTGGAGAGCCAAAATCCGCATGGCCTGAAATGGGTTCTGAAAGAATGGAAAAAATAGTTTCAGAAACAAAACCTGACATCATAGTTCACGGACATGCTCATAATTCTAAGAAAACACATATTCAATTAGGGATAACTAGAGTTTATAATGTAGCCCTACCTGCAACACATAAAGTAACCATAATCCCGCTGGAGTATGGCTTATTAAAATTCCTTTAAAACCAAAGGTTGTTCATTATGGATAACTATAGGAAGTACAAGTTTAAGTATGAAGTTTTCGAAATAATAAATGAGCTCATGAGCGTTGAGAATTATAAGGAGTTCTTTTCAAACGATACCTTAAATTCTGAAGGTAGAAAGAGAATAGAGAAGATAGCGAAAATACTTGCAGGAAGATGTGATGAAACTAAAAATGCACTATATAAGCTAAGAAGAAACCCCACATGGAACAATACTTTAAAATATATTGAAAAAGTTCTTGAGTGCGTAGAGAAGAAATATGGCGGCTATAGCTAAGAAATTATCGGCTCAGTCCATGGGAGTTTAATCATCAGCTCATTTCCTGCCTAGGATTCTTCATCGCCACCCATATTATCTCTGCTTTAGCGAAGCTAATAAGGTTAATCTTAAGATACAATGTTATATCAGGAAGAGAGGTAAAAATATAACTGACATTATCCCGCTAAGGTATATTCCGTCGAAAGTTCCTGCTCCACCTATGCTAACTATTGGTGCTTGCAGCTTATCCCAATCCTTAATTAAGTGTAGAATGTCTGCTCCTAAGAGAACACCTATTGTTGCCGAAGAATATGCTACTAAGACAGCGTAGGCTTGAGGCACAGTTAGTGTTGCTGAGAAGAACGCTGAAACAAGTGGCGGAATAAAACCTGGCATAACAATCCCTACGCCCTTAACAGGCTTAGCTATTACATAGGATATGAATGTTACAATGAACGTAACCTCTAGGAGAGATATGAGAGTTCTCGCCGAATAAGGTGATGTAGCGATTTTAGCTATGAAAATGGCTGTTAGTATTAAAGGTATTACAGCACCTCCCAAATTAACAGCTATAATCATCTTCCTCTTTCTCCTTACGAAAACCGGTATCGTGTAAGGTATTCCGAAGAAGTAAGCATACCTTATCGTAGGTACCTCTATTTCCCTAACGACTTTAAACACAGGTATGTTTACAAGGCTAAATATTGCTGAAAGGAAAATCATCGTTAAAGCTAAAATGAAGCTTTCGCTTAAGCTAAACCCTAAAACCCTAAACAGGGTTATGAAGGCTGTACTCCACCAGAAAAATATCGTTAAGAAGAATAGTGTACCAAACAGCATCAGAAACATTAGTAATAAACTATGTATTGGCGAATAAATTATGATTCTCTTGTCCTCATATTCGTCTTCGAAACCCAACTTTCTTCACTCAAATAGTTGATTCTTCTTAGGCTTCAGAAACACTATTTTAGAAAGTTCCTAAAATATTTATTCGTGAAGTGGTATGGAATGAGGGTTGTGGAGAGCATTATGCAATCATTTGTCCTTAGTGGAATAGCCTACATTAAACCGGCAGCAATGCATAGGTACTCTGAAGACAAAGAGCTAATACCATACATTAACCTTGGAATAATGCTTAACGAATTCCTAACTAAATCTTCAGAGTATGGTGAGAATGTAGCTAGGGGAAAGCTTAGTGTACTACAAGTACCCTTAGGTAAGCTATTAGCTGATGCAATAAGGTATTTGGGAGGTAAATATACTAGCTTACCTATGTTCTTCGACTCATTAGTTTCATCAATCACTTTATCATGTGCTTCATCGTACGCTATGGTTCAGCATAAAGAGATAGCCAATGAAGGACTAATAGGTAAGTCCATAAACTTATTTTTAACATCTTCAACAGGTAGGGATGTCGTAGAGTTTTTAAGGGTTATGAAACTTATGGGTCCTAGAAATTATGTTTCATTAATTAGTGAAAGTGGTCCAACGGAGACAAGAATAACCTTAGAAAACATTTCACTTTACGAACTACTGTTCATTCTGTCAGCTAAAAGCCCAAGCTTCCGATATTTAATGAGCTTTAACACTATTGAAACGCTCGTTAAGATTATGAAAACTACGTTTAAAGAAGTACCTGATGTTAATAATGCGGTAGTTTCTTCATATATTTCTTTAATTAAGGAGCTTAAGCTACCAACTTGGGCTAGGGAGAGTATTGAGAAAGCGGAAAGACGAGGGCTCATGAGGACAAAGGATTCGGCAAGACTACTTTTCGAAGTAGATAGAAAACTTAGAAAAGAGAAGAAAAACTTTAATGACTACATTCCTATAATCACTTTTACTACAGCAATATCGCTAACTCTAGGATACATAAGCATTTGAGGAGGGATCGGATTTATGAAAATAGATGTTGAAATAGAAAAGCTCATACCAAAACTCGGAGCCATAGGCTTAAGCGAAAACATCGTATCTACAATGCTACTAAGGAGTGCAACAGAATTACCTATATGTATGCAGAAAACGAAACCTGAAAAATGCTTAGCAGACATACTACTATGGATCTTGGTGTATTCTAAAATAAAGGGCTACGATATCGAATACTATGTTAATAAGCTTATAAGGGATCTTTTAGAGAAAATTGTTTGATGATGAAAGCTCCCAAACCGACATTGATCCATGAGGAAACACGAGCGTACTGAGTTCTACTTCTCTTATTCAAGTTTTTCAAATAAGCTCTTATCTGCACCACAAATAGGACAACGCCAATCATCGGGAAGCTCTTCAAAAAGTGTGCCAGGTTTAATGCCGTGTTCAGAGTCTCCTTTTTCCTCATCATATATGTACCCGCAAACAGTACAAACATATTTTGCCAAAACCTTAAACCTCCGAGCATATTTTATATCTAATCCACCAAGGATGTGCTATTTTATTTGACACTATTTTCCTTTCTCTCTTTATTTTATATAGCAGTATATCCTTTTTAATGTATTATTGCTACTGCTTAAGAATGTTCAAAGCTATGTTCTCTAAAGGTTCCATTATCGGTGATGGTGTTATCTGGGGATGTGCAGCTTTCGCTGATGCTACTATGTCTTCTGCTGTTACGTAGTTTTCGATTAGTGACCCTATTGTGTTTACTAATGAACCTACATAATCTGTATAGCCAAATACCTGCCCCCCTATAAGGTATCTTTTACCCTTTAGGAATAGTAGTTTTACTTCTAGATCGTGCGTTTCAGAGATTTCCGGCGGGTATTTATCCTTAACTTTCATGCCTAATGCAGTATATTTTAGCTTATGCTCTTCTGCTTGGGTTTCGGTGAAACCTGCTACGCCAATGACAATATCGCCTATTTTCGAAATGTATTTTGGAACGATACCTTCGACTTTCACGACATTTCCTTTAGCAATATTTACCGCAGCTACTCTAGCTTCCATAGCTGCTATTGATGCTAGCATGTATTTAGCTGGTTTCTTAGTTATGAAATCTCTCTTTTCAGCGCAGTCGCCTACAGCATATATTCTCGGATCGTTCGTTAGCATAAATGGATCAACCCTTACACCGTAATGTGTTGTTTGTAGCCCGGATTTCTCAGCGAGCTCCACATTAGCTATGATGCCCGTAGTAATTATTGCTACATCTGCTTCAATACTTTCACCGCTACTTAAAATAACTCTTTCTAGTTTTCCAAGTCCCTCAAAGGAGGATATCGATACGTTAGTAGTTATTCTAACACCTTTATTTCTAAGGTAATTTTCTACTTTAATTGCGAAGTCTTCATCGAAATTTAACGTTAAAACATGCTTCAAAGGCTCGACTATTGTAACTCTATATCCGGCTTCAATAAGCTCATTAGCTATTTCCACGCCAGCTAATCCTCCGCCTACTATAGCGATTGATGATGCTTCATTAACTTTCTCTTTTAGTTTAACTATTCTTTCGTAATTTTCTTTAACGTAGAATACTCCATCAAGCTCTTCACCTTTCACATTAAGTTTTGAAGGTTTAGAACCAGTAGCTAAAACTAAGTACCCATACTTTATTTTGCCATGTCTCTCTAAGATAACTTCCCTACTGAACCTATTGATACTTATGACTCTATCAATTATGAGCTCTATGTTATTTCTTTCGAAAACATCATCACCTATAATGTTTTTTTCTAAAGGAATTCTTGTAAAAATGTAAGGTATCGCGCAAGGTATTAGTTGCTTCTTAGAATCCCTAATTAAAACTATTTTAGCGCTAGGATCAATAGTTCTATAAGCTAAAGACGCCTCTGTACCAGCCGGACCCCCGCCAATAACTACTAAATCCGCTTCCACCCTAAACCACCTTATCCTAAATTACGCTTTATTCAAAATATCAATATACCGTTTTAACACTAAACTATAACTAAATAAGGTTCCCGGAAGCAAATGATGGGGGCTTACGGAAATGCGCTATGGTCGATAAGAATGTGTAGATTATTACTATATGTGTTTAAAGGCGGCAGTACTTTCTGGGATAAAGTGATTGATTCATTCTATTTTGCTTCAACAAACGACACTATACTATGGGAGTTAACTGGTAAGAAAAGCCATAATCATGGGTGGGGTTATGTAATTTATAGGTTTAGCAATAATAAGGCCTTTTTAAGCTATTATAAGACATCTACTCCTATAGGAGATGATGTTGAAGGAATAAACCTACTTAAAAACTTTGGAGAACTAACATCTAAAGCGCAAATGCTTATAATGCATTCTAGACTTACAGGCGAGAGGGAAGTTAAAAATCTTGAAAATACCCATCCATACATGGAGCATGTACCTGGAAAATTTACGTTATGGCTTGCTCACAATGGAAGAGTAAGTAAAGTAAACTTAGCCCGAGAAGTCGGATTAGAAAACTATTTAAGACAATATTCGGACACCTATTTTCTAACAAAGTATTTAGCTAGGAAAATTCCTATGCTAGCAAATAAGCGCGATATATTGTATGTTTTAAAAGAAATTATTGATAAGGGATATGTTGTTTCAGCTCTAAACGTAGTAGCTCTCATCATTTTTAGTGATGAAAAAGTGTATGGATTTGCTCTAAACTATATTGCACCTGAGGTTTCTCAAAGAGAGGAATACTATAGACTATACATGATTTCCTTAGGCGATAATGAAAAAATAGTTGCGTCTTCAACATTTACGAAATATTTTAGAAATGGGGAATTCAAAGGTTTAAATAATGGAGATGTCGTGTTCTTTAAATTAGCCAATGGCGAATTAAGCTTTAGTTTAAACAACTTATTCAGAATGTGAAAGCGGCGTCTTCTTTAACAATAATCTCTTTTTCATAAAATCTACCGTTAAAAAGTATTTTTAACCTTAACTTTAGCTTCGAACATTTTACGCATTTAACTTTAACATTCCTTTTCCGAAATCAACCACTATGATAAACTTAGTTATTCCAGGCATCTATATTGGAAACGTTTATTTTAGGAGCTAAGGGATAAACCGTTATTTCAACCTCATTATTGTTAGGTTTAGGCTCTATTTTGAGAAAGCCATTGGTTACTGCATGTACGAGCGCTGCCGAAGACCAAGCTTGAATGAATTGTCCCATTTCACTACCATCAACATCACTATATACTTCATTTATTCTCCGGGATCGGAGTTTTCAAATGAAAATTTAGTTAATGTAATAAGCATTTCCTTAGCGAAGTCCACATCGCCGTAATTTTAACGACGCAATAATGACCTAGCCGGTATGTAGGGGCCAAATTGCTCCGCTATGATATCCTCCATTATGTACCGGGTCTTTCGATGAAACTGACCTTAGCCCCAAGGAGTTCTAAAAGTCTTCTTTTTAAGCCTTTCAAGAACTTTCAACACTCTATTTTTAGATGTTATTTTGCAGTAAAGAGGTGTTATTGGAGATACTGTAGTAGAGTTTTAACAATCAACATGGTCTCTATAGTAACCTAGATTGTTATCTCAGAATATGCTATCAAATTTCTCTACATGCTTTGAGAGGCACGTGACTTCACGGGATAGTTTAGTATCACCTATTATCTTAGCTAAAAAGCTAATTGACCTAAATGCTTCAATTCAGTACGAATTTATTTCAACACATTTTCCTTTCCTTCCCGGAAGCCCATCCTTTCAGGCTGGTTTTCAGGGAATAAATCATGATCTATATCGCGTACTTTGCGTAAAAGACTATATGCTTTAATGAGGTCTCCATATTTTCTATTTACAAAGTCCCTATTTAGACTTCAATTGTAAAACTCTTTGAGCAAAATTATCTAGAGAATCGTAGAATCAATAGACATATATCCTGTCTTAATGTTAAACCTTACGAAACCGTATCTGCTAACGTATTTTATGCATTGCTTTAAAATGTTCTTCCCATTAGTTATAACACTTATTTTCCTAAGAAAACCTAGACTATTGAACTATAAACCAATTCTTTCCCTTGAATGATTAGTTACTTTAGGTATTTCACCTTTCTGGGAAAGAATGGTGAAGCTTTTCAAGCCCTTAATTATCGAGTAACCTTTAGGATTAGACGTTTTAACCCATAAATCAAGTTGTTCAAAGTTTTCCTCAGATTTAGCTTTCCATATAGCATCAAGAATGTTTTCAATGTGTGTCTTGTACAAAACCTCTTCTCTCATGGTGGACTATACTTAAGCAATATTAGAAAACATTTTCTGAAAACGCAGAAAATGTTAAAAAGGTTTAAGAATACTAGTTTCGAGAAACACGTTGTGAATTAGGATATGCTGGTGTTAAGTTTTGTATAGCGACTATGGTTTTCTAAAGGCTAAAAACTCTTCTGAAGCAGCTTCTCTTAGAGAGTTTAGCACATACGACATAGTTAGAAGGCTCGGAGTTATTTCTCCGACACGTGTTCACTTGAAAAACCATCCAATAGATCAGCCTGTTACAGTATTTAACGCTGCATTAGCCGTAAAGGACTCTATGGTTCATGTATATGCTAGGATAATACTCGGATACTACATGTATGTTAGCGGCATAGCAAAAATAGCTTTTCCAATAGAGGATTTGTTTAGCGGCTTAGTTAACTATAGTCACTACACTGCTGAACTAATACTTTACCCGACAATAAAATATGATATTTGGGGTGTTGAAGACCCCAGAGTTTCGGAAGTCGATAATAAACTCTACATGGTATATGTGGGTAGAACAATAAACTACTTCAACCCGGCAATAAGAAGGGAAAGAACAGCTCCGGTGCTAGCATATGAGGTTACACGTGACAATTGGGTTAAAACACATGTTTTCATACAGCCTAAAGAGAATAGGAGGCATGTGATTAGCGATAAAGACGCATTCATATATAAAATCGATGGTAAACTCTTCATATTCCATAGATTACATATGGATGATGAACAAACATATCTCGTAGCAAGCGAAATACCTGAAGAAGTAATTACAGAAAGAAAATATGTTGCTGGAAAAGTTACAGAAGCTGTTGAACAAAAAACAACAGTTATTCTCGACCCAGCACCGTTCGAACTAAAGCTTGGATGGGCAGGTCCTCCCATAAAAGTCGGTAAAAGCGAGTACCTGTTCTTGATCCATGGCGTAGATAGGGAAATAGAGGGATACAGAGTTTTCGCAATATTAATAGAGTATAGTAAAAGCGAAGGTTTTATAGTTAAAGCTGTAACACCATATTACATCATGGAGCCTAGGCAAACATATGAAATCTTTGGTGATAGACCAAACGTTGTATTTCCATGTGGTTCATGGCTTATAGATAAAGACATACTGTTAATAACGTATGGTGCTGCTGATTACCTTATAGGATTTGGAACGTTAAATATAGGTGAGACGTTATCACTTCTCGATAAAGGTAGAATATATTAAACGGTAATTGAGAAAACATTGGAAACAGTATAGGGATCTTGAAGAAAATAGCTTTTATCTCAACCTATCCTCCAGAGGAATACGGTATTGGAGAGTACACTTACTTCCTAGTTAACGCTTTAAAAACGGTCCTTGATGGCGAAATTGATGTTATTGGAAAATAATAGGAGAGTATGTAGAGAATTTAAGTTAGCATCTACCTCTTTTGTAGAAAACACCCTGGATTAGTATCGCTAAAAACACTTAGAACCTTACTATTCATGATTTAAACCACTATTTTGGATTTTCTACGGAAAAGATATCCTAAAATAATGTATAGTTGTATGAACTCTAGCCTTCCCAAATACATTCCTAAAATTATTAATGCTTTACCCCAGAAGGATAAAGCATGGTTAACGACGCCTACAGATAATCCGACACATCCTAAAGCGGAAGTTACTTCAAAAAGAGAGTCTATAAAAGATGCTCCGCTTGCCCATGAGAAGGCTATTGAAAGAAAAAGGTCTGTGAAAAAGTAAAGAGCTATAAAGCTTAGTATGCTAAGTATTGCTTCATCACTTATGTTTTCTAACCCAACTTTCTTCCTAATACTAACAGGCGCTTTTACAGCAATTGATATAGCAGCCCAGAATAAGTTCTTTAGAGCTACAATGAACCTATAAACTTTTATGCCGCCTGCTGTAGAAAACGTTGCTCCACCAATGAACATACCAACTACTAATAACGCCTTACTTACATCGGAAAGCGAACCTAACTCTGTAATTGAAAAACCTGTTGTAGTTGATCCTGAGGCCATATGGAATATTCCATTTGAAATAGAACTTATAATACTATATCCATCAACATAATGAAGGGATAGTGTAAGTAGTCCTGAAAGAGTGAGTATTAAAAGGATGTTTACGACAAATTCTGCTGATTTTAGAAGCCTACCTATGTGTAGTGACATTAAATCTTTCAAATCCTGAAAGTTTTGTGCACCAAGTATCATAAATACTAAAATTGTGATGTAAGCTATTGGAGCTCTCGTAATTACTGGAACAACGCTATTATTATAAATGCTCATACCTCCCGTAGCTATCGTTGTCATTACTAAGTTTACTGCTTCAAAAAACGTCATACCAGATGCTATGTACAATACAATGCCTATCACAGTTAATGTGAAATATATTGTAGCAACAATTTTAGCTGTCGCTATTACCGTTGGCGCAAGCTTCCCTCTTTCAACAAGGTATACTCGTGAAATAATGTTATACTGGGGCAGAATAATCACAGCTAAAACGATAACACCTAATTCTCCAATCCATTGCATCATGCTTCTCCAAACAAGAATGGAAGGCCTTAAAATTTCTACATCAGGGATTACTGTGAACCCTGTGCCTGTAAAGCCACTGACACTTTCGAAAAAACCGTCAAAAACATCCATTCCGTGATCAAGATGCATCGCTATGGATGATAGAAGAGGCATAAGAAGCCACACAATAGATGCCGTAGTTAACGCTTCAAAAGGCGTTGGAGACTCTAAGTATTGACACTCTTGAACACAAATACCTAATGTAAGAAGAGCGGAGCCCATTAGGAGAAAAGGTATTGAGGGAGGATTTCTAGTTAAAATATCGACAATCGGAACTACGAACATCATAGCCCCTTCGATAGTAAGTATTGCTGCAATAGTGATCAGTATTCTTTTAAGCGAAATCATCTCACATGCCTGCAGCAGTGTTAAATAAACTCTAACGTAGAATTAATCATGTAGGAGTTTTTTCTTAAACCCTACGAGTAAACAAATTTCTACAAACTTTGAAAAAACATAAACATAGGATACTAAAGCTATTACAAGTAATGCTTCAAATACTAATCCACAAACACTTCCCACAAATAATATGAACAACCTTACATCTCTTGATGCGAACTGGGGAATGCTACCTATCAATGCTGGATGTTTACCTAAATAATGTAGTGCTCTAATATGTAAATAACTTACCATAAGAGAACCCGATAGAGCCAGAAAGTAAATTGCAAAACTAAACACGTTTTCTTTGTTAAGAAAAACGTATGAAAAATATGAGGCACCAAGAATAGAGACTATATCAACAATCCTATCTAGGACGCCATCTATGAAAGCTCCAAACCTAGATGTTTTACCTAAAATTCTAGCTAACTCCCCATCAACACCGTCAAGCACCGATACTACTTGAACAAGAATTCCCGCTAAAACGGGGTTTGCTGAAACATAGAAGTATAGTGGGGTTAAACCAAGTATGAAAATAGCTATAGAGACAATGTTAGGCGAAGGCTTGTACCCTCTTGAAACAATGAGTAAAGTTATTTTCGTAGAAATTCTTCTATTAACATATTTAGCTATAGGTCCATCCTCTCTTTTACCTAAAGAACTCATGAATGCTCATCTCCTCAAGAACCATATCCAGCACAGGTCTTGAATCACCATAAAGT
>Ga0105154_1001093_pt1 | contig 11066 bp, 9 predicted proteins | sample SSWtaG_FD_89672 | JGI IMG/M metagenome (GOLD analysis project Ga0105154, IMG submission 89672) | Hot spring microbial communities from Sandy's Spring West, USA to study Microbial Dark Matter (Phase II) - SSWsed_matched | ecosystem: Environmental > Aquatic > Thermal springs > Hot (42-90C) >... | reverse complement strand
TTATTTTATAGTTGATTTGCAGTTAAAAGATCCATAGAGATCCTAGAGACACATTAACATTTTTAAAAGCAGAACTCCGAGATGAGCTGTACTGAGTCTTTACTCAGCCCGTGGAATGCTACTCTACTACTTCATTACTATGTCCTATATATCTCGTTATTATGTAGAACTCTACGGTAATTTCAGACTGTGAAGATATATTAAGAGACTAAAATGTTCTCCTAGTAGGCTGAGACTATGTGTGAGTCAGATGTATACTTAGTTGACGTAGAGGGAGAGAGACTTATTGCTAGAGAAATTGCGCGTATGATGCCTAGACAGAATGGCTTTATTTTTGTGGATATTTATGGTAATAAATATGAAGTTGAAAACGTCGAGATAGATTATATAGACTTCTTAGGGCACAAAGTTGTATTAAAAAGGAGAGGATAGTGTAAATGAAAATTATTATTGTTGGTAAAGGTGGAGTTGGAAAAACTACTGTAGCTGCTTGTTTAGCTAGGTTAATTGGAAGAGATGGTTTTAGTGTTATAGCTGTTGATGCTGATCCTAGCTTAAATCTTGCGAAAGCTTTAGGTATAGATCCTGCTACTTCTAACTTGAAGCCTGTTCTCTTCAACGAGGAGCTCATAAAAGAGAGAACACTTCTGCCTGGTGGAGCTTATAGATTAAATCCTAGAGTAGACGATGTTGTAGAGGAATACGGTATTAGAGGACCTGATAATGTTGTTTTACTGAAACTAGGCTATGTGAAGAAAGGTGGTACTAGGTGTCTTTGCCCTGAATATGCTTTTCTAAGAGCTCTTCTCTCACACTTAATTCTCGGTAGGAGAGACGTAGTTATAATAGACATGGTTGCAGGACTAGAACCTATGAGTAGAGGTGTTGCTAGAGGAGTAGATATAGTAATGTGTATTACTGAGCCAACAGTTAAATCAATAGATGTGACACTGGAAATTTACAGGTTATCTAGAGATATTGGCGTTAAGAACTTTGTTGTTGTTGGAAATAAAATAGTGTCAGAGGAAGACAAGGTGTTTATAGAGAAGTCCTTAAGTGGAATAAAGATCTTGGGATATATACCTTACGATGAAAACGTGGTTAAAGCAGATAGACTAGGTGTGTCTGTTTTAGATTATAGTCCAGGTTCACACATAATTACCGAGCTGAGTAGGATAAAGGAGCTTATTTTCAAGAACTATTTTATCTCTTAAGTAGAGAAGTGTTTCATTAAATTTACTTCTAGTATTTACTTTGCTTTAATTTTTAACCTTAAGCTAGTGTAACTAAGCTATAGGTGTGTGTATTGTCTATACCGTTTAAAAATATCAGAGTGAGAATTGAAGAGTTGAAGAGTGGTGTTACTGAGTTTAAAGGTCTTGATATAAGTATTGGTTATGTTGTTGAAGAGTGGGAAGAGCCTCCGGGGCCAACACCATTTCCTTCAATTGCTACTCTCAGAAAGTGGGATCACATATTACTGAGTAGATATAGACCTCTCTACTTGCCATACTGTGATCTCTGCTGTCTCTGTACATATGGTAAGTGTGATTTATCTAGAGGTAAGAGGGGTTCTTGTGGATTAAATCTCTCAGAGCAACAGTCGAGACTAGTAACACTAGTGTGTGCAATAGGTGCTGCGACACACACTAGTCACGCGAGAGAGCTATTAGATAAGCTCATTGAGAAGTATGGCGAGGACTGGCCTATAGATCTCGGAGGCGAGGTCTACGTGGAAATGCCTATAACGAGATTAGTGACTGGTGTTAAGCCGAGAACTCTGAGAGACTTAAAAATAGTACTAGAGTACGTTGAGAGACAAATTGTCCAGACACTTGCAAGTGTTCACACAGGTCAAGAAGGGAGTGTTGTAGATTATGAGTCAAAAGTCTTTCATCTCGGCATGTTAGATCACGTGGCGCTGGAAGTTGCTGATATTGTTCAAATAGTAACTCTGGGCTTTCCCAAGGCGGATCCGGAGTCTCCTCTAGTAGATCTGGGTATAGGAGCAGTGGATACATCAAAACCAGTAATTCTCGTTATAGGTCACAATGTCTTGCCATCAGCGGCTATAATAGACTACCTCGAAAAGACGGGGAAGAGAGATAGAGTTGAAGTTGTAGGGCTTTGTTGCTCAGCTCATGATTTAACACGCTACGAGAAAAAGAGAGCTAAAATTGTAGGTCCTATATCGTGGCAGTTGAGATTTATAAGAACGGGCGTGCCAGATGTCATTGTTATTGATGAGCAGTGTATATATACAGATATTGTTAGTGAAGCCCAGGAAATTAAAGCTGTAGTTTTAGCGGCTTCAGATAAAGCTCTGCGAGGACTTCCAGATAGAACTCACTCTACTCCAGATAGTGTTGTAGAAGAACTTGTTTCAGGTAAAATACCAGGTGCCACTATACTAGATGAGGAGAAACTCGCAGTAGTAGCTGTTGAGACAGCTTTGAAACTGGCACCGTTAAGAGTGAGGTATAAGTGGAGCTTATTTAGCGAAGAGACTATTGTTGAATACGCGAAGAAGTGTGCTGGTTGTAGAAACTGTGAGAGAAACTGTCCACAAAACTTACCAATATCAGTAGCGTTACAGAGAGCTAAAGGAGGAGATCTCTTATACCTGAAATCCCTGTATAGCAAGTGTTTTGCGTGTAGAAGATGTGAATATGTTTGTCCTAGAGAAATCCCTGTATTATCACTAATTTTAGCTGCATCCAGGGATATAATAGTAAATGAGAGGTTTAAGTGTAGAGTTGGTAGAGGTCCAATACAAGACACAGAGATCAGGGCTGTTGGCAGAGACATTGTTCTGGGAACAATACCAGGTGTTGTGGCATTCGTCGGCTGTGCTAATTGGCCTGATGGAGCTCAGGATGTTGCTGAAATGGCGAGAGAGTTTGCATCTAGGAGATACATAGTTACGGCTTCTGGATGCTCAGCTATGGGTATAGCAATGTATAAGAACGAGGAGGGTCAAACACCATACGAGGAGTTTTCTGGTGTTTTCGAGGCGGGTGGCATTGTTAATGTAGGTTCTTGTGTGGCGAATTCTCACATAGCTGGTGCTGCAATTAAAATTGCCAATATTTTCGCTAAGCTACCACTCAGAGCAAACTACGCTGAGATAGCTGACTATATTCTAAATAGAGTTGGAGCTGTTGGAGTTGCTTGGGGAGCTATGAGCCAGAAAGCGGCAGCTATAGCTTCTGGTTTCTGGAGACTTGGCATACCTGTTATTGTGGGTCCTCATGGATTAAAATACAGGAGAATGCTACTGGGAGATGTAGATAACGTAGAGGCGTGGTATGGATATGACGCTATAACTGGTGAAAAAGTGTGGACGGGGCCTGCTCCAGCACACTTATTCTACGCTGCTGAGTCTAAGGAAGAAGCCATGGTTATGATAGCTAAGCTCTGTATAAGACCAGCAGATACGCCGCAAGGTAGAGCTATAAAGTTAACAAATTACGTATCTCTTTATAAGAAATTCTATGGAGATGACAAGTTACCACCAGATCTACACTTATATATAAGAACTGAGGCGGACATACCAATACCATTTAGAGAGGAAATTCTAAAATATCTTAGAGAAGTTGAGTGGAGAGAAAAGCCGGTTACACCGAATCCAACACTAATTGAGGATATTGTTGAAGTGTATAAACGTAGGAGAGAGAGGGGATCATAGTGGCCCTGGAGTACTGGCTTTATGGAGATATACCTCCTGGGCCATTAAAAGCCACTGTAATTACAGATATTAAAACTGTGCCAGATATAATTAAGAAGTACAAGAATAAGTTGCTCGCAGTGGGATCACAGATAACGAGGCTGAGTGAGCTCACATCACCAGATCTCATAGACAGAGTAATATCAATAGCTCTCAGCTCTAATGCACTAATATCTACATCTTCACCAGCTGTTGTGAGGGCTCTTGATGCAAAGGGTGTTAAAAACTACGTAATAGAGTATCCACTTGAACTCGCACAGAGAGTTTTGAAGAGAGGTATAGAATTAGTAATGTTAATAGGCTACCCGTACACTTATGGATGGCTTCTCTTAAACTACATTAAACACTACGCACCGAATACTAAAACTCTGAGTTTAGAGCCCTACGCACAGCCAAATTCCACGTGGACTTTAACATCACTACCTCTATCACTGTGGTATAAAAACATGTGTAATTTAGAAGAGCTACTTAAAAAAAGGTAATTAAGTATATTAAAGACGCGGTGAGAAGTAATGTCTAATACCTTTACAATAACAATACTAGAACCTGTAAAATTACCTGAAGACGTCAAGATCCAGGTATTCGATATACCACCAACACCTGAAAAAGGTGCTTTTAGTGATATACCTGTTGATGTTGGACCTCAATATGAAGGTCAGAGAGTTAAAGGTCATGAAATGTACGTTGAGCTTGGTGGACCTAAAGTCAAGTATAAATTTGAGCTATTTAGAGTTAAGAGACCTGAGGAAATAGAAGATGGCAAAGTTGTTCTTATAGGTCCTGACATACCTGAGCTTGAAGAGGGCTCTAGTATTCCATATGCAGTTATAATAGAGGGGGCTGGTAAGGGGCTTGAGCCTGAAGGCGAGGGTGTTCTTGAGAGGAGAATTCACGAGTTTAGTAACTATATTCAGGGATACATGCATCTTAATCAGAGATATGAAATATGGCTTAGAATAAGCAAGAAATCCCGCCAAAAAGGACTTAATTCATTTAAATACATAGGTACAGTGTTATATAGACTATTTAAATCTGCTTTCCCAATAATAGAGAAGTTGAGAATAATAATTATCACAGATCCCAGAGTTGTGGAGCTTCTTTATCCTCAAGCACTAAAAGTTTATGAGGAGAGAGATCGTAGAGCACTTGGTTTAAGAGATGAAGGTGCTGATGTGTTTTACTCGTGTAAACTGTGCCAGTCTTTTGCACCAACACATGTCTGTATAATTACACCTGAAAGACCCTCTGCTTGTGGTGCTATATCGTGGCTTGATGCGAGAATAGCGGCTAAGATAGATCCTAAAGGACCTATACAGCCTGTCTCGAAGGGCAAGTTAATAGATCCTATAGGGGGCGAGTATGAGGGAGTAAATGAGGCTATTAAAAAGCTCTCTAATGGAGCAATTCAGAGAGTAAAATTATACTCTCTATTTGAGTACCCGCCGACGATATGTGGGTGTTTCGAGATAGCAACGTTTTACATACCAGAAGTTGATGCTGTGGGTCTTGTACACAGGGGTTTTGCGGGCAACACACCAATTGGGCTTAAATTCAGTCAAATTGCGGATACTGTTAGTGGAGGCAAACAAGTACCTGGATTTCAGGGAATAGGACTTCTCTACTTGAGAAGTAAGAAGTTATTTCAAGCTGATGGTGGCTGGGAGAGAATTGTGTGGATGCCTTCAGAGCTTAAACAGAGAATACTAGATGCTATACCACCCGAATTCGCAGATAAAATTGCTACTGAAAATGAAGCCACAACTGTTGAAGAGTTAAAGAAATTCCTTATTGAAAAGAACCACCCAATAGTCCAGAAGTGGAGAGAAAAAGAGAAGAAAGGTGAAGAAAAAGCTCCCCCCGCTCCACCACCTACACAACCTTCAATACCACAACTAGTAGTTCAACCTCAAGTAGTCTCAACAACTATAATGCCACAGCAAGTAGTAACTCCACCACAGGTAACTGGGGGCGTAGTATTAGTATTTAAGGGTGTGAAGATAAGAGCCGAGAAAATTGTTATTAAAAAGAGCAGTACTGGTGAGAGTAAGTGAGTAACGGCGTATCTGAGAGAGATAAAGATGAGGTAAAAGCCAGGCAAGAAGCAACTATATATAGTTTACTCGCCAAAATAGCTGAAGCTCTAGAAAAGGGTATTGTAGAGCTCTATAATGTTGAAATTGAAGCTGAAGAACTCGAAATTCGGCTTATACCACAGCAATTACCAGTACCAGTTGTCGTTACACCACCTGAAGCTATTGCGGGAGCTAAACCTGAAGTTAAAGCTGCCTATGAAGTTGCAAAAACTGTTGAAGTTATAGCTAAGAAAGTTGTAGAGTTAGCTAGAATAGCTTTCGAGGAGCCTAGACCTCAATTTACTGGTAGAGTTGTCGAAGTAAAACTCGGAGCTTCTAGAAGTGAGGGTGGGAGTAGAGATAGAGTTATTGTAATAGGTGGTCACACAATGCCAGCATATTACTACCTAGTGGGGTATAGACCGCCACATCCACCGGCATTTGGAGGAGATATTTTCGACATGAAAATAGGTTTACCAAGAGCTGTAAAACTAGCATTTGGAGACGCTCTCGACAATCCAGTTGAGTGGGCTAGGATATGGGTTGAGAAGTATGGTGCCGAGGCTGTAGATATTCACCTTGTAAGCACTGATCCCACAATTAGAGATGCCCCTCCAGAAGAAGCTGTAAAGACTGTTGATAGTATTCTTCAAGTAGTTAAAGTACCAGTAGTTGTAGGTGGTTCTGGAAATCCCGAAAAAGACGTTAAAGTCTTCAAGAACATTGCTGAGACATTCCCATCAGAAGGACTTGTTATTAATAGCTTAAACTTAGATATGAAGCTAGAAGAAGTCTGCCCATATATAGCTAAGACAAATGCCACTGTTATAAACTTCTCACCAATGGATCTCGATAAAGCCGAGCAAATAAATAGAAAAGTCTATGACTGGATATCGAGAGACAGGATAATACTAGATCTCAATATTGGCGGTATAGGTTACGGAACAGAATACGGCTTTACAGCTATGGAGAGAGCTAGGTTATCTGCACTACTAGGTAATGAGCTACTTCAACACCCATTTAATGTTGGAGCTGCTAATGCCTGGGGTGCTAGAGAAGCGTGGATAGCAATGGACCCCTACTGGGGTCCTAAAGAGATCAGGGGGCCTCTCTGGGAGACCTTAACTAGCATTATATGTCTACTAACAGGAGCTGATTACTACATGTTAGTGCACCCATTAACTGTTAAGACTATGAAAGCTATTAGAGAATACTTGTTCTCTGAACCTAAACCCAAAGATCCCGAGAAAGCTCTAGATTGGTTATCAAAAAGCCTGCCGGTGTTTTAAAATGCCCTGGAAACCCCCTACTCCCATTGAAATATACCAGCTTTTACCGAGAACAAATTGTGGAAAGTGTGGAGAAGCAAACTGCATGGCATTTGCAGTAAGACTTGCAGCTCTAGAGGCTAAAATAGAAGAGTGCCCTCCACTAATTGAAGAAGAGAAATATAGGGAGAGCTATGAGAAGTTAAAAGAACTCCTCTTACCTCCAGTAAGAGAAGTAGTGTTGAAGAGTCCTAAGAAAACTATTAGAATTGGTGGTAAATATGTTCTCTTTAGACACGAGTTGAGATATCATAATCCAACAACAATAGCAGTCGATGTAGAGGACTCTATGGAGAAAGATACTATTATTAAGAGAGTTCAAATGATAGAGAACTTTGAGTACGAGTATGTAGGTCAGAAACTCAAACTAGATGCTATTGCCATTAGATCTGTTACAAACGACCCAGAAAAATTCGCGAAGACCGTTTACACTGTAGCTGAAAACACTACTCTACCTTTAATTCTCTGCTCGTTAAACCCCGCAGTAATAGAAGCTGCACTAGATGTTCTCAACCCACCTCATCACAGACCTCTTATTTACGCCGCTACTAAAGATAATTGGAGAGAAATGGCTGAAATAGCAAGGAAATTTGATGTGCCACTAGCTATCGCGGCTCCCGGAGATCTCGACATGCTTGTCTCACTAGTTAAAACTCTATCTGAGGATATAGGTTTAAGAGACTTAGTTCTAGATCCCGGCTGTTTCATAGGTCCTGGAGGTCTCTCATACACTATTAAGGCCTACTCGTGGCTTAGATATAAGGCTACTTATGATCTCTGGAAATACGCCAAGTACCCACTACTAGCTACACCTATTTCTGTGTGGACGCAGATGAGTGGAGACCCTAAGGACATAATGTGGTGGGAGGCTATACTAGCAATAATGCTCATGACGCGCTACGCAGACCTCGTTATTATGCACTCTCTAGATGGGTGGGTTTTACTCCCTCAAGTAATGTGGAGATTTCAACTATACACCGATCCCAGAAAACCCGTTTCAGTACCACCTGGTTTAAGAGAAATTGGAAAACCAGATGAAATGAGCCCCGTTCTCGTAACCTCAAATTACGCCTTAACATACTCAATTGTCCTAAGTGATGCAGAGAGAGCTAAAGTAAATGCATGGTTATTAGTTATAGATAGTGAGGGTCTCGCAGTAGACGTAGCTGTAGCTGGCAGGAAATTCACGGGAGATAAAGTTGCAGAAGCTATTAAGTCCACGGAGCTTGAGAGCAAAGTAAAACACAGAGTTTTAATAATACCTGGTAAAGCAGCTAGAATTTCCGGAGAAGTAGAAGACGCTACAAAGTGGAGAGTAATTGTAGGTCCAATGGACTCTTCAGAAATTGGAAAATGGCTGGAGAAAAACTGGACTCCAGAAAAAATCAAAGAGTTTATGGAAGAGGCCTGAAAACACTGTTTCAAGTTTACTCTACCTTAACTTTAAGTTAACTACATTATAGCATTCAGAGGTGTTATTTGCAGTGAACGAGAAACACGCAAAGTGTGCTGTGCGTTTTCTACCTCATAATATTGTTGTTGAGGCGACTAGAGGTGCTACAATTCTCGAAATTGCAGTTAAATTTGGTATTGGTATTAGAAGTGTGTGTGGAGGTAAAGGACTTTGTGGAAAATGTAAAGTTATTGTGAGAAAAGGCAGAGTTGAAGTTAAGAAGAGTGATTTGTTAAAAAATGAGGAAATTGAGAAAGGCTACGTGCTGGCTTGTTTAGCTAGAATAATAGAGGACATTGAAGTTGAAATTCCTATTGAAAGCCAGATAGGAAAACCCAAATTACAGTCCTCAGTGGTATTACCAAGTATTAAACCTAAACCTATAATTAAGCAAGAAATTCTCTCCACTCACAGTCTACTTAGTACTACTCTATCCAAATACAGCTTGAATGCAAGTATACTAGAAAGACTTCTCGAGCTTGAGAATAAAGGTGTACAGAGAGTCTTTACTATACTAAATGATGCCAAGAAGAGAATTATAGATATTAGTGAGACCGAGAAAGAACTTTATGGTTTAGCTATCGATATTGGTACAACAAAGATCGCCGCGGCTCTAGTCGATATAGCTAATGGTAGAGTTCTAGATACTATATCTGAATTTAATAAGCAATTAATTTACGGCGAGGACATAATTTCTAGAATTAGATTTGTACTTGATAAGAAAGATGGATTAAAAGAAATGCAAAAAGCTGTTGTAGAAACAGTAAATACTGTTATTGATATATTGTGTAAGAGACATAAAATACCTAGAGAAGACATATACATGGTTACGGCGGCCGGCAATACTGTAATGACATATCTCTTTGTGGGATTAGACCCTTATCCATTAATAAGGTCCTTTAAAGAGCGAGTAGAAGTGCCTAGAACACCATATTGGCTGGAAGCGAGAGATATAGGTCTTAGTGTGAATAAGAATTCCGAGATATATGTACTTCCATGTGCTGGCAGATTTCTAGGTGGCGATGTAATAGGAGATATAATAACATCTGGGTTAAATTTCTCTGAAGAACCAGCTCTACTCATAGATATAGGTACAAATACTGAAGTCGTGATCGGCTGTAGAGAGTGGTTTTTAGGCACAACAGCACCTGCAGGACCCGCGTTCGAGGGCTGGGGTTTAACACACGGAGTCAGAGCTATTGCCGGTGCTGTAGAGAGCGTTGTAATAGATCCCGTGACTTGTAAAGCAATTTATAAAACAATAGATAACGCCAAGCCTATTGGTATATGTGGCTCCGGCTACATAGATCTACTAGCACAGCTTTTTGTTAATGGCTTAATTGACTTTTTCGGGAAATTTTACAGAGACTGTAATTGCCCATATATTAGAAAAGGAGAGAAAGGATATGAATACGTAGTTGTACCAGCTGAGGAGTCAGCTACAGGTAGAGATATTGTTGTAACTGAAGAAGACCTGTACAATATTATAGATTCGAAGTCTTCTGTTTGTAGTGCGATATCAATTCTACTAAAGAAAATGCTTCTCACACTTAGAGATATCAGGAAAGTATATGTGTGTGGAGCTTTTGGAAGCTATCTTAACTTAAATAGTGCTATTACTATAGGCATGATACCTGAGTTTACATTTGCTAAAGTAGAGTACATAGGTAATGGCTCACTAGGCGGAGCAATACTAACACTTCTCTCAGAAGATTACAGAAGCGAAGCTGAGAGAGTTGCAAAACTACTTGCACCCATTGAGCTATTACTAGATCCAGACTTCATGGAGGAATACCAAGCAGGCTTTATGTTACCGGGAAAGAAAGAGCTGTTCCCGACGTGGAGAGATGCTAGTAGAAATATAAAGCCCTGGAAATCGCCTAGTTAGCTAGGTGCGTGTTTTTGCCTAAAAGACCATTCTATGTCTCAATATCTGGGAAAGGTGGTACAGGCAAAACTGTGCTTACAGCACTATTACTCAAAGTTCTAATTGAGGAGTCTGCTAGTGATGATATATTAGTTGTAGATGCAGATCCCGCAACAAATTTACCACAAGTTCTCGGAGTGTCCATTAATAAAACTATTGGTGACGTCGCAGAGGAGTTCAGAAAAAAACTACAGAGACTTGACAATTTTGGTTTTGAGAAAAGTGCTCTTCTAGAATACTACATTGTAAGAGACTGTATTGTTGAAACTGAGAGATTTGATTTTATCGCTATGGGTAGAGGTGAGGGTGAGGGGTGTTACTGCTACGTCAACGCTGTTCTATCTGAAATTCTTGTCAAACTAATTAAACACTATAGTGTTGTCTTAATGTATATTTAAGTCGTTTTAGAGCACTTAAATAGAAGACTAGATAGACGCGTAAACACGCTTATTGTAGTAGTTGATAATTCCCTCATGAGCTTGAAAACAGCTGAGAAAATAAAAGAGATAATTAGAGAAGTAGGTTTAAGAATCGACGAGATATACGTAGTAGGAAATAG
>Ga0105154_1001092_pt1 | contig 11068 bp, 15 predicted proteins | sample SSWtaG_FD_89672 | JGI IMG/M metagenome (GOLD analysis project Ga0105154, IMG submission 89672) | Hot spring microbial communities from Sandy's Spring West, USA to study Microbial Dark Matter (Phase II) - SSWsed_matched | ecosystem: Environmental > Aquatic > Thermal springs > Hot (42-90C) >... | reverse complement strand
GTCAGTATGAAGTTCGTGGTGCCGTTCACTATGCCGACGACCCTCCTCACGTCGGCCGCCGCTAAGCACGACCACCTCAAATTGAACACCGGTGTGCCGCTCAAGACCGTCCCCTCGAACTTCAGCTGCACCCCCTTGGCCTTGGCCAGGTTCGCGAGCTCCCTGTACGCTATGGCTATGGGGCCCTTGTTCGTGGTCGCCACGTGCTTCCCGGAGCTCAGGGCCTCCCTTATGTGGGTCAGGCCCGGCTCCCCAGTCTCGATGTTCGTCCAAGTGACCTCAACGACGACGTTCGACGATGTCTCCCTTATCGCCTCGAGGCTCGTCAGGCCCCTCTTGGCCGGCAGGTCGTACTCCATGAACGTCTTGCCCGAGTCTGCGAGCTCCAAGGCCTTGCGCAGGTCTATCCCGTCGTCGTTCGCTATCGAGCCCAGCCTCAAGTCGCATATGCCCACGGTCCTCACGTCGACGCCGAACCTAGACCTGAGCAACTCGCCCTTCTCCAGCAAGAGGTCCGCGAGGCCCCTCCCGACGACCCCGAAGCCTATGAATAGGAGGTCCAGTCTCTTCATAGACTTCCAGGAGTTCTCGTCCGAGCTGGCTTTTATCTTTTGCAAGGTCTCGAGGCCAGCGATCGAAGCGCGCTCTCCGCCCGACAACTCTTTTCAGCCTTGGCGCGGTAGAAGTTGGTGGGTGCGTCTCCCTTGGTCGTCATAAGCTCCAAGCTCGTCTACTCTAAGGTCGAGGAGAGCCCCAAGGCCTCTAAGCTCTTTAACATGCTGGAGAGGGACCCGGAGGTGCAATCGCTGCTGAGGGTCGCCAATACCATGGCCGTCACGAGGCTCTATTACAACGACCATGGAGCGGTCCATTCTAGGGTCGTGTCGGGGTCGGCCCTCGAGATCCTGGACATCTTGATTGATCGGGGCGTCCAGCCGTCGATTGTGAGGGACGGCGAGGGAGACTTAGAGGACTCCAAAGTCGTAGTGGTTGGAGGGGCCTACCTCCACGACATCGGGAACGCGATTCACAGAGAGGGGCACCACCTCCACGGAGCCTACCTCGCCGAGAGGATCTTGAGGAGGATCTTGCCGAAGCTCTATGCCGACGACGAGCACAAGGCGGTCGTCGTGAGGCAGGAGATCTTGCACGCGATATTCTCCCACGACGAGGGGGTCGTGCCCCTCACCCTCGAGGCCGGAGTGGTCAAGGTGGCTGACGGGACCGACATGGCCGAGGGGAGGGCTCGGATCCCATACAAGCTCGGCAAGAGCGACATACACAGCTTCTCGGCCCTAGCGATAAAGAGAGTTGAGCTCGAGAGGGGGAAGGAGAGGCCAGTCGAGATACTCGTGGACATGGAGAACGAGGCAGGGATATTCCAAGTGGAGCAGGTCCTCGGGGCCAAGATCAAGAGCTCGGGCATAGCCAACTTGGTCGAGGTCCGAGTATTGAAGAGGGGGGAGCCGCTGAAGGTCTGGAGGGCCCTCTAGCCCAAGCTACTCCTGGTCGCTCTGCCGCGTGTAGTCAGTTAATGGAGGTTCCTCGCTCTCCTCCGATGATATCAACGGCGCTCTCTGGAGGCTGAGGGGCGAGGGCTCAGTCAGCTGTCCCGGCCTTCGCGTCACCCGCTCGGCAAGGGGACCAGAGTACTCATCATCCCAGAGCTCTAAGCCCGACCTCGGCGAGATATCCTTTGCCCTGAGCGCTGCGCTACCAGCACTCACACCGAGCTAGCGAATTTGGCCCGACTATTCTCACTTGGGGTCCAGCGGTCAGCTCTGCCAGCGTGACGCATCACTCGCTCAGCGAGGGGCCTTGGGCTCACGTTATCCCAATACTATCTGGCACCAGTTTGCAGAAAAAGCCTTATCGCCGATAAGAGCGCTAGGCGTCGGGGCTAGGTGGTCGAGGTGGAGGTTCTCGAGGCCATCAAGACCAGGAGGAGCGTTAGGAGGTTCAGGAAGGAGAGGGTCCCTCCTCACCTGTTAAAAGAGATCTTGGAGGCAGGGAGGTGGGCCCCTTCATCGAGGAACAGCCAGCCGTGGAGGTTTATAGTCATAGTCGACGAGGACTTGAAGAGAAAGGTGGCCAACGCTACGACCGCTGGCAAGTTCTTGGCTGAGGCGCCCCTCGGAATAGCCGTGGCCGTGGACACGAGGGCCACTAGGCACCCCGCGGAAGACGGCGCCGCTGCGACCATGAACATCCTCTTAGCGGCCCACGCGCTCGGCTTGGGCGCCTGCTGGATAGGCAGCTACGGCTCGCTCTACGAAGAGGAGGTGAAGAAGTTGCTCGGCATCCCGAGGGAGTGGGCACTGCTGTCCATAATAGCTCTAGGCTATCCCGACGAGAGGCCCTCGTCGAGGAGATTGGAGCTGAAGGAGCTCGTCTACGTGAACAGATTCGGCTCGAAGGAGGGGTTAAAGGAGGTAGCCGATCTAGACTAATCCAAGCACGGGCGTCGAAGAGAGCTTACGTAGCTTCAGGCTGTCGCCCAGACCTTAATTCCGTGCAGTACGCCTCGATATGTAGAGGGCCGTTAATCCAACCTTTTCACTTGCGCTTAAGAAGTGAAAATCTTATAAGCAGACCCTCTGTAGTAGCTAGTGTACTTCTTAGGGTGATCTGGCCATGCCCAAGGTAGAGGAGCTGGTGAATGAGTTAGGGGCTAAGGAGATATCGACTCTTGAGGACCTCAAGGAGGCCTACGCGAAGACCTATGCCCTCAAGACTATAGCCCTGAGCGAGAGGACCCACCAAATATCGATGCCAGACGAAGTGTTCTCGATGCTCAAGGAGCTGACGAGGAGGCTCAAGAGGCTTGGCGTCAAGGGCAAGATAAACGTCAATGACCTGACGATGTTACTGGTGTTCATGGGCTACTCGAAGATAAACAAGATAATTAAGGAGGCCGAAGGGGCTAAGTAGGGCTAGAGATCCAACGCCAAGCTCTTGCCACAGAGCCCACGAACTACAGCCCTTTTTTCGAAGACCTCAACCTCAAGCTTCTTCTTTGACGCCCTCCACGGCAATTTCCTGATCTCACTAGCCACGGGCCTGACGGTGATCTTCTTGGACGCGGCGCCCCACATGACCTTGAAGCGCTTGAGCTTTTTCCTAGACCTCACAAGCTCGCGGAGGGCCTCGTAGTCGCTCACACAGGCGTAGCCCATGTCCACGAGCTTGAGGGCCTCGCGAGAGACGTAGGTCTCCCAGCCCTTGTACTCGAGGGCCTTATTGAACTTAGAGGCTCGGGCGTAGTACTCGTGCACGAAGCTCCATGTCTCGTAGAGAGTGGCCCCTTGCACGAACTCGTCGGCCACGGCCCTGAACACCACCTTGTTCACGCCCTTGGGCGGCTTGTAGACCTTGACGTCCACGACTATGGAGAAGCGGTCGCCGCCCTCCTTGGCGCGCTCGCTGATCACTGCCCTCAGCTTCTCGATTACCTCTTGGGGGGCGTCGCATAGCATGAGCGTCTCCACCAAGTCCAGGCCTCGCTTGCCACCGCCTAAGCGCCTCGTCTCTCGCACGCCCTCGGGCCCCCGACTACAATCCTTCACGAGGTCCATGGAAGTCGATCAGCCTCGGAGGAGTTGAGGCTCCGCCGCTATGAGGCCTTGCCCACGGCCTCCTCGACCGCCTCGGCGACCCTCCGCACGTCTTCCTCGCCCATCCCGTGATGGACCGGGAGCGATAAGAGCCTCCTCGACAGCTCCTCAGTGACTGGTAGGAGGCCCTCCCTCGTATTGAATAGCTTCCTGTAAAGCGGCATTAAGTGCACGGGCGTCTTGTAGTAGATCGTCGCCCCTATGCCCTTGCGGTTCAAGTAGTCCTTGACCTTGTCCCTGAGCCTGGGGTCCTCGAACTTGACGGTATAGAGGTACCAGTTATGCCTGTAACCTTCGGGCTCCAAGGGGGGCTCTACCCCCTTCAACCCTTGGAGGAGCTCGGTCATGAGCTTCGCGTTCCTCCTCCTGACCTCAAGGAACTTGGGGAGCTTCCTCAACTGCGCCCTCCCTATGGCCGCCTCCACCTCCGGCATCCTGAAATTGCCCCCGAGCCTCGTCACCACCAGCTCACCGTCGACCCACTCCTGGCCGTGGGTCCTGAGGGACCTCAATGCCTTGGCCAGCCCTACGTCGTTCGTGGTTATCATGCCGCCCTCGCCGGTGGTCATGACCTTGCTAGGGTAGAAGCTGAAGCACCCCGTGACGCCTAACGAGCCCGCACGCCTACCCCTCGTCTCAGAGCCGTGCGCTTGAGCCGCGTCCTCGATGACGGCGATCCCCCTCTTCTCGGCTATTGAGTTTATGGAGTCCATGTCCGCCATCAGGCCGTAGAGGTGGACTGGTATTACGGCCTTGGCCCTCTCGCTGATCTTCCTCTCTAGGTCCGAGGGGTCCATGGTGTAGGTCCTCGGGTCGACGTCGACGAAGACTGGCTTAGCCCCCGCCAATAGCACGGCGTTGGCCGTCGCTACGAACGTCAGCGATGGCACGAGGACCTCGTCCCCCGGTCCCACTCCGATTGCCAGTAAGGAGAGGTATAGAGCGGCCGTGCCCGAGTTGACGGCGATGGCGTGCTTCACGCCCACGAAGGAGGCGAACTCCTCCTCAAACGACCTAACATTCGGGCCTCCCTCCGGCGAGGACGACGTCAAGGCGCCTTGTCTCAGCAACTCGGCCACTTCGGCTATCTCCTCTTCACCCAACACCGGCTTGTTTATGGGGACTTCCATCCCAGTACCCTCAAGCCATGCCTAACCCCGCTTTTGCTCAGAAAAAGCTTAAGCTTTCAATAGCATAAGAGTGCTTGGTCGAGGGGCGATGGGCAAGAGGATCTGCGCGATAGCCGTTGGCTCTCCAGTTCACCCGCAGATGCAGCGGACTACGATCCTCAAGAGGCTTCTGGGCCTATTCGACGACGCCGGCTTTGAGGTAGACATGATAGCTGAGCCCATAACCTCTTTCGAAGAGGCCTGGGCCGTGAGGCGTAAGCTCCTCGAGGTCGAAGACTCGCTCGCGATCTTGCACCTCACAGGCGGCACGTCTAAGCTGGCCGTAGAGATCGCGAAGTGGTGCAACGCCCCGGTGACGCTCATTGCCCACGGAGAGAGCAACTCGCTCCCCTCTAGCCTAGAGGCTCGAGCCAGGCTCGAGCGCCTAGGACTCGACGTCGAGGTCAAGGTCGTAGAGCTTGGGGCTCGAGCGGTCGAATTCAAGAGGAGGGAGGTCGGCTTCGAGAGGTGCGCGGCCATCCTCGGTGAGGTCTCTCCAAGGACCTTCGACGTGACTTGCCCGGCGACCCTGGCCCAAAGGCTAAACGTCAAGGTCAAGAATGTAACGCAGGAAGAGCTCGAGAGGTACGTAGAGAAGCACAAGAGGGATGCCGAGCTCGTCCCGGACTTCTTGTCGAAGTTTAAGGGCGAGGTCGGCGTCCCGCCCCAAGAGCTCCAGCTGAGCCTATCCCTGAAGGAAGCGATAGGTGAGATCCTCGAGAAGGCAAAGTGCGACGCCTTCACGGTGGACTGCTTTGAAATCATAAAGAGGATCCACGTAACGCCCTGCCTAACCATATCGCTGTTGTTCGAGGAAGGGGTCTTGGGGGTCTGCGAGGCAGACGTCCAAGCGATGGCCTGCATGATGGCCATTAAGGACTTGGCTACTCCGTTCATGGGCAACATAGCAGCCGCGAGCGAGGACTCGCTAACGTTGGCCCACTGCACCGCAGCCATCAATCTGGCCTCAAGTCGGAGCAGAGTTAAGCTGAAGAGCCACTTCGAGACCGGCAGGAGCGTGGCCGTCGACGTGCCCCTAAAGCTAGGCGAGGCGACCATGATTGCCTGCGACCATAGGCTTAGGGAGGCCTACGTCGTCGAGTGCTCCGTCGAGAAGAGCCAGCTTGAGAACAAGAACATGTGCCGAACCCAAGCACTCGTCAAGCTCAAGACCGAGCCCTCAAAGGTCCTGGCCGAGTGGCCTAGCGGCCACGCGGTCTTGGCCATTCGGGTGAGCGCAGCAGAGGCGAGGAGGGCCCTCGAGGGCAAGGGCTTCGAGGTCAGGGAGCTTTGATATCGCCTAAAGGACGTGGTTTGCGACCACTGGTGCAACGAATGACAGCTCCATTTCGTAGCCCCATTCGCTAATGAGTGGTCGACGCCCCGAGAGCTACGGTATGTAACGCGTGGATACTAGGAGTCTTTCAGCCACCTGCGCCTGCCTTCTGTCGCTCGTCAGCAGTTGGGCCTCTAGCTTTAGAGCTTGGGCTAGATAAAGGGAGTCGTAAATCGATATCTCATTCTCGATGGCTATCCTGAAGGCCTCCTCAATGTACTTCGACTCATCTTCGAGTGCGACGACGCCCTCTCGGACCATTTCGCGCAATAATAGAAAGCGCTTGCGCGCCACATCAACGGGCTCGAGCTTCAAGACAGCGCACTTCTTCCAGATGGCGTTGGCGACCTCCTTGACCACGTGATCGATCGACGTAGCCCCCTTCTCCAAAACCCTCCGGACTTCGCCCCATCCCTCCTCTTTGAAGATGTATTTGGTCAAGGCGGAGGCGTCAATTACTATCACGGTCTTCCCTCACGAGCTTCGCCGCCAAGCCCCTCGGCGTCTCCGGGAGCTCCTCGAGGATTTTGTCCATTTCCCGAAGCGCCCTTAGCCTCTTGTACGTCCTTACCCTCTCCTCTATGAAGGCTATTATTTCGTTGCGCCAATCGGTGACGTCCTTGAGCTTCTCCATTTCCTCTCTCAACTTCTTGGGTATGCGTATGCTGAGGACCGTGCTCACGAAAGCCACCCATCAATCGACTATAAACTACTATAAACTATGACCACGTGCCAAGCTTATAAGTCTTCTACGTTACAAATCCACGTAATACATAGACGCAGACTAGTCTATTGACGCGATAACTAGGGCCGAGCCACAACCATGACCACTCGCTGGCTTAAGCGATTCCTCAGGCCTTGGATTGACGCCCATGAGGTCGAGAGGTTGGAGCAGCTCTGGCAGAGCCCTCGGTGGGCAGCGACCTGTACCCGCAAGAGGCCCCTTCATAGTCTTAGAAATTTTGTAAAGAAGATTTGGGGATGAAAATTGGGCCTGAGGGTCTCCTCCGCTCGCCTTAGCCTACTTCTTCCTCTCCAGCGTTATCTCTATCGTTGAGACGTTCCTCGCTTGCTCGCCCTCGCCGACCTTCTCCGTCCCTATCTTGACGTCGGTGACGTCCACTTGGTTCATCAGGAACCTGGTCTTGACTATCTCGGCCGCGTCCACTGCCTTGGATATCGACCTTCCCCTGGCCTTTATGACCACCTTGTCAGCTCCCTGGTTGAACTGTATTACCGTCGCGAGGACGTAGTTCATGGTCGGCTTGTTCCCGACGAGGACGACATTCTCCCCGGGTTTCGGCTTGCTCATGTCCGTTGACCTCCGCACCGTTGACCTCTTGTAGCGGTCTGCTACTTATTCATTCGACTGTTTTTAAACTCTTCGCTTAGCATGGGTCAACGGAACAGGTCTTCCTCGGGGGGCATTATCAGCTCCCTTATGGACGACTCGCCCCTCTCGTACTCCAGCCCCCTCACAATGGCCGCGGGCACCCCCTCACTGGCCTGGCCCATGACGAGCTCGGCCGCCGACGCTATCTCGTCGGCTATGGCTATGAACTTCGACTTGAGCACGTAGCCGAAGAGGTCCTTCTCGCCCCTCCTGTCCCTTATGGGCTTCATCCCCGAGACCCCTATCGCGACGTTGACTTGGCCCCTCCTGAACGGCCTCCCGTGAGTGTCGCTGATTATGACCGCCACGTCGACGCCCTTCAATCTCTTGATCGCCTTCCTTATCCTAGAGGCCTCTCGGTCGGGGTCCGGGGGCAGGGTCACGGCGCTCATTCCCCCATCGACGTTGGACACGTCAACGCCCGCGTTGGCGCAGACGAAGCCGTGCCTCGTCTCGCATATGAGGTGCTTGTCGCTCAGCCTCACAATCCTTCGAGTCTCTCGGAGTATCACCTCGACGAGCCCCGGGGGCTTGTTCAAGATCTTCGACAACCTCAGGGCCTCCTCGGAGGGCTCGACCTCGCTCAGCCTGAAGACGAGGCCAGAGGCCTTAGAGACGACCTTCTGCGAGACCACGAGGACGTCGCCGTCTTGGAGCGGGGTCCCCTGCTTCTCGGCGGCCTCGCATATGAGGGCGGCCAAGTCGTCTCCCGGCTTGACGGGTACGGGGATCCCCCTTATGGGTATGACCCTTACCTCCATATCAGCACGCTATCTCCTCGTCGACCATGCTTTTAAGCTTTGCATAGAGCTTGGACCCCCTGCTACCGCAGTAGCTGATGTAGAGGTCGAAGCACTTGGCCCTAGCCGAGGCTATCATCAGTTCGCACAGCTTCGCGAAGACCCTCACGCTGGCGTAGTTGGTGGTCGCTGAGAGCCTAGAGGCGAGGGAGTGGAGGTCGAGGACTAGGTCGTCGCGATCGGAGAGCGTGCGCGCGAGGGCCACCACTCGGTCGAACTGCTTGAACAGATCGAGCACCTCGACGAGGCCCGCTACCTCCAGCGGCTTGTCGGAGACCACGAGCCTATCGCGGCGCGACAGCTCCAGCGACTTCAATAGGGGCCTGTTGCCGTCGCCTACGACCAGGTACGACCTGCCCACCATCTGGCCCCCGGCTAGAAGAGTATGTGGTAGAAGAGGCACGCGCCCACGTGGCTGCAAGCCCGCCTCCTGCTAATGGCGTAGGGCTTGTGGGGCTGGTGGCAAGTGCACCTGAAGCTCCCGCTCTCCTCGTTGTACTCCACCACGTAGATGTCCTCCGCGTCGCCTAGCTCTCTCCTGCCCCTCACGACCCACTTGCCCCTCCCGCACTCGTAGACGTCGCACGCCCTCCTAACGCTCCTCCTGGCCCAAGAGCTTCCCCTGGCCTCCACGAGCTCTAGGAGCTTCTCCACGATGTAGGGCTCGAGCGGCTTCGGCCTCTCGCTAGGCGCTCTAGACAGCATCCTCCACCCCCCTCTCCGTTATCACGTAGCTGGCCGTCGCGCCGTACGGTAGCGTCGGGCTGTCGAGGACGGTCATGGTCCCCCTGAGGACCCCCCTCTCGCTCCTAGTCGTCAGGAAGAGCCTGTGCGTCGTGGCGTGAGCGAGGGTCGTGCCCCCGACGGGCCTCAGCCTCTCGCCGGCGCTCGCGAAGGCCATCGGGACCTCCATTACCGGGGTCGTCACGACCACCGCCACCTCGTAGAGCCTGGCTATCCTTATGAGCCAGTCGAGCACGTAGCCCAGCCTGCTCTGCCTCAATGCCAGCGACTCCCTGCCCGAGTACTCCGCCCTGAACCTCGACATCAGCGAGTCCACGACGACCAGCTTCACTCCCTCCTCGACGGCTCGCACGAGGTCCGATGTGGTCACTTGGAGCAGGTGGTCCGTGTTCATCACGTCTATGACGTAGACGTTGCCGAGCGCGTAGTCCGGGTCGAGGCCGAACCTCTCGGCCACGGCCCTCACCCTGCTGGGGCTAAAGGTCCCCTCGGCGTCCACGAAGTAGCACTTGCCCCCAAGGCCTCCCTTGTTCGCCGAGAGCTGCACAGTGACCGACAGCTGCAGGCAGAGCTGCGTCTTCCCGGCGCCGGGCTGCCCGCAGAGCTCGTATATCGCCCTAGGCCTAATGCCGCCGCCCAAGAGCGAGTCGATGCTCTTGACCCCCGTCGTCAGCGAGGGCTGGGGCCTCTGGGCCGAGTGCTGAGAGGCCTTGACTGCCTTCAGCGGCATGAACAGGCTCCTGGCGTGGGCAAGCGCCTTCCTCAGGGCCCTCTCGTCGGCGTCGACAAGGTTGAGGAGCTCGTCGAGGTTGAAGAGCGACAAGTGCTTGGCCGAGCATATGCCTATGCTCCTGAGCTTTTCCGCCGTCTTGGGCCCTATGCCCTCTAAGTCCTCTAGCTTGACGGCCTCGCTCACTTAGACCCTCCCCCGAGCTCCTTGACCAGCAAGCTTATGGCCGCTAGGGCCTTGAGGGCCAGCGCCAGCCGGAGCTCGCCCTCCTCCTGGACCTCGGACGCCAGGGCCTGGCACGACTCTGATATCGCTTGAAACTCCGGCAGGCTGTAGTCCTCCACGAAGAGGGTCCTCTCCTCTTGGGACCTCTTCGGCCTCAGCTTTATCTCCCTCTTGACCCTCCAGCCGCTCTCGGCCCTGTAGAGGGTGAAGGAGACGAGGTAAAGGCCCTTGTACGACGCCCCCGCGACCCAGGTCAATGAGCAACCCCTCCTCTCTATCCTCGTGCCAACCACCTCTCTAGCGCCTCGAGCTCCTCTATGGCGTTCAGCCCTCGGACGGTTATCTTGAGCCAGTACTTGCCGTCGGCCCCCACGACCTCGCTCGCCAGCCCGCGGGTCAGGAGGGCGTTTATCAGCCTCGAGGCCTCGAGAGACGATATGTCCAGCCTGTGCATCGCGTAGGATATCACCGAGTCCCTGCTGGAGGGCCCGTCCCTGAGGAAGCTCAGGACCTCGTAGGCCATCTTGGCCTTGTCGCCCAGCTTGGCGTAGAGCGTGGGCCTCGGCGCCTCAGTTCGCGGCCCCGCCTCCTCCGCTGCGGCGACCTTGACGGTCTCCTTGAGCGGCACCTCGACCACGCCGGCCGAGCCCACTAGCTTGTAGGCGAACCTCTCCTTGCTGTTGAGCAGCCTGAGGGCCCTCCGCCCGAGCACGGCGCTCAAATCCCTAGCGTCCTCAGCGGTCAGGGGGGCGCCGATCATCGACATGCGGGACCTAGACCTCAACTCCAGCGGCAGGGCCGACGCGCTACCAGCGCACATGATCACCGTCGAGCCCGCGACGTCGAGCCTCTTCAGTAGGTCTATCGCGAGCCTGCGGGCGGGGCCCAAGAAGCCCTCCAGCAAGTCCACGTCGCACACGGCCACGACCCCCTTGAAACCGCGCCTCAGCGCGTGCATCAGGACGGCCATGGAGATCGCAGTGGCGTAGCTCGGGGGCAGCTCGGACATCGAGATGGCCGAGCTGCCCCCGAGCTACGCCACTGCGATCTCCATGGC
>Ga0105154_1001090_pt1 | contig 11076 bp, 8 predicted proteins | sample SSWtaG_FD_89672 | JGI IMG/M metagenome (GOLD analysis project Ga0105154, IMG submission 89672) | Hot spring microbial communities from Sandy's Spring West, USA to study Microbial Dark Matter (Phase II) - SSWsed_matched | ecosystem: Environmental > Aquatic > Thermal springs > Hot (42-90C) >... | reverse complement strand
CTATTAAGCCCCTATTGGTTAATCCTAACTCTGGCACCGTAGGTAAGGTTATGAACTCTAATTGCATAAATGGGGATTTAAGCTTACATCCGAGCTTTCTAGCTTCCATATTAGCTTTCTCTAATTTCTCTATAACCTCTTCAGCAGTATCTAGTGAGAGTAATCCTGCAAATGGGAGATCAACTATGGCCCTAGGGGATCTGTTTTCGACAACGACAAATCCTCCACCATATTTTTCAAGGTACTTTACCGCAGCATACATTTCTTCAGCATTTACCCCTACAACAACTATATTGTGATGATCATGGGCTACTGATGAAGCAATCGCGCCCTTCTTTAATCCGAAGCCTTTAACAAACGCTTTACCAACGCTTTTAAGCCCACGATGTCTCTCAACAACGGCTATATGTAAAACATCGTTTTCCAAATCCGGAAGTACATAACTGTCTCTAACATTTAGCCAGTAACTAAGTTCTTTAACAACTATTTGATCTTCAACGACACCCATAACCCTAACTTTAATTCTCCCCTTGCTTATTGGTGCTTTTAAAATCAAATCTTCACTTCTAAGTTCCCTATTAATCTTAACGGTTTTAAGAGCCCATTTTGGTATGTTTGGCTTAGGAAGTTCAACTAGAAGTTTACCATAGGCGAAAACGTGTTTTCCATCGAAAAACACATGAGCTATGCTTAGTTCTTCCAAGCTATTTACCAAGACAATATCTGCTTTCCTTAGGGGAGCTATTGCCCCAACGTAGCTATCGATTCCGAAGTGTTGAGCAATGTTTATTGTGGCTGTTTGAATAGCTTCAATAGGGTCCATGCCTAACTCTATGGCTTTTCTAACATTGAAGTCTATATGTCCTTCGTAAAGAATGTCTTTAGGATGTTTATCGTCAGTGCACATTAAGATCTTTCTCTTATCAGGAATTTTGATAATGTCTTTAATTATGTCTTTAAGGTTTCTTTCAGTAGAGCCCTCTCTAACCATGACCGCTATTCCACGCTTCAGTCTTTCAACGGCTTCAGAGCCATTTAGTGTTTCATGATCATCTAGAAGGCCGAAAGAACCCAGGACATTTAGTGTTTCCGGGGAAACACCTGCCATGTGTCCGTTAACTATTTTGCCTAGAGAATCAGCTATCAATATTTTTTCCAAATAGAATGCTTTGTTTTCCCCTAAAACATTCTGGTAATTAAGCTCACCTAGCGAAACGGAATTTTCTAAACTTAGAAGATCCAGTGTTTCATTAATGCCTAAGAAAGACCCTGTATCTTCCAATTGAGGAGCTGTAGGTACTCTTGATGGAACCTCAATAAACACTCTGACCAAGGACTTACTAGCAAGTTCTAAGAGAAGCTTTACACCTCTAACTCCTAAGACATTAGCTATTTCATGGGGGTCGGCGAAGATCGAGGTAACACCGTGAGGTATAAGTAGCTTAGATAGCTCAGTAGGTAAAAGCATTGTACTTTCAATGTGCATATGAGCATCCATTAAGCCAGGAATAGCATACTTCCCTCTACCATCAAATACTTTTTCAGCTTTAAAGGAGCCATTAACTATTCCCACAACCCTATCCTTACATATTAAAATGGTTCCTTCGCTAACTGTTCCCGTATAAACATCAACTATATTAACATTAGTTATCGCTAATGTTGATCTTCTTAGCCCTAAAGCAGCTTCCCCTAGCTCTATAAGCTCATTCACCGACTTAATGAAGTATTTTCTCAAAAGAAACACCTTAAAATTTTCCAGAGAAACTATTTGCTTAAAAACCAATATTTTTATTGCTTAATGTATTTAGCTACTGAAATACCTATCTTAACCTAAAGTTAACAGTTTTACAATGAGGCAAATTAATCTGTGAAAAAGGGGAAGTTCCTAATCTAGCTTTTCAAGATAAATGTCTTCACCTATTTTTTCAGCCGAAGCATTTGGTTTTCCGAAGGATATCTCCTTAACCCTATGTAGATCCGCTATGTCATTAGCTAATGGTTTAAGTTTCTCTGGAAGATAAAGTCTAGCGTTAAGCTCGGCTCCTAACGATAAGTTATGTTGCTTCTTGTATTTCCAAACTGCACTATTTACTTCAATAAATGGTGTTAGCAGTTTCCCATAGCCTCTATTCCATGCCTCATTAGGTTTCGGAAATTCTTCTAAATGAATGCTTTTGCTAGAGTACATTTTCCTCCAAATATAGTCTGTTATGTAAGGCATTATTGGCGCTGAAAGCTTAAGGATAGCCCTAAATACTTTATGTAGAGTATACCATGCCGCTTCTTGTTCTTCGGTACTGTATTTTCTATCCTTATTGTATGCTCTTCTCTTTACAGCTTCAATATAATGTGATGCGAAAACGTTCCATACGAACTGATATATTCTATTTATTGGCTCGTAAACGTCAAGATCACTATAACCTCTATCGCAATCTTCAACTACCTTATTAAGCTCTTCAAGAACCATCAAATCTATGGGTTTAAGCTCAGGTTCACTTTGAGGTTCAGGAAATGCCGAAATGAACCTTCCAATATTCCATAGTTTTGTTGTGAAGAGACTTCCCGTTTTAATCATCTGTTCTGAAAACCTATAGTCGCTTCCAAGCTTACCTGCAGCCGCTGCCCAGAATCTGAAGGCATCCGCACCATACTTTTCAACGTATGGGTCAGGGTCTATAACGTTTCCTTTACTCTTATGCATAGCCTCCCCTTTCTCATCAAGCCCCATACCTGTAAGCCTAACCCACCTAAATGCTGGCTTTCCCGTTAGCTGATATACTCTAAGTACCGAATAGTAAAGCCAAGTACCTATAATATCTATTCCCTGAGGTCTAAGGATGTTACCGAAAGCTCTCTTGAAGAATTCTTCATCTCTCATATAGCCGCTAACATAGAGTGGCGAAATTGATGAGTCAAACCATGTGTCAAAAACTTTCTTTTCACCCTCAAGAAGTTCCTTAGATGCTCCACAGTGAGGACATTTTTCGAAAGGCGGCTCTTGCTTCCATGGAATATAATATTTGCCCGGCTCAGGAACTAGTTTAGCACCGCATTTTCTACAGTACCATAGCGGTATTTCTGTACCGTAGAATCTACTTCTAGAAATAGGCCAATCCGTTGAAACCGAGTCTATCCAATCAAGAAGTCTTCTCCTATGAAATTCCGGGTGGAAATTCATTTTCATGGTTATTTTCTTAAGTGCCTCTTTAAACTCTAGTTGCTTAAGGAAGTACTCTTTAACACTAATGAACTCTACTGGTGTTTTACATCTCCAGCAAACAGGTACTGTGTGCTCTATTTCATCTGTTTTAACTAGCAATCCCAGTTTATTTAGCTCTTCAGCTATTCTTCTCTTAGCATCCCTAACCTTAAGTCCTTCGAGAAAACCAGCTCTATCATTCATACGGCCATCCTTGGTTATTAGAATTACTGGTTGAAGCCCTAGCTCCTTAAACAATCTGATATCTCTTTGGTCACCGTAACTACATATCATAACCAATCCTGTACCGAATTCCGGCTTAGCTTCTGGATGCTCAATTATCTTAACCTCTTTACCATAGATAGGCACTATTGCGTACTTACCTTTAAGATGCTTATATCTTTCATCTTTAGGATTATATATTACCGCATCGCATGCTGCTAACAGTTCAGGCCTTGTTGTTGCGACAATGATTTCCTCGTTTGTTTCTTTAACTTTAAACTTAATGTAGTAAAGTAGTGTTTTCTCCTCCCTATGTTCAAGTTCAGCATCGCTTAATGTTGTTCTACATCGTGGACACCAGTTTACAGGCCTTTCGGCTTCATAGATTAATCCTCTCCTCCATAGCTCAATGAAAGTTGCTTGAGTTATTCTCCTATATGTTGGACTATCAGTACCATCCCTTATGTAGTAGAAGCTGCATCCTAGCCTTCTCCAAACACTTACAAGTTCGCTTTCAACCTCATCTAGAAAGTCCTTACAAAGGTCAAGGAATTTCTGTCTTCCCTCAGAGGTCTTAGCTAGCTCATGTGGATTCACGTTTTTTGCTTTTTCAACTTGAACTTCTACCGGCAATCCGTTTCTATCAGCGTAGAATGGTAGAAAAACGTTATATCCCTTCATTCTAAAGTATCTTGCAACCATATCTATTTGGGCATAGTGTGCTGCTCCACCAACATGCCATTTACCGGAAGGGTATGGCGGTGGAGTATCTATTACTATTATAGGTCTTTTATCTTCAGGTGAGAATTTGAAATCATATATTCCCTCTTTATCCCAAAGCTTCCTTAATTCCTTTTCCTTGCTTATGTCCCATCTTTTCTCTTTTATTTTCGGTGTAAACCTTAATTCACCAATAGGCAATCCCTCATTAAGCTATTAGGCTCAGTAGTAATTCGACATTAAAGTGATAATCTCGAGGTAAGTATTTATATTTTTCACTTAAAATGTGAACGTAAGGGAAGAACATGATTGTTAAGTATGAGAAGGAACTTGTCGAAGCGTTTATGAGAACCTTACGTAAGTACTTAGAAAAGCATGGAAAGAAAATAGTTTCCATGATTAAAGCTACAGGTCAGGAAAAGATAAAAATAGCACTAAGAGGTCTCTTCTGGTTTTATGAAGCCGAAATTCCAGAATATCCTAAATTAACAATGCTTGTCGAAGAAATTATGAGAAAACCCGAACTCATCGAAGCTCTTGAGCAAAATGGTTTTAAGATAATTACTTATGAGAATGAATACTATGTTGAAGCATCTACTGAAAAAGTACTTAGACTTATAAATATTGGAGAAGAGTAGGCCGCTCCAAGACACCGGCCTTCAATCATCTATCAGTCTCGAGTTCGAATGTCATAGCGGCTTCACATAATATGATTCCTTAGAACCTCTAAATATTGATTGTTTCTTTAACCATAAGGTGATACCATAAGAAGAGAGTACACTAATATATATGATCCTATAGCGTCAATAATGCTAGTTATTAAAGGTATTGTGAGATTATCGGGATCCAAACCCTTCTTAAAGCTCATTGTCGAAATATAGTGGACAATAAAAAGAACCACTATGGATAAGAGTACACCGGCTATTAAAACCGACATAACAGTTGCTCCTAATGTAGGTATGGGTAATCTAAGTATTTTAGCTATGCCATAACTATAAGCTCCTAACATAGGATATATTAAGAGGGTAATTATAAGTACTTTAACAAATTCTTTTGCAACCTTTATTGAAGGAAGCAATTTAGGCTCTATTTCTCCTAGGTGAAGTTTTGTTGAAAGTCTTGCTGCAAGAATTCCAGCTAAAGCACCGCTATTTTCTAGAAACCCCGGTACGATAGTTAATATTCCAGCTTGCTCAAGTATTCTTTCAACATTTACTGTTAACACTGAACCAGCAAACATCTCCAAAAACACACAAATCATAAGTACAGGTGTTGATTCAATAACTATTCTTCTAAGGTATGTTCTTTTCGAGGAAACAACATATGAAATTAGTGTAACAGTTAATAAAATGCTTAAGATAAGCATAACGTATTTTAAGCTAAGATTAATTTTTAAAATAGCGTATGTTGAAATGAGCAGTATTGGAAGTGAAATAGCATCTCCAGCTAGGGTTATTATGGGTGCAGAGAAGTTGTCTGGATCAAGCCCTTTAGAGAACGTAATAAAAGCTATGGCAAATGTTACTGTCAACATTATGGGCAAAGCTGTGAATGAAGTTAGAAACCCTATTAGAGTTAAATCGACTATGTCTAGAACTCCTGAAATGTAAAGGTAAGCTAATGACGCAATTACACCAATGAATAATGAAAACATCGTTTTTAATGTTAAAACCCCGAGAATATTTTCTATTAATAAACGATTTCTGCTAATCTTAGGTTCAATATGTCCTAGGTGCAGTAACGAACCTAAACGTGAACCCAGTGCGGAATAAATGTTTCCCCTCATATCCATACTTGCAGGTGCAATCATTAATACAGAGCTTTTCATAGCAACAATAACGTTTCCTAAGCCAAAAACCATCCCTGTTACACCACTTCCAAGAGTAGTTATCGTTAATGCTACAAACCCCTCCCAAACATCCTTGAGCTCTTCTCGATACTTCGCAATAAAACCCATAGTATCGCCACATTATTTGTCACTGCATTCAACAATAGTTAAGCATAGCTATATCTAATTATTAATTTCGGTTTCTCACATATTGGCTAACGAAAATTACTTAGCTATTTAGTTAATGAGCAAAACAATAAATGGCCATATGTTTTTATGTTCTACGTTTATATGTTAAAGCGTAAACGATGTGTATGGAATGTAAAGCATATTTTGCCATATTCATTTTAACGGCGATTAAATTATTAAGTGCGAAGGTTACTTTTAGAAATAAAACATATAGGTAAGATAAGGGTTCATGGTGGTAGTTGAAAAATGGCTCTCAAAATAAGTTTTAGGAGAATTGAAATGTTTAAGAATATCGAAACGGGAAAAATCTACGATGTTATAATAGTGGGTGGGGGGCCTGCTGGAGTAACAGCTGGAATCTATGCTGCAAGATATGCGTTAAACGCGGTATTGATAACAAAGGATAAAGGGGGGCAAATGGGTGAAGCTGGCTATGTAGAAAACTATCCGGGGTTTAAAAGGATTCTAGGTCCTGACCTTGCAGATAAATTCTATGATCATTTAAGTGAGTATAAAGTGCCAATTATCCTAGATGAAGTGGTAAATATTAAGAGAACAAACGGTAATCTATTCGTTGTTGAAACAGCTTTAGGCAATCAATTCAAGACGAAAACGGTGATTTTAGCCTTAGGGGTTATTAGAAGAAAACTTGGCGTTCCTGGGGAAAAAGAGTTTTCCGGAAAAGGGGTTTCATATTGTGCACCTTGCGATGCCCCACTTTATAAAGGTAAAGTTGTTGCTGTAGTAGGTGGTGGAGATAGTGCGGCAAGTGCTGCATTGCTTTTAGCTGATTACGCTAGGAAAGTATATCTTGTACATAGGAGGGATAGGTTAAGAGCACAACCATTTTATGTAAGAAAACTTACAATTCACCCCAAAATACAGTTCGTCTTGAACAGTAATGTAGAGGAAATTGGTGGAACAAAAACTGTTGAGTGGATTAAAATTAAGGAGACAGGCGAGAAAATACATGTAGACGGGGTCTTCATAGAGATAGGAAGCGATCCTCCAAAAGAATTCTTCAAGAGAATAGGTGTTGAAACAGACGAGAAAGGATACGTCATTGTGGAATCCGATCAATCAACAAGTATACCTGGAATTTTCGCAGCAGGCGATTGCACAACAGCATGCAATATGTTTAAACAAATAATAACAGCAGCTGCACAAGGCGCTATAGCCGCTGATTCAGCATACAAATACGTTATCGAAAAGTTCGGTAAAAAATAGTGATAGCTACACTATTTCAACAAGAACTTTACTTGCAACACCTCTACCTAACGCTATAGTTACACCTCTTACATGTAAAAGTAAAGGCCCAACATCATTCTTTAAAATCCTCAATTCAGCACCGTTAGTTAGCCCAAGTTCCATTAATCTTTGTGTTAAACCTTTACCCGCATATATTCTAACGATTCTAACTATTGCACCTGACGGAGCCATAGATAGCGGCATAACGTATTTCTTATCAGCTATTATTTTACACCCCCACTTAGCTTAGCCTAACATTGTTTGCCTAGTGTAACTAGGTCTATTTGGTTTTAATTAGGAAATTTTTATTTAGAGTTTTCTCCTCTAACTAAACGACCCATTTATCTACAGTGCAAATAGGGGCAAGCATCCGATGTCTACTCTTTCAGAAATAGAGGCAATAGAGAAAGAAGCTGAGAAGTTAATTGAGGAAGCTAGAAGGAAAGCTGAGGAGCTTAGGAAAACAGCGGAAGAGAGAGCAAGGGAAATTCTCGAAGCACCACTTGACCTAGCTGAAGCTAAGAAGAAAGCTGAAGTAATAATCGCAGAGGCTGAAGAAGAAGCCAGAAGAATTGAGAGAGAAGGTAAGAATAAAGTGCAGGATATTTTGAAAAAAGCTGATGTAAAAAGCGAGAAAATAGCTTCTATAATTCTCAAATACATTACGGGGTTAGCGTAGGAATGCCCATTCCCCCCTTTCTTCTCAGCCAACCTGAACCCATGCTTAAAGCTAAGATAATAGCCGTTAAAGACGAAGTAAGCAAAGTGTTAACAGCCCTTCACGCATCACAAGCGATCCATGTTAAAGAAGCTAAGGAGCTTAAGCCATTAGAGAGAGAACTTATCGAGAGGAAAAGAGGGGAGTTAGAGAACCTATTGAGAATTATTGATAGATTTCTGATGAACATTAGTAAGGAATACACTGTTGAAATAGAGGAGGAAATAGAGCCATACACTATTCCCGAGCTTTTAGAGAAATATGAGAAACCTGTTATGGAAATTTACGCTAAAATGCAAACATTAGCGAGCAAAATATCTAGTGTTCAACAGAAGCTTTTCGAAACCGAAGCTAAAGTAAAATACTTAGAAGCACTATCTAAGGTAAGACCTAGCCTAAGAATTGTGGATTTAGACTTTAAGGGGAAAGTTATTTTTTCTAAGACAATTGTTGTACCTAAAGAGAGAGAAGAGGATTTTGAGGGAAAAATTAAAGAAGTAGCCGATATTGTAGCGAAAGCGGAGCTCACAGAACCTCCGGAAATAGCTTATGTTGTAGTAGGCTTACTTAGAAAATATGAGTCCTTAACCAGATTAGTTAGGGATCTAGGTCTCACCATTCTTTCCTTCGAAAGAGAAACAATAAACATATCAGATTATGTGAAAAAGTTACGTGAAGAAACTGTTTCACTAAAAAACGAGCTCGATAAGCTAAGTAGAGAATTTGCGAAACTTATTGAAGATAATTTAAAACAAGCCCTCATTCTTAAGATACTGTTAGAGAATGAAATGTTAAAGCTAAGTGTTCTCGAAAAAGCTGCTGGAGCAAAATACATCACATTAATAGAAGGTTGGGTTCCTGAATCTTTAAGGAAGAAGCTTCTTTACGAACTACATAGTAATGTAAAATTCTTCTATGTTAGCTTTGAAAGAGCATCTCCCGAAGAAAACCCTCCAACAAAAATGAAGAATTTAAATGTAATGAGATATTTTGAACCCTTAGTTAAATTCTATGGTGTACCTAAATATACTGAATGGGATCCAACCCCGCTTGTAGCTTACTCCTTCTCAATATTCTTCGGCCTAATGCTTGGCGATGTAATTTATGGCATACTTATGCTTCTAGTTGTAAGATATGTTCTTGACAAACTTGTCGATAATCCTGAATCAGAAAATTATTTAACATTTAAGAAAATGCTTTATGTTTCAGGGTTTGCATCCATAGTTGCAGGCTTCCTTTACGGCTCATATCTTGGTGATACGCTTAAACTTTTAGGAATAAACATACCCCCTCTTATTTCGCAATTCACAGATCCGCTATCCTTAATACTCTTAGCTATGGGCATAGGCTTAGTTCATGTTAATATAGCACATTTCCTAGGCTTAATCAGAGCTCTACATGAAAGAGATAGAGTAGCAATAGCTAGCAAAATAGGCTTATTCATAACGGAGATTTTCGGTATACCATATGTCCTACTCAAAATGGCTAATTTCAAAGTATTTCCAATACCCGATAGCCTCTATAACATGTTAATATATGGTGTTGTAGTAGGCGTTGCTTTCTTAGCTTATTCACAAATACTGTCTATGAGGTTCTTTGGAACGTTCATGTGGATATTTGACATTACTGGCTTACTTGGAGATATAATGTCTTACACTAGGATCGCCGGTGTAGCTTTTGCAACAATATATCTTGCATCAAGCTTTAACCTAATGACGAGAATGATTATTACAGGGTTCCAAGGAATCCTTCCGGGAATTACTGGGTTAGTTTTAGGTTTACTCTTCGGAGCAGTGGTATTCTTCTTAGGACATCTACTCAACTTGGCACTAAGCATTATTGGGCCATTTATTCACTCATTACGACTATGTTTCGTAGAGTTCCTTCCAAAATTCTATGAAGGGGGAGGCGTAGAATATAGTCCATTAAGACTAATGCTTAGAAAGAGAATAATAGTCAAACCATCTTAATTACGGTCACATAATCTATAAGTCTCTACAATGTAAAAAATTAAAAACCTATGCATGGAAAGAGGAAAGGGGGTAAATAAACATGGAAATGGATATTGGACCGGCATTCGCAATAATAGGTGGCACATTAGCTTTAGCTGGAGGATTAGCAGGATCATCTATAGGAATAGGTGTTGCCGGATCAGCAGGTGCAGCAGCTGTTTCCGAGGATCCTAAGCAATTCAGAAACGTACTACTACTAGCAGCGTTGCCCATGACGCAAACATTCTATGGACTAATAGTGTTGCTCTACATAATAACTCAGATACTACCGGGAATTCAAGCACTACCTATGGATGAAGCATTACAGAAAGGATTAATGGTGTTTGGAGTAGGCCTCATAGCCGCTTTTGCTGAAGGATTCTCAGCTGCATACCAAGGAGTAATATGTTCCTCAGGTATAGCATTGCTACCTAAAACTAAAGGGCAAATTTTAGGATCATCAATTATCTTAGCGGTTTATGCGGAGCTCTTCGGAGTTCTCGGAATGGTCTTTGCAATACTAACGCTAATCCTCATAATATAAAACTGGTAAAAACTTTGGAAGGGAGATAGGAATTGAGTACTGAAGAATCGACATTTGAGAAAGTAGGTAGGGCAATACTTGATAAAGCTCGTGCTGAAGCAGAGGAAATCCTTGATAAAGCTCGGAAAGAAGCAGAGGAAATAATTAATAAAGCAAAGCTTAGGAGAAAGCAGGAGCAGAGGAAAGAAGAAGCAAAAATAATCAATAATGCTAAAAGAAAGGCTAAAGCGATAATAGTTAAGGCGTTGCTTAAAGTTAGAAGGGAACAATCCGAAGTCAAAAAGAAGATTGTAGATAACATAGCAAATAAGGTCAGAGAAGATCTTGAAAAAAGAAACTTTAACATCTCCGAATCCTTAAGAAGGCTTTTAGGTGAAGCATTGCAAACTCTGCCGAAATCGGACTTGATAATTTATG
>Ga0105154_1001089_pt1 | contig 11076 bp, 17 predicted proteins | sample SSWtaG_FD_89672 | JGI IMG/M metagenome (GOLD analysis project Ga0105154, IMG submission 89672) | Hot spring microbial communities from Sandy's Spring West, USA to study Microbial Dark Matter (Phase II) - SSWsed_matched | ecosystem: Environmental > Aquatic > Thermal springs > Hot (42-90C) >... | reverse complement strand
TTTAGATGAGCAAGATGCCTTTCTTCGGAAAAGGCTTCCGCGGACCCCCCTTCGTCCTCTGGCGCATGGAGGAACCCGAACCCCTTGACAACCAACGCGTCCTGTGTTATATTCATGGCGAACTGGATGCAGGAAAGGGTAGCTCTCTCTTCTCCCTCTCACCGCCTGAAATCGCAGGGCCTCAATCGAACCAGCGTGGGATTGAAACCTCTCCAGCACCTCGATGTCCATCTCTCCTCCGGCCTGCCTCAATCGAACCAGCGTGGGATTGAAACTCTTTCAGCGTCTGACGTGTTGGGCGTCATCGGATGAGCCTCAATCGAACCAGCGTGGGATTGAAACCGAGCTGTGGGCCGACGGTGACTCCCATCTTTTCCAAGCCTCAATCGAACCAGCGCGGGATTGAAACACACCAAAATTCTACTTGACAATTGGAAGGCATACGTGGCCTCAATCGAACCAGCGTGGGATTGAAACCGTAGACTGTCTGGACACCGCATGCCCAATCATACCTGCCTCAATCGAACCAGCGTGGGATTGAAACGGCAGGAGCCGCCGGATCCGGGGTGGGGGTGGGAGTGAGCCTCAATCGAACCAGCGTGGGATTGAAACGATGGCCCCAGAGCCAGCACCATTGAATGCCAGAGCAGCCTCAATCGAACCAGCGTGGGATTGAAACCCCGCCCCCATCCGAGGGAGGCAGGATCCTCAGGCGCGCCTCAATCGAACCAGCGTGGGATTGAAACGGAAAAGTTCCGGAGCTCCGCTACTGCGTCGGAGAAGCCTCAATCGAACCAGCGTGGGATTGAAACCGCGTTCCTGATCTCGTGCATCTACGCCACGAGGGCGCCTCAATCGAACCAGCGTGGGATTGAAACTTGATTCCGGTGAGTGTTGCGTCAGAATCGGGATCGATGCCTCAATCGAACCAGCGTGGGATTGAAACGACGGTAGCGGTGAATGCTACCGTCCGGGAACACAACGCCTCAATCGAACCAGCGTGGGATTGAAACCGCACCAAGGTCAAAATCATCGCAGCCCACAACCAAGGCCTCAATCGAACCAGCGTGGGATTGAAACCCTGGCGCAACTCCAGGGGCTGGCTGGGCAACTCCCGCCTCAATCGAACCAGCGTGGGATTGAAACAAGAATCCGGGCCAAATTTTGATTGGCCACACAGGAAGCCTCAATCGAACCAGCGTGGGATTGAAACCCAAATCTACCCAGGTGCCGCTGCTATCATCGGGCAAGCCTCAATCGAACCAGCGTGGGATTGAAACATTGTCGTCGATGTATATAACGTAAGTTGGGTGATAAGCCTCAATCGAACCAGCGTGGGATTGAAACTTACGCTTAGATTGTAACGTAACGCGTTACGGCTCCGCCTCAATCGAACCAGCGTGGGATTGAAACCATGGTCATCCCCGGCCAAATAGATGAGGGGGGCGCGCCTCAATCGAACCAGCGTGGGATTGAAACTCTGCCGGGTGCGGGAGATCCCGTACCGGCGGTGGCTGGCCTCAATCGAACCAGCGTGGGATTGAAACTGGAGCGCACGCACCGACTGCACGTAGACGCTCCCGAGCCTCAATCGAACCAGCGTGGGATTGAAACCGGATTCCCCGGCCCGGGATGGGCGCGGATCTCCCGCGCCTCAATCGAACCAGCGTGGGATTGAAACTTGCGGTTGGATTGTCGGAAATCGGCCAGAGGGGCACGGCCTCAATCGAACCAGCGTGGGATTGAAACGATCTTGACAGGAGGGCGTTATGGGAAAGCTGCACAGGCCTCAATCGAACCAGCGTGGGATTGAAACCGTCCCCCCAGTCTGTGGCTGGAAGGGACCTGGAGGCCGCCTCAATCGAACCAGCGTGGGATTGAAACCAGTGGAGGTTTCCGCGGCCAAGCGATGGATCGGATGGCCTCAATCGAACCAGCGTGGGATTGAAACTTTGGATATTGGAAAGAACGATGAGAGGTTCACTGAGGCCTCAATCGAACCAGCGTGGGATTGAAACAGGAGAGTACGCAACAGTAATCGTAATGAGAACGACAGGCCTCAATCGAACCAGCGTGGGATTGAAACTGAACCCGGCCCTGTATCCAGTGGTCTGCTTCCTCAGCCTCAATCGAACCAGCGTGGGATTGAAACTTTCACTCGCCAGAGGCGAATCTTGTCGCTCATGTGTGCCTCAATCGAACCAGCGTGGGATTGAAACTCGGTCGCCTCCCAGGCGGCCGCCAGGAGGCCGGGAAGCCTCAATCGAACCAGCGTGGGATTGAAACCCTACTTGTGGCATTTCTTTGTCGTTCCGGAGGAGGCGCCTCAATCGAACCAGCGTGGGATTGAAACAGAACGCCGCCAAGGGATACATGTGGTCTGGCAGCGCCTCAATCGAACCAGCGTGGGATTGAAACCTGGGTAGAGGATCACACGCCCTTGAGCCACATCCCGCCTCAATCGAACCAGCGTGGGATTGAAACATTGCTCCCCCGGAACCCAATGGGTGTTCGCAAAACGAGCCTCAATCGAACCAGCGTGGGATTGAAACTTGATGCGGCATCATACGTCCAGAACGCCCGACACCGCCTCAATCGAACCAGCGTGGGATTGAAACGAAAAGAGACTCAAACGCCTTCATCGGGTTGTCATAGCCTCAATCGAACCAGCGTGGGATTGAAACATGCGGGCATCCTTCATAGTGGGCGGAATCTGGAAGAGCCTCAATCGAACCAGCGTGGGATTGAAACCGGATCCGTATTGGGGGGAGTGTGGTCGGGTCCCGGACGCCTCAATCGAACCAGCGTGGGATTGAAACATCGTCCAGTTTGGGATGAACCCGCCGCTGGCCTTCGCCTCAATCGAACCAGCGTGGGATTGAAACCTCGACATTGACCGTGACCACCACGTCCTGGCCAACGGCCTCAATCGAACCAGCGTGGGATTGAAACAAGAGGAGGTGGGAGATGAGCAAGGCACTCGTTTGGGCCTCAATCGAACCAGCGTGGGATTGAAACCAGACACCCCGGGACCCAATTCCACAAAGGCAAGCCGCCTCAATCGAACCAGCGTGGGATTGAAACCCGCGACGGTGGTGTAGAGATTGAAGATCTCCGCCGGCCTCAATCGAACCAGCGTGGGATTGAAACGAAAAATGCGGGGGCGGCCCACCTTCATTCGGGGGGGCCTCAATCGAACCAGCGTGGGATTGAAACTGGGCCCAAGCCCCCGCCAGGGCGGGGGAAACGAGTGGCCTCAATCGAACCAGCGTGGGATTGAAACCTCCACCTTGTCCGGATCCGGACTACGAATCCGGATCGCCTCAATCGAACCAGCGTGGGATTGAAACCCGCATCCGCAACTGGCCGATGCTGCGCGCCCTTCGGCCTCAATCGAACCAGCGTGGGATTGAAACAGATCACGATGGGGTGGGGGGGTGAGGTTCACAATCGCCTCAATCGAACCAGCGTGGGATTGAAACTGCGCTTCTGGGCGTGTATATGGTTTCTTGGATTGTGCCTCAATCGAACCAGCGTGGGATTGAAACACAAAAGGTCCTGGATGACCTTAAAGCGCTTATCGCGCCTCAATCGAACCAGCGTGGGATTGAAACTATAACTTGTGGCTCAGCATGTGCATGACATACGCAGGCCTCAATCGAACCAGCGTGGGATTGAAACTCCACCCGGACAGGGGATCAAGGACTGGCCCGGCTAGGGCCTCAATCGAACCAGCGTGGGATTGAAACCGGTGACGGCAGCAACCGTCGGCAGGGTGACATTCCGGCCTCAATCGAACCAGCGTGGGATTGAAACTCGAGGATCCGATTGGTCCGGACGTTCACCACCACCGGGCCTCAATCGAACCAGCGTGGGATTGAAACCATATGAGCGGGACGATCCGGACTCCGCTCCACGGGGCCTCAATCGAACCAGCGTGGGATTGAAACGCGACTACCTCGGCAAGAGGGTGCTTCCAGCAGAAGGGGCCTCAATCGAACCAGCGTGGGATTGAAACAGAGGATCATCCCTGTCGCAGCATCAGCGCGGAGGTGGCCTCAATCGAACCAGCGTGGGATTGAAACCCGAATAGCCGCCAGGAGGCCCACACCAAAGCCTCCCGCCTCAATCGAACCAGCGTGGGATTGAAACTATGGGAACTGAAGAGGTTGATCGGATTTGTCCACTGGCCTCAATCGAACCAGCGTGGGATTGAAACGCGAAAATGGCAATTCGAGTGATTCTGGAGATCAGCGGCCTCAATCGAACCAGCGTGGGATTGAAACAGTCGCATCTCCCACCTCCTTTTGGGATTTAGCCCGGGCCTCAATCGAACCAGCGTGGGATTGAAACTGAGGCGCGATTTGAGATTCGGTAAAGCGATATCAGGCCTCAATCGAACCAGCGTGGGATTGAAACTAAAGATATCACGCCCAGTAGCATGTATCCTCCTGGCGCCTCAATCGAACCAGCGTGGGATTGAAACTGAAAATAAACTCATCCATTTTTGCCTCCTTTTCTTGGGCCTCAATCGAACCAGCGTGGGATTGAAACCGACAATAATCGCCAAGGCACTCTGCATGATCACACTGCCTCAATCGAACCAGCGTGGGATTGAAACGGGAGCCCCCAAAGTATTACCGGGCTCCCCCGGAGCGAGCCTCAATCGAACCAGCGTGGGATTGAAACAGCATCGGGGGGGTCTGACTGCAGGCGCGCAGGTGCGCCTCAATCGAACCAGCGTGGGATTGAAACGGAGAACCTCCTCCAGCCGGGCATCCCAGAGAATGGGCCTCAATCGAACCAGCGTGGGATTGAAACAGGAGGGTGGGCTAAATCAAAACAAAGGAGGGAGCTGCCTCAATCGAACCAGCGTGGGATTGAAACAGAAAGTCGGAACGGTTTGGAGGCCAGGATGACCGCGCCTCAATCGAACCAGCGTGGGATTGAAACTGAGGAATTCAACCAAATCTTCCTCCCGGCTGGAGGCGGCCTCAATCGAACCAGCGTGGGATTGAAACATCGCTCGCTGCCATCGCTGTTCATGATGGCCACTTGGGCCTCAATCGAACCAGCGTGGGATTGAAACTGAAGAGAGCAGGCTGCATCCCCAGCAGATACTGGCAGCCTCAATCGAACCAGCGTGGGATTGAAACCTTTAGCAGATGGGATATGCTGATCGGTGAGGAAAGGGCCTCAATCGAACCAGCGTGGGATTGAAACGAGCGACTTGCTTGTCGCTCATCGATCCGGATGTATGCCTCAATCGAACCAGCGTGGGATTGAAACATCACGGGCTATAATCCATTCTGGCCAGCACGTCATGCCTCAATCGAACCAGCGTGGGATTGAAACGGCTGCGCTGGTCGGATCCGCATGGTGCTGGCGGAAAGCCTCAATCGAACCAGCGTGGGATTGAAACGACAGAAGGCGACATTCTACCGGCTGAACGAGGACATGCCTCAATCGAACCAGCGTGGGATTGAAACTTAGCATAGCCGTGTCGGTCGTTCTGCAGGAGGCGTTGCCTCAATCGAACCAGCGTGGGATTGAAACGCAAACAGCCCACCCATCCCTACGAGCCGCCCTCACCGCCTCAATCGAACCAGCGTGGGATTGAAACTCTGCTCGAACATTCCTCGTGGATGCAGGCGGGAGAAGGCCTCAATCGAACCAGCGTGGGATTGAAACTGGGGATCGCGCCAGATTTCGCCACGCCGGTGTGGCGCCTCAATCGAACCAGCGTGGGATTGAAACTGTAGCGGCTTGTCGTGTATTCCCTCTTGAGACTCCGGGCCTCAATCGAACCAGCGTGGGATTGAAACGTAGTCCGTCCAGATGCGGCGGCCGAGCTGGATCAGGGGCCTCAATCGAACCAGCGTGGGATTGAAACGCGGGAAAGCGCCGGAGAGCCCGGCGGCGGCGGGAAAGCCTCAATCGAACCAGCGTGGGATTGAAACTCGACCCCGGCGGCAGCGGGTTGGGAGAGAGGATGTGCCTCAATCGAACCAGCGTGGGATTGAAACGTGCCCCCCTTGGGGGAGGTCACGGCGATGCGCCGGAGCCTCAATCGAACCAGCGTGGGATTGAAACTGGCGCAACAGGCCCGTTGCGCAACCCTCTGGTTGCGCCTCAATCGAACCAGCGTGGGATTGAAACAACGTCATGATCTTCGCGTCAGGCGGCAGCAGCCTGGCCTCAATCGAACCAGCGTGGGATTGAAACGAGCTATGAGCCGCCTGGTCTGAGGACTAACCCGGATCGCCTCAATCGAACCAGCGTGGGATTGAAACGGAAACCGACGCGCTCGTCGCAGAAAACCGCCGCGCCTCAATCGAACCAGCGTGGGATTGAAACCCATCTTCCTCGTGGGCCTTTGCCTCGTGGGCGCAAGGCCTCAATCGAACCAGCGTGGGATTGAAACTGTCGATGAAGGACACGTCGACGAACCCAAGGCCCCGCCTCAATCGAACCAGCGTGGGATTGAAACTCAGATATGTCCGTATGGGTCAAGTCGACCGGCTCGGCCTCAATCGAACCAGCGTGGGATTGAAACACCAGGTCGAGTAGGGCATTGTTTATTTGTTCACGCAGCCTCAATCGAACCAGCGTGGGATTGAAACAGCTGGCGGGTTCTCGCCGTTCGCCCGGCGTGACCTGCCTCAATCGAACCAGCGTGGGATTGAAACGCTCGAAGAGCCGCTGCAGCAGTTTGAGGGTGTAGGCCTCAATCGAACCAGCGTGGGATTGAAACTTGAACAGGAGGTCGACATGCAGGTCGGCGTTCACGCCTCAATCGAACCAGCGTGGGATTGAAACACGAGGCTGCCCTGCAGCAGAAGATCGCCAGCATGCCGCCTCAATCGAACCAGCGTGGGATTGAAACACTACCCGCCGTTCTGGCGGGACAAGCTGATACAGAGCCTCAATCGAACCAGCGTGGGATTGAAACGCCCAAAACCCCCAACCTTTTATCACAAAAACTTGAGGCCTCAATCGAACCAGCGTGGGATTGAAACGGCTTGGTAGCCGCTATTGGTGTTTCAGCCTTCAGTGCCTCAATCGAACCAGCGTGGGATTGAAACCTATTGCGGTGGCCCGTTGGTTTCTCTCTCGTTCATGAGCCTCAATCGAACCAGCGTGGGATTGAAACAGGAAACCGTGGACCGTCCCCCGGCCTCTGGACCCATGCCTCAATCGAACCAGCGTGGGATTGAAACAGCTCCTGCGACCGGCTCATCCCGCACCGGTCGCAGCGGCCTCAATCGAACCAGCGTGGGATTGAAACGAGAAGGTCAAGTGGGATCCGGAGTGGGCCTCCCGCGAGCCTCAATCGAACCAGCGTGGGATTGAAACTGGGGCTGTGTCGAGAGCATGCGGGGTCAAAGCGGATGCCTCAATCGAACCAGCGTGGGATTGAAACAGGATTGCCTTCCGCCACGCTTCGGCGGTCTGCGGCCGCCTCAATCGAACCAGCGTGGGATTGAAACTCGACCAGGCTCGTCTGATGTTCGACCGCATCCTCGAGCCTCAATCGAACCAGCGTGGGATTGAAACGTGACAGCGGGAAGCCATGGGATGACAGCCGCCTGGTGCCTCAATCGAACCAGCGTGGGATTGAAACGGAGGCTGCCCGGGAGCAGGAGGCGGACCGGGAGGCCGGCCTCAATCGAACCAGCGTGGGATTGAAACTTGAAACCGATCCTGAAGGCCTCTGGCGGTGGGAGAGCCTCAATCGAACCAGCGTGGGATTGAAACCCTGCATGGCATCGCCGGGGCGATCCGGGAGGCTCTGGCCTCAATCGAACCAGCGTGGGATTGAAACAAATAGTAGCCCACAACGAGCAGCATGACCTGCTCGAAGGCCTCAATCGAACCAGCGTGGGATTGAAACTCCGTGATGACCACGATGATGTCTGGACGGGGCCGCAGCCTCAATCGAACCAGCGTGGGATTGAAACGGGCCCTCGCCCCCGGGGGCTTCGGCCGCCCGAACGGGGGGCCTCAATCGAACCAGCGTGGGATTGAAACGCATGCCGGCGAGCATCAGGTCCAGGGGCGTGTAACGGAGCCTCAATCGAACCAGCGTGGGATTGAAACTTTCTACCTCCTTCTTTTTGTGTTTTTATGATCTCCTGGCCTCAATCGAACCAGCGTGGGATTGAAACGGGGTTTCTGATCCCCGTCCGGTGGTGGTTGCCGGAGCCTCAATCGAACCAGCGTGGGATTGAAACCATCGTTTTGCCCACCCGCCCCCTTTGAGCGGGATGGGCCTCAATCGAACCAGCGTGGGATTGAAACATTTTGATGCGCGAGCAAATAAACAATGCTATATTTGGCCTCAATCGAACCAGCGTGGGATTGAAACTTTTAGTTGTTAAGGTGCTGGCGGACCAGAAGACCGGGCCTCAATCGAACCAGCGTGGGATTGAAACTTTATCGCCGCCGGGGCGGTTGTGGCCCTTGCCGCGCGCCTCAATCGAACCAGCGTGGGATTGAAACAGCGGTCGTGGACGGCCTCAAGTGGTATGGCATGCCTGCCTCAATCGAACCAGCGTGGGATTGAAACATGATGAGGGTGACACGTGACCGGGCCTCCCCAGCGCCTCAATCGAACCAGCGTGGGATTGAAACGTCGTTTTCGGCTCATCGCTCCTCCCGAAGCCACGTGAGCCTCAATCGAACCAGCGTGGGATTGAAACCCGGAGGGTGGTGGATGAAGTGGGTTAAGGAGGAGCGGCCTCAATCGAACCAGCGTGGGATTGAAACCCAGGACCGCCGCGGCCGCCGCCATGTCCGCGAAGGGGCCTCAATCGAACCAGCGTGGGATTGAAACTCCTCAACGAGGAAGTGGCCGGGGGCCTCGTGCCGCAAGGCCTCAATCGAACCAGCGTGGGATTGAAACGGAGGAGGGCCGGGAGGAGGAGCCCTCCCCCCTGCAGGGCCTCAATCGAACCAGCGTGGGATTGAAACGTCGATGGAGGACTTCCGGAGGATCATCGCCAGGGCGCCTCAATCGAACCAGCGTGGGATTGAAACGGGATCCCGCTGGCGGCCCATCTTGCGGACTGGATCGGCCTCAATCGAACCAGCGTGGGATTGAAACTCGAGCATTTGGGCGACATGGCCGCCACATACCAGGCCTCAATCGAACCAGCGTGGGATTGAAACTAGAACTCCTCCACACACAAACCGAAATAAGGACAATCGCCTCAATCGAACCAGCGTGGGATTGAAACCGAAAAGGACCCAGACGGCCGCCAGGAGGGCGGCCGTGCCTCAATCGAACCAGCGTGGGATTGAAACCAAACAGCGGGCGGGGCAGCGTTTACGTGTACCCCTTGGCCTCAATCGAACCAGCGTGGGATTGAAACCCCACGCTCCAGCCGCTGGTGGTCCCGCTGGTGAAGGGCCTCAATCGAACCAGCGTGGGATTGAAACGATGGATGCGGACCACCTTTCCGTTCTGAACCCTCAGGGCCTCAATCGAACCAGCGTGGGATTGAAACTTCGGCGTCGCGCTTGAAGCGCTCGGCCAGATCCGGGGGCCTCAATCGAACCAGCGTGGGATTGAAACCAACGAATTCCTTCGGCGGGGACACAGTGCGCGTGAGCCTCAATCGAACCAGCGTGGGATTGAAACATCAGCATCAGACGCTGCTTCGCCTCGTCCCGACGCAAGCCTCAATCGAACCAGCGTGGGATTGAAACAATATGTCCTCGATGCTCATCCTCCCAATAGAATTCTGCCTCAATCGAACCAGCGTGGGATTGAAACCAGCCTGAGGGCCGCCTCGATACCCACTCGCATATCCGTGCCTCAATCGAACCAGCGTGGGATTGAAACGGCGATGATCTTGCCCTCGCTCTCCGAAACACCCGGAGCCTCAATCGAACCAGCGTGGGATTGAAACTCGACATCTCCCACCTCCCTCTTTGGATTTAGCCCACCCGCCTCAATCGAACCAGCGTGGGATTGAAACTCGAGAGTTAATCTGGATCTGAAAGGAGGTGAGGGAGCCTCAATCGAACCAGCGTGGGATTGAAACCCTTTTACCAGCGATAGAGCGCAACGTCTGCTTTGAGAGCCTCAATCGAACCAGCGTGGGATTGAAACTTCACGAGATCCAATCAAAGGCTCGGCGCAGGGCCTCCCCGCCTCAATCGAACCAGCGTGGGATTGAAACCGGCTCGCTGCGATAGCTCATCCGCTCACCCCGGACTGCCTCAATCGAACCAGCGTGGGATTGAAACCGCGAGGAGTCTCCCAGGGCAGCTTCCCGTCCAGCGGGCCTCAATCGAACCAGCGTGGGATTGAAACGGGACCTGCAGCCCGGAGCCTGCCGCCTGGTGGAGGCCTCAATCGAACCAGCGTGGGATTGAAACTGTCATCATTGGGATTCAATTCATCCACCGCCTCATGCCTCAATCGAACCAGCGTGGGATTGAAACAGGAGGCTGAGCGCATTTTCAAAGCCATAGCTGGTTTGCCTCAATCGAACCAGCGTGGGATTGAAACCTGATGACGTGCAGTTCCCCGCTCATAACTCACCTGGCCTCAATCGAACCAGCGTGGGATTGAAACGGGGGTCCACGCCCGGGAGCGGAGATATGCCCGAACCGCCTCAATCGAACCAGCGTGGGATTGAAACAAAAGCAAGGGACGTCTTCCCCCCCCCAAAGCGTCCCTGCCTCAATCGAACCAGCGTGGGATTGAAACGCCAGCGCGGCCCGGGCTGCGCTGCTGAAGACCGGAGCCTCAATCGAACCAGCGTGGGATTGAAACTGAAGGCCCCCACGACCCCCAAGGCACCGTGAACGGCCTCAATCGAACCAGCGTGGGATTGAAACGGGATGGTGGTGGATCCGTGTGGAAGGGGGTGTCACGTGCCTCAATCGAACCAGCGTGGGATTGAAACTATGGTTTGGTTCGATCGATTTGTTCGGACTCAGGATGCCTCAATCGAACCAGCGTGGGATTGAAACCAAAGCCCACCACGCTGTCGTGGATCGCGTATAATGTGCCTCAATCGAACCAGCGTGAGATTGAAACCAGGGGGTTGCCAGGTAGAGGGC
>Ga0105154_1001086_pt1 | contig 11090 bp, 10 predicted proteins | sample SSWtaG_FD_89672 | JGI IMG/M metagenome (GOLD analysis project Ga0105154, IMG submission 89672) | Hot spring microbial communities from Sandy's Spring West, USA to study Microbial Dark Matter (Phase II) - SSWsed_matched | ecosystem: Environmental > Aquatic > Thermal springs > Hot (42-90C) >... | reverse complement strand
GCGTTTTGTGGGACGAGAGGCACCCGCTATGCCCGAGAGTCTTGAAGCCGGACCAAGTGGTCCTGAGCCCGCAGGGCTGGGGCCCGGCGAGGAACATAGTCGCCTTCACCGGAGGGGACGTGGTCTGCAGGGCCGAGTTCTACGCCCAAGCAGCCGAGAAGATAAAGAGGGAGCGTAGCGATCTTTGGGTCCTCCTCGAGACCAACGGCTACGGCCTGACGCCGAGGAACCTCGAAGTGCTCGCTAGCGGGGGCGTCGACTCCTTCTGGCTCGACATAAAGGCCTATCGCGAGGACGTGTACAGGAGGCTATGCGGCACCACCAACAAGTGGATATTGGAGGCCCCTAAGCTGATAGTCGACATGGGCTTCGTCCTAGAGGTCCTGACGCTGTACATACCGGGGTGGGTCGAGCTCGACCAGATAGCCAAGATAGCCGAGCTGATGGCCGAGGTCGACAAGAGCATACCCTTCACCATACTGGCCTTCTTCCCCGAGTACAAGCTGAGGGACGTCAGGCCCCCCAACCTGCACGAGATGATAGCGGCCTACTACGTGGCCAAGGGAAAGGGCTTGGAGAACGTGAAGCTGGGGAACGTACACATATTCGCCAAGAGCGACGAGGACCTCGAGCTCCTAATCAACCTGCTGGGGGCTAGGGCGATAGGCTAGCGCTACGCCGGCCCCTCACTGAGCCCCTCGAGCGACAGGAGGTCCTTGAGCCACGGAGCCTTCTCAAGTGCCCACTTCTTGTGGGCCTCCTCGAGGTCCTCGTACCTGAGGACGTAGTTCCTGACGTAGTCCACGCAATCGCTCACCAACGCCCTTAGCTCGTCGACCGTGAGCTCACCCCTCAAGCGCTTGATTATCATGACTTCTAGCGGAGTGCGGAGGTACGGCGTTCCGACGACCCTGACAGCGACGTCGTAGCCCCTACTCCTGATCTCCTTGGCGAGCCAGAGGCCCTCCAGCCCGGCCAAGATTATCGCCGTGGAGCCCTCGTCGGCCCTCAACAATTCAACAACGCCGTCGGCCCTCCGCTGACCCCCGCCTACGTACTCGTCTAGGACTTGGAGCCACTCCTCTACGTCGCGGCCGTCGGCCCTCTTTATCGAGGCCCTGAGCACGAGTTGCGCCACCCTCGTGGCGAGCGCGCGCTCCCTCTCGAGCTCCTCGGCCTCCAAGTAGCAGAGGACCTTGACGCCCTTCCTCGCAAGCTGGTCTAAGCACGAGACTATGGGCTCGTAGGCCCTCACCACGCCCTCCGGCCAGCGCAACAGCCCTATCTTCACGGCCAAGTCTAGGGCCTTCCTCGGGCCCGCAGATCGCCTCAGGACCACCTCGAAGCCCCGCGGCAGGTCCGCGAGGACTCGCTCCACGTCGTGCTCCAGGGCGATCGATCGGACCGCTAGGGCTGCCTCGACGTTCGCGCTCCTGAACTTCGCTGGCCTCGCGACCAAGAAGTGCTTGCGGGACCTTGATGAAGGCCCCCCGGTGCGCATCCTAGTTTTCAGTGCCGCTCATCTATATGTGGGTTAGCGACGAGCCGGGCTTAGAAGGGGATATAGAGCTCGCTTCGCAAAGCCTACACTGGTGGAGTTGAAGGTATACACGCTCAGGTCTAAGAAGGAGGGCTTGACGAGGCTCGTCGTCGGAGGGCTCCACGGCAGGGAGGGCGCCGTCACCAAGAGGGTCCTAGAGCGCTTCGTGAGGGACGGGAGGCCTCGAAGCGGCACGCTGGTGGTTGTGCCCTCCCTCTGCAGAGGATCGGAGTACGTGAGCACCCTGAGCGAGAGGTACCTCGAGACGAGAGAGGGCAAGGCGCTCCTGGGCTTGCTGAAGCACTACCGCCCCGACATATACGTAGAGGTCCACTGCTACGCCGAGAAGGCCTACAAGTCGCTCACTAGCTCGGCTAGGCTCGACAAGAGGGGCGTCCCCAAGCTGGTAGAGCTCGAGAAGGGCGTGCTCATAGGCTCCTCTCCTCCGCGGTTGCTGTCGACGGGCCTCTTCAAGCTCGGCATAACGGTCGAGATCCCGTGCAAGGGCCGCGAGAGCGATGACACGTTGTTGGCGCTGCTCAGAGTCGTGAGGGACCAAGACACCATCGACGAGATCTTGAGCCAGCTGGAGGCTATCTACCCGAGGCAAGTGCGCGAGGCGATCGAGCTCTACGAGCGCTACCTGGACTACTTGGAGAGCAAAGGGATCGTCTCCGCCCCAGCGCACGCGCCTAGAGGCGAGGGCTCTCGGCGTTTATGACCGATCAGCCACTTCGATACTTCTCCAAGGCCACAAGCTCGCCCCGCTTGCCGGGCCCTCAGGCTTTAAAGTCGCGCCAGCAGAGATTGTTGTCAGCCCTAAAGCCCCATCAGCCGAGGTCTCTCGAAAGTCCTCGGGTGAGAGGCCGTGGTCCCGGATGGACCGAGAGGGCGAGCTGGCGGCCCGAGCTCGTCTAGCGAGCCCCTTAGCTCCATTCAGGAGGAGCTGAGGAGGTGGGGCGTCGGCGACCTCGAGGCCGTCTCAGTCAGTGGCAGGCAGAAGGAGGAGCTGGCGAAGTACATGTACCAACTGGCTGAGGAGCTCAGGGACCCGTCCTGCAAGGCAGACGCCCAAGAGATCAGGAGGGCGGAGGCCGTCCTCTTGCTGGGCCTGAGGGATGGAGGCGACGTGATCGGGATGAACTGCGGGGCGTGCGGCTCCCGGTCCTGCGAGGAAATGCTCCAGAGCAGGACGGTCGGCCTCTTGTTCCCAGGGCCCACGTGCGTCCTCAGGGCGTTGGACCTCGGGGCGGCTGTGGGCCTGGTCACGGGGTCGAGGCCGGTCCTAAGCAGGGACAGGAGGGCTATGGTTAGGATCGGCGTCGCTGCCAAGAGGATGGGCCTCGTTAAGAGCGACGTCGTGCTGGGCATACTGTTGGGAGGGCCTGGCGGTCGGTGACGGTCCGTCACGTCCTCGAGCCCCAGAGCTTAGGCTGAGCTGTGGGAGCATGAGGGGGGCCTCCACCTCGGCGGGGACAAGCGGTTGCCACCTCAGCGACGCGCTTAGGAAATGCTCGGCCGACTTACCGGCGAACGCGCTTGACCCTCTGACCCTCAACGCTTAAAGGGGGTCTCCAAGACCTCCTTGACCCTCTTGACTATGGTCTCCCCGATGCCTTCCACCATCTTTGACCAGCCGTCCACCCTCTTGAGGGCCTCGATGGGGGTCCTGTAGACCCTGAGTATGGCCTCGGCCCTCTCCTTCCCTATCATGGGCAGGCCGCACATGAAGAATATCTGTTCATCGCTCACGTCCTCCCTCTTGGTGGGCTTCACCCTGACCCTGAGCTGCTGTCCAGGCCTCCTCTCCTGCCTCGCCAGCGAGGCTATCAGCTTGGCGGTTGCGGAGGGCGAGGGCGACGGAATCACCGAGACGCCCGCCCTGGCTATCGAGGCCAGGGCGCCCAAGACGGCGTTCATGTTTATGGAGCTCATTAGGGGGATGGAGCTTATGTCGCCCTCCAATATCAACATGGGCTTGCTGAAGGAGCCCTTCAACTTGTCCAGTTGCTCGAAGAGGTTCCTCTTCGTCAGCGTCGAGACGAAGTCGCTCACGGTCTTACGCTCCACGGCGACGTCCCTTGAGACCACGTAGTCCCCGACCTCCAGGAACTCGACTCGCACGCTCACGCCCAGCCTCTTCAGCTCATCGACCACGTGCCTCGCGGTAGTGGCCTCCCTCGAATCCACCACGACCTCTAAGTAGGCCTTTGAGGGTATGTACAAGCCCATAGCTCCTGAGCACTGAAGCTCCACTAGAGGTATTAAGCTTGACTTCAAATGGTCAGGGCCCGCATCAAGGCCGATTGACATCGCAAGCAGTAGAAGACGTCCTTGAAGTCTGTGTCTAGGATCGTGTTGCTGAAGCGCATCACGCAATTCGGGTTCGAGCAGTGCCTCAGCCCGAAGGTGTGCCCGAGCTCGTGGACGACCTCCTTGCACGACCTCTCCACGAAGAGATTTCGATCGGGGGCCCTGCCGTAGAACTCCGGCCTGAGCCTGGCGAGGTAGACTGCCGCGACGGGCCCCCCTAGCAACGCCTCGCCGAAGACGAAGTTCAGGCCCAGCACGTACGCGTCGACGTCGGCCACCCCCACGACCCTCCGGCAGTCCCCGAAGAAGCCCCCCTCGTATAGCCTCGCCAGCTCGTCCAGTATCGCTGAGGAGTTGTACTGCCCCCTGCTCTTGTTGAAGGCGTGGCGGGGTAGCTCGAGGCGCCTACGAGAGACGTGGAACTCGAAGACCTCGAACAGCTCGTTGAGCCTGGAGGAGATGCTGTAGACCACGTCGCTCTCTATCGGCTCTAGGGGCTGGAGGATCACTTTCACCCTGCTCTCGATGGCCAACGGTATCAAGCCTCGCGGACACTTTGGGCTACGAAGCGCTGATTCATCAGCTCTGCCACCCTAAAGGCCCCGAGCTCCCTTACGAGCTGCGCGAAGACGTCCTCGAGCTTCACGAAGCCGTAGGAACCGTCGTCCTTCATCACGGGCACTAAGTTGAGCTCCTCCTTGAACGCCAGCTCGAGCACCTCGTCGAACCTCTGAGCACCTCGCTCTACGAGCTTGCACTTGCTGTAGACCTTGACCAGCTTGAGGCCCTCGAAGCCCTTAGTGGCGACCTCGCCTATCACGTCGCGGAGCCTGACGACCCCCACGACCTCCTCCTCGACCACGGGGACCTCGTAGTAGTTCATTTCCGTCATGGCTCTGTAGGCCTCCGCGAGGCTGTTGTGGGCCAAGAGCTTGACTACGTCCCTCGCCATCAGCTTCCTCACGTCTAACTTGAGCCTCAAGCCTAAGAGGGCCCTCAAGAGGCACCTGTGCGTCAGCAGGCCGACGGCCCTCAGCCCGTCGACGAGGACCACGTGGCTCTTTCCCTCCTCGACCATTAGCTGTAGCGCGGCCTCTACGGGGTATTCGTAGTGCATAGTCACGGCCCTCTCGCTGACGAATAGGCCCACGGGCTGGCTAGCTATCTTGGAGCTCAGGGTGAGGGCGGGTAGGAGCCCCAAGGCCCTCGAGGCGGTGATGAGGCCTCGAAGCCTGTCGCCCTCGTCGACCACCAGCACGGCCGTAGAGCCCCTCGACAGGGCGCTGATGGCAGCCGCTAGGGGGTCTTCAGCCTTGACCTTGTGCTCGCTAGTGCAAGGTATGTCGCAGAGCCTCATTCCACGCCATATATCCTCGCCCGACAAACTAATATTGCTTTTTATCGATGTACACTTGTGTACAGAAAAGTTTAAAAGTATTCAAAAATGCCGCATTTTAAGCGGAGTGGCCCACATGATGGGGATAGACCCGCTGATAATCGCGGGCTACGCAATCTCGATCGTCGTGCTATTGATGGGAGTGCTCTACGGCGCCTACAAGGCGAGGAGGAGCAGACGATGATGGCGGTAGACCTTCTGGACGCCTCCATAATAATGGCCGTGCTGGCGATAGTGATGGTGATAGGGCTTCGAGGCTACGGCCTCAGCAGGTCGATGACCGGGTTCTTCTTGGCCAACAAGGAGCTCGGGGCCGTGACCCTAGCCTTCTCGCTTATGGCCACGTACTTCAGCGCGGCTTCGTTCCTCGGAGGCGGAGGCGCTACTTACAGCTTCAACTTGGGCTTCGGGGCCTGGCTCACCGCCTGGCACGTGATAGGAGTCGTGCTAATGTGGGTCCTAGTGGCCGAGAGGCTGTTCAAGTACGCCTCCAAGACCAACATAATGAGCATCCCAGACTTCATAGAGCATAGATATCAGAGCAAGGCTGCCAAGGCCGTCGCGGCGGCCGTCATGATCTCCTTGTTCACTCTGTACCTCACGAGCGTCTACAAGGGAGGGGCGATAATAATTGCCACGGTGTTCGATACTAGCTTTGAGGTGGGCCTAGCGGCGCTCGCGATCCCGGTGCTACTCTACGTAGCCCTAGGAGGGCTCAGGGCCGCGGCCCTCAACAACTTGATACTCGGCTCCCTGATGTTGTTCGCGGCCTTCCTCACCTTCGGGTTAGTGATGAGCGCTGTGGGCGGCCCCATTAAGGGGATCGAGGAGCTTCGATCAATGACGATAAACGGGATTAGCGGAGAGATGTGGCTGAGGTTCGACGGCGCTGGTCCCCCTTCGGCCATGAAGGCGGGCGCCGTCCCTCAGCTAATAATGGGCATAACCTTCTCGATAAGCGTGGCGCAGATAGCCCTGCCCAGCCTGCTGATGCAGTTCTACGCTGCCAGGGACGCGAGGGTGATAAGTCGAGGAAGGATATTGGGGCCGGTCTTAGTAGCGGCCTACGCCATGGCCGTCTTTTCCTTAGGGGCCTTCTGCCACTTGGTCTTGGACCCTAGGCTATCGCAAGGCGAGGTCGCCAGACTTATGAAAGACGTTGACTGGGTCATCCCCAAGACGGTGGACGTGCTGGCCCCCTCGGGCCTGAGGGGCCTGATATTGGCGGCGCCCATGGCCGCGTCGATGTCGACCCTAGCCGTGATCCTCCTAGTGCTCTCGGCGGCCCTCACGAGGGACGTCGTCCAGCTGGCCAGGCCGAACACGAGCGAGAGATCCCTCATGGTTTTGGCCAGGGCCTCGCCCATAGCCTTCGCCCTGATATCGCTGTTGCTGACCTTGGTCCAGACTGGGATAATAGTCGAGGTAGTAGCCGCGGCCTTCGGCACGATATTCGTCTGCTTCCTGGGCCCTGTGACCATAGGTCTCTACTGGAAGGGGGCCACTAGGGCCGGGGCCATAGCCTCCATGATATCGGGCCTCGTCCTGGGCATGTCGTGGCACGTGCTCCTCTACAAGGCGACCAACGTGCACGCCGTCATCCCGGCGTTGCTGGTAGCGCTCCCGACGTTCTTCCTCGTCAGCCTATTCACGAAGAAGCCCCCGCGAGAGGTCCTCGAGCTCTTAGGGTGAGGGCCTTGAACTTCACCTCCTTCCTAGACTCGAACGCCATATATTACGGCGACAAGCAGGCGATCGTGCACCCAAAGGGCGGGCAGGCGATATCGTACAGGGAGCTACTGGAGAGGGTCTGCTCCCTGGCCAACGGCCTGAGGGGCTTGGAGGTCAGGAAGGGCGACAGGGTCTTAGTGTGCCTCGGCAACAGGCCTGAGACGATAATGAGCTACTTCGCCATCTGGAGGACGGGAGCGATAGCGGTTCCAGTCAACCCGGACTTCAAGTCCGAGGAGCTGAGCAACATAATAAGGGACTCTGAGCCGAAGGCCTTGATAGCGCTAGACGACGTTTGCCTGAAGGTGCTGCCGAAGGTGGAGGCCGACTTGAGCGAGGCGGCGGTGGTGTCGCTGGGAGGCGTCGAGGGGACCATCAGCTTCAGAGAGCTCCTGGAGGGCCCTCCGTCGAATTGTCGCCCCGAGAACTGCTCGTTCGACGACGTCTGCCAGATACAGTACACTTCCGGCACCACGGGGAGGCCTAAGGGGGCCATGCTGACCCACGGCAACTGGATGGCCGCTGTCGAGGCCGAGAGGTGGGTCTTGAGGCTGACGGAGGACGACGTGTACCTCGGGATATACCCGCACTTCCACGTGGGCGTCAGCTGGGGCATAACGGCGCTGAGGTACGGGGCCACGTTCGTGATCATGGAACGCTTCAACCTCGAGGAGTACCTGAGGCTGGCGAACGACTACGGGGCCACGGTCCTCTCGGGAATGCCCCCGGTCCTCTACTCGCTCGTCCACGCACCACCGGGCTCCGAGGAGATGCTCAGGAGCGCCAGGTGCATAATAACTGGCGGCGCGACGACGCCCGAGGAGACTTGGAGGAGGTTCGTCGAGAGGTACCCCCACATAGAGGTCGTCAACGCCTACGGGCTCAGCGAGACCATAGTCGTCGGCACGGCCACGGCGGTCCCCGCCTCCTTCCAGCGACTGTCCAAGGGATACAGGAGCGTCGGGGTACCGGTGAGCTACTGCGAGGTGAAGATAGTCGACCCCCAAGACCCCTCTAAGGAGCTGGGGCCGAGGGAGATCGGCGAGATAGCCCTCAGGGGGCCCGGCGTGGCCAAGGGCTACTGGAGGAACCCCGAGGAGACCGCGAGGGCCTTCCTGCCCGACGGCTGGTTCCTGACTGGCGACTTGGGCTACTTGGACGAGGAAGGAGTCCTCTACATAACCGCTAGGAAGAAGGACGTCATAATAATGTCGGGCTGGAAGATATACCCGGCTGAGGTCGAGAACGTGTTGCTCAAGCACCCCAAGGTCGCCGAGGCCGCTGTCTTCGCCAAGTACGACGAGAGGAGGGGCGAGGTCCCGGCCGCCGCCATAGTGTTGAAGCCGGATACTCACGCCACCCCAGAGGAGATCATAGAGTTCTGCAGGGAGAGGATGGCTGGCTACAAGGTGCCCAGGCACGTGATCTTTCTCGATAGCCTGCCGAAGATGAGCGGCTGGAAGGTCCTCTATAGGGAGCTCAGGGAGAGGTACGGGGGCTTCCCGGAGGGCAAGGAGGCGAGCGTCGTAAAGGCCGTTGAGAGGTCTTAAACAGCCCCGCGCAACTCGCGGCCTTTTCTCTCGTAGCCCTTTCATAGGCTTTCACGGTAGCGACAGGTTTGAAATCGAGGCCGGACTGAGAGATGTCGGGGAGGCCTTAGTTGAAGGAGGCCATGTTGTACTCCCAGCTCGCCGATGGAAGCGTTGAGTGCTCCCTCTGCCACAGGAGGTGCCGGATACCGAAGGGCTCTATAGGCTTTTGCGGCGTCAGGAAGAACGTCGACGGCGTCCTTTACAGCTTGGTCTACGGGAAGGCCATAGCGGCCCACGTCGACCCGATAGAGAAGAAGCCCCTCTTCCACTACCACCCGGGGTCGGCGGTGATGAGCGTAGCGACCGTCGGTTGCAACTTCAGGTGCAAGTTCTGCGACAACTGGGTCATAAGCCAGAGCAAGGAGATAGAGGGGATCGACTTCCCGCCAGAGAAGGTGGTCTCGGCGTCCCTGAGGTACGGTTGCCACGGCATAAGCTACACGTACACCGAGCCAACGATATTCTTCGAATATGCCTACGACACGGCGAGGCTGGCCAAGGAGAAGGGGCTATTCAACACCTTCGTGACCAACGGCTACATGACCCCAGAGGCCGTCAAGGCCATAAGCCCCTACCTGAACGCCGCCACCGTGGACTTCAAGGGCTCCGGGGACCCCAAGTTCTACAGGGAGCTCATGTCCGTCCCGGACCCCGAGCCCATATTCGAGACGCTGAAGGAGATGAAGAGGTGCGGGATATTCGTCGAGATCACGAACCTCGTGGTCCCGAAGTACGGCGACGACCTCGAGAAGCTCAGGGAGCTGGCGTCTAGGATCGTCGAGATACTGGGGAGGGACACGCCATTCCACGTGCTGAGGTTCCACCCGGACTACCAGTTCTACGAGGTGGCCTCAACGCCGGTGTCGACGTTGGAGAAGGCCGCCCAAGTGGTCATGGACGTCGGGCTTAGGTACGTCTACGTGGGCAACGTCCCGGGGCACAGGCTCGAGCACACGTACTGCCCCAAGTGCAAGGAGGTCTTGATAGAGCGGTTCTCCTTCGACATACTGAAGTGGAGGCTCACGGCCGACAACTCTTGCCCGAAGTGCGGTGAGAGGATAAACGTGGTGGGGACCTTCCAGAGGGGAGGGAGCAAGTGGCTCTCTTTGATATAGCAGGTGCCGTATCAAATTACGTGCCCAGCTCAAACACGATTGGACGAGGGCCGGGCTCGCATATTGAAGGTCTCATCACTCATCAGGCGCGGCATGCCAGCTCACAGCCCGATAAAGCCATTTGGAGTCCCGAGCTATAAGGTTTGGCGGTAGGAGTGATAGTGGCCAAGACGTTGCTGGGCATGGAGAGGCTCGCGGCGGCTAGGATAAAGGAGCTATGCCCAGAGGCCAAGGTCCAGGCGTCCCCTCAAGGATTTGCGGGACTGGTCTTGGTCGAAGCGCCGGACGAGGACTGGTTGCTGAGAAGGATCAACGAGGAGGTCGTCGAGGTCGAGAGGGCCTTAAGGTCGATAGCCGAGTGCAAGGCCGATCTGAAGGAAATAGCCTCTACCGCTGCCGAGGCCGTCAGGGCCCTCATAGGGCCCGACGAGACCTTCGCTGTCAGGACCACGAGGCGCGGAAGGCACAACTTTACGAGCGTAGACGTGAATGTCGCCGTGGGCGCCCTGGTCAAGGAGGCGACAGGGGCCTCCGTGAACTTGGACAGGCCCGACAAGGTCGTGGCCGTAGAGATAGTGGGCGATAGGGCCTACGTTGCCCTTTACCCCGGGAGCGAGGAGTACAAGAAGCTGACCCCTCGGAAGAGGCCGATCCTCAGGGTCCTGAGGAGGATGTCCGTAGTCCAGTTGCCATATCTAGGGGACGAGGAGGCTTCCAGGACCATGGGGGTGAGGATAGGCAGGGCCGTGCAGACGTTCGAGGTCGGCGAGCTGGTCATAGCTATCATGGGATCCGTCGACGCCAAGCAGCTCAGGGACTTCATAGACGGGGTCTACGAGGGCATAAGGACTAGGTACGAGATACAGCGCAAGGTCTACGGCAGAGAGGTCTACAAGGTCCCGGTCCTAGTCCAAGACCTCTTCCAGCTTGTCAGGGAGAGGTCCGGCGAGGTGATAATAGTCTTCGAGCCCGAGGGGGACTACGTGGGCTCGATGAGCGACAGGCTCAAGTCGCTCTTGTTGAGCGGCAAGAGGGTCAACGTCTTGGTGGGCTCGAGGGAGGGCATACCGAAGGGCGTCTTCAGGTTCGCCTCGGCCGTCGTGGACCTGTGCCCCGGCGTCACGATAGCGACAGACTTCGCCGCCTCGAGCGCCATCATAGCCCTGGCCTCGCTGCTCCAACAGGAGGTAGAGGGCCTAGAGCGTCAGGGCGACGGTTGAGGGGTCAAGAGCTTGAGCAGGGCTTCGAGCTCTTGAGCTGGCACTTGCAAGTGGAGCCCCGCGACCTTCAACGGGTCCAAGCCCAAGGCTATGGCGACGAATTGGGAGACGTGGAGCGTCGGCATGATACTCTCAATCCTCTTGAGCTTCTTGAGCCTCTGCTGGACCCTATTGAACGTCCTC
>Ga0105154_1001084_pt1 | contig 11103 bp, 10 predicted proteins | sample SSWtaG_FD_89672 | JGI IMG/M metagenome (GOLD analysis project Ga0105154, IMG submission 89672) | Hot spring microbial communities from Sandy's Spring West, USA to study Microbial Dark Matter (Phase II) - SSWsed_matched | ecosystem: Environmental > Aquatic > Thermal springs > Hot (42-90C) >... | reverse complement strand
GGCTTGGGGGAGGAGGAGAGCGAGGTGTTCGACCCGCGGGAGCTCGCCCCCGACGGGGGGCTGGTTGAGGAAGCGGAGAGGGCGGGCGAGGCGGTGAGGGAGCTCCGCTACAGGCAGGGCAGGAGGCCCAGGTCGAGCCTCCACCACTTCGCCTCCTTCCTCAGAACCGCGCTGGAGCTTAGGGGCGAGCGCGGCGTCGCATTCGTGGCCGAGCGCTTGGACGGGAGGGTGAACCTCAGCATATGGGACATGCGGTCCGCCGAGCTCCTCGGCGCGGTGTGGCGGAGGTTCTGGAGGGTCGTGCTCATGTCGGGGACGCTGAGCCCCATCGAGGCGTTCGCGGAGACCGTGGGCCTCGAGCGCTACCACGCCGTGGTCGCGCCCAGCCCCTACGACGAAAGCAACGCCTCCGTCTACCTGGTCAACGACCTGACGACGAGGGGTGAGGAGCTGAGCGGGGAGATGGCTAGCAGGTACGTGGAGGCCGTCGCGAGGCTTCTCTCGAGGGTGCGCAGGAACGCGGCCGTCTTCACCGCCAGCTACCGCGTGCTCGAGGGGCTTGTGGCAGCTGGGCTGCTGGAGAGGGTGGAGGAGCTCGGCTACGAGCCTTTCCTCGAGAGGAGGAGCATGAGCGGCCTCGAAGCAGCGGAGGTGCTCAAGAGCTTCAAGTCGATGGCGAAGGAGGGGAGGGGGCTCCTCCTAGCGCCGATGGGCGGTCGCTTCGCGGAAGGCGCCGACTACCCGGGCGAGGAGCTCATGTGTGTGTTCCTCGCCGGCGTGCCCTTCGAGAAGCCGACGACGAAGACGAAGCTGTACATCGGCTACTACCGGGAACTGTACGGCGAGGAGAGGGGGAGGCTCTACGCGTACGTGTACCCGGCGATCAGGAGGGCCGCACAGGCGCTCGGCAGGGCTTTGAGGAGCCCGAAGGACCAGGCGGTGCTCGTGCTCGGCGACTTCAGGTACAGGAACTACCTGAACCTGATGCCGGACTACGTGAGGGAACTGGCCGTCGAGGTGAGCCACGACAAGCTGGACAGGGTTAGGCTCCCCTGGCAGAAGGTGAAGTTCGGTTGAGCGGGCTCAGCGTAGGACCGCACCGCTCACCCATCACACCCGAGGTATGTCATCACCGCGCAGCGACGCGCGAGAGGGGGTATAAGCTTGCCGGTTCACCGCTTGGTGCTCGAGCGAGAAGAGCAGCCGCCCCCCGCTCACCGATCGCGTCCGGTTTTGTCGTCACCTCTCGGCAGCGCCGTGAATGCTTCGCGGGCTCGGCTTTAAAGGTACCTCTTGTACTCCCACTCGGTGATCCTGTTCCAGGTTTTCTCCCAGGGGCCGCACGCCTCCACGTACTCGCTCCACTCGGCTTTCTTCAGCTTCGCGTAGGTTTCGGCCAGCTCGCTGGGGAGGCCCAGCTCCCCATAGGCGGACTCGAGCTCCGCCACGGCGGCGGCGAGGTGGGGCGGAGTCTCCTCGGCCGAGGCGAGCGTGTAAGCCGAGTAGGGGACGGGCTCAGGCGGCTCCTCCCCCCTTTCCAGCCCCCGCGCGGCCGCCTCGAGCAGGGCGGCGAGCGTGAGGTAGGGGTTCATCATCGGATCTGGCTCGCGCACCTCGATGCGGTTAACGACGCTCTGGTAGCGCGGGACCCTCACGAGCGCGCTCCTGTTCGAGTAGCCCCACACGAGCCTCGTGGGAGCTTCGTGGTGGGGCACCAAGCGCTTGTACGAGTTGACGGTGGGCGCCGCCAGCGCTGCCAGGGCTCTCGCCCGCTTCAAGATGCCGGCGATGCAGCGTAGGCCCTCGGCCGCCAAGCTCCCGTCCTTCCCGAAGGCGTTCTCGCCCCCGCTCAGGAGGCTCAAGTGCACGTGGGCTCCGCTGCCGTTCACGCCCCAGAACGGCTTGGGCATGAACGTGGCTCTCAAGCCCCTAGCCCGCGCGACCTCAGAAGCCAAGTGCTTGAAGAAGAGGAAGCTGTCGGCCGCCCTCACCGGGTCGCTGGGCGGCAGGTTGTACTCGTACTGGCCGGGAGCAACCTCGTGGTGCACCTTCGACCCTCCCAAGCCGGCCGCCTGCGCCGCCTCCTCGATCTCCTCGGCAACCCCGAGCTCCGGCTGAGAGAGGTCGAAGTACCCTCCCCGATCCGCCGGCTCCACCCTACCCCCCTCCACTCTCACGAGGAAGAACTCGACCTCGATCCCCACCATCGCCTCGAAACCCCTCTCCCTCAGCTTACCCACCACCCTCTCCAAGAGCGTTCGCGGGTCTACGCGCGCCGCCCTGGGTGGATCCTCGACGCAGCAGAAGACCCAAGCGGAGCGCTCCAAGGGGTCGACGTAGACGGAGGAGAGGTCCGGCAGCGCGGTCACGTCGCTGTCGTGCACTTCGGCGTACTTGACCACGGAGGACCCGTCGAAAGTCACGCCCTCCTCGAGCGCGCACCTCGCCTCGTCGATCCCGAGGGAAACTCCTCTGGGCCTGCCGAGGAGGTCGACGATAACGAGCTTTAACCTCCGCACGCTAGCGCCCTTGAGGATCCTCCAAACATCCTGCGCTTCTACCTTAGGCACGTGAAGGAGGTATGGAGCGCTATTTAACGGTAACGTGCGGGAGGCCGGCAGCGTCTCACTCTTCGAGAACTCTCCCGTACACGATGTCGATCCCCAGCTCGCTGCACCTCGCTACCGCCTCCTTCGTCGCGTTAAGGCAGACGAGCACCCTTCTCTCCGGTTTCACGCCTAGAGCCCTCCCGAAGATCCTGCACTTCTCGTCGAACCACTCCACGTCATCCAGCTCAACTAGGCTTTTCACTTCTATGAAGTAAACCTTCTGATCGTGCACGTAAACGTCCAGCTCCAGCCTAGCACCCTTTTTGTAAAACCTTCCATCCGCGTCCTCTAAGGTCAGCTTCTCAACCTTTACCTCCTCTAAACCTAGGGCCGCGAGAGCGTCCTTGTAGAGGTTGAGCACTGCGCGCTCGAGGTCCAACCCAAACCTCCTACCCAAGCTACCGACCGCAACGTTAAGCCTCGCTACAGCCGCCTTTAAGTCGCCCACTTCCCTAGAGAGGGCTGCAACGGTCCCTCTTAAGGTAGCAACTTGATCGCTTAAGGTTGCGACCTGCTTGCTCAGGTTGGCGACGTTCTCGCTTAAAGCGGCGACGTGCTCGCCCTGCTTTTTCAAGACCTCTCTCAGCTCGGAAATAGCCCTCTCGTGGCTTTCGAACCCCGCTTTAACCACCTCCGCTAGCTCCTTCACGGTGATCGCCAGCTCCTTCAGCTCCTCGCTCCTAGAAGCCTCCACCGCCTTCGAGATTATCCGCTCGATCAAAGCCCAATCTACGCTTGCTCCACCAGCCGGGCCAGTCCCACCGGCCGGTCGCTCCAGCCCTCCAGGAGTTCCCTGGATTCCGCCCGTGCGCCTCTTCGCTTTCGCACTCATCCGTCGATGGCTGAGAGCGCTTCCCATTAAGCTTTCGCGCCCGGCGTAAGGGCGGTCAGGTGGCCATATTTACCCCTTCTTGGGAGGGGCTCCCATGAAGGCTGGGGTTGCGCTCGCCCTAGTTTCCGCGCTTCTCGGTTTGCTCGGCCAGCTGGCTTGGAGGTCTGCAGTGCCGGTGGGCACCGGCTTAAACCTGGCTTCTCTCGCTAAGCTCCTGCTCGATTGGAAGACCCTGCTGGGCTTCCTCCTGTACGGGCTCTCGACTCTCGCTTGGCTCGCCGCGCTCAGCTACGACGAACTCAGTAGGCTTTACCCGGTGATCAGCGTCAACTACGCCCTCGCGCTGTTGGCCGGGCACCTGATCTTCGGCGAAGCGATCACCGCGGCTAGAGTCCTCGGAGTAGCTCTCATCATCGCGGGGGTCGCGGTTGTAGCGCTCGGGTGAAAGGGAAGCTAAAGCTTAAAGACGCGCGCCTCCTGCACCGGCGTGGAGCCCCTCGAGCTCAAAGTGTCGAAGGAGGGTGGCGCGGTGGTTATCTGCGTGTCGATAAGGCCGGAGCTGCAGTGCTTCTGCCTCGAGCACGAGTGGAGGGTGAAAGTCGAGGGGCCCGGCGGGATCGTTCAGGAGTGGGGCTGGCGAGCTAGGGCCAGCGAAGAGGGTTACCGCGGCTTATCCCTCAAGTGGGTCCCGCCCGCGAAAGGCGAGTACCGGGTGACCGCGGAGCTCGTCACGCACGCGCAGCGGATTGAGGGGGGCTTCTCCCACCGCGGCCCGCGCGTGGCTCTCGTCTTCTACTCGAGGACTGGGACTACGAAGGGTTTGGCCGAAAGGGTTACGAGAGAGTTCGAGGCGAGGGGGTTCGAGGTGGAGTTGCGGAAGCTGGAGCTCGAGCGCGAGTACGGCAAGCCGCTGCACGTGAACCCGAGGCTGGTCCTCGACACGCTGAGGGGGGCAGCGCGGCTGAAGCCGCTGGAAGGCTTCGACCCCTGCTCCTACGCCGCCGTCATCTTCGCGTGCCCCATCTGGATCGGGAGGCCCGCCGCGCCGATGGCCGCCTTCCTCAAGAGCCTGAGCGTGCGCGAGAAGTGCCCGGGTAAACCGGCCGCGTGCTTGACGACCAGCTTGGCTCCCGCCGACTTCTCGGTCAAGCTGGCCGCGCTCGCGGAGGCGGCCAGCTTCAAGGTCGTGTACAGGTTCAACGCGTGGAGGGGGCAGCTGCCGGCTGGGGAGCTCGAGAAGCTGGCGAGCGCGATTCCTCAAACGTAGCCGGGCGCTCGGGGCTGCTTCTCCTGCTGCGGAGCTGGCACGGGCAGCGGGACGGGCGGCGGCAGCCCGATCTCCCTCGTGAGCAGCGCTAGCACGGGCAGAGCGTAGCTGTAGATGGAGGCTACCAACTGGGGCGGCGGCTGGCCCGTCGCGGCGCTCTTCTCCAGCTCCAACCGCTCCTCATCGTTGAGCGGGGCGACGACCGCCTTCCCCTTCATGTCGACCGCGGCGACCGGCGGCGTGTACTCCAGCTTTATCAGGAAGCTCGCCGCGAAGTTCTGCCCCACCTTCTCGATCTTCCCCAGCACTATGTTCATGTTGACTGACAGCTGGGCGATCGGCTCGAAGCTGTACCTCTCGGCCCTCACGCTCTCGATCTGGAACGAAACGCCCGGCAAGACCCCTCGCGCGAAAGTGGCTCGCCTCCTTAAAGCTTTGGCGTGCGCTGACCGGTTGGGGGCGCAGCTCCTTCGCTCGCCTCCCGCTCGAGCTGCTCGACCAGCGCGAGCGCCTCCTCGAGGTCTACTTTGAGGTCCTTCAACGCTTGCTCCCTCTCGGCGCCGGGCTCTACAATGCGCAGGCGCGCTTTGGACGCTTTGAGCGCTCGCTCCAAGCTAGCCAGCTTCAAAGCTAGCTCGCCGACACGCTTCTCCCGCAGCCGGCGGGCGGCGACCGCAGCCGCCCGCTGAACCGCGGCGATAGCGCCCTCGACCGCCGTGTCCGGCTCCGAGCACAACCGCTGCACAGCGTCGAGCAACGCCCTCTTAGCCTGCTCGAGCTCCACCGCAGTCACAGTCGAAGGTGCATGGGAAAGGGGATAAAAGTACCGCGAGAGCAGGTTTTTCACCCGGCGAAAGCTCACCCCCCGTGCGGCCGGGTAAGGAGGCGCTGGGCAACGAGCTGTGGTTCGCTTCCGCGCCGCTGCCCGAAAACGTCGAGGAGCTCTTGCGGAAGGGGGAGCTCACGAGGGCGGAGGTCGAGATCCTGAAGCTCCTCCCCACCTCGGCGGGGGCCAAGAGGGTTAGGCTGGAGTTCGAGCTGGATAGGGTCGCGCGCTGGCGCTACGAGTTCCCCTACACGCTCGATCAGGGCTTCGAGGAGCTCGGGAAGCTGATCCCCGACCTCGAGCGCGGGGAGATGGAGAAGCTGCTGGCGCGCGGCTGCCTCGACCATGCGGTCATCGACGGCGAGGTCAGACTGCTCAGGAGGTTCATCCCCAACGCGTTCTGGCTCTGCCCGGAGCTGAAGGGGAGGCGGAGGCGCGGGGTGGACGAGCTCTCGAGGATCGCGAGAGCGGCGCTGAGGGATAGGGCCCAGCGCGTGGTCGAGGCGGCGAAGCGGGCCGGCGGCGGCTACGCCCTGCCGCTGAGGTACCGCGTGAGGGCCGTCGTGAGCGTGAAGCCCGGCGCGGTCCCTGAGGGCGAGACCGTGAGGGCTTGGATCCCGTTGCCGCGCGTCTGCGGGCTCCACCCCGAGGTCAAGATCCTGAGAGCGGAGCCCCAGCCGAAACGCGTGGCGCCCGAGGATCACCCGCAGAGGACCGCGTACTTCGAGGTCGAGGCCGGGCGCGAGGGGGCTCGGTGCGAGATCGAGTACGAGTTCGTGGCGAGGGGCTTCCACGTGGAGGGGGACCCGCGCGGGGCGCGCGTGGACGAGGGCTCTGAGGTCTACGAGCTGTACACGGCCGAGAGGCTTCCCCACATCGCGTTCACGCCTTACCTGAGGGAGCTCGCTCGGCGGATCGTGGGCGACGAGCGCAACCCCTACCTCAAAGCTAGGAGGATCTGGGACTGGATCACGAGCAACGTCCGCTACACGTACGCGCGCGACTACGCGCTCTACGACTGCATCAGCGAGTACGTCGCGAGGGAGAGGAGGGGCGACTGCGGGATGCAGGCAATCTTCTTCATCACGCTGTGCAGGATCGCCGGCGTCCCGGCGAGGTGGGAGTCCGGCTGGTACATGAACCCGGTCAGGCACGGCATGCACGACTGGGCGCAGTTCTACGTCGAACCCTACGGGTGGCTCTACGCGGACCCGAGCTTCGGCGGCAGGAGGCACGGCGAGGAGTGGAGGACCGAGTTCTACTTCGGCTCCACCGAGGGCTACAGGCTGGCGGCAAACATCGAGATCTCGGCGCCCTTCGACCCGCCGAAGCGGTACTTCAGGTCCGACCCCGTCGACAGCCAGAGGGGTGAGGTCGAGTGGAGCGGCGGGAACCTCTACTACGACAAGTGGGACTTCGAGCTGAAGCTGCTCGAGGTCGAGAGCGTCGAGGAGGCGGAGGAGTGACAGCAGCGATGTAACCCCCATCATATCACCGCGATTACGTAATGGTGGTGATAGAGAGGTAGGAGTGCTGGAGCATCAGGGAGGGGTCAGTTAAGAGGGCTTGGCTGCTCGTGTACGGGAGGAGGAAGACTGGGAAAACGTTCCTCATCAGGAGCTGCGTTGAAGCGGCCGTTTACGTGACCGTCGGTAGGAGCGGCTTCTGCCTCGTCGAGGAGGGGAGGGGGGCCGCGCGTCGCGAATTTCGAGGAGGGGGTTAGGGCGGCTCTGCGCGCCGTCGAGGGCGGGTTTACGGCGGTGATCGACGAGTTCCAGCGGCTGCCCGAGGAGTACTGGGATCTTGTAGCGGTCTCGCGGGCGCGCGGCGGGGGGAGGCTGATCCTCTGCGACTCCAGCTTGGGCGTCGCGTCGAGGGTTTTCGACAAGAGGAGCCCGCTGCTCGGGCTCTTCGCGCCCTTCAAGGTGGACTTAGCGTCCCCGTCCGACACCGTAGCGTCGCTCTCCAAGGCGCTGCACCCCGAGGAGGCGGTGAAGTGGGCGGTAGTCGCCCGCGACCCTTGGCTGCTCGGCCTGCTGGAGCCGCGGGGGGACGTGGCCGAGGTGCTGGCTGAGACCGCCCCCCTGCTGGTGGCTTCAGCTTCCGGCCTGGTGGGTGAGGTCTTCAGGGAGGAGGGGAGGACGCTGACCCAGCTGTACGACGCCGTGCTGAGGCTGCTCGCGCTCGGCTACTGGTCGTCAGCCGCGCTCGCCCAGAAGCTGCACGAGGCGAGGCTCCTGCCGAGGCCTCCCTCGTCACGGGCCTGCTCGCCCAGCTCGCCGCCATGGGCCTCGTCGAGCGGGTCAAGCTGTGGAGAACGCCGGGTGCCAGGGTCTACTACAGGCACAGGTCGAGCCTCCTCTCGCTGCTCACCGCCCTCGAGGAGAAAGGGGCCGAGGTGGGCCTCAAGCCGTCGCCCGAAGCTGTCGGCAGCCTCCTCGGCATTGAAGCGCAGTTCTTCGTCGGCGAGCTGCTCGCCGAAGCCGCCGGGCTGGAGCGAGCCTACGCGATCGCCGGCGCGTGGGACGTGGACGTTGTTCTGGTTAAGGGCGGGAGGGCGGTGGCGGGCTACGAGGTGAAGCTCGGCCCCTTCTCGAGTTCCGAAGCTTCGCGGGCAGTGGAGCGGATCAGGAGCTTGGGCATCCCGAAAGCCGGGTTGGTCAGCTTGACGGAGGAGCCGCCCCCCGTCGCCGACGAGCTCTACGGCCCCCGCGACCTCGTGCAGCTAGCCCGCAGGGTGTCGGAGCGGCGGAGACTCGCTTACGGCGCGATCTCGTGAACCTCGATCCCTTTGAGCCAGCAGAGCGTTTTGAGCTCCTCGCCGTAGTCGCCTTCGACCGCGTGCAGGTGGTTCGCGCCGACCGTCTCCACGAGCTTGCGCACGCTCTCGGGGCGCACCCTCACGACGATGTGGGGCCACGGCTCCATGCTCCTCTTCAGCTCGCTCCTGTCCACCCTTACGCTCTTCGCCACCATGAGGACCATGTGGTAGCGCCCCGCCACCCTGTAGAGGCGGGCGATCGTGAACGTCCTCTCGGGCGCGACGTACTGGGTCGCCGCGCCGCCGGCCTTCCCCTGGATCTGGGGGAGCAGGTGCACGCCCCTCAGGTTCTCCTCAGGTCTCGGGGAGGCTTCGGCGAACCACGTCGCCATGCCGCCGCAGTTTCCCATGAAGAGTAGCTGCCGCTCCCAATCGTAGACGAGGAGGTCCATGAGGGTTGTCGGCTTGCCCCCGGACACGAGCTTGAGCAGCTGCATCGTGAGCGCGCCGTCCACGTCGGACTCGCACGCGCAGACCACCGGCTCCTTCGCCCCCTCGGCGTCGTAGGGGTCGTTGAGCAGGGCTACGGCGACGCACGCGTTCACGTAGCCGTCGCTGAGCTCGGGCTGGCACTTAAGCCCGCAGAAGGCGAAGCCCCTCTCCCCCACGATGCTCTTGAGCGCCAGATAGAGACGGATCTGCCTCCTCAGCTTCTCCTCGGTGAGCACTTTGCCGTCGTACGCGATCCCCCCGACCCTCTCGGCGAGCCACTTGAAGTGCTCCTCCACCAGCTCCTCGCTCAAGGCTTCAGCCCTCCTGAGCACCTCCAGCTGATCCACGTGCTCGACGTCCACGCCGAAAACCGCCTTCACCTGCGCCGGGTCGGCGGTGACCGTGTACATCCCCAGCGCGCGGCCGCCGATCATGCCGAAGGTGGAGCCCTCGAGCCTCCTCGCCGCCATCGCTGCCCGAGCCAGCTTCACAACCCTTCCCGCGACCTCGCCCGCGGGCCCCCAGAGCACGACCCTCCGCAGCCCCACCTGGCCGAGCGCCCCAACCGAAGCGAGCAAGCCGCTCAGCACGTCCCCGTACACGGCCACGAGGGGTGCGCGCTTTAGCGCCACCTCGGCCGCCCGCACGGTTATCGAGGGGTAGGTCCAGACCGGGATGTAGAGGAGGACGAGGTCGGCGCCCCAATCCAGCAGGCGCCCCACCTCTACCTCGGCCTCGCTCTGGCTCCTGACCACGCCCCCGCTGTCGCGCACCTCGAGACCGGTCGAGGAAAGAACGCGGAGGAGCTCAACCCCCCTCCTCGCTTCCTCCTCCCTCCACGGGACCTCCTCGCGGGGATCCCCCAGCGTCACGAGAGCCAGCTTGGGTACGTAGCTCACGGGCATCACCGGGAAAAGCTCCTTATTTTGGTTTTCTCCAGCAGGGAGCGGCCCTGCCCCTCCACCAGCCCTTCCACCCTAGCCCTCGACACCCCCTCCGTCGTGCCGGGAGCCGTGCAAGCGCTCGCGCCCGCCGCCTGCCCGTAGAGCAGCAGCTCGGCCAGCTCCTCCCCGCCGGCTTCGGGGAGCTCGCCGGCCGAGAGCCCGAGCTCGAGCAGCCTCCAGATGACGCCGGCGCAGAAGGCGTCGCCCGCCCCCGTGGGGTCGACGACCTCGACCTTGAACGCCGGCTGCTCCACGACGCACTGCCTGTTGGCCGCGACCGCCCCCCTCTCGCCCATCGTCACGAGGACCAGCTTCACGCCCCAGTCGAGGAGCTTGCGCAGCGCCCCCTCCAGGTCGGGGGCTCCGGTGAGGCCCCTCGCCTCGCTCTCGTTGCAGTGGAAGACCGCGACGTGAGGGAGGGCCGGGAGGATGTAGTCCCACCCCTTCCCGTGGGGCGATACCACGTCGGCGAACGTGATCCGGCTGACACGGGCCGCCCTCTCGAAAACTTCGCCGATTTTCGCGTCGACGAGGTCCGTGATCCCGCTGGCCAGGTAGAAGACCTCCGGCCTCTCGCGCTCCGCCAGCCCCACCACGGTCTCCGGCTTCAGCAGGTTGCTCGCCCCCAGCTCGACGTGGAAGCGCCTATCCTCGCCCTTCACGACGAGGATCACGTTCTTGTTGGTGCTGGCTGGTACGCGCTCGATGAACAGCTTGAGCCCGTAGCTCTCCAGCGTCTCGACGATGAAGTCGCCGAAGAAGTCGTTGCCCACGGCGCCGCAGACGCCGACGCTGCCGGGTCCCACGCCCAGCTTCACCAGATCCACAGACACGTTAGCCGGGTGCCCGCCGACGGAGAGGACGATGCCGCGCGGCGCGTAGACGAGCTCGCCGGGGCCCGCGATCCTCTCGAGGTCGGCCACTACGATGTCCGCCACCAGGAAGCCGCAGGCTAAGACCCTCAGCACGCTCCCCCGGAGAAGCTCAGGCTTAAATATGCGCGCTAGGCGGTAGGAGCGCTGGTGATGATTCCCCGACAGCCGGAGCGGTGAAGAGCCCCTTTCCCCTCTCTGAACGCGCGCTCACGCTTTCTAATGTTTTGATTCTTATCCGCGATTGCGCTTGCGTCGACCCGCTCGTACATGCATGTCATCTTTTTCTTTGGCAGCGGAGGCCTCCGCTGTCAGAGGCCGTGCGACCGTGCCGTCATGGCGCGCGAGCTTGCGGGTTCCAGAAGATGCGACTTTGAGAATCTGCTTGCGGCACGGTTGCGAGGTGGTGAGGAGGCCGCGCGGCTTGGCGAGGTGCTAGCGCGGCCACGTGACGCACAGCGACGTGAACGCCGCGTTGAACATCTTGAAGCGGGGCGCGC
>Ga0105154_1001080_pt1 | contig 11129 bp, 11 predicted proteins | sample SSWtaG_FD_89672 | JGI IMG/M metagenome (GOLD analysis project Ga0105154, IMG submission 89672) | Hot spring microbial communities from Sandy's Spring West, USA to study Microbial Dark Matter (Phase II) - SSWsed_matched | ecosystem: Environmental > Aquatic > Thermal springs > Hot (42-90C) >... | reverse complement strand
GTTCTACCCCGCGCGCGCTCCACAGGTCACCTGGCGCTCAGGGCCTAGGGGCGCGCCTACCCAGCGCGAGCGCAACCCTCGAGACCGCCTGCCTGGCGAGCGAGCGGAACCAAGCGTCGATCAGGTACAGGGCGGAGAAGTACAGGGCGGAGCCCAGCAGAACCGCCAGGAGGGCCTCCCTGATTCGGAGCGGGTTGAGGGGGGCGACGGCAGCGCCCATTAGGAGGCCTGCCGCCACGAACCTGGCGATGCTCGCGGAGGGCGCGCGGACGCCGGTAGCGCCTACCCACCTCGCCAGGATGACGAGGACCAGCACCTCGGCGGCGAGCCACGAGAGCCTGGCTCCCAGCGCGACCCCCAGCGGGTCTCTCGCAGCGTGCAGGGCTAGAGCCACTCCCAGGATGCCCAGGAGGGATCTCAGGTAGCCGAGTAGCACGATCCCGAAGATCTTGGAGCTGGCGAGCTCGCCGGGTTTCACATCGTACCGGTCGATCCTCTCGAGCCCCTGCACCGCATCCGAGAGAACGCCGTTCACCGCGGCCACGAGGGCTGCCAGCGTCGCCGCTCTCAGCACGTTCGCCGCGGGAGTGTAGACAGGGTTGAGAATGTAGAGCAGGTTCGGCGCCAGCGTGAGCGCGCCGAGAGCTGTGGGCACGCCTATCAGCAGCACTAGCCTCAGAGCCTCCTCCACGTAGGCTGCGCTGCCGGCCTGGGCTGTCAGGAGGCGCTGGTAGAGCCCTCTGCCCAGGGAGTACGAGTACCCTACGACGTTGGCGAACGCGAGGACGACGGTGTAGTACGCCACGGCGTCGTTGGAGGCGTAGTGCGAGATGAGGAGGACGTCTGCGGACGCTATCAGCGCTGAGAGGGATGCGACTGCGTTGACCCAAGAGTAGCTGATGATCTTCCTCGCGGTCGGCAGCACAGGCGCCCTCGCGAAGTCGCCTCTAGTGCACATGAGCAGCACCAGGGCCTGGGCTAGGTGGCTCGCCAGGACGGCTAGGAGCACTCCCTGCAGGCTGATGGCGCCGAGCAGCACGAGCAGCGCCGCGGCAGCGAGCTTCGCGGTCTCGAAGGCGAACTCGGACAGAGCGGCGCGCACAGGGTTGGTCGCGTACAGGGACGAGTACAGGGCGCTGTTGGCGTAGAGCACCGGTATGTAGGCGAGCACCAGCGGGATGACCGAGGGGGGTATGGAGAAGGCGCTGGCGATTCCTGGGGCTAGCAGGAGGAGGGCTGCCGACGAAGCCGCGGAGAACACAGCCGCCAGGGCCAGGCCTGCCAGCGTTGCCGAGGCATCCCCGTACGCTCTGAGCCTGGTCACCCAGTAGTTGACCAGCGTCGCTATGGTCGCGTACGACAGCAGCGAGGAGATCACGCTCCAAGCGCCAAAGTCGCTGGGGGGCAGGTTCCTCGTGACCACGAGGATGAAGACCACGCCTACGAGGACGTTGTACAGCCGCTGGGCGTAGTACAGCGCTCCGACAAGCCTAAGCCCCACGGAGCCACCCCTTGTGGGCAAGGTAGAGCAGGAGAGCCGCCAGCGACTTGAGGTCGCACTCCCCGGCTGCGCACGTAGCGATGTAGTCCCGCGGCGCGAGCTCCAGCACCTCGAGAACCTCCCCCTCCTCGGGCCGCGCCCCGACCCTCTCCAGCTCCTCAGCCAGGAAGACTGTGATCAGCTCGTCGCTGTAGCCCGGCGACACGTAGGCGCGCCCCAGCTCTACGACCCTCGAGGCCCTGTAGCCCGTCTCCTCCTCCAGCTCCCTGAGAGCCGCGCTCCGCAGATCCTCACCGCTCTCCACCCTCCCCGCGGGCAGCTCGACGATCCACCTCCCTAGCGGCGCCCTCCACTGCCTCACGAAAACCACCCTCCCGTCGCCCAGCACCGGGATGATGACCACTGAGCGGCCGAAGGCGACGAGATCCTTCTCGAAAACCCTCCCCCTCCACGAGATCACTCTCCTGAGCAGCTTGACCCTGCGGCCCTCGCAGAGCAGCTGGTCCTCGAGCACTCTCGGCTCGCCCAAGAGAGCCCCTCGGGCTGGGGCTGCGGGAGGTTTTTCTGCTTTTCGCGCGCGGGGAAAAGCACATATCCGTTATTCATCAGTGAAAAACGATGCCTAGAGCTGGCTCTGCGCGGGCGAAGATCTTGCTGGCACTACTGCCGGTCGCTCTACTCCTCTCCGCGCTCACCCTCCTCCGCCCGGCACCCTCCGGGGGCAGCACCCTCAGGATAGCCACGACGACCAGCCTCGACGCGACAGGGCTATTGGCAGCGCTCAAGTCCGAGTTCGAGAGGAGACACCCCGGCGTGGAGGTGACGTGGGTGGCTCTGGGCACGGGGCAGGCGCTCGAGGTGGCGAGGCGGGGCGATGTAGACCTCGTCCTGACCCACGACAGGCCGCTGGAGGACGAGTTCATCAGGCAGGGGTACGGCGTGCACGGGGTATCGTTCGCCTGCAACGAGTTCGTGGTCGTGGGGCCTCCCGAGGACCCAGCTGGTGTCTCTGGGGCGCGCGACGCGGTTGTAGCGTTCAGGAGGATTGCCGACGCCGGTGATAGGGGGGTGGCGGTCTTCGTCTCGAGGGGGGACAGGTCGGGCACGCACTTGAGAGAGCTCAGGATCTGGGAGGAGGCCGGCATCGACCCCCGCGGCAGGCCTTGGTACAGGGAGACAGGCCAGGGGATGGCGCAGACCCTCCTGGTGGCTGACCAGCTGAGAGGCTACACGCTCGCAGACGCCTCCACCTACGCGAAGTTCAGGGGTAGGGTGGGCCTGAGGGTCCTCTTCAGGGGGGATCCTAGGCTGCTCAACGTGTACAGAGCTGTACTCGTGAACCCGGAGCGGTTCCCTTGGGTGAACTACAACCTCGCCTTCGAGTACGTCCGCTTCCTCGTCTCGCCTGACGGGCAGAGGGTCATCGCGGAGTACGAGGTTGGCGACGCGAAACCCTTCCAGGCGTGCTTCGGGAGGCTGGGGGAGCTCGGTGTCCAAGACCCGTACGAGGAGGAGCAGGTGGCCTTCTGGGCGAGCCAGCTGAAGGGGTAGCACCGCGCGGGGTGGCCGCCTTGGACGCCGCGGAGCTGCTCCTGATCACCGGGCTGACCCTGAGGGTGTCGCTGACGGCTGTAGCCTTCTCGTCGGCGCTCGGCATACCCCTGGGCATCCTGATCGCGACGAGGCAGAGGTACAGGAGGGTGCTCGCGCTGGTCGTCAACACCGCGATGGGCACGCCGCCCGTGCTGCTGGGTCTTTTGCTCTACCTCCTGCTCTCCAGGCAGGGCCCCCTCGGGTCCCTGGGGCTCCTCTTCACCCCTGAGGGGATGGTGCTCTCCCAGTTCCTGCTGACCCTACCCATAACCGCCGGCCTGACGGCCTCTGCTGTCGAGTCGCTGCCGCGCGAGACCCGCGAGCTCATTGAGTCGCTGGCGACACGCCCAGCCTTCAAGGCACTCCTCCTCGCGAACGAGGCTAAGCCGCAGCTACTCGCAGCCTCGCTGACCGCGCTCGCCAGGGCGGTCTCGGAGGTAGGGTCCGTCATCATAGTCGGGGGCAACATCCGCTACCACACCCGCGTGCTGACAACGGCCATAGTCTACTACACGAACGCCGGGGAGTTCGAGGCAGCACTCTGGCTCGGAGCGGTCCTCGCGCTAGTGTACCTCTCCCTGAACGCGGCCGCGCTGGCGGTGAGGGCGGCGGTGAGAGAGTGATCGAGGCGAGGGGGCTCGTCAAGCACTACGGCGGCCTGCCGGTGCTCAGGGGCGTCGACCTGAGGGCGGAGAGGGGGGAGGTGGTCTGCGTAGTGGGGCCTAACGGCGCCGGCAAGTCGACGCTGCTCCGCATCCTCGCCCTCGTGGAGTGGCCCGACCAGGGGGCTGTGCTCTACGACGGAGTGCAGGCTGAGCAGCGCAGCGCCGCCAGCCTCAGGGCGAGGATCGCGTACGTGCCCCAGAGGAGCCACGTGCTCTCGCTCAGCGTGCGCAACAACGTGCTCTTCGCGCTCCTCGCGAGAGGAGTCCCCCTCGGCGAGGCCGCAGCGAGGGCGGACGAGGCCCTGAAGGCCGTGGGCTTGTACGACCTGAGGGGCAGGCGCGCCTCGGCGCTGTCGGGCGGGCAGAAGCAGCTGCTGGCGCTCGCCAGAGCTCTCGCGCTGCAGCCGGAGTACCTCCTGCTGGACGAGCCCACCGCCAGCCTAGACCCCGAGAACGCTAGGCGCGTCAGAGAGCTGCTGAGGGAGTACGTTGAGGCCAAGAGGGCTGCAGCCGTCGTCGTGTCGCACAGCATGGCTGAAGTCAGGGAGCTGGCGGACAAAACCGTGGTGCTGGTCAACGGCAGGGTTGCCGCCACCTACACTGGTACGCCCGAGGAGGCGGTGCTCGCGAGGCTGTTCGCCTGAGCACCATGTACTCAGGCTCCAGTAATCGCTCCTGTGAGAGACGTCCACTTATAGTCCCCGAACGTTTCTGCCTAAGCGCCTCAAGCCCGAGAAAATGTCCAGGCGACAAGTGTGCGTAAAATATGAGTATGAGCTTGTGGTGTAGACATAACGTGAATAGAAAGGAGTGGGTAACTCCGAAGATCTCACCGAGCCCTAACTCGCAGTCGCCAAAGTGTAATCTATGTTTCCAGTGCTCTACGAAATTTGGCGTGCCTTTTTAGTATACTAAGCCTTGCTTCACGACAGTAATGCGGCTATGAAGCCTCTTTTTATCCCTAAAATTATTAGGAAGGAGAATTCTGTGATAAACGAAGACTATGTAGTAGCAACGATTCTGGATTATGGTGGAGGCATTCATTATCTCAATGAAACCGCCTACAGGATTCTTCAACTTTGTGACGGTAGGCATAGTGTCGAAGAGATTATTGAAGTGATCGATGAGGAGTACTCCGGAAGCAGGTGGAGCAAGACCATAGGCGTGTACAGGACAATAGTAGAGGGGTTGAGGAGAGGTTTCATCATTCCGCGGGGTGAAGGACTCGATGTGAAGCCGCGCATCACGGGTTCACCGCCTGAAAGACCCTTACTCAACTTCCTGCACGCGCCAGCGCAAATCCTCCTCGAGATCACGCACAGGTGCAACCTCAAGTGCAAGCACTGCTACCTGCCGAGACGACTGGGGAAGGAGATGACCTGTGGGGAGCTCGTGGAGCTTGCGCGCCAGCTTGCTGAAGCTGGCGTGCTTCAGGTTTCGGTGGGCGGTGGGGAGCCCCTCCTGAGGTTTGCTGAGCTCGTGGAGCTCGTCAGGGCGCTGACCTCGCGAGGTGTGGACGTGATTCTGGCAACGAATGGCACGCTATTCGGCGAGGAGGAGGCGCGAGAGCTCAAACACGCCGGGCTGCGCGTGGTTCAGTTCAGCTTGGACGGCGTGGGCAGGGTTCACGACGCTATAAGGGGTGCGCGCGGATGCTTTGAGAAGGTCGTGGAGGCGATAGGGCTGGCGAAGACCCTGGGCTTTAAGGTGCTCGTGAAGACCGTAGTGCAGCGCGAGAACCGAGACCAGCTGCTGGAGCTCTTCAAGCTCCTGAACAAGCTCGGCGTGGACGGTTGGAGCGTGAACAGAGCGGTTCCAAGCGGGAGAGCTTACCACCTGTTACCTGAGATCCACTTGAGCTCCGCGGAGTTCGACGAAGCAGTAAAGCAAGTGAGGGAAACTGCGGACAACTACTCCGGCGTGATCAGCGTGGTGCTGGAGAGCGAGCCCGGGCCCCTCGGGAGCCTCGGCACAAGCTCGAGGTACGCCTTATGCCCGGCCGGCACGACGTCCCTCCACATAGACCCAAACGGCGACGTAAAACCCTGCTCTTACTTCCCTCCTCAGTTCGTCTGCGGCAACGTGAAGAAGGACAGGTTGCTGGACGTGTGGTTCGAATCGCAGATTCTTAACGAGCTGAGGGGGCTCAAACGCGAGAACCTGTGGGAACCGTGCAGGTCCTGCCGGCTCGCTTGCAACGGCAGGTGCAGAGGCTCGGCTGCCGCGTTCTTCGGGGACCCGCGTGCCCCTGACCCCTTATGCCACGTGGTCGAGAAAACCCTCAGCCTGAGAGGACAGCCCCCATGAAAGTGCTAGTTAGGAACCCTCGGGTCATACTCTCCTACCTGCCTTATGCGGCTTTCCCCAGGGTTTACACGCATAAAGGCAAAATTCTGCAGCTGGACTCTCTCTCCTACAGAGTCTGGGAGCTCAGCGACGGAACTTTGGGGACAAGTGAACCTATCGAAGCTCTGCATAAAGAGCATGGGCTGCCCGCCCCTACTCTGAAACGAGTTGTGGAGAGGCTTCTGAGGCTTGGCTTGCTGCTCGAGGCGGAGGATGCGTGAAAGTTGTGCTCCTCTCCAGCAGCTCGCATGCATTGCCCCAAGAGCTCGCGCGCGTTCTGACCGAGGAGGGGGTCGAGTGTGTGGTGCTCGCGCTACGCGCACCGTCGCTCGAAGACCTCCTCTGCCCAGGCTATGGGGGCTCGGTCGTCACGGTCGAGGGGTCGAAAGATAAAGTGAAGAACCTCTCGGCTCTCATGTTCCGCGTCTCGGAGCTGGCTATTGTAGGCGAGTCACTAGTCCACGCGTTCGGTCTGTGGCCTTTCGGGGTCTGCGCAAGCCTCGTGAGATCTCTAGCGTTCGTACCGTACCTGCTGAGTGTGGGGAGCGAGGTGAGCTGGTACGCTAAGCTTGAGGCAGCGCGGGGGTTGAGCGAGGCTGTACTCCGCGGCGCTTACCGGGTTCTGGTGCCTACGAAGACTCTCTCGCGGGAGCTGAGAAGGGGGTTCCGCATCGGTAGGAGGCTTGTCGAGGTAGTGCCGTGCAGCATCGGTCTGGAGAGGTTTGTGTCCCCGCCTGAGGGCTCAAGGAAGCGGCTCGGAGTGGGTGAAGACGACCTCGTGTTTCTCTACGTCGGCGAGACGTGGTACACGAGTGGATTGGAGCAGCTCCTGCTCGCGTTCAAGCGAGTTTCAACTGAGGTCAGCAACGCAAAGCTGCTGATCGCCACACCGGGCGTAGCGCGAGAGGTTAAGTCAACGGTGAGGAGGATGGGGGTTGAGAGAGTGGTTGTGGCTGAGTGTGTTCCAGAGCTGGAGCTGCCGCACTACTACGCTGCTTGCGATGCGTTCGTTTACGTGAACCCCTCCGACCTCGTCGGTAGGAGAGTGCTCGAGGCAATGGCCTGCGGGAGGCCCGTCGTAGCAGTTCGCGGTGGCGCGGCAGAAGAGTACGTGAGGGAAAGCGGTGGGGGCCTCGTCGTCAAGCCGTTTGACGTGAGGGGGCTGGCTAGCTCCATGCTCAAGCTCGCGCATAGCGAGGAGGCGAGAGCCTCCCTAGGGGCGAGTGGGCGCGAGTGGGTCTTGAAGCTACCTTCTAGCAGGCAGACCGCGAAACGCATAATCCGGCTCTACGAGAAAGCGCTCGTGGACAGCTTGGAGTGGGCTGTGTAGGTGGCGGGGGTGAGGGGTGAGGAAGTCGCGGTCGTGGAGCACCTCGTGAAGGAGTACGAGAGCTACGAGATCTCAGGCTTCGTGCCGATGACAGGCTTTGGTCTCTACGCACTGTTCACCGTGCTCGGCGAGAAGCTCGGCAAGTACGAAAGGAGGGTGGTGAGAGCACTCGACAACGTCTCCTTCACGGTGAAAGAGGGCGAGGTTGTGGGGGTTCTCGGACCCAACGGATCCGGTAAAACAACCCTGCTGAAGATCCTAGCTGGCCTCACAATGCCTACAAGAGGGCGCGTCGAGGTGGCTGGCCTGGACGTTGTGAAGGATCATGAGAGACTGCCGCGTCTCGTCACCTACGTCCCGGGGCTCGCTGCTGTGAACCTGTTTGTGAGGCCTGAGATGACCGTTGAGTGGAACCTGAGGCGCTTCGCCGACCTAGCTGGCATACCCCGTGAGGCAGTCCGGGACGCCATGGAGCTCGTCGAGCTCGCGGAGGACGCGCACAGGAGGGTTTACGAGCTCTCCACAGGCAAGCTGGCGAGGCTGGCGATAGCTTTCGGCCTTGTCAAGAGGTCACCCCTCTACCTGATGGACGAGCCTTTCACCGGCATCTCGCCCGAAGTGAAAGTCAAGCTTCTCGAGCTGGTTAGGCGGCTTGCGAGAGAGCAAGGCTCCTCTATCCTCTACGCGACACACATCCTGGGCGAGGCTGAGCAGGTGTGCGACAGGGTGATCATCCTGTACCAGGGCAGGGTGATAGCGGACGACAGCCCTGGCAACCTGGCGAAGGAGCTGGAGCTGATGGAGAGTGTGGAGGTCGAGGTGAGGCTTGTTGAGGAGGCCGGGAGGCTGGTGGGGAGCCTTGCGGAGAGGGCGGACCGCGTCCTCAGGGTTGAAGTCGAGGAGGATGTTCTTAAGCTCACTGTGGCCACGAGATCTAGCAGGGACTTCGTGCAGTACGCGGTGGAGAGGGTGCACGCCGGGGGGAACAAGCTGCTCTACGTGAGAGTGAGGGAGCCGACGCTGGAAGATGTTTACCTGGCGCTGCTGAGCAAGGAGAGGGCTGCTGAGGAGAAGCTTTTCGAGCGGCCGAGGGTCTGCTACATCTTCACAGGTGGTGGGTAGATGCGGGGTGATAACCTACGCGCGCTTGTGCGCAGCCTTAAGCGCAGCCTGAAGGACTACACGGTCGAAGTCTACGTGTGGTGGTTCGCGTACCTCCCGACAGAGCTGCTGAACATCGCGCTAGGGCTGGCCTCCTGGTACTACTACACACGCTTTGTGGTGGGTCCTTCGGGTGTAGGCAGGGCGGAGTGGTTCCTCTCATACATACTGCTCGGTATCGCGATAGTGCCCCTCCTCAACATAGGGATTGAGCAACCGGAGACCGCTCTCCGAGCGCTTTACAGAGGCCACGTGAGCACAGGCGGCTTCCGGATTCCCCTCTGGGCCTACTACTACCTAGCCGGAGTGCCGAGGAGCGTAGCGGCGGTCTCGGGCTTCGTTTTCTCCCTTCTCCAGTTCTCTGCGAGAGCCGCTCTCTACCTGCTGCTGGGGACGCACCTCTTCGGGGCTGGGCTGGGGCCTTCTGCGAACTACGCGGGGGCGGCGTTCCTCTGCGCGCTCGGCTTCCTATCCTGCCTCGGCATCGGGCTCCTGCTAGCCAACACGTTCTGGCTCTTCATCTATAAGGAGGATGTGCACGTGAACCCCTTCACCTGGCTCGTCTCAACAACGGCTACCGTGCTGGGGGGCACTTACTTCCCTGTCGAGATCCTCCCCGACTGGCTCAAGCCCATCAGCTACTCTCTCCCCCACGTTTACGTGTTCGAGGGGTTGCGGAAGGCTCTGCTGCGGGGTGCGGCGCTCGAAGCCTTGAGCTACGAGCTTGCAGTCCTAGCTGCCTATGCAGCCATCTCTCTACCGCTCGGGCTAGTGCTGCTGAGAAAGGTCGAGGGGTACATGGTCTACAAAGCCCGTAAGGTCTAGCCGGGTGACGGGCACGCTAGCTGCTTGTCGACTCTCGCGCAGCTAAGCTCGCACAGCAAGAATATCTACAGGGGGATCACCCACGTATAGCGTGCCGAGCTCTCGCGGGACCCGCATGCTCGAGGTTGCAGAGGCTCTAGCCTCAGCCGAGAAGAAGCTGTTGTTCAGGGTGCTCGTCGGTGGAGCGGTCCTGGACGAGGAGACCCTGGCTGTTCTCGAGCAGCTGGAGGAGGTGGGCTCCCTGAGGGGGGCGTCAGAGCGAGGGGGGCTAGCCTACGCTAGGGCGTGGAGGAGGCTGAGCAGCGTCGAGCGTGCGCTCGGGGTGAGGCTTGCGGAGCGGGTTGCAGGCGGCTACGGCGGGGGGCGGAGCTTCCTGACGCCGGAGGGCAACCTCGTCCTCGCCAGGCTGGGGTTCGTGAGCAGGAAGGCGGCTCTGCTGAGCGGGCTCCTAGAGCCGGACCTGAGGGTGGCTGGCAGCGACTGCCCCGGCGTGAGGCTGATCGCGGAGAGGCTCTGGGGGAGAGGGCTCGGGGTAGAGTACGCGGCTGTGGGCTCGTGGAACGGGGTCGAGCTCCTGCTCGGGGGTTACTGCGACGTAGCCGGGGTGCACCTCCTCGACCCCTCTGGGGAGGGCTACAACAGCTTCCTGCTGGAGGACCCCCGCCTCCGGGGCAAGGTGGCTCTCGTCAGGGGCTACCGCCGCAGGCTCGGCTTCCTGGTGAAACCCGGCAACCCCAAGTCGATCCGGAGCTTCAGAGACCTCACACGCCCCGATGTGGTCTTCGCGAACAGGAACAGGGGGAGCGGCACGAGGAGCTTCGTGGACAGTATGCTGAGGAGGCTCGCCAGGGAGGAGGGGCTCGCCTTCAGGAGGGTGGTCTCCTCGGTGAGAGGCTACGAGACAGAGTACCACTCGCACGCAGCCGTAGCCTACGCGGTGGCATCGGGGAAGGCTGACGTCGGGGTTGCGCTCGAGTGGGCGGCTGCCCGCTACGGCCTCGAGTTCATCCCGCTGCAGGAGGAGCGGTACGACTTCCTGGTGAGGCTCGAGGGGGTGCGCTGCGGTCCAGTATCGCTCTTCATAGAGTACCTGGGAAGCGAGGAGTGCAGGAGCGAGCTGCGCGCACTCGGGTTCGACGCCAGGGACTCAGGAGAGGTGGTCGTGTAGCAGCTCCAGCAGCCTTTTTAGCACGTGCGGTCAAACCTTCGGGATGCGTGGAGGTAGCGCGGTGTCACCCTCCCTCCTGTCCTACCCCGAGAGGCTGCTCTTCGCACTCGCCATGATCTCAGCCCCCCTCGCGCTCCGCCAGGTAGCGGAGCCTCTCCTGATCCCGCTGCTCCCAGCATCCCTGACAGCCCTCGCCTTCGGGAGGCTCTCCAGGCTCCAGCGGCTACTCACGGTGCTCCCCTACGCTCTAGCGCCCTGGCTTGAACTCGCCCCCGACGCGTACACGAGAGTCGCGTCCGCCTGCGCGCTGGCGGGGCTTGCGTACCTCCTGCTGGCGTGGCTTGACTCCAGGTGGACCCGCTACATCTTCGCGCCCGGTGAGGTTAGGATTCACAGGATCCCGCTGGACGAGCTCGGGCTCCGGGAGAGGAAGGAGGCAGTGAGGCTGGAGAGCGTGAAGAGCGTGAGCGTGAGGAACACCCTGCTCTCACCGCTCTCCAAGACCTACGACCTTGTGCTGCTCACGGAGCACGGTGAGGT
>Ga0105154_1001077_pt1 | contig 11140 bp, 13 predicted proteins | sample SSWtaG_FD_89672 | JGI IMG/M metagenome (GOLD analysis project Ga0105154, IMG submission 89672) | Hot spring microbial communities from Sandy's Spring West, USA to study Microbial Dark Matter (Phase II) - SSWsed_matched | ecosystem: Environmental > Aquatic > Thermal springs > Hot (42-90C) >... | reverse complement strand
GCCACCTTGAAAACACGTCAACCAACGTTGACTTTCCGGAACCAGCTGTGCCGACAAAATAGACGTAGAACATGGGCTTTCTTTCTCCCTCCCTCAGCCCTTCTTGCTCAGCCACCACTTAAGATATTCCTTTCTTCGAGAACTGTCCTCTTCGGGCTCGCTAGCTCTCTTCTTGACGATAGAGCTGTACTCTTCTCTAGTCATGGTTAAACCACAACTTCTACACACGTACCGTTGCGAGTGCCTATCGTAAAGGAAGTCCTCGCCGCACTCGGGGCACTTAGCCGTAGCTATCACCTCATCATAAGGGGACGTCACATCAATTTAAGCTTTCCTAGAACGTCATAAGCTTAATAGAGCTCTATGCGCTTGTCTTCACGTGCACAAGCTCCTACTGATTCTATCAGGAGAGCATCAAACTTTGCCAGCCGCAGAGGTGAAGGCTGTTCTAGAAGCTGAGGAGCGCGACTTTAGAGTATGCGAAGTCGACTTGCCGGTAACGGTCATTGAGGTCGACGACATCGGGATTTGCACTTTGTTGAAGGAGAGGCTAGCCATGACCCTCGAGGGAATTGAGCTTCTTTTTAAGTGTGAAGTTGACTTCATTGAAATCGAAAAGTCTATGAAAGATGTAGACTTCGGTTTTCTTGAAGGTAAGACTGTGGCCATAAGGGTCTCTAAAAAAGCCCCGTATACCAACATTAGCTCCTTAGAGCTTGAGAGGAAGCTAGGGGCTATGGTCCTTGAAAGAGCTAGGAACACGAAAGTTAACCTAAGAAGCCCTAGTGTGGTGCTTCGAGGGGTTTTGACAGGTCTTTTTACTTCGGCGTTAAGAAGTTTGAGGTTGATAGGGGGGCCTACGACCTTAGGAGACCGCGCTACCGCCCTTTCTTTCATCCAGGAAGCCTTGAGCCGAGGATTTGTAGAGTCTTCGTAAATCTCGCTAGGTCGAAGAAGGGCTCGATCTTCTTAGACCCATTTAACGGCACTGGAGGCTTCTCGATCGAGGCTAGCATGATAGGTTGCCAAGTAATAGGCCTCGACATCGATGACGAAATGTGTCATGGAGCGCTAAAAAATTTAAAGTCATTGGGGTGTAGCGTGGTAGGGGTAATTAAGGGCGATGCGAGAAGGTTGCCTATCATAGAAGAGTCCGTAGACAGCATAGCAACAGATCCCCCTTACGGCAGGTCGACGTCGCTGAAAAAAGCCATGTTAGAAGACTTGATAAACAGTCTTTTGGACCAAAGCGAAGGCTTGCTCAAGAAAGGAGGTCATCTCTGCTTCGCTCATCCAGCTTGGCTCACTGACATAAAAATTCCAAGCTCTATGACCTTAGTAGAACAGCACGAGATGAGGGTCCACAAATCTTTAACGAGGAAGATAACGGTTTTAAGAAAAGGGTGAAAGAGGGGACAACGCCTTGATAAAGGTGATATTTTTAGGGACTTCGGCAAGTATACCAACGAAGAGTAGATCTCTCCCCTCGATAATGATCATTAGGAATGGAGAGCAGTTCCTCTTCGATTGTGGCGAAGGCACGCAACGTCAAGTGGTGAAGGCAGGCTTAGGTTTGAGGAAGAGGCTTAAGATCTTCATAACGCACATGCACGCTGATCACGTATTAGGCCTGGCCGGGATCTTGATGTCGTTATCTTTGACTGGTAGGCAAGACCCCTTAGAGATATACGGTCCCTCAAAGCTTCAATCCTTTATTGAGCATATGAAGGAGCTTTTCAACTTCAACCCCCCGTTCGATGTGATAGTCCATAGAGTCTCTGAGGGCATAGTGTATCGGGGTAAGGGCTTAAAGATAATGGCTTTTAAAGTGAATCATGTAGCAGAGTCTTACGGATATGCTCTCATGGAGGATCCAAGGCCAGGAAGGTTCAATGCCAAAAAGGCCGAGGAACTAGGCATCCCCAAAGGCCCTCTTTGGAAGGCCCTTCAAGAGGGCAAGACCGTGGTGATTGGCGGGCGTGAAATAAAGCCCGAGGACGTTTTAGGGCCCCCTCGCAAGGGCCTTAAGATAGTGTATAGCGGAGATACGGCTCCAACGCGTGAGGTGATAGAAGTCTCGAAGGATGCTGATCTGTTGATTCACGAGGCCACTTTTGATGACACTCTTCAGGACAGGGCTGCTAGCGAGCTCCACACGACAGCTGGTCAGGCCGCTAGCATAGCCCTTGAGGCCAACGTGAGAAAGCTCGTGCTAACTCACATAAGCCCTAGATATGAAGACGCATCCCCATTGCTTTCTCAAGCTAGAAGGGTCTTTGAAAACACGGTAATCGCCGAGGACTTTATGAGCATAGAGCTAAAGCGGCTTGATTAGCGTAACATCTTGGTGATGACGTTGAGGCTCTTTTTTGCGTCCTTGAAGTTCATAACCTCTATTGACAATCCACCCACAAGCTTAAGTCTTTTTATTAAGGGCATTATTGAAGCCCAGTTAATGGTGCCTGAGCCCACCGCTAGGTGTTCATCCCCCTTGCCATCATTATCGTGTATGTGTAAATGGAACAAGCGATCGCTAACCCTCAAGAGGTAATTTCTAGCTTCGTGGACGTCGACGGTATTTGAGTGCCCAATATCCAATGTCAACCCAATCCTCTCTAGGGCGTGCACCTCTTCGATCAATATTAGGGCCTCTTCACAAGACTCTATTAGCGCATGCCCTCCTGAGGGCATGTTCTCAACACCCACGTAGACGTCTAAGTCGTTCGCAAGCTTGTTTATCTTCCTCAAGACGTCTAAGAATATGTTCCACGTCGTCTTAGGCTTTATGAAGTCCAGAGGGGATTTGAAGCCAGAGTGCAATACTACTACTCTCGCATCGAGGTAGTGCGCACTCCGCATGGACGCCTCTATAAGCTTCAAAGCTGCTTTTCTTAGAGAGCGCTGGGGCGTCGATATGTTTATACCATCATAAGGCGCGTGGACTACGTAATTTAGAGAGTAACTCCTCTTTAGTTCTAGGAGCTCTTGCCTCCTCTTATCATTAAGTTTATGGCCCCATTCGTCTAGTATCTCCACATTACTGAAGCCAAGCTCCACGGCCCTTAACAAGAAGCCCCTTAGCGATCCGATGATACCGGCTAGAGAGGACAAGTAGATCTTCATGCTCTTCACCGAGGAGGCCCTCTCTCAAAAAGGGGCTTGCCCTTTGAAGTTGGCGGCGCGAGCCAGTCTATCACAGCCCTCGCGTCGGTTTCAAATATTTCGACTTTGATGGGCCCTAGGGGCGACTCACCCTCTGGCAAGCAGAAAGTTATGTGGTTCATAAAGGCCGCCTGCTTGTGAAGGTAGAACACGACTCTATTCTCGCTCGACCACCTCATGATCATGGACCTCGCGGCATCTAAAATTTTTTGCTCCCTCAGCTTTAAGTACAACTTCTGAAGGGCATCGGGCCTGTCGGCCTCTGCTATGAGAACTTTTCTCCGCTCCCTTTCCTCTACCCTAATGTTAGAGGGAGTGAAGAAGTTGAGGATAGCCTTTTTCACCTTTTCCTCGTCTTCTGTCGGCCTTATCTCGGCCTCGACTACTATCTTCATATGCGTAACCCCTTCGCCAGCTTCAGCAGTACCTCCTTCGCTCTCTCTTTGAGGCTCTCTAGTGTACCGTCATTTACTATCATGTAGTCGGCCAAGGCTATTACGTTCCCCAAACCTAGTGAAAGCTCCCTCAAGTCACGCTCCCTCATTTCCTCGAAGCTCTTTGGATCTCCTTCTCTTGCCCTCTTCCTCAGTCTCTTGTATCTATCTATAGGGGAGCTGTGTATTGCTAGAACCGTCACTTCGCCAATCGACCTAAACTCTTCGACCTCCTCTAGACTCCTCACGCCCTCGATGACTGCTACATCCCAGTCCTCCCTCATCATCACCTTTAAGACCCTTTTGGCTACGGCCCTCGGGCCCTCTCTTTCCCTGATCTCAAACATCATCCTTTTCATGTCTTCCCAAGACAAAGCCCCTTTCTCTTTTAGCACTTCTTCGCGGACCACGTCACCCATCGAGTAGACCTTTAAGCCCAAGTCTTTAGCCACTTCTGCGACGACGGTTTTGCCAGCTCCTGGCATGCCCGTTAAGCAAATCAGCCTGCGCAAAGCACGCTCACCCCTCCTTCACTTTCTCGAGCCCACGCTCTCTCGTCCTTATGTAGACATTGGACAAGCCTCCTTCTAGCGCTATTCGTGCCAACGCTAAGAGCTCTTGTCTGGTGGGCGCCCTCAGCCTCTTGAGAGAAGGGTCGAGAAGATCAGCCTCTGGCCTGAATTGCTGAATTACGAACCTCGTGGCTCCGCGAACCTTCTTGGCGACCTCCCTTACATAGTTTGCATTGCTCGTCATGCTTGGAACCACGAGAAACCTGGCTTCGACCTCTATGCCAGATTCTAGGAGCAAGTTAAGGGACCTATCGATGTTTTTGACCACATCCTCCCCTCGACCCGGCAAGCCTACTACCCCTTCGTAGATCTTAGGCTCTAGCGGCGCCTTCACGTCAATGGCCACTCTATCGACGAGCTTTTCTTGGAGGAGCCTGTCCAGTACGTGAGGCATTGAGCCATTGGTGTCTACGCCGACGATCAGACCGACTTCCTTGAGTCTTTGACAAAGACGTACAAGCCCTTCGGGCTGTAGAGTACACTCGCCACCGGTTATTACAACGCCTTCGATTAATGGCTTGCTCCTCACGATCAACTTGACGACCTCTTCGACCTCTAAGCACTTGCCATAATTCGGATTAACGAGCTTCCCGTTTTGACAAAATGGACATCTGAAATTACATCCTGAGAAGAAGACTACGCTACATACTCTTGAGGGCCAGTCAACCGTTGAGAGGTCGACGATGCCGCCAATTCTAATGCTGATCCTCTTTAAGCCGTCCAAGTAGAGCACCACAGCCTCTTAGGAGTCTTTGGGAAAAACATTTTTCTTCTTTGTACAAAGTAGGTTTGGAGGGCAGATGATGCCGCTACTAGTCCCTGGGCCCTCTTCTCCGTTGCTCACGCAACGGCTGGCAGGCGTTTGCAACTATAAAGTGGCAAAGGTCAGTTACAGGGTGTTCCCCGACGGAGAGTCGTACGTAAGGGTGGAAGAAGACCTCAGAGGGAAGGTGGCCATCGTCGTTCAGTCTTGCCCCCCTCCTCAAGATAAGAGGGTAATGGAGCTCTTACAGCTAATCGACGCGTCTCTGAGGGCCGGGGCCTCGAAAGTTATCGCCGTAGTTCCATACCTCGCCTACTCGAGACAAGACAAGGTCTTTCTACCCCATGAAGCTCTGAGCTCTAAGATAATCGCGAAGGCAATAGAGGCCGTAGGCGCCAGCTCCCTCGTAACTGTCAACGTCCACAGCAATCTCGTATTAGGCTACTTTGAGAAGATAAGGGCCTTGAGCGTCGACGCTTTCCCTGAAATAGCTGACTATTTGGCATCACTCGGCTTGAAGGACCCTCTAGTGCTATCGCCGGACAAGAAGCGATATCCAGACGCGCGGAAGGTCGCTGAGCTAGTCGACGGTGAGGCCGCCTTTCTCGAGAAGAAGAGGGACCTCGAGACGGGCGAAGTGACGACCGAGGAGAAGGCTTTGGCTATCGAGGACAGAGACGTAGTAATAGTCGACGACATCATAAGCACTGGGGGCACGATAGTCAACGCCGCAAAGATAGTCTCTAAGAGCAATCCGAGAAGGATAATAGCGGCGTGCGTTCACGGCCTTTACGCCGCCAACGCCCTTGAAAAGCTTATGGCCGCTGGGGTTAAGGAGGTAATAAGCACGGACACCATAGAGAGCAAGACGTCGAAGGTCACTGTAGCGAAGACGATAGCCGGTGCCATAAAGCGCTTGCTGGAGGGTTGAGCTTGTCCTCAAGCTTAATTCGGTGCTTCATAGCCATAGACGTGGACAACCCTGAGATAGTGAGTAAGATAGTTAATATACAGAAGGAGCTCGAGACCGGGGGCTCGAAGATAAAGCCCGTAGAGCCGGAGAACCTTCACTTGACGTTGTTCTTCCTAGGAGAACAGCCGCCCAAGATAGTCGAGAAGGTTCAAGAGGTCATGTCGACCATACGTTTCAAGCCCTTCGTTATGAGACTTCAAGGCCTCGGGGCCTTTCCGTCGCAGGAGAGGCCACGCGTGATATGGGTCGGCGTGACAGAGGGGTTTGAGGAGGTCCAGACGATATACAAGTCCTTAAGGCCAAAGCTCCAAGCAATACCCTTACGGCTCGAATCTGAAGAGGAATTCGTCCCGCACATAACGATAGCAAGAGTGAAGTTCTCTGGCTACGCATTAAGGAAGGTGATCGCGAGCCTGAGAGACGTTGAGTTAGGGCTTCAAGAGGTCAAAGCGGTAAGACTCAAGAAGAGCACTTTAACCCCGAGAGGCCCGATATACGAGACTCTCTATGAAGTGAGAGGGTGACTTAAAGGCCCATGCACGACGACCAGCTTAAAAAGCTCCTCTCTCAGGTGTTAGAGGAGCTCTCACCAAAAGACTACGAGCGCAGAAAGGTAAGCCAAATAGTCCACTTCTTCGTAAAAAGAATATCCGATATTTGCAAGGAGCTAAATGTGGATGCGAGGATCGAGGTCCAGGGCTCCATAGCTAAAGATACTTGGATTAGTGGCGACAGGGACATAGACATCTTCATAATCTTCCCGAAGACAACTCTCATAGATGAAGTCAAGACCTTGGGGTTCGAGATAGCGAAGAGGGCAGCCGGGAGCAACTACATAGAGTGCTACGCCGAGCACCCCTACGTGAGGACCTTCGTAGATGATTACGCCGTCGACATAGTTCCATGTAGCGAGTTCGACCCGAAAAGCGGAAGGCCGCTGACCTCGGTCGACAGGACCCCCTTGCACACTCGCCTCATAAATGAGAGGTTTGACGATCGGTTGAGGGCCGAGGTCCGACTGCTCAAGGGCTTCTTGAAGGGGATAGGCGCCTACGGCGCTGAAATAAAGGTGTCTGGTTTCTCAGGCTACCTCTGCGAGCTCCTTGTACTGCACTACGGCTCCTTCCTCGAGGTCTTGAAAAGCGCTAGATATTGGAGGCCCTTCTCGACAGTTATAGACATAGCCAAGCACTACGAAGACCCCAAGCAAGCGCTCAAGCTCTTCAATAGCCCCTTGGTTGTCGTAGACCCTGTTGACAGGAACAGGAACGTGGCCGCGGCTCTATCCCTTGAAAAGCTCTCCCTTTTCATGCTTGCCTCCACCCTTTTCCTTTTGAAACCGAGCAAGCTTTTCTTCGAACCCGAAGAGCGCCTGCTGACCGAGGCGACGAAGGAGGACCTAAGAGGCTACATAGAGAAGAGTAAGACGACCCTCCTCGCCATAGCCACGACCCTAAAGCCATCTCCGCCAGACATACTGTGGGGGCAGATAAAGCGCTCGTGCAACGGCATTGCAAAGTTGCTGGAACAGGAGGGGTTTAAGGTCTTGAGGTGGTCGGCTTGGTCGGACGACGAGAGAGAAGTGGTGCTCTTAGTCGAACTAGAAAGCAACATGATAACCCCCACGATCAAGCACTTAGGCCCGCCGATTACGTCAATTGATGACGTCGTCAGGTTCGTGCAGAAGCACTACTCCTCACCCTCTACAGTGGCGGGGCCATACGTCGAAGGCGACAGGTTAGTCGTGCTAACGATAAAGAGGACGAGCGACGTTGTCTCGTTCATCAAGGATAACGTCAATAGAGCCGAGCTGAGCAAAGACTTTGCCGAGGCATTGAAGGAGGAGTTTCGCGTGTTTTTGAACGAAGAGGTGCTCGATGCATGCAAAGGAAAGAAGAGCGAGTATAGGCGCTTCTTAAAGTCTTTTTTAAGGGGCTTCCCGCATTGGCTACAGGCGCCATACTCTTAACCATCGGTAACGGTCTTGTGGATTGGCGCCTCTCTTATCTGTTATGCTTTCCAAAGCCTAATGAGGAGGAGCTTAGGCGAAGGCTTCGACAACTCAGCTCCCTCGGAGTAGCAGGGATTTTGCTCGAGGGCCCTCAGAAGGTCGATGGGCTTAGAGTCTTGGGCAAGGGTTGCGACAGCATCGTGGTTAAGGCCTTGATGAACAGCATGCTGGTCGCCCTTAAGATCAGGAGGGTTGATTCGCACATTAAGACGCTAACCGCTGAAGGCGAGAACCAGATGTTAGCGAATAGCGTCGGGGTCGGGGCCAAGGTCTACTGCTTTAGCGAGGACTTTATAGTGATGGATTTAGTGGAGGGGCAACGCATAGACGTATTCGTTAGGCTCGCTGTTGAGACCGAGGTCAGGAAGGTAGTGGTTGACCTGTTGAAGCAGTGCAGAAGACTCGACGTCATAGGCCTAGATCATGGAGAGCTTTCAAGAGCGCAGAGGCACGTAATTGTGAAGCCGTGTCTCGAGCCCGTGATAATGGACTTTGGTAGCTCGAGTAGAAGCAGGAGGCCAGCCAACGTCTCCTCGCTATTCAGCTACCTCTTCCTGTCTAAGACAGAGCTCTCAACCATAGTGCGAAAGAAGTTGAGGGCAGTTTTCAGCGATGAGGAGGCCATCAAAGCTTTGCGAGAGTACAAAAGGAGCTTGTCCGAGAGCTCCTTCGCAAAGGTGTTGAGCTTCGTGGCGCCGAGCGAAATAGAGATAAATAACCTTTCTAAATCTCAACCTTAAAGAGGGGGCCGTAGTCTAGCCTGGACTAGGATGCCAGCCTGGGGAGAAGTCCCCAACTTCACGGAGCGCTGGTGATCGGGGGTTCAAATCCCCCCGGCCCCACTACTCCGCCTCAAAATCTTCTGCGCTTGGTCTATGATCTTCTGCGCTACCTTTGGTCCTATTTTAGGCAACTTTATCAGCTCCGTCAGCTCGGCCTCTGCGACGTCCTTGAGCCCTCTATAACCATGTCGGTACAGAATTCTGGCCCTAACCCTCCCTATGCCCTCAAGCTGTAGCAATCCCAACAGTTCCTCTCTGACCCCCCACCTTATCCTAGGGACCAGGGTGCTGAGCTTCTGAGCGTGAACCGCAAAGCCCATCACTTTAGCTATCTCGCTAGCCGCGTGACATATCCACTCTGCCACCTGAGTTAATGCGTGTATGTCTCCCGGTCCAACGTCGTATCTCAGCACTACATCGTTTTCGGGAACCTCATTTATCCAGTCGTATAGGAGGAGAGCGGTCTTGACCTCAGACATGACGGCGGTCAAGTCTTCGTCGTCATCCGACAGTACCTCGTCACTCTCTAGGACGAAAGATGCAAGCTTCTCCCTCTCTCCCCTCTTGACGTGGAGCTTGGGCACCTCGGGGACCTTGCATATTAGGTGCAAGTACTTGAGCGCCGTCTCTCTTCTCAGTCCCTTCAAGTACCTCAACAATATGACTGCCGATAGAGGATCTATGTAGAGTTCTGACACTCTGCGGCCAAGCTTAGTCGTTCTCAAAACACCCCCCTCGACAACAATGAAACGTTCTCTCTCCAGAAACCTAAGAACTCCCTTAACGCTGAGCATGGCGCCGAGGGAGGTGAACTGATGGGCATAGAAAGTCCTCGATATGAAGTCGTGGACGTCATCCAAAGTCGCTTCATCCATTGAAGCTATTGTTGCCAGCACATGCTTCCTTAACGACGCCTCGTTCGTCAGCTGTGATGTTATGTTCTCGGGCTTTGACTTTATGTAACGAGTGAAGACGTCGTAAGCCTCTACCTCAGTCTTCGCGACGGCTACCGCTTCTCCGTATTCGTCGTATTGCGGCCTCCCGGCCCTACCAGCCATCTGGTGGAACTCCAAGATGGGGATTCTGTAGAACCCGCGATCGACTTCGTACCTCCTGTAGTCTTGAATTATGACCCTTCGAGCTGGCAAGTTGACCCCTGCAGCTAGGGTGGGCGTCGAGCACATGACTTTTATCTTAAACCCTCGAAAACCCTCTTCAATTATCCTCCTTTGTCTCGCTGAGAGGCCTGCGTGGTGGAACGCCACCCCTTTTCTAACTAAGCTTGCGAGCTCCTCATTTACTATGGAGGCCTCCTCGCCCTCTTCTATCTCCTCGCAGAGGTCCCTGACCTCTTTAGGGTCTACGTAAGGCTCCAAGTGTCTTGACATCTTGTTGGCATACTTCACAGCGTTTTGACGGGTGTTGGTGAAGACGAGGCATTGACCTCCATCCTTCACGACCTCTAAGGCCATGTCTATTATCGAGTCCCCCGTCACTCTCTCGAATACGTGCTCCTCGCCGCTATCGAAGGTAATTCTATTGCCTACGCAAACGCCCATTTTTAGAGGCACGGGTCGCCAATCGCTTTCGACGAGCTCCGCGCCAAGCCACTCAGCGATTTCCCTCGCGTTGCTTATCGTGGCGCTCAGGGCGACGACCTGTAAATCCCTCAAGCGCCTTCTAAGTCTAGCCAAAACGGCCTCCAGAGTCGGCCCCCTCTCCGGGTCACTTATCAGATGCACCTCGTCCGAGACTACGACCTCAACCTCATCGAGCCATGAGGCCTTGTGCCTTATTAGGCTATCGAGTTTTTCATTAGTGCAAACTATGACATCGTAATTGCTCAACCACTTATCGTCGCTGTCGTAGTCGCCCGTCGTGACGGCCGTTTTTAACAGCCCTCTTTCTTCGTACTTTTTGAACTCAAGCCACTTCTCGTAAGCAAGAGCCCTTAGGGGCGTCAAGTATAAGGCCTTGGCCCTCTCTTCGATCACCTTTTTGACTATCGCGAGCTCGGCAATGAGGGTCTTTCCCGAGGCTGTGGGGGCAGAAACAACCAAGTTCCTGCCCTTTAAGAGGCCTGCTCTAACGGCCTTTTCTTGAGGGGGATAGAGCCTTCTAATGCCCCTTTCAATTAGCACCTGCTTTATCTCGTCGGGTACTTCTAGGGCGCTTACTTCGATCTCCCTTCACCTGCACAAAACTTCAGACCTTCTTGTAATAGCCATCGCGTGGTTGGAAGAGCACTCCGTCGTTTATGAGTTGCTTAAGGGCCCTCTCAACGAAAGCCTTGTCTATGCCCTCCTTTTCGGCCCTCTCAAATATCAGCTCTCTACTGACAGGCCCTCCTTGGAGCTCTTTCTGAAGTTCCTCCACTATTTCCACTATCCTCACTAACTTCTGCTGTACGCTCCTAGGCTTCCCAGTCATTATTATGTCTATG
>Ga0105154_1001069_pt1 | contig 11197 bp, 10 predicted proteins | sample SSWtaG_FD_89672 | JGI IMG/M metagenome (GOLD analysis project Ga0105154, IMG submission 89672) | Hot spring microbial communities from Sandy's Spring West, USA to study Microbial Dark Matter (Phase II) - SSWsed_matched | ecosystem: Environmental > Aquatic > Thermal springs > Hot (42-90C) >... | reverse complement strand
AACCTTACCGGGGGCGACAGCAGGATGAAGGCCAGGCTGACGACCTTGCCAGACGAGCTGAGAGGAGGTGCATGGCCGTCGCCAGTTCGTGCCGTGAGGTGTCCGGTTAAGTCCGGCAACGAACAAGACCCCCACGTTTAGTTGCTACTTAGCCCTAGTAAGGGCTAAGGCACACTAAACGGACTGCCGCCGCTAAGGCGGAGGAAGGAGGGGGCCACGGCAGGTCCGTATGCCCCGAAACCCCCGGGCCACACGCGGGCTGCAATGGTGGGGACAATGGGTTCCGACCCCGAAAGGGGGAGGTAATCCCATAAACCCCACCTCAGTTGGGATCGAGGGCTGCAACTCGCCCTCGTGAACATGGAATCCCTAGTAACCGCGCGTCACCAACGCGCGGTGAATACGTCCCTGCTCCTTGCACACACCGCCCGTCGCTCCATCCGAGTCGGGCTTAGATGAGCTCTGGCTCGCAAGGGGTCAGGGCGAATCTAAGCTCGATGAGGAGGGAGAAGTCGTAACAAGGTGGCCGTAGGGGAACCTGCGGCCGGATCACCTCCTAAGTCATAACATGGGGGGCCACGTGTGGGGGTCGGGCCCGTTTAAATGCAATCTGAAGGAGTATTTCCTTCAGATGAAGGGCGGAGGGAAGTACATCCTTATGATCGCCATGCATAGTTAGGAACGTGAAATGGTGTATTTTGCAAGTTATGCCACGAGTAAGCCACATGGTGGATGGCTTGGCTAGGGCGCCGACGAAGGACGCGGCAAGCGGCGATATGCTCCGGGTAGGCGCATGCAGCCTTTGAACCGGAGATCTCCGAATGGGACTTCCTGACATGGGTTAAGAGCCCATGTCATTTGAGGATCCCTTTAAAGGGATCCTCAAAGGGGAACCCCCCGAACGGAAACATCTTAGTAGGGGGAGGAAAAGAAATCAACAGAGATTCCCTGAGTAGGGGCGACCGAAAGGGGAGGAGCTCAAATCGAACCTGCTAGGGATAACCTAGCAGGGATGTAAGGTTAATGGGGCTCAGCATAATCCTCCCTACTGGGGGAAGTGGAAGTGGCCTGGAATGGCCCGCCGTAGAGGGTGACAGCCCCGTACACGTAACCCCAGGGGAGGAGCTGAGCCCAGAGTACCACGACTTGGTTTGGTCGTGGGAAGTTGGGAGGCACCAACTTCCAAAGCTAAATACGTCCCTAGACCGATAGCGAACTAGTACCGTGAGGGAAAGCTGAAAAGCACCCCGGAAGGGGGGTGAAAAGAGCCTGAAACCATGTGGCTACGCGAGGTATAGCCCGAAAGAAATGAGTCTTCCCGAAGGAAAACCCGGCGACGGGTGAGTACGAGGGAAGATGATCAGGGTTATACCTTCCGTCTGGAAACACGGGCCAGGGAGTTCATGGTTGTGGCGAGTTTAAGGGGGTTATCCCCGAAGGCGTAGGGAAACCGACTGCCCGCAGCCAGCAGCGTTGCTGGCGAGGGGCGGGGTCCGAAAGGGCCTGAAGCCACAACCATGATACCAGAAACCGGGCGATCTAGGCCTGGGTAGGGTGAAGTCGGGGGAAACCCCGATGGAGGCCCGAAGGGGTGTTGACGTGCAACTCACTCCCATGACCTGGGCCTAGGGGCAAAAGACCAATCTAGCCCGGTGATAGCTGGTTCCCTCCGAAGCGGGTCCCAGCCCGGCCCACCCGGAGGTAGTTAATGGGGTAGAGCACTGATTGGGTGATAAGGGGTCGAAAGACCCCGTCACCCTTTCAAACTCCGAACCCATTAACACCGTAGAAGGGTGGAGACGGGTTGCTCGGGGTAAGCCTGAGCGCCGAGAGGGGAACAACCCAGACCGAGGTTAAGGCCCCAAAGTGCCGATTAAGTGTCCTGAAGGGCGTCTCCGGCCTTAGACAGCGGGGAGATAGGCTTAGAAGCAGCCATTCTTTAAAGAGTGCGTAACAGCTCACCCGCCGAGGCCGGAGGCCCCGAAAATTAACGGGGCTTAAATCGGCCGCCGAGACCTCGGGGCACTTCCCCATTGGGGAAGTGATCCGGTAGGAGGGCGTCCTAGCTGGTCAGAAGCTAGGCCGTGAGGCCTAGTGGACCGGCTAGGATTGCAGATCCTGGCGGTAGTAACAGCAAAGCCGGGTGAGAATCCCGGCCGCCGAAAGGGCCAGGGTTCCTCGGCAATGCGTCGTCAACCGAGGGTTAGCCGATCCTAAGGTGGGGCGTAACTCGCACCCACCGAAAGGGAAACCGGTTAATATTCCGGTGCCATGGGGGTACGTTTGCGGCAACGCAAGTCCAGTCCCTGACCCTTCAGGGTAGGCTGAGTGGGGCTGTCGCCCCATTCAAACGCTGAAGTCCGGGGAGAACCGTAATGGTGAGAACCGGACGAAGGCGTGATGAGCTGCCTATGGCAGTTCAGCCGATCCCTGGAGGCCATGAAAAGGGGACTGGAAAGGATCCCCCATGCTCGTACCTAGAACCGACACTGGTGTCTCTGGGTGAGAAGCCCAAGGCGTGTCGGGGTTAACCTGGGGCTAGGGAACTCGGCAAATTGGCCCCGTAACTTCGGGAGAAGGGGTGCCTGAAGTCTTCAGCGAAAGCTGGGGACTTCAGGTCGCAGTGACCAGGGGGACCCGACTGTTTAATAAAAACATAGGTCCCCGCTAGCCCGTAAGGGTGTGTACGGGGGCTGAATCCTGGCCACTGGTGGTCCGTGAAGCCCGGGTTCAACCGGGTGAAGCGCCACCGAAGGCCGGGAGTAACTCTGACTCTCTTAAGGTAGCCAAATGCCTTGCCGGGTAAGTTCCGGCGTGCATGAATGGATCAACGAGGTCCCCACTGTCCCAGCCCAGGACCCGGTGAACCCACCTGGTGGTGCACAGTCCACCAACCCCCAGTGGGACGAGAAGACCCCGTGGAGCTTTACTGCAGCCTGCTGCTGAGGGATGGTTGTGGATGCATAGCGTAGGTGGGAGCTTATGAAGTAACCCTTTCGGGGGTTATGGAGGCGCCAATGGAACACCACCCTTCCACAACTATCCCCCTAACCCGACCGTTATGGTCGGGGACAACGGCAGGTGGGCAGTTCGGCTGGGGCGGCACGCCTGCGAAAAGGTAACACAGGCGCCCAAAGGTCGGCTCAAGCGGGTCAGAAACCCGCTGTAGAGGGCAAGGCCAAAAGCCGGCCTGACTGTACCCTTGAACGCAAGGGGTACAGGGGGGAAACCCGGGCCTAGCGAACGTTCGTGCCCCCCTTGGTGGGGGCCGGACATGACAGAAAAGTTACCCCGGGAGTAACCGGCTCGTCGCGGGCGAGAGCTCACATCGACCCCGCGGTTTGGTACCCAGACGTCGTCTCTTCCCATCCTGGGAGTGCAGCAGCTCCCAAGGGTGGGGCTGCTCGCCCATTAAAGGGGAACGTGAGATGGGTTTAGACCGTCGTGAGACAGGTCGGGCTCTATCTACTGGGGGTGCTGGCCGCCTGAGGGGAAGGTGCCCCTAGTACGAGAGGAACGGGGCGCCGTGGCCTCTGGTGTACCGGTTGTCTGACAAGGCAGCGCCGGGCAGCCACGCCACGGGGGATAACCGCTGAAAGCATCTAAGCGGGAAGCCCTCCCCGAAAATAGGCGGCCATTCTCCAGCGAAGGGTATAGGCGACTATACCCTGCTGGGGACGAGGGTGGGGATAGAAGATCCCGTTGATGGGGTGGGGGTGTACGTGCCAAGACCGAAAGGTCGAGGCACTCAGCCCGCCACTCCCAATAACCCGAGGTGGCATAACTTGCAAAATACACCAAACGATATTCCTAACTATGCATGGCGATACTAAGGGGGTGAGTGGTGGAGCAGGCGCCGGGCAGGGGATACCCCCTGCCTGAGGAAGCCCACCCCCATTGTGGCACCGCAACCCCCTTATTCTTGGGGGTAGGATGAGAATCCTAGCATAGCACAGAAACGACACCCCTTCCAGTCAGATGAAGATGATGTAGCATAGGCCTTGCAAAAGGCCGAGCAAGCTATTGATGAGGCTGGAAGACTGGTTGCAACGGGCTAGCTTGCGGGGGTAAGGCCAAAAAGGAGCCTATGAGGGCCACATGAGGCTCGGGTAGGCCGCTTAGACGAATCCTGCTGAAAACAAAAGGTGGGCTACCACCACACACCCCCTACTTTAAACCACACAAAAACTCTTCCTCAATTATTTTAATTTCGGATTCATCTTTTGCCTTCAAGTAGGAATCAATTAACAGTTTATTTAGGGAGAAAAAAGTTTCACCCCATTTAAAAAGAGATAACAATTTTGCAGCAAGATTTAACCTTCCTATTATTATCAGAGCTGCTGCGAACGCTTCAACACTACTTAGAACGTATGGTTTTGCGTAGTTCGTTGGATTTGCAGCAAAAAATAAAGGTAATCTTCTCCCCATTCCAATGTTTTTAAATTTATCCAAAACAGCAGTATCCTTCCACGAACAATCTATGACTATTAATCCCCACCTTTCTACCGTCGGTTTATCCAGTGCACTTAGCACCTTATTTGATAAGGGATTTAAGACTATAGAAGATTTATTTGCGTACTTCAGAGATGGAATGAATTCAATAAGGCCATATTTTTTTAGTTTTATTGAAGTACATTTACGAGGATCACATTCATGCAAATGCCAAACATATAAAGGGGGTAACTCATCAATCATCAAAAAACACCATCAACATATAAAAATTCATTTGCTAAAGCTTAAATTTTAGTTTCATAATAAATTAAAAAGGAGAAAAACATGAGTATGGCATTTGTACTTATAAACACCGAAATTGGTGCTGAAAGAGAGGTTGCAAAAGAAATTGTACAGATCGAGGGAGTTGAAGAAGCATATGTAATTTATGGCGTATATGACATTATTGCGAAAGTCAGAGCAGAAAACATAGATAAGCTAAAGGAAATAATAACACTAAAAATAAGGAAAATGAGTAAAGTGAGATCTACATTAACTATGATCGTCGTTGAAGCAGGGAAAAAGCAAAATGTCTAGCAAACTTTCTAACGGTTATTTATGCATATAAAAATGCATATAGGAATCGATGACACGGACTCAATTAGTGGAGGATGCACAACATACATAGGAGCGTTAATCATCGAAGAACTTTTAAAAAATAGGGAAACTAAATTCATAGACTATCCAAACTTGATAAGGTTAAATCCAAATATACCCTGGAAAACTAGAGGCAACGGAGCCGTAGCACTAAGAATAGAGGTCCTGTACGATGAATCAACAAAAATCGAAGAGAAAGTTGTTAAAAAAGTTTTGGAGAACGCGTACTTAGACAAAAATACAGAACCAACTGTAGCGTTCTTAAAAGGTGAAGTACCAACCATCTTAAAGAATTTTGCATATGAAAGCATAAGAAGAAGGATGGACATCGACCAAGCAGTAAAAATCGCAGAAAAAAGCAATGTAAAATTATTCACACTAAACAATAAAAAAAGAGGCATCGTAGGAGCCATAAGCGCAATAGGATTAACATTAGATGATGGAGACTATACGTACGAGCTCCTGGCTTACAGGAAAAAGGAAAATTATGGTAAGAAGAGGGAAATAGATGAAAAAAGTGTATATGAAATGGATAAGTTGACGTCCCCCTACACATTCAATAATATAGACTACGAAAAAAATAGGATATTAATTACCCCAAGAGGACCTGACCCAGTATTATTTGGAATAAGGGGGGAAAACCCAGAAATCCTATTAACTGCACTTAAAAGAATAAGAGTATATGAGCCCATAGAAAGATGGGTGATTTATAAAACAAATCAAGGTACAGATATGCATTATATGGATGTAAAAAGAATAAAAGAACTAAAGTGTTATGATGCCGTAAAGTTGCTAGGAAAAGTCTGTAGCCCACCAAAAATAATAAGAGGAGGACATCTACTACTAACGATAACAGATGAATATAGTGACACTATTGAATGCGCAATCTATGAGCCTACTAAGAGACTTAAAAAAACAGCCATGTACTTACAGTGTGGAGATACGATAAAAGTCTATGGAGTTGTAAAAGAACATAACAATACTTTAATGATTAATGTTGAGAAACTGTATGTAAAGAAATTAGAAAAAATTACAAAAAAATTAAATCCGAAATGTCCTATATGTGGGGCAACTATGAAAAGTGAAGGAAAAAATAAAGGATTCAAATGTGAAAAATGCAAATATAAGGCTAATATAAATACAAAGAAAGAAGAAAGAATTATTTTGAGAAACATTTACGAAGGAATTTATTTACCACCACCACGATCACAAAGACATCTAACAAAACCATTAATAAGATACACGAATGAAAGAAGAAGCAACTTACAACAAAAAATGATAAAAAATTGGTATTGGAGCGAAACACTCCACACTAACATTAATCAAAATGAAAGTAATGAAGAAGAGTAAAACTTATTGCCCAGAAAGTAACATAAAAAGATAGAAAAAAGCGGGGTGGGCTAGCCAGGTTATGCCGCGGGGCTCATAACCCCGAGATCGGTGGTTCAAATCCACCCCCCGCTACCACCTTTTAAAGATCGTAGAACCTTTTTGCAATTACAATCCTCGATGTGTAAGACATATTTTCAAATAAGTCAAAAAGCCTTCCTAAGACTGTGGTTATAGTAATTATATAGATCACAATCCCAGAAAATTGCAATAAAAGTAAACAAACATGCTTTAATTACTTAATTGTATAATGGTCGTATGGTCATATAGTAACATAAGTGTAATTATGGTATTTATTTGAAGACAAGATCAATGCAAATTAGATGAATGGATAAAGGTTCCACACACTTCATTTCTAAACGAAATCTTCTTATTGCAAGAAACATTTCAATCCCTAAATCACAAACATGTGAAGAAAAATGTTCAAGTTTAACAAAAGTTAAGTCAATGATCTTTTCATTAGACCTAATCATACATTCAAAATAATTATCTAGGCCTGACAGGATAGGAGATCTTCCACATGTTGAATTCCCAAATTTAAACATGTAAAAATTCATCTTGAAATCCAGCTTTTCGATTTTGAAACTTGCATTACATAAACATTTTTGTAGTGTAAATCCCCCTATTGATCACATCATAATATTATGGTGCCTATACTATATTAAGTCTGAATTGGCCTTTCAAATATCGTATTTTCAGTACCGATCGTTGTGTTTACAGTTTAAAACTATATAAAATAAAAAACATATAATTAAAGTCAAAAGTTACGCATATGCAGTTTTGATGATGAATGATTGATTCAAAACTACTCTACATAAGCCAGTGTTAAGTACAGTTAAGATTTGGTTTATAAGTTTAAAAATATCGCGTTATTGGCTTATCTTCAATACAGCATTGAATTTCTGACAAATTGAATAATATCGTAACTCTTGTATTCTTAATTTCATTCTCAGTCTTCAACATATATTAAGAGCCCCTTATCTAAGGCCCATTTTACATGATAAGAAACCGGATCATAATCCACACCTGGAATATAATAATTATTATGGACACACCATCATGGTTGAACCCCCCCCTTTCCGCTGGAGTTAAAAATTAAGAATTGAGATATTAATTACATTAATTTGTCAATAATTCAAATATTTTTGACTAAAATATCCAATATTTTTTATAAAAACTGTTATATATTGATTAACTTAATTTAATTTATAGAGTATTTATTATATACAATTAACTAACCAAAAAAATTAATCAAAGTATTTTCCAATAGAAATAAAGGGGTGCCTCCTTGTCATATATTGACATTGAAAAAGCGCAAAAATTGGCACAATTTGTTCCATTAATTGAAAGAGTAAAATTACTCAATTTAGTTATCGATGCTTGTGGTGGAAATATTTCCAAAGCTGCAAAAGAAATTGGAATAACTCGTGCCCAGATATATCGGTATACGGGGAAAACTGATAGAAAAGACATGCCTTCAGATGAAATATTTGCAAGAATAATAGTAGCAGCATATCGCCTTAGACCATTACAAACACAAGAATTCTTTAGATTTATATTGAAGCAAGTTAGAGAACTCTTCTCCAGAATTTGATTTTTACCTTCATTGGTGTTAGTCATGAAGTTTGTTGATGTGCATTGCCACATCATGGATGATTGTTTTGACAATGATCGTGAAGAGGTCCTTATAAGAGCGAAGAGGTCAAATGTTATTGCTATAATATCTTCAGCTTTTTCGATAGATGAAGCTATAAAAACCATAAAATTGATGAATTCTCATAAAAATTTTCTTTTTCTGACATGCGGCTGGGACCCTACAAATTTTGACATTGATGCTCTGATGGAGTATCAGCGGTTTATAATTGACAATCTTAATGCTATCATAGGTATAGGTGAAGTAGGTTTAGATTATTACTACATACGTGATCCTTCATTAAGAAACATGCAAAAAGAAATTTTTATATCATGGATAAACTTCGCTAAGAAGGTCAATTTACCCATCATAGTTCATTCAAGAAATGCAGGGGACGATGCCATAGAACTTCTCATAAGTGAAGGTGCAAAAAGGGTTATATTACATGCATTTGATGGAAGAATAAGTTGGGCAAAAAAAGCAGTAGAAAACGGTTTCTTCTTCTCTATTCCCCCATCGATAGTAAGGTCCTCACAAAAGCAACAATTAGTTAGAAACATCCCATTAGAATTCATCATGTTGGAAAGCGACGCTCCTGTTCTATCACCTTATGTTAATCAAAGAAATGAGCCTGCTAATTTAATTTATGCAGCAAAAATGGTTTCAGAGTTAAAAAATATAAACATAGAAGTAGTATCCGATGTTACTACATACAACGCCGTTTCTTTCTTTAATATACATTTTAATGGTTTATAGTTCCATATGGAACCATAAACCCCATCATAAAATTAGGAATGGGATGGAGGCAGGAACATGATTCTACATGTTTTCTATGTTTCCATATGGATACGTTTGTTTATCAAAATGACCCAAATATGGTAATTTATGTTCTATGTATAATGAACTATGATTGTAATATGGACAAATAATGCAAATTTAATATATAAATTTTTCTATCATGAGCTTCATGAAATTAAAATCCATTATGTAAAATGATGTTAATTGACATCATCACCAAAAAACCTTTTTGACTTTATAGATCTAGATCTACACATTTACTTTTAGAAAATCAACTTGTTAATAGTTCACTGTTTAGTCTAAAGGGCTTATCCCTTCAACTTTTCTTAGTGAATCTTAATTCTAATGTTAACCTCCCTAAACTTCAACCTTCCACTTAAACCACTATAAACGAACAACTTACTATTAAATGTTTATTCAGCACTAATAATAGATGTCAACAGTTGAACCCCTTTATTTCTATTGGAAATTTGTGAAAAAACAGAAAAACACTATTTAAACTTCAATCTATATTCCAAAAACTTTCCTAGCATTATTTTTTGCATATAAGTCAATTTTCCAAAAATATGTTTTTTAATTTCTTTTATTGCCATTCATACTGATGCAAACACTAATTATAAATAAGGTAGCTTGAAGTAACTTTTATATTTTAATTGTCTAATATATTATTGCATTCCAACTTCCTTCAGGATCCTATTTTTGGGGTGTAAATTGTGGTACAAAGTTCAAGGAAAGGAGGAAAATGGTTATTGCAATATACATCTCCTGATGGTAATAAAATTACAATTTCTATTGAAGGAACCTTTAATATTGAGAAAATAAAACAATTGGTTGAATTGATCGAATTAACAGGATTGTCAAATAATTACTCTCAAAATGAAATCACAAATATTAACATATCACATAAAAGGAATAATGTGAAAGAGTCGCTTATAATGTTATTAGAGAAAAAGTTTAAAGACCGTTGGTTCACCACAAGAGAGGTCGCTGATGCGTACTATAAATACTATGGAGAAAAATTGCCTTTGAACACAATATCGTCTTACTTATCAAGGTTATATCGTTCAGGAGTATTATCATGTAAAGGATCTAGGATAAACCGTATGTACTATATTTCCCCTGAAGCACAAAATTATATGTGATATGTGATTAAAATCACTATCTACATCACATGTATTATTCTATTATAATATATTGTTTTATTTTTTCAGGGACTATATACTTATACGGCCAACTCTTCTCATCCCTTATTAATATTCCTTCATCTGCAAGTTTTTTCAAAAGTCTACTTACATGTTCTCTAGTTTTCCCTATACGTCTAGCTAATGCGGTCCCTCCTCTAATCTCTGGATTTTTAGCGAGTATGCTTATTATTTGTCTTTCGGTTTCAGTTAGAGTATTTATTTTGTCTATAATGTCTTCGCTTGTTCTTCCCTCTTTTACGGGTGCCGTAATTTTCTTATCTTTTGTCTCCTCGATTGGCTCCTTTGGTTTTTCAATGGTCATTTTCTCGCTATAACTTCTCGGTCGTGTGAATGTGGTAAACCCTCTACTTCTTCCCTCCTCCCCACTGATATAATCACGTAACAGATCCTCAATTCTGCGAATCCTGCTACTTACAATACTTAAATTTTCCTCCAAACTTTCAAGTCTTTCTTCCAACATTCTTATCCTCGAAAATTTCCTATTAATTGATTCTAGATAATCTATAATTTCCTTGTAGAGTTCTTCAATTACATTCATGTCTTCTCTCTCTCGACGTTTTTCACTCATTTTTTCATCTATACAACTTTTATATCACTTCTTATTTAAAGCTCTTTTGTAGGGAATATTACAGTTGTCACAATGTATTAACAATACTCTCGTACAGTATTTAATGGATCTCTAATATCTTAAAAACACCAAGGATCATGTCTTATTCTCTTTAGATTTTCATTACATTACATACTTACTTCTTGGAGTTGATCAACATGAATTTATGATTTTTAGATGTAATTCTCACATAATGTGATATATCAATATGATTATCACTTTATCGTAAAATATGCTATTACTGTGGACTAGGTAACCATACTCATCTGCATACATATATCTTCCTCATCAAGAATAAAACTATAGGAGTTTGGAGAATAATTAGATCTTAAATACATATTCACACCACTTTTTGTTCCTAACTGTACATGGCGATCATAAGGATGTAATTCCCTTGTCCCCCCTCTTATATTTAAACCTATACCAATTTAATCTTGATAATGGCTATAGTTTTCCACGGCTATACTCTTATACTTT
>Ga0105154_1001068_pt1 | contig 11215 bp, 14 predicted proteins | sample SSWtaG_FD_89672 | JGI IMG/M metagenome (GOLD analysis project Ga0105154, IMG submission 89672) | Hot spring microbial communities from Sandy's Spring West, USA to study Microbial Dark Matter (Phase II) - SSWsed_matched | ecosystem: Environmental > Aquatic > Thermal springs > Hot (42-90C) >... | reverse complement strand
GAAGAGCATTAGATAGAGTGAAGTGTAAACAGTAACGAGATTGCGGTGAAGCTGGAAGAAACGTTTAAAGACTAATCTTACCAATATAGCTTAACAATATGCTTTTAGGTATCTGATGACGGGTCCACCGAGATTTAAACCCGCGACACCAAGGTCTTTAGCCGGATGCTCTCTCAGGCTGAGCAACAGTGGCTCATTTAGAATTTTTGTGTTTGAAGGAATTAAATTATTCTTCAAATATCCATTACTACAGATGCTCTCCAGCCGATGCTCTCTTAGACTACGATCTAGAGGATCTAGGTCTCCTAGATTACTCTAGCTTAGCATTAAACTAAAGCTTCACTCACAGTGATCTTGCTTAATATTGGCGAATTGAGCTCTGATGATAGGAGCACTATGAGGTCTGCCTCTCTAGAGTCCGCCAGCATCCTTCCTCGATGGAGCTCACTAACATCATTCCCAACGAGGATTATGGCATGTCAATCCTCGTCATTAACCTCACCTACTACGAAAAACTCCTCTTTCCAGTGGGGATTGTTTAGCTGGATTGCACTATTTGCTAGAGGTCCTAGCTGAGGTAGACTTATCCTGAAGCCCTTATCCCCTATCTCTAAGCTTCATACACCTTTCCTGGGAGCTGCCTAGTAACTTTCACTTTCTTACCTTAACCCGTTTTATGTCCTTGTTGTCCGGAAAGTAGAATAATAGTAAATCTACTAACTCCTCTGGAAGTTCGGTCTCACTATTTACCAATACTTCTCCTACTTCTGGAAATCTGCCGGTAATGGAAAACTTGTTAATCTTACTCCCCCTGAAATCCAAGGCTTTATATTTTCCCTCAAAAAACGATAGTTTCCCTACTTTAGAATTCATAAGAGAGAGCACACCTTCTACTTCACATCTAGAGAGGTTCAATATGCCTATTTTTGCTTCGCTCAAGTTCAAGTTCCTCCCGACTTTGAGATTGTGGAAATCAAGCTCTCCACCTTTCAGTCTAGGGGCATGGAAGTCCTCTCCTACCTTTGGGCGGACCTCAAGAGCCTTATCTTCACGATAGATAGAATCAGATCCCATGTTGAACATCCAACCTATGTATGCCTGTTCTAGATCTAATGCACCACTTATTTCAACACCCTTAAGCTCAAACTTATGATGAACCTTCATTTTTTCTCCGAGGAACCAACCACCTACGTAACCGCGCCAAAGTGTTATGTCCTCTGCCTCTACCCCCCTTGCATCGACGTGTCTTTCCACTATAAAGTCGGACCCAAAGAACATGTACTCGTAACCCCCCTTTGGAAGAACGAGATCTCCGACTATATTCTTTGCAATATCAACGTATTTTGGCATAGTACTTTCGCCTCATGATTGATGGATAGATGAAACTTAATAAAGTTTTTATAAGTTCATATTGCGTAATTTCCTCTTAGGGAAGGATATTCATGGAGGAGGACGACTACTTTAAGAAAGCTAAGCAAAAGGTGCTTGAGGAACTAGCCGAACCTAAATTCACAAAAGTAATAAAAGAAAGAAGGGAAATTTCTGGCGAAGAGCTAAAACAAACACTCCACGAGATCCATGAAATAGCCGAGAAAGAGAAGGAGAAGAGGCCCTATAAGGTTACTACCTACGAGCATGAGGATAGAAGTTCGTTTGGGTTTCACCTGAAAGGGCAGATAGCTCATTCAATGGCAATTGGTGGTGCTATCCTAACGGTAGGGAGCATAGTAGGGCATGAGTCACTCGTAGTATTCTACGGGTTGGTACTGATGTATGCAGGTATTCCTCTTTATGATGCTATTCAATTAGCGAGAGTTTTGGCTTATGCAACCCCCATAATTACGATTGCTATCACCATACAAGGAATAAGGAATGCTAAGAATTGGTGGGATACCTATCTTGCACAAGAGCGCTTGGCCGATGAAGGTCTCAAATATCTTAAAAAGCTCAAGAAAGAACGTGAAAAGGCATAAATGGCTCTCTAAACCAATACATTTTTCATATGTACCCAGCTCAGGCACAACTACCACCCGCAAGCCACCCACGTTTACAAAACGCGGACTTGTATCCCTGCAAAAGCACTCTAATCAGCGGTGATGTTTCACGTGGTGTAGTTGATAGTCAATGAATATGTTACTGCTGAATTTTGTTTCATTTCCTCGTCAATTGCTGAAGCGTGGGTCCATGGCCACCCGGGCCATGAGAGCTGGTTAGGTGATGTTCCTGCACAGCTTCAAATCCCGCCCGGTACCGTATATTAAGCTAAAAATAAGCCGTTTTCTTGTTCTTTTCGGCTAAAAGACCAAGGAAAATAGGGCTCGAGTTTTACACGGCATCTCTATTTCGCATATTAGTTTGAGCCCTTTCTCCCGAGGATTTTATCGAGACTTGCTTAACTCCCTCCTAATTCCGGAATGTTTGTCTCAACAAGCATCACAACAAATTCTTGGCCTCTACTACTCTTGTATATAGCCTTTATGAGGAGCCCCGTTTTGGACTCGTGCCACTCCTCGATGGTCTGGATTACTCGGCCTTCTCTGAATTCAGTAATTAATACTCTCTTACAGTTGAACTCGCCGAAAGGTGTGGTTATTGTGGCAGTTCCATTCACGTGCACGCTCCACGTGCTTTTAAAGTAGTATGCATTGTGATAGAACGCATCAAACACGTCATATGCGTAGGGACCGATATCGCTGTGGTAGTACCTGTAATATTCCTCCGGTGACAGCGTGGCTTTGTCCCTCTTCCAAACTATAACCTGCCCTCCTATCTCAAATTCTTCATTCTCGTAAAGAGAGCCTACGTCAATGTAAACATGAAACTTAACGGTCTCGCTGGAAACGTCTATAATTTCCCACTTCATTTGGCCGCTGACGGTCTGTTCACCTGCTTCGATTCTTGCATCGTATATGGCATATGCGCCTTTCATAGTCTGGCGGGGTTGAGAGAACGAACCCCCAATGAAAATGCCGGAGACTATTGCTGCGACAACCAGAACCGCCAATATCACCGCCAACTTCTTTAAACCTTCCACTTCCAGCTCACACCACCTTCCTTATCGATTTGTGAGTGCGTGGGATTACAAATGTTTAGTATTTATTTTTTAATAACTCCAATTCACCTCACCAGTATCTTCCCGAAGACGAAGCCTATCACTATGAGCGCTATTCCTGCCACTAGCAACACTAAGCCAAGCTGCATGAAAAAGCGTAGAGGTTCTGGAGGCGGGCCGTAACCCCCACTCGAATAAAAGCCAGCTATGCCCATTAAGGATCTGAGTATAGACAGGGCTCCGAGTAGAGCTATGATTAGGCCAGCTTTGCACGCTCTGTTAAGCCGCATGAAGATTCACCCCACAAGTCGTAGGGCTTCGGGGTAGAATTCTCTAAGAAGTGTCAGCAATCGTTCATAATCTCCTTTCTCGGCCATTAGAACCTTTATGCTTTCCCCCGACTTCATCGCCACTAGAAGGTGCCCCCTCCTCCAGAAACTGGGTTTCTTCAGTTCTATGTAAGATATGTCTTCCTTGTAGGCCTCAAAGTCCTTCTTTTTATCGAGTTCCTCTATGAGCTTCCGGCTCTCGTCCTTTGTTAGTGCCCTCCCGAGTAACGCGCCAACAGCAGCTCCTCCAAGGATGGCACCTATGGTTGCACCTACTACGAATCTCTTCCAGGCCTTGATACCAATTATTCTCTTGTTGGTAACATAGATCCCGTAACCAGCTATACGCCCCTTCTTCATGGTGCTGGTGAATCCTCCAATGAGGAATTCCTCACTCATGGAATCCACCTCTATAGTTAAAGTAAATAAAGATATTTATATTTAATTTTATCTGGTGACCTTGGGGTTTCAAGAGCTGTAAGGCTGTAAGTCCCTAGGCAACTAGGGGTGAGGTTTTCAATTAATAAATGGAGCTACGAGAGGGTAGAGTACGAGCACTTAGAGAAGGATGTAGGGGTACCTAGGAACGCATCAGTAGTACTAGGCTATAGGTCTAGAGGGCTCCTAGGCCTTAGCGAGGAGAGGGTTATTGAGGTTAGAGGTATATGCCTATCTTACGTAGATACTCTGAAGAAGCAGGGCTTTGACTCTCAGCCGGCAACATTACGAAGTTAAGAGGAATAAAGAAAAGTGAAAAACTACGTGGGTTCTTAGAGCGACGTTGCTGAAGGTGGAGTAGGTGGAGGTTATTTGCTACGTGTTTTTAATATTCTTTCTATAATAAATGGTGAAATGAGTAGTAGTATAGTTGCAAATACTTTGATTTGTAAACCGATCCCTCAGCTATTGCGACGTCGATCCATGAGGAAGGTATTCTGTATTCCAAGGCGTAACTATTAACTGCTTCTGTGATTAATGGATTTATCCCTGAGTTTATTATTGCTATATCTACAAGCATGAGGCAACCTCGATAACTAGATCTCTAATCTCCTCCCCACAGACTACGCGATAGTTTTCCGAAGTCCTTAATGATTCAACTACTTCTCTAGCTAGAAAGCTCGATGCCAACTTAGACAATACACCAGCTGCTTCCACAAGTACAACGAAGGGTATAAGCACCTCAATATACTTCTCTCCTAGTAACCGTATCAATAACCTTGATTTCTTATGAGTTTCAATTTCACGCTCATAGACATCTCTAGGTAGCCATTTACCAGGTTTTAGAATAGCCTTTACAATTACGCTTGTATCGAGTACCACCTTAGCCATCGCTCCCTGCCTTCCCTAAGAACTCTCTCTATATTTTCTTCGGCTTCAACTTCAATTTCCTCGATGAGCTCAGAAAAATCCTTTGAAAGCACAACTACCCTAACCTCCTCACCATCCCTAAGATCTAGCTTCTCCAGAGGCTTCAAAACTTCATCCTCGTATCGGGCACGAACAATTCTAGCCATACTCTTACCTCAATATACACTATTACAACTAATACTGCTACCCTAGATAATATCTGTTGCAACTATTGAGGCATATCATGACTACTTTGCCAGCATATTACTCTATGTCAAGATACGAGGAGAAGGTTTTCTAGCATTTTCATTTAAAGCTTACGTTAATCAAGTAGGTATAGAAGGTACTAGGCTATCTCTACGCGGTCTCCCATTAGAATTTAGCGTAGAGCTAACATTAGTAGACTTGAATATTAGCTTTGAAAGATTTATTTTAGGTGATGTTGAGCTTAATTTAAGCTTCGTCTACGTAGCTATAGTCGTAGTATCCATAATGGTGATTTTGGCGGTGACTAGGGTTTTAAAGTCTCGAGTAGAAGTAAAGTCTCCTAGAGGTATTGTATCCCATGATCTCTCTAAGTGTATTTAAGAGCAGTATTAACTTACTACTAGTCCTCTTAATAACGTTCTCACTACTCTATGTGTATTTTACTAATATAGCTTTATTAAGACCTTGTGGTGTTACTAGCCCAGTAGATTTTTGCGCCACCCCAGAGAGGAGTTTTGAAACTACACATGAAAAACTTAAACTTGAAGGTAAAAAATTACATTTAGAGCGCTTTTTCGTGGTGCTTCTAGGTAGAGGTGATAATGTTACAGTTGATGTTATACCGCCTAGTGCTCCATGGACATATAGCTTGCTAATTATAGATGCTATTACAGGCGAAGTCATTGTAGACTACTCAATAGTTAACTATACTGTGAGGTTTACACCACCTTTATTTATTGCTCCGAGGTCAACAATATACTATATTAGGCTCGAAGCTAGGGTCGATCTCAAGGAAAATGCGGAAAAAGCGTGTTTAGTATATAATCTCGCAATATACCCTGCTAAGAGAGAAGATGCTGTTAATGTAATATACGCATTTACAGCATTATTACTAGGAGTGCTAGGAGTAGTAGTTATTTTGAAGCCTACTGTTAAGTATAGTGGTTTTCTAGGAGAACTAGTAATAAATGCGAAATTCATGTGGCTCTGGTCATTTACGCCATTAGCGTTTCTCGTAATTTACTCTACATTATTAGATACTTCGCCGATAGTTCCACTCTTTCCTGACCCCCGTAGAGATCTAGAAAATAAGCTCATTGCACTTCAAAACTATCGAGAACTAGTTAAAGTAGATTTTTTAGCACTTTATGGTGTTACTTCAATAGTACTCTATGCTCTGCTCTTTACTTATAGAAGAGAGATTGGTGAAGAGAAGCTTCGCGATACACTACCATATTCGAGGCTAAAAAGATACTTCTCAATAATATTAACACACTTTATACTGCTCTACGCGCCATTACTCGTAGTCTCAATACTCCATTTATTTAAACAAGTACCCCACATAGCTATACACGAGCCCTACGTGTTCTTAAAATACCTTCAACACTTACTCGTAGTAACGCTATTCATATACTCAGTTATTTCAATACTACCACTAGTAGTTTCAATACTAGCGCCGAGAACATCTATTTCAATGCTACTCTCAGTAGTACTATATCTCCTCTTACTCTACGAGACCCCAGTATCAGCAACACTATTCTCACTACTACCTCTCTTTAGAAGGCCGATACCTATGTATAGGGCGGCATCTCTAGGACTATATGTGAATAGTCTTGTAGGCGTGTACTTATATACTCCCGAAGATATAGGTAAATATGTATTTTCCTGGGAGGGTGGCATAGGAAGATATATAGATTACTTCGCTGGAACACCACTACTATACTTAGCTCTAATACTACTTTGTCTCGTAGTTTACGTTAAGAGAGAAAATCCGTAATTAGAGGTGGGTGTTTTGTTTACAGCTATTAGTGTAACTAAGAAATTTGGCCCTATTATAGCGTTAAATAATGTGACAATCGAGTTTAACCGTGGATTAAATATGCTCTTAGGTCCTAATGGTAGTGGTAAGTCTACGTTATTAAAACTGTGGAGTGGTCTTTTAAAGCCTACTAAAGGTAGAGTTGAAGTTTATGGTTTAGACCCTTGGAGACGTAGAGCTGAAGTTGTAAAGAGAGTTGCCGTTTTCTTCGAGGACTTGCCTGCTCCGTGGTGGCTTAGTGGTGAAGAGTATGTTAAGTATGTTGCCGAAAAGCGTGGTATTGATTGGAGTAGAGTTAGGGAGTATGCTGAAAGACTTAGAGTAGTAGAGTACTGGAAGAGGCTTATTAGAGGATATAGTAGTGGTATGAGGAAAAAACTCATGTTACTTGCAGTACTCTCAGCTGAAACTGAAAGCTACATACTAGATGAACCATACACACTACTAGATAAAGAGTCTTTAAAGACAATAAATGAGATTATAGTTGAGAGAGTGAGAGAGGATAAAGTTGTAATTATAGCGTCACATATTCTAACAGGAATTGAAAAATTAGTTAATGGTTTTGCAATACTACATAATGGTAGAGTAGTAGTTAAATATCCAGGTGAACTCGTAGAAATACCACTAGTAGTTGAGTGCAAAACAGATAAGCCTGTAGAAATAGCTAGAGAGGCATTAACACTAAATCCACTAAGAGTAGAATTTCGAGGAAACATAGTTTACATCTACACGGCTAAAAAGCCCGAGATATATAAATTCACGCGTGAGTACAGTTGTGTAGAGTACTTAGATCTCGAAACACTCTACAGAGAACTCATGAAAACTTAAAGTAATTGAGAGTTATAGAGACGCAGAGAGACACTTATTTAAAGAAGACTTCTGTCCTTTTATCCCATCATATAAAGCTCTAAACTCCACAACAACTCATACAACCCCCTACTACTTAGGAAACTCTAATTGAGGGCTCTTCAGGTTAACTTAGAGTTGTTTCAACGAGTACGTTGCAGATTTGTAGCTTCTACTTACTTAAGATGTTTAGAGGAAGCTTCTTTGATGGTATTGTAGCTAGTTTAGAAACTAAGTCAGGGTATTTCCCAAATAGAGTTCTTGCAACTCTCTTAATTAACTTAATTCTAACTTTCCCCATTAAAAGCACCTTAAGCTAGGATTTTTAACATAGAAATCCATTTATAGATTATTTGTTAAAAAGTCTAAAGTCTAGACTTCATAGAACTTTACACGGTCATATAAGTTATAAGTAGAGTTCTCTGCTTTAGCTTCACGGCTTTCAATGCTCCTTTTCGTCGAGGTTCATGCGTGATCTAGTCGCTTGTTAAATTCTAGATGGCTCTCAAATAATAGTTTTACTCCTTTCTTAAGCCGAGTAGTCTGTTAATGTGAACTAGTGCGACGTCTTCTTAGTAGTGTAAACAGTACCACTATTATTATAATACCTACAATACACGCTACGAGATGCGGTATCTGTATAATTTCCGGCTCTACGCCACCTAGCACAGTTCTTTCAAAATTTACATTAGTATCTATGAGAGTTACTGAGGCAAAACGCTCAAACACTATCTCTCCCAAATACTCCTCTACTTTAGAAGCTGGGAGAATTTCATCTACGAGTTTTTCGAGAAGATCTAGTGTGAGAAGTATGACATTGTAGTCATTACTATGAAGTAATATACCTGTAAAAGCATCATAATATGCTTTAAACTCTGGTTTTACTACGGCTATTGAAATACAAGCTTGAGGAATTCCTAAAGCATAAAATTCATTATTAGAGAAGTCATATGCTATACAGCTGTAAGGTGCATTTGGCTCATCTAAAGGTCTAGTAGCATATATTTCTAGTGGGAAGTATTTATGCCTGAGAACTAAGATATCATTAGTTATGTTTAACTCTAATTCAAGAATTCTAAGTTCTCTTTCTGTAAAGTTTCGTTTAAAAATTTTAGTAACACTTGTATCTATACTTGCAATTCTATCACCGCTAATAGTATAGTTATTAATTGTAAGTGTGAAATTACTTGGTGGCTGAATATTAATGTAGTAGAGTACATAAAACCTATTGGTCTTAAGGTCTAAAGTGTACATTTTATTGAGCTCATCATAGTAGTAGAGGAGAACACTAAATATGTCTATACGTTCTCCGAGTCTTTCAAAAATAATGTGTCTAAATAACTCAGCACGCTCAATGAGATGACTATTATTAGGATCTATGTAGAAAATGCCGTGAGTACATTTCTCTGGGTAGCACTTTAATATTTCTCTAAACACTTTAGGTACTTCGCCTAGTAATTGTTCTCTCGTTGCTAGAAACGGCCATTCTATAAGCCATTTATCACCAATATATGTGGCTAGTGTTTTGAGATCTATTCGTAACGCGGTATTAAAGACTAATCTAGTTAAAGAGGCATTTCTTTCAAGTATCATGGTTATATCTGGTTTAAGACCCGTTCCACATTCCGCAGCTTCAGGAAATATTAGCTCTACGTTAACGAGCATGCTACTGTCCTGAACACTTATAATAGTGTAGTTTACATAGAATAACTTATTATGAATGTGAGTACAATACCATGTACTATTAATTCTTAAAAAGAAGCTTCTTGAAGCGTGATAAGTGTACTCATATAAGAAATACACTCCGGGCTTAACCCAGTAATAGAAGTCATTACTAGTACTGTTAACAAGCCAGTATATGTTAGCAACTAAGAAAAGCAGTAGAAAAATAATGCTTACACATGAAAACTTAAACTTCACATTATCACCTAAAAAGATATATTTAAAGAACATTTAAATTTCACAATAACCAGAACCATCATCTATAACTGTCGCAGAAGAGTCTCGTATGTAGCCCATCCCGTAAATATCGGCATAAGTAGTCATGCTAACCATAATATAGCTAGTTGCAGGGCTAAAAGTCGTTATTCTAACCCAAGTCGCATATGAGCCCATACTGCGAGTTGCGGCATCCACTACTACACCGTCCACTATTACATGGTACACCGCAAGTCCCCACGTTATACTCGTCGTCGCAAAGCCACTTGCCTTTGTAGGCCATACTGTAGACACTCCACTAGTTGTGAAAGAGCCGCTGGAAACGTGCTCACAATCCGCTGTGGAAATAGGTATAGCTATGACTATTACAGTTAGTATTGTAATGAATAGTCCTAACAGATAAATTCTTAAATGGGGAAGTAAATGAATATGCTAAGAATTTATCTGTTAGGACTTAAAAAGCTTTCTTCTTTGATCATTGTGTAAGTGGCGGGTTGTTAATGATGAGAATTGTTAATGTTAAGTTTTGTTATTGTGCTGAGAACTTATGGGCCTAATTCTCAGCTGGAATTAATCTAGAAGTCATTATTTAAATAAATTCACAATACAACAACACCAATGACCTTTAGACTCCTCGCGAAGATATCCCTCAGCTAATAATGAAAAATTTATTAGTATCGAGAATGACATAGTACTTAAGAGAGTTGATGAGTGTAAAATTTATGAATAGTAATAGTGAATATCCTTTTCTGCACCTTCTTTCAATTATAGTCTCGAACTATAATGAACACTATACTCAGAAAGCAGAGGAATTCCTGAACAAGATGGGACTTAGTGGCTATATTATTGTATCGGGTTACAGTCCAGACGAGTTGCCGGAGCTAAAGGAGATCTGTTCACTTGCGTGCTCTATAGGTGCTGGCAGGTTTGGCGCAATTTTGGTGAATAAGAATCTCCTCGAGAATAGTGCTCTAAGAGAGCTCACAGAATTCGCTATTGCTCACGAGGTAGCGCACATTGCCAAATCACACATAATAGTTAGTTTAATTACTAAAAGATTGTTTGAGACATACTACAAAAGGACTAAAGCAAGAATAGAAAATATTGCAAAAGCACGTAATCTCGTAGATTTCGTAGCTAATATTTTTGCGGCAATAATATCTGCAGCTATCGCTGGAGTACTTCTAAACGTTGATAAAGAAACGATTAAAACACAAGAACTCGAAGCAGACACAATCGCCATTCAACTAGCTGGGTGTAAAAGTGCTATCGCATTTGCCAAGTTCTTAGAGGCTCTAAGAAGCCAAGGCATTCTCGTGAGCCATGAAGCAGTACTTGGTTTTCCAGCTCTCACTATCGACGAGCGGATAAAGAATATTTGTCGGCACTGCCCCTAAGCGAGCACAGGATGATCTAGGCTTTTCTCACACTATCAGAGCAACATACAAGTAGATCCTGAGAGCCGAGCAGGAGTGAACCTGACAACCCCGGAGCGTTGTTTAAAATATACTTTACTATAATAACGGGGCTTAAATGAGCTTCGAGTCTCGCTATCATAGGTTTGTGTATATTAGTGATGTGAGTGTTTTGAATGAGCGCGTTTGGGGTTTTCTGAGAGTTAAACATATGCTCTACTTGTTTCTAGCTATTGTTTTTCTGTGGCGTGGCTACAGCGCT
>Ga0105154_1001067_pt1 | contig 11217 bp, 11 predicted proteins | sample SSWtaG_FD_89672 | JGI IMG/M metagenome (GOLD analysis project Ga0105154, IMG submission 89672) | Hot spring microbial communities from Sandy's Spring West, USA to study Microbial Dark Matter (Phase II) - SSWsed_matched | ecosystem: Environmental > Aquatic > Thermal springs > Hot (42-90C) >... | reverse complement strand
ATGTATATGTTGACATTAAATAGAATCAAAAGTTTATTTAAGGGTGGCTGTCTTGTCTCAGCATATAGGTTGCTATTGATTTTACTTGTAATAAAGTATCTATTCTCTCTACCCGTATTGATACCTCCAGAAATATTGATTGGAGGTAGTGTGATCAACATTTTTAGCCACTATGTAGGCTACACTTTCGGCACATTTACACCAATAATTATCGGATCACTAAAGTGGAATTATCAAATACCTTCTCGCATCTATTGGAGAGGTTTTTATAATATTGAAAAAGGTAAGTTAGTGCGGGTCTGGGTTATTTTGCATGGTGTAGCTTCATCATTTATGAAGGTTTGTTATATTTTTTGATTTTTGTTATGGTTATTGTTAATGCTAGTGTTATTATTGTTGTTCCAATTAGGGTTATCATTATTAAGTCAACGTTCACCTTTGCCTCTATGGTTGTTATTAAATCCCTCTTTAGTGTGCTCATGTCTCCTTCGTATGTTAAGATTGTTAGTAGGGTTTTGGATTTGAATAGTTCAGCTATCCTTGAATCCACTTTAAATAACTCTTCTATTGTGATTTCAACTTCAACTGGATATGCCACATTGAAGAGTTTGTATTGTAGTTCCTTGAGGTTTGGGTGATTCCTCCTAACTCCATCCATGGTTATTATGAATAGTGTTATCTTAGTTTTCCCCGGGATTATGCTTGATATTTTGAGTGGATAGTATATGAAGCTTGAATTAAATCTATACATTATTGGTTCGATGCTCCTCTCACCAGCCTTCAAACTTATTAAATCCACAGCATAATAATTGAAGCCTCCATCAATATATTCTCTAACAACATCCATGAGTTTGGAGAGCTGTATTTCCATGGTGATATTATTTTTTAATGCGAATTGCTTAATCCAATATGCTAATTCATCAGCGTTAAATGCTTTAATCACTGTTATATCGTGGAATCCAATTTTCTCATGGAAGATAACTTCTAGACCCTTAAACTCTAATTCTGCACCATAAGTTCTAGCCTTAATCATAAACTTTTCGGTAATGATCTTCTCCAAAACCCTGAATGATTCAAAACTTGCAACTTCAACTTTCGGTTTTGATGGTAGTGGGAGGATCTCTAAGATCATGGTATCCTCTGTGGCTGTGACATCTGTAGATAATATCATTATCTCCTCAATTCCATTCCAAGCTATAATAGCCTTCTGGCCTGGCTCATATATTGGTATGTGAGGTTTAACTGGTATAATCCCTCTATCAGCATAAACATTGGGGATTAAGCATAGTACTGCCATTATTAGTAATGGTATAATCCAATAATGATTTTTCAAATTCATAACTCAATTCCAAACAAATAATGATTACAATTTATTTAAGGATTTCCAAAACTATGATCTCCCAATCAATTGTATCCATAAATCTGTTTCCTCTACGATAATAGTTATGATTTAATGATAATTTAACAACTGAACTCTCTATAACAAGATAATTTCATTTACCATCTGTAGAATATAAAACTTGAACATAAATTCTCACATCAACCAAATATAACCTTTAAAGCGAGTTGACGCTCTAATTCCAGCTTCTAATTTTGAATAAAATAATTGAGGGAAAGGGATTTAAATTGAAAGTAGTCAATTGGTTTTGGCGAGAAGTTTGGTGAGATTTGGAACATTAGAGTATTACGAAAAACTTGCTGAAATCATGAATAAAGATGAAACGATTTCTAAATCCCGTATTGATGCTACCGTGGTTATTGTTTTTGAAGATGTGAAGACAGCTGAAGGGGTAAGCAAAGCCTTTTTGATTAGATTAGAAAATGGGAAGGTAACCGAGGTTAGAGAAGCAAGACCCGATGAAGATGCCGACTTTACTATAAGTGCAACATACAATATACATGCTGGAATCGCAAAAGGTGAATTAGATCCTCTCCGAGCAAAAATATGGTATAAAAGTATGATGAAGGCAGCGAGATCTCTACCAGTACTGAAACGTTTAGGGGAGATTCTCAGAGAAATGAAAGATGTAGAGTATTGATGGAAACTTTAATGGAAAGTAATGGCAATTGCTGATGTATGTTCTAGTATAGGTGATGTAGCGGTTTCCCAATTGATTGTATGTTTTTGCTTAATGTTACTTTCATTAACTATACAATTAAATTCATATCTTTTATTTTAATGTCAGTTTTAGTTCTATTCTTAAATGAGTTGGAATTGTAGGCTCAATTATCATTACATAATAATAGGATTAGGCTATTCCAGTATTAACTCATCTTTGTGGGTATGTTTACTGCTACTATTATGCTTAGGGCTGCTGCCCATTCGAGATCTCCTCCCTCAATTATTTCTAGATTGTATGCTATTGCTAGGTTATCTATGTAGTATATTAGTGGTTTACCTTGATCTGACAATACTCTCCAAAACCTCTTTTTATCTTTTATAATTCTCCCTCTTCTATCATTGAGAATGGTTTTAGTGATGTGTGGTTTTTCGATGGCTTGTAATGCTTCTTCAATGCATTTTTCATGGAAGTCTAGTACAGAGTAATCTGCTATTCTTAGGTGGAGTTTCCATTCTGCTAAGTTAAGTTCTCTTGAAATTTTAACGGTTTCCACAGCTTTGCTTTCCAATTCAGATCTATATTTTTCGCCAATGATTATTGCTGGGGATATGTATGTGGATGAGAATGCTAGTAGCTCAGCTATTTCTTTGCGTAAACTTTTAATTGTGAGTTTTTCTACTAGGGTTTCTATTGCCTTGATTGGGTATGTAAGTTCTCTGAATGGTTTACCTATAAATTCTTTGAGTTTATTGTGATATTCTCCATATAATGATGGTGTTAACCCGAGATTCCTATACTTAAACCTCTTTGAAAGCCATTTAACCGATTCTAATGCTCCCTCTTCCTCTGGATCTAGTAGTACTACTCCGCGTAGATTCTTAACTAAAGCTGCATACTTTGAAAACATTTAATTCTCCCTGTCTTGTTACAATTAAATTTGATGATAATTTTACGTAAAATTTTTCTCTTGGTTTACGATATAGCTTTTTGGATGATGAAAGTTATGTCCACTGATTTATGAGGAATCCCAGGGGTATCTGACACAATATCCTAATTATTATTTTACATGGTTTTATGTGTTGTTTGTGGGTTATGAGGTCTTATATATTCGAGTATGAGATTAACTGCTATTAGGATTTAGATATAGGGTTTGGCTTTGAATTATTTTGTGGTTGTCTTCATATTCCTATTATGCTTTGATTTTTCAATTTCCATTGCTCTTTTAATGATTTCTCTTGCAATCATTCTCTTCCTCATTTTCGGTATGTGTGTAACATTCTTTTTTACATCTATAATGTATACTTCATTGTAATCTGATTCGAAACCTATATCTTTCCTTGAAACGTCGTTGGCTACTATTAGGTCTAAGTTGTTTTCCATTAGCCTCTTATATGCTCTTTCTATCATTTCTTCTAATGGTACTCCATATTCTGCTTTAAATCCCACTATTACGCTATTCTCAGCGTATCTTCTAACTTGACTTGATATTTTTGGTGTTGCTATAAGTTTCACGTTTACTTCACCTATTTCGCTTGGGATTTTCCCACTATATTTTTCGGCGAATTTGTAGTCTAATGGTGCTGCTGATAGGAATATGTAATGGTACTCTCTTTCTTTCAATTCTTCTATGGTGGCATTTAACATTTCTTCACATGTGGTTACACGTATAACTTTTGCATCTATGGGTGGTTCGATATTTGTGGGTCCTAGGATTAATGTTACGTTAGCTCCATGGGCTATGCATTCTTCAGCTAATGCTAAACCCATTTTCCCACTACTTGGCGTTGTTAAGTATTTTACGTCGTCTAGGTATTCTCTTGTTGGTCCAGCTGTTATGAGAACGTTTCTTCCAATCATTATTTTTGGTGTGAAGAATCTTATTACGGCATTTATCACTTCTTCTGTGGATGCTATTTTCGCTTTCCCCTCTTCAATTCTTGGTCCAATGAATATGACTCCTCTCTCCTTTAGTTTTCTTATGTTTTCAGTTACGAAGGGGTTTGTGTACATGGTTTCATGCATTGCTGGAACTATCATTATTGGTATCCCTGTCCCCATGGCTGTTGATGCGAATGTTGTTACTGGTGTGTCATCTATTCCACAAGCTATTTTGCTTATTGTGTTGGCTGTAGCTGGAGCTATTAATACTAGATCAGCTTTTGTCGCTGTTTTTCCACATAGCTCTACATGTTCAATTTTACCAGTTAGGGTTGTGATGACTGGATTTCCAGTAGCCCACTCCATTATGTTTGGATGTATGAGTTCAGTGGCTGCTTTACTCATTACTGTATATACTTCGGCTCCATGTCTCATTAACCCTCTAGCTATATCTGGACATCTAATTGCAGCAACACTTCCACAAATGCATAGCACAATCTTTTTACCTTTAAGTTCATCACCCCATGATCCAATTATCTCCTTACTTGGATGTGGCATATAACCCCTGAAATAGTTTTTATAGATTTACCTTATAAAGGATATTGGCTGAGGGGTTAGCTGACATGTATTACCTTATATCCTGATGCTTTTCTAAGTCTATTCATTATTGCTAATCCAAGCCCTTCTTCGGGGACCCCTTCAGCTAGGATTAATTCAACTCCCTCATCATCGAATTCCCTTAATGTTCTGAATAGATTTCTAGCTATTGTGGATAAGTCTGATCTACTTCCAACACTCTTCACTATTCCCATCTCATAATTCTTGACAGTTTCATCTGTAGCCATTACTCCAACTTTCCTTCCCATTTTAGAGTATTCATTAATTAACTTCTTGATTTCTTCAATAATCTTATTAGTCTCTCCTTCCACAACTATTAATTCGGCTTTTGGTGCATAATGTCTGTATTTCATTCCAGGTGATTTCACTTCGTCTATTGGTATGTTTTCTTTAGCTTTTGCCGCTTTGTGTATAATTACATCCCCCAATACTTCTTTTAACTCTTCGTATGTTACGCCTCCAGGTCTAAGTATTTGTGGGGGTTTTGTTGTTAAGTCTAGGACTGTGGATTCTACTCCGATTTTCGTTGGACCTGCATCTAGTATTACATCTATTGATCCATAGAAGTCTTGTATTACATGTTGAGCTGTGGTGGGGCTTGGTTTTCCAGCAATATTTGCACTTGGAGCTGCTATGGGTGTTTTTGAAGCTTTTATTAGTGCTAGAGCTACATTGTGTTTAGGCATTCTAATACCAACAGTTTCAAGTCCTCCTGTTGTGACTCTTGGAACTATATTTGAAGCTTTTAATACTATTGTTAGTGGTCCAGGCCAAAATCTTTTCATGAGTTCTTCAGCTACTTCAGGTACATCTACAGCTAATCTGTATACATCATTGAATTCTGCTATGTGTACTATTGTTGGATTGTCTGGTGGTCTACCTTTAACTTCATACATTCTCTTAACTGCTTCTTTATTTAATGCGTCTACTCCAAGTCCATAGACAGTTTCTGTTGGGAATGCTACTATACCACCCCTCCTTATAACTTCTGCTGCTACATTTATCTTCTCTTCATCTGGATTTTCAGGATTCACTTTGAATACTATTGTCTTCAAATCCCTCTTCAATCTTTGTCACTCTAATTATTGTTATTGGTTGAAATCAATTATTTAAATGTAAACTTAACGTATCCATTTCAATTTTATCCATATCAAGTATAGTATTCCAATTATTATGAGTAGGGGTGAAGTTGCAAATGTAAAGCCATCTTTCCTATAAACCCATAGTAGTATCCATGGTATCTTTTCAATGGATATTGATGGAATCATCTTAACAATTAATGGTATCATTATTAGTGCTACTCCTATGACTATGAATATTATTCCCACGTTAGTCAGCATTTTCTCCCATATTTCCAAGTTCTCCACCATAGAATCTATTCCACCCTATTCCAATAAATCTTTATTTCATCTCTCAACTTTCTAAATGATTCTTCTGGTATTTTGAATTCTGGGTATGGGTAATAGTGTTTCCCCCAATTTTCATCAATAAACTTTAACCCATTATAGGTTCTCTCAGAACTGTATCTCGGTATGATGTGTAAATGTACATGTCTAACTATGTTTCCAAGCATAGCATAGTTGAATAAGTTTGGATTGAACATTTCCCTTAAGACTTTAACGTATTTAATTGTCAAGTTTATTAGCTCTTCTACCTCTACCCTTGATAGTTGTATTGGGTCTTCAAGGTGTCTCTTCAATATTATCATGCATCTACCCAGATAGTATTGATTTTCATGTAATGTGACTCTCCAATAATCTCCTTCATGGATTAATTCTCTGCTGAAATCTTGTTTGCAGAATGGGCATATCATTGAACAATCACTCCTTCATCATTGATGTTATGGATTTGAGTAGTTTAAGTAAATTTACATTTTTTATGCTTTCCTTTAATAGTGTGAGGGTGTTAGATGCTCTATTGGCGATTTCATCAACTCCCTCTTTAAGTGATAATGGGTATATTGATGAGAAGAGTGATATATATGCTAACTCGGTCTTTGAGAGTTTCTTCCCGTAACCATCATGAAACCCTCTTATTGCAGTCATACACTTATCTTCACTTAATCCGAGTATACTAACATCATAAGTTACAATGTCACATAAACTTCTAAATCTAGTTTTCTTTGTGAAAAATTCTAGATCCACTCTATAAATTTCCCCATCACTTCCAATAATGTAGTTTTCAGCTCTACAATCTACAAATGCATATCCAGCTTCATGTACTCTTCTAATTTCAAATCCAATTCTCTTAGAAACTTCATAAACTTCTTCTGAGCTTCCATCCCTATAGAAGTCTAATATGTTCTTGCCATCTATATACTCCATGCAAATAACATTCTCTTTACACCAGTGTATCTTTGGATGCTTTACCCCCAATTCAGATAAGATCTCCCTAGCTTTAATCTCGTTTTCCACTCTCTCCCTTAATGATGGGAAAAAGTAATCTTCAGTTTTAATTACTGACAAATTCAATAGGTTATCTACAAAGCAAGCAATATTGTACAATGTGAATATCAAAGTTGGTTTTATGACATCAAACTCCTTAATTAATACTTTACATCCATCAGCATATTCAATTTTAATGCTATTTGTCCTCCACTCTAAACTTCTAAACACACTAAATTTACAGTTACTTCTACTTAGAAATTTTTCCACATAAACATTAAACTTCATTACAGTATTCTCCTATTTTACCGTAGAACCCTCTATTTCAATAATTCTAAATTCATTCAGTTCACTCAGCTTCCTTCAGTACTCCACGATTTTAAGCTAAACAAATTGTGATAGATTGTTTGGCTGAGAATTGTATTCCATTTTATATTTCCTGTTGAACATCTATGAACCTTTTATACCAATCTTCATATTCTTTGTTGGTTATGATGTGTATTTCGAAGGGTATTATTAAACCTATATCCCTAGCTATTGCTACACGTAACTTCCCTCTATATTGAGCGTCACTTGCATTATCTGTGATTATTAGTACGTCTATATCGCTATCTGGTTTCATGTCACCATGTACATAGCTTCCGAAAACTATTACTCTGCATTCTGGATCGAATGTTTTACAAATATCCTTTATCTTCTTCAAGTATTTCATTGCATCTTCCAAGTATTGTCTCCTGATATTCGAATATTCAATTTCAAATCTGTTAAAGTGATTCTAGACATTTAAACACCTCAATAGCTTCCTCTCCAACTCTATAACACTTAAATTTTGCTCGATTGTAATGCTTAAATCCAGTTTGCATATACTATCTATGGTGATGGTTTTGTTGGCTATTAAGGATGCAACAATATTAACGATAACTAAGGGTGTTATTAAGAGGGGGACTATACTTATCGATAATGGGAAGATAGTTGATGTTGGTGTAGATTTGAAGATACCTGAATGTGCAGAGGTTATTGATGCTAGGGATAAGATTGTTATGCCTGGACTTGTGGAAGCTCATTGCCATATTGGGATTGCTGAGGAGACTGTTGGGTGGTTTGGTGATGATACTAATGAGATGACAGACCCAATTACACCACATTTGAGGGCTATAGATGCTATTAAGGCTAATGCTGATGAGAAGGGGTTGCAAGCCGCTCTCGAAACTGGGATAACTACTGTTCAAATTCTTCCTGGAAGTGCTAATGTGATTGGAGGTATGGGTGTGGTTTTAAAGACTGCTCCAAAACCTGTTGTTGATGAAATGGTTTTGAAAGAGCCTTCTGGGATGAAGATTGCTTTTGGTGAGAATCCCAGGAGGGTTTATGGTGTAGAGCTTAAGAGGACTCCAGCTACACGTATGGGTGTTGCAGGGCTTCTTAGGGAGTGGCTTCAGAAGACGAAGAATTATATGAGGAAAAAGGAGCTTGCAAAAGATGATCCAGCAAAGATGCCTGAAGTGGATTTGAAACTTGAAGCTTTGGAGAGGGTTTTGAGAGGTGAAATACCATTTAGAGCTCATGCTCATAGAGCTGACGATATAGCTACAGCCATAAGAATTGCAGAGGAGTTTGGAGCTAAATTGTCTTGGGAGCATGCCACTGAGGGTCATAGAATAGCCAGCTGGATTGCAAAGAAGGGGGTTCCTGCAGTTTGGGGTCCAAGTCTATTGGCTAGGGGGAAGTGGGAGATGAGAGAATTGAACTTCAATACTCCGAGGATACTCTATGAGGCTGGAGTTAAATTCGCGATTCAAACAGATGCTTTGGGGCAATCAGTATCCTTCTTACCAATATGTGCTATGATGGCTGCAAAACATGGCTTACCCTACGATGAGGCATTGAAAGCCATAACGATAAATCCAGCAGAAATCCTTGGAGTAGCTGATAGAGTTGGAAGTATTGAGAAGGGGAAAGATGCAGATTTAAGAATACTTGATGGAGATCCATTGGATATTAAGAGTAAAGTTGAAATGGTAATTATAGATGGTAAGATAGTTTACACAGCAAAATAGATGAAACTTAACTTCATAACATTCCCCCTCTTTTTTAAGGGTGTTCTATGTTTTAGCTACATATTGTTAGTGTTGTCAAAAGGTTTAGGTGATTCGTAACTAAACTTAACGAAATGTTTAAATCCTTAAATTTAGATTTTATCTTGAAATGAATTCTAATTCTGTTAAAATCAAATTTCTAATACTCTTTATAGCATTTGTCTCTATGGTTTTGCTTTTTCAGCCAGCTTCATCACAACTTCAATCTAAGGTTTACGAGGTTCCCTTAATATCTGTGGATATTGAGGTTTGTGCTGATGGTACGTTAATTGTCTCTGAGAATATTACCATAAAGTATGTTTATGGTACATTCACATTTTTTGAGAGGTGGATTCCACTTTGGGGATTGGATTACATTGAATTTTTATCTGTTGATGCTGAGGGTGTTAGCATAACCAATGTTAGAACATCATATACTCTTAGTAGATTAACTTTAACGGTATATTATCATGATGTTTTAAGTCCACATAAAGCTACTTTCATGTTTAAGTATAGGGTTTATGGTGCATTGAATTCTCCCAGCTCTTTACAGAATTCTGTTGATTGGAATGCTGTTGGTACTGATTGGGAGGTCCCCATAGGTTTAGTAACCGTTATGGTGAGAGTTCCAGGTAATGTTGCTGGTAGCGACTTATTTAGTGTTAGCCCAAATCCTGTGGAAATCTCCTACTCCAATGGATATACAAATGTATTGTTCACATATCAAAGTCTTCCAGCACGTACTGGTTATAGGGTTGTGGTATTCTTCCCAAGGATCTATGAGCCTAAACCAGATAGTCTAAGAATATTGAAGAATTATCCTGCAGAATCTGCTTTAACCATTATAATGCTTTCCACATTGATTATGCTTGTATTTTGGTTCTTTAAAGGTAGGATGCCTAAAACTGATTTTGAGATTGGTTCAGTATCTCTATTAACTCAGCCATTAACTCTCTCCCCCCTTGAAGTTTCATATTTATTGAATAGGGGGTTAAGTTATGAAGCTGCTTTAAGTGAGCTTTTCGAATTGGCTAGGAGGGGGTTCCTTGATATAGAATATGATAGGGAGAAGAAGAATGCATACTTCAAATCTTCCAGTAGAACTGATGATGTATTGAAGAATTTTGGGAGGTATGGTTTAAAACCCTTTGAAGTTGAGATTTTACGTTTAGCTGTGTCTTCTGGGGATGTGAAGAAGTTTATTGCCTTATTTGATGATGTTAGGATGGATGTTGAGAGTAAAGTTGAAGCTGAACTTACACGTATGGGCTATTTCAAGTCTGGCTTTAAGCGTAGGCGGACGTTAACGATATATATTTGTGGTGCTACTTTTATTGCAACACTTATAATTGGCTTCTATATATTTAATTCTCCGCCTCCAAATCTATGGTTATTCAGTGTATATAGAGCCTTATATCCATTGATTATTGGTTTTGGATTGAGCTTCATACCAGTAGGCTTAATATACCTACATCTATTTACACCATACACTGTTGATGGTGCTAAAGCTTATAGGTATTGGAAGGAATATTTGGATAGCGTATTGAATATTAAAGAGAATGAGATTGAAAATATTGTTAAGGAGGCTGGTGAACCTCGATTATTTGAATCTTATCTTCCATACGTACTTCTATATAGGCCATTCTATGTAACTACATGGTTGTATCGTTGGTCAATACCCGTTACAAGGGTTTACCGATATTCTCCGTCATGGTTCCATGTTAAAGGATATGAAGGTATTCAATTGGATTTCCCATCCTTTGTTTCAGCTTTAAATTCATCTATTGAGAGCATGCTTGGAGTTATTCAGAGTAGGGTATCAATAGCTACTGGTGGTGGAACATTCGTTGGAGGGTTTGGCATTAGAGGAGGGCTTGGTGGTGGAGGAGGTAGGGTTGGATAGCCAACGTAAATTAACTTCAATAAACATTTTTAATACTTCAATTCACAGTTTAATTTGATATACCTAAAATTTCCAGTAAAATATTCTGGTTTTCAATTTCACTAGTAATAATCTTTATCTTTGCCTCCCAAAATTGCCTTTTCTTCTTTGGTAGGTTGATTCGTTGATTCCAATTAGTGATGTGGATAAGGCTTATGCTTTTTGGAAAAATCGTTTAAATTATATGGCTCTAATTAAGGATGATGCATCTGAAAGGTTTTGGGGGACCGCCACACCACAATTATTAAATCTTATAT
>Ga0105154_1001063_pt1 | contig 11239 bp, 12 predicted proteins | sample SSWtaG_FD_89672 | JGI IMG/M metagenome (GOLD analysis project Ga0105154, IMG submission 89672) | Hot spring microbial communities from Sandy's Spring West, USA to study Microbial Dark Matter (Phase II) - SSWsed_matched | ecosystem: Environmental > Aquatic > Thermal springs > Hot (42-90C) >... | reverse complement strand
TCTCCAGGCTCGTCGAGAAGTACAGCCTCATCCACAACCCTCCAAACTACCCCATCGTTGGCCGCAATGCCTTCGCCCACCGCTCAGGGATCCACGTCCACGGCGTCATCGAGGAGCCTGCGTGCTACGAGCCCTTCGACCCCAGCCTCGTGGGTCAGTCCAGGCGGATAGTCTTCGGCAAGCATACGGGCAAGCACGGCGTCAAGATGTTCCTCGAGCAGCTCGGCATAAGGGCGACGGAGGAGCAGCTCTCAGCCATAGCCGCGAAGGTGAGGGAGCTGGGGGAGGCTAAGAAGGTGCTGATGGACGAGGACGTGTTCGCCATAGCTGAGGCCGTGCTGGGGGGGATCCCCGAGGGGGAGAGGCCGCTCAAGCTCAAGGAGCTGGTGGTGGTGACGGGGAGCAACGTAACTCCGACGGCCTCGGTCAGTATAGAGATGGGGGGCAGGGAGATTAGGGCGGCCTCGACCGGCGTGGGGCCGGTCGACGCCTCGGCGAAGGCGATAGAGAAGGCCATAGGCGCCATAGGCCACTACACGCTGGACGAGTTCAGGGTGGAGGCCATCACCGGCGGCACGGACTCCCTAGCCAGCGTGGAGGTCTCCATCAGGGATAGGATGATGAACAGGTTCAAGGCCAGGGCCGTGGACGACGACATAGTCATGGCCTCGGTCACAGCGCTCATAGACGCCATAAACAGGGCCATGCTCTATGAGAGGCTCAGGTCCGGCCGGGGGCAGGGGGGCGCGACGGCGCAGCCGGACGCTAGGCCCATCAAAGCTTAAAAGCCTGAAGGTGGTCCCCTCCGTCGCTCGCTCTTATCGACCTACCCACAAGAGGGTGGACCATGCTGGTTGAGGTGAGGTGGCACGGTAGGGGCGGCCAAGGGGCCGTGACCGCCGCGGAGCTACTGGCCCGCGCGGCGATCGAGGAGGGGCTCTACGCTCAAGCCACGCCCTCCTACGGGACCGAGCGGCGCGGGGCGCCCGTGCTGGCCTTCAACAGGCTCAGCGACCAGCCGATTAGGCTTAGGGGGATGATTGCGTCGCCCGACGTGGTGGTAGTGATCGACGAGAGCCTCCTGCAGCTCAAGGAGGTCCTGCACGGCCTAAAGGAGGGCTCAACCTTCATAGCCTGCAGCTCCAGGCCCGCCCCCGAGCTGAAGGGCAGGCTGGGGCTTGAGGGGCGCGTGGCTTCGGTCGACGCGCTTAGGATAGCCTACGAGCTGCTGGGCGCGCCCATAACCAACACCGCCATGCTGGGGGCCTTCGTGAGAGCCGCCGGAGTGGTGAGGCTGGACACCGTGGTGAGGAAGGTGGAGGAGTACTTCGGGCCCAAGCATGGGCCTAGGAACGCTGAGGTGGTTAGGAGGGCCTTCGAGGCCACGGGGGTGGCTTAAGCTGGTCGAGGAGAGGCCCTCTTGGAGGGAGCTGCCCATAGCCGCCTTGGTGATGGAGCCGGGCAACATGGTTGAGGCTAGGACCGGCGAGTGGAGGATGGGGCTGAGGCCGAGCATCGACGGCTCGAGGTGCCGGCGATGCTACGTCTGCTGGGTGTTCTGCCCCGACGCCTCGATACTCATCGGGGACGACGGCTCCTTTAGCATCGACTACGCTCACTGCAAGGGCTGCGGGATCTGCGCGAAGGCCTGCCCCTACAGGGCGATAGAGATGGTCGAGGAGCTGAGCTATGGCTAGGCGGATGGCCCTCGAGGGCTGCCACGCGGTCTCGCTGGCCGTTAAGCTGGCCAACGTCGACGTTATAGCTGCCTACCCCATAACCCCTCAGACCCCGATAGTGGAGCGCCTCGCTCAGTACGTGGCCGACGGGGAGCTGGACGCCGAGTTCATAAACGTGGAGTCGGAGCACTCGGCTATGAGCGCCTGCATAGCTGCCTCCGCGGCTGGAGCCAGGGTCTTCACGGCCACGGCCGGCCAGGGGCTGGCGCTAATGCACGAGGTCCTCTACATAGCGGCAGGCTCCAGGCTCCCCATAGTTATGGCCGTCGCCAACCGCTCGCTCTCCCCCAACCTAAACATCTGGGGCGATCACACCGACATGATGGGCTCTAGGGACTCCGGCTGGATTCAGCTCTTCGCTGAGAGCGTACAGGAGGTGTTCGACCTCACCTTCACGGCCTTCAAGATAGCCGAGGACGAGGAGGTCATGCTGCCCGTGGCCGTCAACCTAGACGGCTTCCACCTGAGCCACCTGGTTGAAGCCATGGAGCCCCTGGACCCCGAGGTGGCTGCACGCTTCCTGCCGCCGCGCAAGGTGCCAAGCTACGCGCTCCACCCCAGGAGGCCGGTGACGTGGGGGGCTGTAAGCACCCCGGACGTCCACACGGAGCTGAAGTATCAGATGGAGGTGGCCTTGGGGAGGGCGAAGGAGGTGGCCAGGAGGGTCTGGAGGGATTACGCCGAGCTCACGGGGAGGCTCTACGACGTGGTCGAGCCCTACAGGATGGAGGGGGCTGAGGTCGCCCTGGTCATGATGGGGAGCTTCTGCGGCAACGCGAGGGAGGCCGTCGATAGGTTGAGGAGGCAGGGGGTGGAGGCCGGGCTGCTGAAGATAAGGATGTACAGGCCGTTCCCGAGGGAGGAGGTGGTGGAGGCCTTGAAGGACGTTAGGGCCGTGGCGGTCGTGGAGAGGGCGTTCTCGCCGGGGGCCGTGGCCGGGCCGCTGACCAGCGACATCAAGTCCTCGCTCTACGGCCACCCATCTAGGCCCAGCGTATCAGGCTTCGCCGCTGGGATAGGCGGTAGGGAGGTGGCGGTCGAGGACGCCGCCGAGGCCGCGCTGAGGGCCCTAAGGGCAGCCGAGCTGGGCGAGGTGGATGGGGGCTTTACCTACCTTCAGGTGAGGGGGTGAGGCGCGTTTTACTTCAAGTCGCTTAAGGACCTGCCTCGAGAGGAGCTTTTCGCCCCAGGCCATAGGGCCTGCCAGGGGTGCATGGAGGCCCTGGCCATAAGGCTGGCCCTGAAGGGCATAGGCCCGAACTGCGTGGTGGCCATGCCGACGGGCTGCGCTGAAGTGACCTCGGCCTCCTACCCCTACACGGCGTGGAGGGTTCCATGGATCCACGTGGCCTTCGAGAACGCAGCTGCCGTAGCGGCTGGAGTGGAGGCCGCCCTTAAGGCCCTGATGAGGAAGGGGAGGATCCCGCGGGAGAGGATCCACGTCGTGGCCATAGCCGGGGACGGGGGGACGGCGGACATAGGCCTCCAGGCGCTGTCCGGAGCCCTGGAGAGGTGGCACGACTTCGCCTACATATGCCTGGACAACGAGGCCTACATGAACACGGGGATACAGCGGTCGAGCTCCACGCCCTATGGGGCTTGGACCACCACGTCCCCGCCGGGCAGGGTGAGCGTGGGGAAGAGCACCTGGAAGAAGGACATGCCCGCGATAGCCGCAGCCCATCGAATACCCTACGTAGCCACCGCGACCCCAGCCTACCCGCTCGACCTGGTCAACAAGGCCAGGAGGGCCGTGGAGGTTGAGGGGCCGGCCTACCTGCATGTCTACTGCTCGTGCCCACCCGGCTGGAGGATCCCGTCGGATGCAGCCGTCGAGGTGCTCAGGCTGGGCGTGGAGGCGGGGGTCCTCCCCATCTACGAGGTGGTCGATGGCAAGCTGAGGCTGACGGTAAGGCCCTCGAGGCGCAGGCCGGTCGCCGACTACCTGAGGCTTCAGGGGAGGTTCTCGCACCTGACCGACGCGGACGTGGAGCTCATCCAGCGCCGGGTCGACGAGCTGGCTGAGGAGCTGGGCCTCCCGCCTAGGGCTTGAGGCTGCGCTCAGCCCTAAGCTCCCTCAGGGCCCTCCGGGCGCTCGCTGCGACCTCCTCGTAGAGGTCCCTACCCTTCAGGTCGACGGCCACGAGGAGGGGGGAGAGCTTCCTAACCTCCAAGACCCACAGGGCCTCGGGCACCCCTAGGTCCAGCCAGTGGACCCCCTCGACCCTAACCACCGACCTGGCGGCCAGCACCCCCGCGCCGCCGGGGTAAGCCAAGTAGACGGCGCCAGCCTCGCGTAGGGCCTTAGACCAGCTGGGGGACAGGCCTCCCTTGCCCACCAAGGCCCTCACCTCAAGCCTCCTACATACCTCCACGGCCAGCTCCTCGAACCTAGCCGAGGTGGTGGGCCCCATGGAGACCACGCTCCACACCCCTCCCCTCCTCAGGGCGACGGGCCCTCCGTGGAACACCACAGCCCCCCTGAGCTCGACGGGCGGAGGCTCGCCCCTCCTAGAGAGCTCGAGGAGCCTTGCGTGAGCCCTGTCGCGGGCCACTATCATCCTCCCCGTGAGCTCCACGACCTCCCCCGCCTCGAGCTCCTCCACGTCCCTTAGGCTCAAGGGGGGCTTGAGCTCCCTCAAGCCTCCCACCTAAACGTGGCCCTCCTGACCGCCCAGCAGCTGAACGCCACAGCCACCGGCAGGCAGGCGGTGTGGGTGTAGGCGCGCTCCACGTTTACGGCTAGGGCTGTGCGCCTGCCGCCCAGCCCCCTGGGCCCTATCCCCAGCCTGTTCACCTTGTCGAGCAGCTCAGCCTCGAGGTCGGCCAGCTCGGCTAAGCCGCGAGCTCCTACGGGCCTCAGGAGGGCTCGCTTAGCCAGCTTCAAGGCCTCGTCGGCCGACCCACCCACCCCCACGCCCACGATGCCCGGGGGGCATGGCAGGCCTCGAGCTTCGACCACCGCGGAGAGCACGAAGTCGACCAGCCCCTCCACGCCGGCTGAAGGGGGTAGCATGGCCAGCTTCGCCACGTTCTCGGAGCCAGCCCCCCTGGCGGCTACGGTTACCTCCAGCAGGCCTCGATCGTTAAACGCCCACTCGAAGAGGGGGTGCCCGGCCCCTACGTTGTCCCCAGTGTTGGCCCTCGTCAAGGGGTGGACCACGTTGGGCCTCAGCGGGACCTCGCTCGTGGCCCTCCTAACGGCCTTGACGGCAGCCTCCACCAGCTCGAGCGGTGAGTGCCTGGAGGGGTCCAGGTTGACGTAGAAGGATAGGAGCCCTGTGTCCTGACATATGGGCAGCCCCTCCTCCTCAGCCGCCTCCGCGTTCCTCAGGATGGCTTCAAGCTGGCTCCTGGCCAGCCCCTCCTCCTCCCTCGAGGCCTTCACCAGGGCCTCCTTAACGTCGGCCGGCAGCGAGGTGACGCAGCGCTTCACTAGGTCGAAGAGGGCCTCCTCAAGCCTCACCTCCACCTCCCCCGTCGAGCTTCTCGACTATCAGCGTCGGGCCTTCCTTCCCCACCACCCTGACCCTCTCGCCAGGAGCCACCCGGTCCTTGGCCACCGCCTCCCAGTACTCCCCGGCGCACATGATGAAGCCCCTCTTGGAGGGGCCAAGCTCGTCCACGGCCGTGGCGACCTGGCCGATCATGCCGGCTATGTGGAGGGAGGGCCTAAGCCTCCTGGCCTTAAGCACCTTGTAGAGGGCCAGGGCGGCGAAGCCTAGGAACGGCATGGATACCGCGTAGCTTACCGTGGAGAGGCCGCTCAGCCACTCGGGGTGGATGCCCCACCTCTCAGGGCTGGCCGCGAAGGGCGATAGGAGAGCCCCAACAACGAGCATGATTATGCCGACCACGCCGAAGGCCCCGAAGCCGGGGACGACGAAGAGCTCCACCGCCAGCAGCGCTGCTCCAGCGGCCATCAAGATGAGGGCAGCCACGTTGACGTCCAAGCCCAGGCCGAGCAGGCCGAGCAGTATCAAGAGGCCCCCCGCGAGGGCGGGGGCTGGGTGGGCGGAGCCAAGGCCTAGGATCAGGCCCATGAGGCCGACCGTGAAGAGCACGGAGGCCAGCACCGGGTCGCAGAGGACCGCTAAGGCCTTGACCCTAAGCCCCCCCTCGAACCACTCGAGCTCGGCGCCCTCCGTGTCGAACACGTAGCTTTGGCCGTCCAAGCTGAGCCTGCGGCCGTGGAGGGCCTTAAGCAGCGAGTCCACGTCGTCTACGACCAGGTCTACCACCCCGGCCTCCAGGGCCTCCTCGCAGCCTAGGTTGAGGTTCCTGGTGACGAAGAGCCTAGCCGCCGTAGCGTTGCGGCCCCTAAGGGCGGCCACCTGCTCCACGTACTCGGCCAGCGCGTTCACCACCTTCTCATCCTCGACGGGCTCCGCGCCGCTCAGCGGGCTGTAGGCCACCGGCTGGGCTGAGCCCACCACCGTCCCTGGGGACATGGCGGCCACGTGGGCCGCTAGGAGGATCACGGAGCCTGCGGACCAGGCTGTGGCGCCCTTGGGGTGGACGTAGGACACGACGGGCACGCGCGAGTTTAGGAAGGCCTCAACCATGGCCTTGGTTGCGTCCAAGGAGCCTCCTGGCGTGTTGACCAGCACTAAGAGCGGCGACCCCTGCCTCGAGGCTCGGCTCAAGGCGTCAGCCACCACCTCGTAGGTGGCGTAGGTTATGGCCCCCTCAACCCTGACAGCCACGATGCTGCCCGAGGCTTGAGCTGGCGGCGACGAGCCTACGGCTGCGGCCGCCGCCAGCAGGAGGGCCAGCGCAGCTAGGCCGCGGAGGCTTCGGCTCACCTTTGCTCCCGCTGCTCGAGCGCCTTGGTTAAGGCGGCCACCTCGCCCACTATGGTCGAGCCGGTCGGGGCGACCACGATTAAGTTGCGCTCCCTAGCTATGTCGTACAGCGTCTGAAGCTCCCTGAGCCTAAGCGCTATGGGCTGCTCCCGGTACTTCTCAGCCGCCTCGGCCATGATCTTGGCCGCCTGAAGCTCCCCCTCGGCCACTATGACCCTCCCTCGACGCTCCCTCTCGGCCTCGGCCTGCTTAGCCATGGCCCTCAGCATGGACTCCGGGAGGGACACGTCCTTTATGGTGACCGCCGTCACCTTGATGCCCCAGGGGTCGGTGGCCGCGTCTATGATGCTCTGGAGCCTCTTGTTGAGCTCCTCGCGCTTGGTTAAGAGGTCGTCGAGCTCAACCTGGCCCAGCACGTCGCGGAGGGTCGTCTGGGAGAGGAGCTGGCAGGCATAGTTGTAGTTCTCGACCACGGTCACCGCCTTAATGGGGTCGAACACCCTGTAGTACACGACCGCATCGACGTCGACGCTTACGTTGTCCTTGGTTATGACCCTCTGCTTGGGGACGTCGACCGCCGTCACCCTAAGGTCCACCTTGAAGAACTTGTCGACCCCAGGCACTATGAAGAAGAGGCCTGGACCCTTAGCGCCGAGCAGCCTCCCGAGCCTAAAGATCACGGCCCTCTCGTACTCCCTCACCACCTTCAGGCTGGCCGCGAGGAAGGAGAGGACCACTATGAGGGCGGCCACAAAGGCTGCAATGCTAGCGCCTATAGGGAGGGGCAAGCCTGCTCCTTCACCTTTAGGGAACATTAAAAAGCTTTCCGAGGCCTCAGGCCCCTCTAAGCTTAAGCGTCGCCGACCGTCTTGCAGCTAAGGCATAAGACTAAAGAGCCGCTTCTAAGCTAGCTTAGGCCAGCCTTGAGAAATGGTTCCAAGCTTACGACCCTGCTGCTGTTAAGCCTCATCCTAAACGCGGCGCTTGCCTACGCCTACGTAGTCCAGCTAGTGAGGATGGGGGAGCTTAGGTCCACGCTTGAAGCGTACGCTAGTGAAGCTGAGGAGCTCTCAAGGCGCGTAGCTGAGCTTAGCTACAGGCTTAACTTAACGCTGAGCCAGCTTGAATTCTACAAGCGAGTAGCTGAAGCAAGCGGCGGCGCGCCGAGCGGCGTTGAGGAGGGCTCGGCTCTGGGGTCCTCGACGGTCCACCTGGTCGCGGTCAGGTCGACGGGACGGGGCTATCAAGGGGTCGTGCTTGAATGCCACGTGAAGCTCCTACGCGGCAGCGGGAGGGTGCTGGTGGACACGGAGCCCAGGATAGGCATAGACCTGCAGTCTAGCCTGAGGGTCGCGGTCAGCGTGGCTGAAGGCCTGACCGGCTTCAACTTCAGCCGGGTCGACGTTGTAGCTAGGGTGGTCGGCGAGGAGGAGGTGGAGGTGGTCGACGGGCCGAGCGCTGGGGCAGCCATAGCGGCGGCGGTGATCTCAGCCGTAAGGGGGGAGAGGCTGAACGCCACTGTCATGATCACTGGGACCGTGAACCCTGACGGCTCAGTGGGCCAGGTTGAATGGGTGCTGGAGAAGGCCTTGGCCGCCGCTGAGCGTGGGGCCAAGCTGTTCCTGGTCCCGAGGGGCCAAGGGTCCGTGCTGGTGTGGAGGGTGGTGGAGGAGCGCGTCGGCCCCTTCATCAGGTTGAGGTACGAGCCGACGTACGTGGACGTGGAGTGGTTCCTTAAGTCGAGGGGGTTTTCGGTGGAGGTGGTGGAGGTTGGAAGCGTGAGGGAGGCTTACGGCTACCTAGTTGAAGGCGCGGCTAGCTAGCTGAGCTTGTGATGCACGCTGCCTACAGACGCCTTCTCGTAGAAGGCGCAGAGGGCGCAGTTCTCCTCGTTTATGGCTTCGTAGAACCTAGGCTCCTCGGTGAGCCGAGGCGCGGCTGCGTGCTTGATCTTACAGTATACGACGAGGCCGTGGGGGGCCTCTACGACGTTCGCGTGAGCGCAGCTCTTGGCCCTAGCCCTACCCTGTAGCTTGCAGTACCAGCTGACGATGTCCTCCGCGGTCTCAGGGGTGACCTTGAACTCCTTTATCAAGCTCAGCACGACGGACTCCCTTATTGCCCCCCCTTCAACGTCCACTATGTTCTCGATGAACTTAAACGCGGCGGCGTAGAGCTCCCCCTTGTCCCTAGGCTTACGCCCCTCCTCCATCTTCTTAAACTCCCTGCTTAGCTTAGAGCGCGAGATGCCGAGCTCACGTTCAAGCTGACGTAGGCTCTTGTGCCCTTCACGCCACTCTCGATACGCCCACTCTAGGCGCTCCCTCTCCTCCGGCTTCATCCACCCCTGGGCTGGAGGGGGACGTAGTATTAAGCGTTACGTGAAGTCTTAAAGCAGTAAAAAACTCCACCCAATCGTCTAGCTGGGTAGAGGTGGGCATAAGGGCTTGAGGTGGAGGGGCAGGGCGGGCGTATTGCGCATAGACTACCAGGGTAATACAAGGGCTTAATACAGGGGTGGTGAAGAAAACCTTGGTGGTGCTGTGCCCCCTAGGGGCGAGCTGAAGGTTCTTAGCGTCCACCTCCCCGACACCTACATTGAGGGCCTCGCTGAGCTCGTCAACCTTAAGCTCTACGCCAATCGAAGCGAGGCTATAAGGGTGGCCATAAGGGACCTGCTTCGAAGGGAGCTTTGGGAGGAGCGTCGGAGCTCGTGGATGGAAGGGGTCAAGATGCGCGTACGAGCTTGAAGACTTAGCTGGCTCACGCAAGTTTGCTTCAGTCGGCAACCACCCCAGTGCCTCGCCAGCTGGTCGGAGCCGCGGCCCCGAGCTTCGCCGCGATTTATGGTGAAGTGCGTCGCGTATACAAGGAATTTGAGAAGTAACCCTCAAACCTCAAGATGCCGGCTCCGGAGGTGCCCTGAGGCCTGAGCGGCACGCGGAGGAAAAGGATGAATAAACCTACGTAGGAGCTGGGCCCGTAAGGCTTAACGCCAGCTTGGCTCCGCCCATAGGGCGTGAGGGCCCTCTACTGGGCTGGCTGCACCCTTAGGCGCAGGCTGCCCGAAGTGGTCGAGGACCACCTAGACCTCCTCTCGAGGCTGGGCGTGGACGTGGTTGAGCTGAGCGAGGAAGGATGCTGCGGGAGCCCCCTCCGCCTATCTGGGCTTGTTGAGGGGTTCAGGCTGAACGCCGCCAGGGTGGCTGAGAGGATTGAGGCGCTCGACGTGGACGCCTTGATCACGGGTTGCGCTAGCTGCTACAGGTCCTTCAGGGGCTACGCCGAGCTTAAGCTAGGCGTCCGTCGCGTCCTGCATCTAGCCCACGTGGCGGCCGACCTGATGCCTGAGCTTAGAGGGGGGGCCGAGGGGGTCGCCTACCACGACCCCTGCGAGCTCGGCAGGCTGAGCGGAGTGTACGAGGAGCCTAGGAGGGCCCTAGCTAAGGTGGCTGAGGTCGTGGAGCCCCTCACGAGCAGGGAGGGGGCTATGTGCTGTGGTGGTGGAGGGGGCCTATGGTCCACGGCCCCAGAGCTGTCGCTAGCGGTGGCTGAAGCCAGGCTGGCTAGGGACGTCGAGCCCCTGGGGGTCTCGAAGCTGGTTACGGCCTGTCCGGCCTGCCTCCTAAACCTTAGGGTGGCCGCAGCCCGCAGGGAGGCTTCAGGGGGCGGGAGGCTGGAGGTCGTCGACTTAGGCAGCTACCTGCTCCATAGGCTGAGGGGGGGCCGTTGAGGTTTCAGGAGCACTTCAAGGCCCTCGAGGAGGTAGCGTGGAACGAGGAGCATAGATGGGCTGTAGCTAGGGCGGTGGAGAGGTATCTTCAGCGCAGGAGCGAGTCCATGGCTAAGCTCAAGGTGCACGAGTGGGCCAAGGAGCTCAGGGAGGCTAGGAGGAGCTACCTCAACCGCCTGGAGGAGCTGGTGGGGGAGGCCGCGGAGGCCATGAGGGAGCAGGGCATGGAGGTCCACGAGGCCTCCACGGCCGTGGAGGCCGCCGAGCTCGTCCACGAGCTGATGGGCGGCGAGGGCTTGCTGGTGAAGGTTAAGAGCCTGACGAGCGAGGAGGTGGGGCTCAATGAGTACTTGGAGGAGCGGGGCGTCGAGGTCTGGGAGACCGACGTGGGGGCCATCCTCCTCCAGCTGCTCAAGTGGAGGCCGTCCCATCCGACGGGGGTCTCGATAACGGTCTCGAGGAGGGCGGCGGCGGAGGCCTACTCGAAGCTGGCCGGGCGAAAGCTCCCTGAGGATCCGGCCGCCCTCGTGGAGTTCGCCAGGGGCTTCGTGAGGGAGAAGGTGCTGAAGGCCAGGGTTGGGCTCACCGGGGCCAACGCTATAGCGGCCGACGTGGGGCTGATCTACGTCCTAACCAACGAGGCCAACGATAGGCTGGTCACCACGCTGCCGGACAGGCTCATAGTGCTAGCCGGCATTGAGAAGGTCATGCCGGACAGGCACCTATGCGAGCTCTACGCCAAGGTGATACCGGTCTACGCGACGGGCGCGGCTGCGGTCACCTTCATGAGCACCATAGGGCTGAGCAGGTCGAGCGACATCGAGCGGGTGGTGGTGGCGCCCGCCTCAGGGCCTAGGGAGGTGCACGTGATCCTCCTAGACAACGGTAGGAGGAGGATGCTGAGGGACCCATGCTTCAGGGAAGCCTTGGTTTGCATTAAGTGCGGCGGGTGCCTCTACTAC
>Ga0105154_1001059_pt1 | contig 11254 bp, 10 predicted proteins | sample SSWtaG_FD_89672 | JGI IMG/M metagenome (GOLD analysis project Ga0105154, IMG submission 89672) | Hot spring microbial communities from Sandy's Spring West, USA to study Microbial Dark Matter (Phase II) - SSWsed_matched | ecosystem: Environmental > Aquatic > Thermal springs > Hot (42-90C) >... | reverse complement strand
GCTTCCCGCTTCCAGTAGGTTAGGTGAGTAGAATGGTATCCATATCCCGGAAACGTGTAGGGGTACGACTACAAGCACGTTACTTGGCACTCTCACACCCAAGGAACTTGCCAAGTATGAGTGGTAGGAGCTGCCAGCCGTGTGGAATGAGGCCTAGTGACCCTTTACTACACTCGCGCTCTGTAAATCCCTTAACGTGATCTGGGGTAATGTTAGGTGAATAAAACACTACCGGAACGGGGTCGCCTGTGTGCACTCTCTTAGTGGGGGGCGTTGCGTGGTCAGCCGTTATTATTACAGCGTACTTGTCGGCGTAGTCTAGTAGTGGTTGCACAAAGTACTTGTCTATTTCCTCTACTTTTTGCTTTTTTAAATTAAAATCGCCATCGTGACCCGGTTCATCGGGCCCTTTCAAGTGTACGTAGACAACGTCATAGTCCTTAATCGCCTTCAGCGTTGCTTCAAGCCTGCGCTCATAGTCATAGGCGGGATTATTGGTAGGGGGTTCGAGGGATGTTATATGGGCTCCAAAGGCCCTACCTATTCCCACTTCCACGGGCATTTCGGCTAGGACAGCGAATTTAAAGCCGTATTTAATATTAAGTGGAGTGACCTTAGGTAGGCTCCCACCAGCATCCCTCATTAAAATGGCGTTAGCTGGTGGAAGGCCCCTCATAACCCTCCTGGAATTAACTGGGTGGTCTTTGAGGATTTCTAGTGCTATGCGGAAAAATAGATTCGCGAGTTCGGCCGTTGCCTTGGATTCGGCGCTCTCATCTAAGGGTACTATTTCCTTAACGAAATGGTCCGGTTTTTCTACGGCGACGCTGACGAGACCCTTTCGAACGTATGCTGGGTCATTGTTACTGACCATGGGAGATAAGCGCCTAGTTCTACTACCAATAATGACCACAGCTCTATGACCCACTGTCGCGATCACCCTTGCATATCCGCCGTGTAGGCCGAGTTCTACTCCATCTAGCGCTTTTGCTAATTCATGTGCTTCTTCAGTTTCTAGTTTACGGCCAACCCTTCTATCAATAATCCTAAGCGTACTCGGATCTACTGTTGCGAAATTAGCCCTAAAAGCCACTTCGTATCCTTCTTTAATGTAGACACCAACGCCGAGCGCCTCCAGAGGGCCCCTACCAGTATACACCTCGTGCGGGTCATACCCTAGTAGGGCTATTACGGCTTCATCGCTCTCGGGGGCGATTCCACATTCAACTGTGCACATTAATCCACAAACGCCCATGTCGGCGAATCGGTCTAAACCGGGTTTTTCAGCTCTTTCAAGCGTAGTAATGGGGTCGTCTAAACTATCAGCTACACCATCTATAACTAAGTATATGAGCCTATACTTCAAGCTATCACCCTACGTTGATTGCACCGAGCTAAATGCATCTCCAAAGGCGTCTTTAAGTACTAGCAATGTATAAATATAAACCCAGGTGTAAGGTATTGAGTTACGCTGTCAAGGTGGAGAACTTAGTTAAGGTCTATGGAAAGAACACTATAGCTCTAAGGGGCCTTACTTTCAATGTAAATCACGGAGAAATATATGCGCTAATAGGGCCCAATGGCAGTGGTAAAACTACTACTCTCAGGATAATAGCTACATTGATAAAGCCCACGAGTGGAACCGTCGAGGTTTACGGCGTTAACGTGGTTAAAGAACCTTTAAAGGCCCGCTCTTTAATCAGCTACTTGCCTGAAGAAGCCGGTGCATACCGCGACTTAACGGGCGAGGATTTTATAAAGTTCATGGCTTCGATAAGGTTTTCTGGAAAGAGATTTGAGGAAGTCGTTAAAGAAGCCACTAGCATATGCGGGCTTGGCAAGGAATTGAAAAGGCCCATTAGAACCTATAGCAAGGGAATGAAAAGAATACTTGCACTCAGCGTTGTATTAGCATCTAGGCCTAAGTTATTACTCCTTGACGAGCCAACGGCTGGCTTAGATGTCGAGAAAGCTCTCTTCGTGAGAAACTTAATTAAGAAGTACAATAGGGAACTAGGCATAACGGTACTTCTGAGTAGTCACAATATGCTAGAAGTGGAATACCTCGCACATCGGGTTGGAGTACTCTACGGGGGTAAAATAGTTGGTGAAGGATCGCCGAAAGAGCTTAAGGAACGGTTAGAGGCGGAGAACCTCGAAGAAGTGTTCATGAAACTGAGGGGTCAGAAATGGTTCTAACTAAGCTCGTGAAGAGGGAAGTAAAGGCCTTCCTAAAGAACCCTGCGTTTGCTATATCACTTATAGTAATAGTACTTGTTTATGCAATGATAGGCGGAGTTATGAGAACTGGCATGGAAGAAGCCGCTAAAACGCTGCGAGAAACCGGTATAGGGTTAGTTGTAGAGGGACCCGAGGAGGATCAGCAGTTCGTGAAAGCACTAGTTTCGTTGTTAAATAGTACGGTGCTTACTGGCGCTTACGTTGAAATATATGAGTCTATTGACGAGGCACTAAGGCATACAGATATCTGCGCCATAATACCGAGCGGCTTTACGAAAAATGTTACCTCAGGTAGTGGAATGCTATTTATTAAGGGCATTGTTAGGCTAGATGACCTAGCAGTTTTTAGAGCCCAGGCAAAAATAGAAACGCTAAACGTCATAGCGGGGTCTATTAAGGCAACGCTACCAATGGCTACTAAGATTGTTTACGGAAAGACTCAATACAGCGAAGTCGATGTTAAAGTCGCTACGGAGGTAATATTTTACGGCAAGGTGGTCAATGCCGGTTCTCTACTAGCGTTACTATCCACTACAACTTTCTTGCCGGTAATAGCGGCCATCGTAATTGGGTCAAATGCAGGTTATGCGGCACAACTAGTTGCGTTCGAAAAAGTAGAAAAGGCGTTTGAAATGCTCCTCTCTCAGCCTATTAGGAGGAGCCTCATAGTGCTAGCCAAGATCATTGGAGCTTCCATAGCCACAATGGTATTCGCCGTAGTCTATGTCATTAGCTTAATCGTACTATTTACTGGCACTATGCCAAGAGGCATCAGCTTCAGCGAGCTCTCCGAGACTATTCAATATAATGAGCTATCTGCGCAACTTGGAGTCAACTTAGGGTTTACTGTGATAACAGCGCTCGTAGTCTCAGTGGTACTTGGCCTCCTCTCATCGGGTTCGCTAGGGATAGTGCTAGGCGCGCTATCCCCGGATGAACGAACAGCGGGGATACTACTAACGCCAATAATGCTCCTCTACATGGGCGCCGGTTTTGCATTCACATTCCTCGGAGTAGAGCTGAGCGCTATTCACGCAATAGTATCAGGCATAACGGTAGTGTCCATGCCAACTGTGTACATATTGTCTATTATCGCGAACGAGCCCATTTACGCTGTGGTTTCAATAATATCAGCGTCAGCCACTTGCCTCCTATTGATTTTACTTGCAATAATAATATTTAACAGGGACATAGTAATACTTGGCATTAGGCTTAGAGAGAGACGAGAGACGTGAGTAATGGACAAGGGTGTTTTCTTACTTCTTTTCGTAAGAATAAAAGTAGTATTCTCTAGATGGAAAAGCCCCTGTTTTAACTTCTTCAACATACCTCTTTACGGCATTAATGACGAGGGTTTTTAGGTCAGCGTATTTCTTAGCGAACGGCGGTATATTGTCGTGTAATCCCAGTATGTCGTGTAGTACAAGTACTTGGCCATCGCACTGCGGGCCGCTACCGATACATATCGTCGGCACCGATAGCTCCCGTGTAATTTGCTCTGCTACGTCTGCCGCAGTGTACTCTATTACGATCGCGAAAACCCCGGCTTTCTCGAGCTCTTTCGCATCCTCAAGTATTTTTTCACGCTCTGACTCGCTAATACCGCGTCTTTTATAGCCACCTATGAGGAGGTGTCTCTGCGGATTAAGTCCTATGTGGCCCATTACCGGTATGCCAGCTCTCACGAGGGCCTTAACTACGTCAGCCATTTCGGCACCCCCCTCTATTTTAACCGCCTCGGCTCCGAACTTAACCATGGTCCCTGCGTTCCTAACGGCATCCTCTATGCTGGTTTCATAACTTAAGAATGGCATGTCCCCGACTACTAGGGCGCGTAGCTTAGCCCTCGCGACACTTGATACGTGTAAAAGCATCATCTCTAGCGTAACGGGTATCGTGGAGTCGTAGCCGTGTATGACCATTCCAGCACTATCTCCCACTAAAACTATGTCAACGCCGGCTAAATCCACGAGCTTTGCAGTGGTGTAGTCGTATGCTGTGACCATTGCTATTTTCTCGCGCCCTTTCATCTTTAAGATGTCTCTAATGGTTTTCTTCAAGGGTATACACCGGGGTTACTTCTTCAAATAGCGTCTACGCGACGAGACGCTAATAATTATCTTTTACAATGACTATCCTCTGTGGTATTTCTCGGCTAATTTTACCAATAAAGTTAACACGTAGTTAACTCCGTTGCTCTTTCCAAGCTGCCTAGCTATATAGCCGTTAATGTAGTCTACTTCGGTTTCTCTACCCTGAATTATGTCCTGAGCCGTGCTCGAAATATTGTCGGAGACTATTTCAACGTTCCTCTTAACGTAAGCGAGCAGCCTGTTTTCGTCAAAAAAGTATCCGTGCATTTTTGCCACTTCGCAGACCTCTCTTAAGATCAACTTCGCGATTTCAATGCCTTCATCCTCTAAAATAACTCGATTTCGCGCTTTTAGTACAGCTGTAATAGGGTTTATGACAGCGTTTAGCGCTAATTTTAACCACCTATAGTAGTCGATGTCGTTAGTGATTCTAAGCTCTAACCCACTTAGCCTAAGGGCCCTAGCCAGCTCGCTTAGTTCGGGACATGGGACTTTTCTACACCCCGTTATCACGACACTGCCTCCGTGATAAACCGTCTTGCCGCGGTCGAGTCTTTCAGCGCCAAGATACACAACGCCTCCGGCTACTTTTACTTCGCGTAGGTTCTCCTCCACGTACTCTAAACTTCCAAAACCGTTTTGAAGCATTATGACTAAGCTACCTGGACAAGTTATTCTGCGCATTAAATCTAGGGTTTGGGGTACGGCATATGCCTTAACGGCATTTAGGACAAAAAAACACTTATCCAGGGGGGTTCCACAAACCCTTGGTTTAACTGGTACAAAGTACTCTTCATTAAGCGTTTTATCGTAGACATATATGCCGCCCTGATCCCTCACGGCGGCGTAGCTTTCCTCAGAAGCGTAATATACTGGTATAGGGCTTATTCCGCTACGGTACAAAAAGTAGGCGAGCACGCTACCAATAGCCCCTCCACCGACTATGCAGATTTCATCGACGTTCATGAACAGCTTCCACCAGGGCCCTTAAACGAGTTTCTAGTTGGTGCGGGTCCTCCGAAAAAACGTATGCAACGGGCTCTAACCCAAGACCACCTAGGTCGCAGAGAACTAGCGGCTGGTCTTTAAGCGCCTCCTCTACATCGGCCCAGAAATTACTCTCCTCTAGATGAGGCCCCGTTATGGCATAGCGTACATTAATGTTTGAAATCGCAACGCGAACTCTCTTATCGCACTTTACGTTAAAGCAAAATTTTAACCTGTAATTGTATTTCGCCGCGAGTAGTAATACGCGCGCCACGTGCTTACTCCCACCATAGGCTGGTTCACCGTGTAGTGCTACTCCTTCGGGAGTTCTAACAATGCCTCCTGTTAAACCTATGATGTCACTGAGGCTCCCCGGGGGTTTGGGTGCATAAGCTAGGTTAGACCCCACTTCGGGTATTAAATGTTCAATTCCCCGCACGGCGAGCAAAGCGCGTAGCACTTTTTTATAGTATTCTATATCCGGGTCCGTGAAGACTCCTTTAGTGCACAATTGTACGAGGTCTCTACGCGCATTACACACGGCCCTGAGCGCAATTTGGTTAATTATAGCGTAAGCTGTTGAAATGAATTTTTCGTACTCGCCGTCTACCACTACTTCAACTAGTATTTCGACGTAATGTTCTATGACGTCACGAGGGATCCCTAGCGCCAATAGCTCTCCGTAGTACTTTTCAATTGGTTCACGTAGGAGTTTGCTAACACCGGGTTGCGTGATCTCTAGGTACGAAGCTATTTTTCTCTGACTAACGCCCAATAAGTGTAACTTATGTGCTAGTATTCCCCTCATAGCGGGCAGTATCTTTGAAGACACTAATTCGTGAATTAGCATTAAATGTTACACCAACACTACGTGTACTTATAGCGTAACGGGGCTTTTCAAGTTTGTTTGACACTAGATCAGCTAAGTTTAAGATCTCCCTTAAGACGGATAACTCGCTCATAAAGACCTCTTCGTATTTCTCCATTTCTCTAACAAGCTCTACGATTTTATCTAAATCGCTGAAAACAAAGTTTCTAAAGAGTTCTTTATCGCTTGCTGAAAGGGAATCTTTTAGGGCTAGGCGCCGCAACATCTCGAGTGTATTACGCGGCTCAAAGCTCTTGTACTTGATCATTAGCGCCTTTAGCTTAGGGTCTTCTAAGGGCACTCCAAAATACTCGCTAATAATGCTTCTAACGGCTTCTATGTCTACGAAACGCCACCAGGTTTGATTAGACGAGGAGTAAGATTTCTCAACCACGCCGTACTCTTTCTCTAAAATCCTCAAGAGGTTTGATGGGTTATATGTAAACCCAGTTGCACTGAGCTTTAGCACTAAGTGCTTGAAGCTAAAGTCACCTAGCCTGTGGTCTATGTTAGGGTCTTGCGAGACTTCATACGCTGCCTTGAGTACCATTAAGCCCTTTTCACCAAACTTCTCGAGAAACAGCCTTATTCTGTCAACCACGTTTACCTGCTGCAATAAAACACCTGTATATTAATATTGTGGTATTACAGAATTTATTCTTTAGCAATTAATAGTTCTAGGTGGGTATTACGAGTGTAGTAGTTGACGTGAGGGATGTTTACAAAGACTACGGTAAGATAAGGGCGCTTCAAGGAGTGAGTATAAGCATACGGGAGGGCGAAGTCTACGGCCTCGTGGGGCCCAACGGAGCCGGGAAGACTACTCTCCTCAGGATTATCGCTGGACTCGTGAAACCTACTCGCGGCTATGTTAAAGTTTGTGGGCTAGACCCCTACAAGGAGTACGATGAGACGCGTAGGTTTATTGGGTATTTACCAGAGGACGCTAATACCTACGACTACTTAACCGGCTACGAGCACTTATTGCTATACTTGAAGCTCTACGGTTCTGCAATGGATAGTATTGAGTACGGACTGGAATTAGCAGCACTGGGTGATAGAATACACGACCTCGCGAAGAACTACAGTAAGGGCATGAAGCGTAGGCTTCTAGTAGCAGTAGTTCTCATGAGAAAGCCACGAGTAGCGCTACTCGACGAGCCTACGGCCGGCCTAGATGTACACGCAAGCCTCTCTGTTAGGAGGGCTATTAAGAAATATGTCGCTGAAACTGGGGCAACCGCCATAGTTAGCAGCCACAATATGCTAGAAGTCGAGTACTTGTGCGATAGGGTTGGTTTAATGTACAGGGGTAAAGTCGTGGCTGAAGGTGATTTAGAGGGCCTTTTGAATAAGTATGGTGCTAGAAACCTCGAGGAAGTCTTCGAGGCAGTTGTAGGCGAGCACCAATGAAACCCATTAGTAAATTCAAGGTCTTGTTGTGGAAGGAATTAAAGGAGATATCCAGGGATAAAAAGCTAATAGTAACCACAATACTAATTCCCTTGATCTCCTTACCGGCGATAGGGGTTTTTACAGCCGCTTTAATGTACTACCAGCCAGTAGTGATAGCGCTCGTAAACCAGGATAATTCCTCTGACTACTTGGTTAAATGGTTTACTGAGAGCCTAGAGAGCGGTTTAAAGTCCATGGGCTACGTTGTAGTCAAAGTGGATGAACTAGGAAGCGCTCTCAAGAACACCACAGTAGACATTATTTTAGTTATACCGCGGGGATTTCGCGAAAACGTGACTAGTTTCGACAAAGTAGCGTATGTAGAGGTTATGAGGCGTACGGGCGTCTCCGAGGAAAGGGCGAATCGCGCCGAGCAAGATATTAAGAGCGTAGTTGCGGGATTGTCTCGTGACATCTCAGAACGCAAAGTAGGCGAGCTAGCCTCGAAGGCAGGTTTAATAGTATACACGCCGGAGGCTATTAGAAATCCCGTAGAGGTAAAAATACCGGTTTACATCACGCCTGCTGGCGAACCTGCTAGGCTAGAAGACATTGTAAAGCCCTTCATAGCCAGGCTCCTAATACTCTCGTTTACATTCATAGTTACCCCGGCATCATCGTTTATCGTTGACAGCATAGTAGGTGAACGGGAGAGGAAAACCATGGAAATGTTATTGGCTTCACCCGCTGGACTACAAGACCTGTTGGCGGCAAAGGTAGTTGCCACGTCGATAGTGGGGTTGTTGGCAGCACTCGCAGATATAGCCGGGCTCCTGGTTTACTTTGGAATGCTCATTAAAGCCCTTGGTGGGTGGTTTATAGCAGTGTATGATCCTGGTTTAGTGCTCCTTCACTCACTCACGGCGTTTTTAACAATACTAATTACAGTGGCTATTTCAACGCCTTTTATCACTAGAACCCGTGGTATTAAAACCGCTAGTAATATTGCGGGATTACTCTCAGTTATTGGGCTAGTGTTCTTTGTAACGGGATGGATGGTCGACTTATACAAGTTACCGCGGAATATACTAATACCTCTCCTAATTATACCCTACACTCACAGCGTTATTGCAATTCAGAGCTATGTCTATGGGGACTGTGTTGGCTCTCTCGCCAGTGTGTGCTTCCTGGCCGCGCTTTCAATGGTCATAGTGACAATATCGCTTAAAACACTAGATAGAGAAAAAGTACTATTAGCGAGTTAACACATTTCTTAAACTCAGCTAGTTGAGTTTAGTTCACGTGACAGAAGGGCGCTCTAGTTGGGTCCACGGTACACAGTAATGCGAGCATGATTTATTTTAACGTAGTGACACGCTAGTCGCTATAAGGCGGGAATATTATTCGAGAGGACCTCGTAAGAAGCTTGGAAGAGAATTCTAAAACCTACCAGTATATTGGAAGTGTAAATATGACTTAATGTGAGGTAGTAAAGAGAGATAAGCGTAGTGAATATAACCCTACATAGGCTAGCAATAGCAGATCGAGGTAAGGTGTTGTCTTTGTCTATAGAGTACATTTTGGCGAAAATATCTAGATACACAGAGCTCTCCGAGGAAGAGATGGGAGAACTCTACGATCACGTGGATTCGCTATACAATGAAATGATCTCAAAGTACCTCGAGGCCCTCTTAGAACCAGGTGAAAATAGGGAAATAGTTAATAACATACTTCAGCTCACAAAGACTCTCCTAGAGAAAAAAGAAAGGAGCATTGAGGAGGAATTAACGCTAATAGCTCTACTAGACATCTTAGCGTCAGACCTATACAGTAAAACAGCATTACCCAAGTGATCAAGTGGAGAAGAGTATGACGAAGAATGAGTAGCTAATGCTAGTAAAATAAATTTAAACTTTTTCACCCACGGCTCAATGCTCTTCGCGAAATGGACGTAGCGATGATGTGATCTCACGATGGCTTCATCGTGTATGGGCGGTATTACTAGCTATGCACACGGCCATCTTAGCCTCGTTTACCTCGAGTTCAACCGGTATGGCACTTAGATATGTTTTGGGAATGCGGCATCAACCCGTCGGTGTGAATCGTGTTTTAAAGCTTTTTCACATTGTTAGCCTTTCTTAGTAAACCGTAGATGTTCTCGTTTGGCATGGCGCTATTTCCGTTTTCATTGTTCGCGGTTAGAGTTATCTAGGGGGCTAGGAGGGCTGCGATTCCCGGAACAGTAGCCGCCTTAGGTGAAGCGTTTTTCCGCGATAGCGGGGTTTAGTAGTGGGTATCGAGTAGCGGTGTATTTAAGGGCGCTGCTGACTTCGCTTTTGAAGGTTGCTTCATGAACTCACATGGCTTAAAGAGCTTGTTCGCCTTGAGTAATTCGTAGCGATGGCAAGTACTATAACGAAACCACTAAAACCCGAATTAGGACTAACTCACTCTACATTATTCGAACTTATAGGGGTTATCTACGCAAATTCTGTAGCCATGTCCAACTATTCCGCAGTATTCGCGGTAACATGGCGCTAAACAATTACTACCACAACGTAAGGGTTACCGCGGCCATGGGATTTTAACCTAGATTGTAAAGTTGGTTCAGGACATGTGCAGAAGCTCTTTTCCAGGGCTTAGTGGAAATGTACAAGTGGTTCGTTACCACCTCGCTAGGCGTAGAAGACATTTCGGGGGGCGAAATAGCTAGTATTGCGAACTGCAATCCAGTAATAGACATCGGCAAAGTGTTCTTTGAAGGCGGTCTAGACGTAATGTATCGCGTAAACTACGGAGCTAGGACAATAAATAAGTTGTACTTATTGCTTGCGAGGGACCGCTTCAAGGACCTCAATGACATATATAAGGTGGCGAAAGCAATAGACTACACACCAATACTAAGGCCCGATAAGACATTTGCTGTGCGCTGTGAAAGAATAGGTGAACACCCCTACACAAGCATCGACATAGCCAGGGCCGTGGGTCAAGCCATAATAGATTCCTACATGGATTCAAAGGGGGTTAGGTTAAGGGTTAACCTAGATGAGCCAGACGTAGAGATCGGCGTATTTGTGCGGTTCGACGAAGTACTCATAGGGGTTAATACAACTGGTTATTCGCTACATAGAAGGAAATATCGCGTTTACAATCACCCAGTAGCACTTAAACCTACGCTTGCCAGCGTAATGCTAAGAGTTGGGGGGTATAGGGGCCAACCTCTACTAGACCCCCTGTGTGGAGGGGGGACTATACCTATTGAGGCTTCACACTTAGCACGCAAGTACCCGATTTACATGTTCCGGAGAGAATACTTATTTACTAAACTGCCCCTTTACGACCCAGACTTAGATAGCAGAGTTAAAGAAGAGCTCCTAAATGCTGTGAACAATGATGTCTACGAGATATACTGCATGGATATTAGCGCTACGCACTTAAGGGGCGCAATGGATAACGCTAAGTCTGCTAAGGTAATTGATACAATAACATTTCTACTAAGAGATGCTGCGAGGAGAGATAACTATAGAGATATCGAGGCGGAATTGATAGTAACAAACCCGCCTTACGGAATGAGATCTCATAGTTTAAAGAAAATAGAGTCATTCTACCGGAGCGTGCTCACAGCGTTGAGAGATTCCTACTGCGGTAGGGAAATGGTGCTAATAACTGC
>Ga0105154_1001057_pt1 | contig 11268 bp, 14 predicted proteins | sample SSWtaG_FD_89672 | JGI IMG/M metagenome (GOLD analysis project Ga0105154, IMG submission 89672) | Hot spring microbial communities from Sandy's Spring West, USA to study Microbial Dark Matter (Phase II) - SSWsed_matched | ecosystem: Environmental > Aquatic > Thermal springs > Hot (42-90C) >... | reverse complement strand
GTCTAAGATTTTATTTCATAAAAAGATATGTGAGGTTCTCATAACTGAAAGATATGTTTACGATTACATATTATAGGTGGTTGCTCGAAAAAGATATTCCAAAACTCTAATAAAAGTCCTTTTACGAATTGTTCCAAAACCTACGATAACGATCCTTCTCGATATAGATCCATCAATTGCGTATTGCAGAAAGGGCGGAGAGAAGTCTATGAGTGAACTGTTAGTGCTTAGATCTTTATATCGCCGTTTCATAATTAGCATAGATGGAAAGATTGTTGATGCCTCAGGCTCAAAGATGGATGTTTTTAAAGAAGTCCTTGATAGGATTAGAGAGGTAGGGTTAGGACTTGAATCAATTAAAGCTTGGGAGTGGTAACTAAGCTATGATTAAAAGAGGTTTAGTGGGCAGAATTTTGAGAAAGATGATTATGACCAAAGTGGGAAGTTTGCTCTCAGTTATTAAAAACGTAGAGAATTGGCAAGATCTTCTATGTGTCAAATACGGTCTTAAGAGTAAAGCTGACATTAGATTTAGGAACCTTCCCCTGATACTTCGGGAGATAACAGCGGAGAAGAGCCACGTACCATTTTATTTTGCGAAAAAGCTAAGTCTGGGGGGGAAGCTTACTGAAAATAAACTGGAGTATGAAGGTTTAACTTTTTTGTTGTACAATCCAGAGATAGATGTGCCGTATTTATACTCTATATTCGTTGAAGGTGAGTACGACAAGTTTTCTTTTCACAACAAGGTGGTCTTAGATATAAGTGCTTACATAGGGGATACGTCTATCTTTTTTGCGGTCAAAGGAGCTAAAAGAGTATATGCCTATGAGCCAAACCCGGAGATCTTTAACATCTTAGTAAAAAACATAGAGTTAAATCACTTGCAGGATAGGATCTTGCCTAAAAATTTGGCTGTTGGCAAAGATGGTTATGTCGATCTCTTAGTATCATCCTATGCACCAGGCTCAACGCTTTACATAAAACGCTTTGACCTGAAGAACGAGGAAATTTTGAGAAAAGTTAACGTGAAGTCCGTCTCTATTAATACCATCCTAAGCGAGGTCAACTCCGTAGACATTTTGAAAATGGATTGTGAAGGTTGTGAACACGTCGTACTAAGGGACATGGTAAACTCAGGGCTCGCAGATAAGGTAAGAGAGGGATTGATCCTTGAGGTTCACTTTTTTGAGAGAAACCAAACAATAGACGAAATCTTAAATTTGATGAGGCTGATGGGCTTTAGGAGCATTAACGTAAGAAGAGTATCAGGAATTACGAGTTTCGTCTGGGCTTATAAGGGGAAGTAAATGGTTAAAGCATGCTTCATCCTAAGTTCATATAATTGGGGTGGCGTAACCAAATTTGTAGAGGAACTTTGCATGAGTTTAATAGACCTTGGCGTTGAATCGTTAATCGTAGCCAGAGAAGTTATCAAGCCTCCACCTAATTTGATAAGCTCCCATATAGTGGAGCTCAAATCACCATCCAATTGGAGTTATTGTAAGAGGCTAGAGACGGTTATAAAAAAGGAACAATGTGAAGTGGTGAATACGCATGACGTTTACTCTCTATTAGGTTTAAAAAACATCAAGAACTATGCACATAGTTGCTTTACTTATCATGGCATAATACCTTTCAAATACACAAGACCGGCTGATTACTACGGATCTTTTTTGGGGTATCTCTCTTTACTATGGGCCGCTAAAAATGTTGAAGTAGCCATTGGGATAAGTAATTACATAGTTAATGAACTACGTAAGTGGGGCTTTACTCGCTATAAGTACATCCCAGTGGGGATAAGTGTTAAGAAATTTCGCAATGGAAGGCCCCTCAAGTCCATAAAAGAAGATAATTACCCAATCTTACTAGATGTTGGACAAATAGACAAATCTCAGGGAACTCACATATTGATTAATTCCATGCCTCACATAATTAGAATCTTTCCGAACGCCAAGTTGTTGCTTGTTGGTGAAATAGTTGATTGGAACCTTTATTATAAGGTAATGAGGAATGATTTGTTAAGGAAACATGTAGCTTTTACAGGTTTTGTTCCTGAGTCGCTACTGATAAATCTATACCATACCTCAGATATAGTAATTGAAGTGCCGTACTGGCATGGCTTTGGACTTCCCATTTTAGAGGGAATGGCTTGTGGCAAGCCAGTAATAACGAGAAGCGCATACGCTATGAAGGAACACATCGAAAATTCTAAGGGAGGAGCCCTCATAAGACAAGATAATCCACATGAGATTGTTGACGCGATCATAAAAATCACGAATAATTATGATTATTATGCTAAAAATGCTCTCAATTATGCCAAGGCCTTTGATATTAAACTAATAGCAGAGAAATATAGAAAACTTTTTCATGAGCTAATCAAAGGATAGAAGTGAAAGGACCAGAAGGGCATATGGCAGTATTTTCGTCTATTGTAATTGCATTTTGGTCTTCCTTTTACATCATTTCAATATTATGAACTACTTAGTATTAGAAAGAAGTGTTGGACAAGAGCTTTTCGTTAAGGCGATGGAATAGAAGGGATTAGTGAAGGGTAAAGATGGCTTACAAGAGATGTGCGCGCTAAGGCGAAGTGCGTGCAGATGTGATAAAGTGATAGTCATCGCTACATGCTCTCGGTTACTAAATCTTGAGGGTATAAAAGTTGTCATGATCGACTTAAGAATATGCATTAGGAAGTTTAGAAGGTCGCTAATTGGCATTAGTACCACACAGGAAGATACGTGGCAACCTCTATCAAGTCCCTCGTTAAGTGCAACGACAATAGGAGTAGAGCTTGATAGAACTGAACTTTCCTCACCTATTGTGTAGTACAAAGACGAACGATATCCGGGTGTTGAACCAATAAGTAAAACCCTGTTAACCATCGAAAAGAAGAAAAATCGACTTAACGCTCTCAAGCGCCTGGAGCGCAAAGTCCCCCAATGTCACGCATTAAATCGCATGTGAGACCATGATAAAAGCGCTTGCCCGCTTTGCCTCAATAGCCTTACTCGTTGTTCTCTCAGCTTTAGTCGTGTCCATGCGCGTAATCAACTACGGGTCACTAGCAGAGAACGTGGCTTATGGAAAGACGTACACTCTCTACCCTGGACTTTTCACACCAACTATGTGGTTCGCCCTCGTGTTAATAGGCCTGTTATGCTTAGCGGGTGAAGCCATGATGAGGCACGTAGCTACCTTGATGATTTTCCTATGGTCAATGATCATAGTGCTTAACTTCCTCGCATTTGGGTATGTCGTGGGAGATCAGCCTCGATGGGAATTCGCACTTGGCTCGCTTATAGTGAGTGGTGTGACAACGCTTGAACGTGCCTCAGAGATAAGTAACTACTTCTACTGGCCATCTACATGGCTATTAGAGGGGGCGTTTTCTAATATCACCGGGTTATCCCCTTTCGAGGCCCCAGTCTACCTAATGGTAGTGACACACCTCTTGCTAGGACTTGCCCTTATTGTAGTGAGTCGTAGGATTTCTCAAGTACATGACCTTGCAGTAACTTCTCTGCTAGCTTACGCGGTGCTAAACCCTTACAAGATCTTGCACTTCTGCCCCCAGATATACGCCTTAACGCTTTTCGTGTTGCTCTTAGCCGTCCTTCTCAGAGAAGGCTTGGCCGTAAGGAACTCGATATTGAGGTTCATACTGTCAGTAGCGATAATCACTTCTCATCCTCTGACATCGTTGATCGTGGCTGGAATCGCATGCTCAATGTCACTTTTCAGCTTAATAAAGAGGAAAGACTTGCGTGATGTATCTCTCTTCGGCCTCACAACTTTAGTGCTCTTTATAGCGTGGAATATAGATTATGAGAACTTCGTCAAGTTTGTGATCATGGAGGTTCTCGAAGGGGTACGTGTGCAACAGCTACCCCCAGTAGCTGGGGCGAAGATTTACGAGGTAGACACATTTTACAAAGCAATGGCACTTTACCGCTACCTCTCACTTGCTCTTCTGTCCGCGCTCTCCCTTCTAGCAACCGTCGTAGTGCTTAGGTGCAGGAACCCCTTGAGGATAAGGCTCTTAGCCGTAGGCGTGGGTGCCCTCACAGCGGCAATGTTCTTCAACTTCATCCCAGGGCCTTTCTTTCACAGGGTGCTATACTTCGCTTTCACGTCCATGTGCGCCTTAACCCCCGTTGCCATATTTTCGATAAAAGGAAAGTTGCAAGTGAAGAGGTTTGTGAAGATTGTCTTGGCGTTAACACTCCTCTCGCTACCGCTCTTATCCCACGTAGCGCTATTAGAGTTCCTGACCAATAACAACCCTGTTGGAATCATAACGAGTCCTTATGAAACATCCTCGACGATGTTCATAGCTAAGCACTATGGCTTTGGGGGTTATGTGGGTGTTCCCTCGGGCTCGTTGTTCTTCTACGTTTGCATGCAGGATCTCAACATAGCCAAATGGCTACGTTATCGACCGACAAGTAGCATCATGTCCACGATATCCGTGTTGCCCCTCGACCACTACTCAGCTAGCAAACTCGCGGAATATGTATATAGCGGGGAGATATTCATCGTTAGCCCCCGAGAGAGGTTTGTTTATTATACAAACACAGCTTTCAATGATTTTCGGCTAGTAGACCTCTACTTGGAGGCTAATTACCATAAGATTTACAATAACGAGGTCTTCGAAATCATGAGCAAAGCATCGTCATACGGTTAAGAGTGATAGAGGGGGCTAATGATACCATGAAAAAATCGACGGAAATTGTTTTTCTCTCTCACTACAAGCCTTGCGCAAGTGGATACGCTGACTATGTGTTCCACTTAGTGAACTCCTTAGCTGAACTCCGTCCCGAACATGGTTTCATGGTTTTGGGATGCAGTTGTGTCATGAGATACGCGGATGCAAAAATAAATGCGAAGATAGAGAAGAAAAACGTCTTGATCAATAGGATCTTTAAGAAGAACTCGCTTTCATCACTCGCCAAGATCATTAACTTCTTAGCCAAGAGTAGAGTTGAAAACCTATACATTCACTACCCTTTGGAGCTCTTCACAGGCTTTATTCTCGCACCAGTACTGAATCTCATTCTACCCTTGCTCTTTCTACCACTCCTTTTAACGAAAGGTATTAGATTAATTGTAGATCTTGATAGCATACATAAACCTTATCAAGGAGGGTTAAAGGAGAGAGCTTTCTTACTACTCCAGCTTCTAACTCTCAAGCTTTTACAATCTGTAGGGGCGGTGATAGTATGCAGGAACATAGTTGCATGGAAGTTGCTCACGAGCATGGGCTTTAGTGAAAAACTTACGAGGTATATCCCTCACGGCACTCCATGTAATGTCCCTATAGCTCAAGATAGAGCTAACGAGATAAGGACAAGGCTGGGGTTGAGTGAGGGCCCTGTTATCTCGTACTGGGGTTATATCTCCCGATATAAAGGAATAAATTATTTAATTAGAGCCATAAAATATGTGATTGGAGAATACCCCAACGTAAAGCTGGTCATAGCAGGCGACTACTTCAATCCTCTCGACAAGTACAAGCCTAAAAAGCACAGATACCTCCCATATTTGAGGGACCTCGTTAGATCTCTAGAACTCGAAGATAAAGTGATCTTCGTAACTAGGCACTTAACAGAAGACGAGGTAGATTCCCTGATAGCCTCCTCAGATATCGTGGTTTTGCCGTACATAACAAAGAACCTTTCTGCAAGCGGAGTATTAGCACGGGTCATGAGTCACGGAAAGCCAGTGGTGGTGACGGATTGTGGATGGTTTATCGGGTATGTACTTAACGGTGTAAACGGCATAGTGGTGCCGCAAGGGGATGAGCGTGCCCTTGCTGAGGCCATACTCCGTCTTCTTAGAGACCCTCAGTTAAGGAGCAAGTTAATGGAGAATATGAGGAGGATGGCCAATGGCTTTAAATGGTCAAACGTAACTAGGAGATGGCTTAAGATCTTTGAAGAATGCAAAGGCCGTGACCGCCGTGACGCTAGGTAGGGCGCTTCTAGTTAGGGCATTTTCTCTTCCAGTCAACGCCTTTGGCATACTACCGGGCGCTAAAGTAAATGTTATAGCGGACCTCACGAAGAAACTTTACTACTTCACCTTATTTTTACAGGAAGAACACGTAAAGGTATAGCCTATTGTAGCACTCCCTTAGGCCATTTGCTTATACCCTATGAGGATGGATCGTTTTACTATATGAGGGAGATTTTAGTGGAGGAAATTTACGATAAGCCATGGAAGGACGAAACGTTTGACCTCATTATAGATGTTGGCGCGCACGTTGGGATATTCACATTGAAAGCATCTAAAAAGGGGAAAAAGGTCTTAGCATTTGAGCCTCACCCCATAAACTACCTACTACTCGTGAAGAACATAGAGCTTAACACGTTAAGTAATGTCCTTACTTTTAAATTAGCTATCTCTGACAGGGCAGGGATCGTGGACTTGTATGAGGGAAGGTTTTCTGGTTCAGCTTCGCTTAAAGCTCTGCCAGGAAGACGGAAAGCGGGTATAAAGGTCAAATGTGATACTTTGGACAACATAGTCGGTCAGATGAATTTAGATCTCTCAGACATGAGCGTGTTCCTGAAAGTGGACGTTGAGGGTTCTGAGATGGAAGTTCTTCGAGGAGCCTCTTACGTCTTGAGGAGCGCGAAGAGGATGAAGGTATCTTGCGCCTCGTATCACTATGCAGGCGAAATACTTGAAGTTGGCAGACTTCTACGGAAGATGGGATTCAGAGTTTTTAAGTCAAACAATTACATCATATATGCGGAAAGACGTAATGCAGATTAAGCAATTTCTCACCAATATCTATCCCACAGCTGAAAAATATGGCTAAACCCACCTTAAAGGAGGTCTTCATCGACTTTATATTTCAAGATACGTCTCTAATGGATCGCTTACTTTTAGGACTGCCGATTTACTCCAGGACGGAGATAACTATTAGATGTCTTTTCCTCCTTCTGCTGATCTTAGTTTTGTGGAGCATTCTTAGGCCTGAGAATGTGGCATGGATAATGGTCCTAATCTTCATAAGTCACTTTATTAACTGGTTCTTTAACGGCCATGGCTATCAAATTTTTTATCGAACCATCGACATGAGGTACTCCGCTCACAAAGCCATCAACTACGTACTGAGGTTGAAGGAGGAGTGTGAGAGAAGAGGCCTTCACGCCATGATCTATGGAAGTTGGGCACGTGGAGAAGCCTCTAAGAACTCTGACATAGACATATTTATTGTTAATGTGCAGGGTAGTACACTTAAAGGCTTAAGATTAGGCTTAATTTCACTGAAATATAGAATTCTTGCATTGATCATGTTGCTTTCTGTGGATATTTATGTAATTGATAAAGTAGCGTACTTAGAATGGCGTAGTAAAGTAAAGCCCGAAGAAAAACCTATAATATTAAATGACCCTACTCGTGCAATAATTAATATCTACAAGAGAGAGACAGAATTAGAAGAGTTCATCAAAAGAGTCTCTGAACACTATCATTAAAAGAATTTTACGTAGCATTAAGCGAATAGAAGATACTATCTCCATGTGAAATAGCTTCGCTGTTTAGTGATGCCTTTGAAAAGATCTTGGCTAAATTGTAGCTAGATTGCAAGGTTGTCGTAAGGGAGTCATGCTACATTCATATCTATTAGCGTTCTTCTACGATCGATCTTTAATAAGACCTATAGCTTCAGTTATTATTGATAGGTTCCTGGGTAAGGTGCTTGGCTAAAACTATAGCACTTTCAGGTGTTGACGGCTCAGGTAAATCTACTCTAGCAACTATTCTGAGCAGATGTTTAGAGAAGGCTAAGGTCATTTGGTTTAGGTGGAGGGCTTTAACGCTCTATGCCCTTTACCTCTACTCTAAGCTGAGAAAACTCTATGTAAAGACCTGTGTTCCGCATTTGAAGCGTGAAATTAAGGTTCATGTTTTCTACGTTGATGATATCACTAGAACGCTATATCCTTACATGTTGTTTTTAGACCTTTCACTTTACTATCTTCTTTACAGGTTAATTTTACTATTTAGAAAAGTCAATGTTGTAATTTATGATAGGTTTTTTCTCGATGCACTTATAGACGCCATATATGCCTGTAGATGCGTGAATAAACCTCTCTTAATACTATACTTATCCGTACAGAGAAAAGTTTCTAAGACTGTGATCTTAGACGTAGATGTCAGTATAGCTCTGGCTAGGAAGAAAGATATCTTATCTCGGAGGGAGCTAGAAGTTAAGAGAAGATTATACTTACTCCTCTCGGAATACATGGGCATACATATTGTTGACGCGTCTCCGAACTTAGAAAACGTTGTTAAAAATGTATGCAAGATAGTAGAGTTAAGCTGCTAAAACATCATGATTAAATGTTACATGAGGCTTAGAATAACAACATGTATTGATTATGTATTGTTATTCTAATAATTAATAACAGTAATATCATTGATCATGATAGTCTCTAATACAGCCTTGACTTATCCCAAAAGCTTAGAACTCTCTAAGTTTACATTAAGTTCTGGTCTCTATTACCCATATTTTTGCGAGGTATTTTGCTTAGGAAGGTGTGTTGTTTCCTTATCTATGACCAGGATTTTTAAGACTTTGTCGTGTGGATTATGTCGCTCTCAATTACCCTGGGTTTCTCCGTAAAGTCTATGGTAAGCTCCTTCTGAGGCTCGCTTATAAAGAGAGACCTATCTACCTTTATGCCGATCTAGATGTTCTCACTAAAAGAGCTGATGTGCCTAGTGAATTTATTGCTAAGAACTCGTAGTTTACAATGTCTTGGTCAAATACGTGTCGTTTTGCGATATTAATACGAGTGCTAAGAAGCCCTTAGAGGTTCTTAAAGGTGTCTTAAAGTGTCTCAAGACTTAGCCTCATTAAAGCTATTAAGGGTGCTTGAGGGTTCCTACAGACCTCGTGGAGATGAGATGCTAAGGCTTGCTGAGATCGCTCAATTGAATAAGTTGTACCTCGCATATCTCAGAGTAATTAGAGGCGCTCTTAGAGGCAGGTTAGCGAGAGAGGAGGCTAAGTATAGATGGTTTGTGAAGAATGCGGTCGAGTAGTGGAAGCTCTAAGGGGAATTAATTATGCACTATATAAATTTAGGAGGCCTGTAAAGCATGTCTCAGTTGATCTTGACATTTTAATCGAGAGGCAGATGTGCCGAGAGCTGTGAAAGCCCTTTGCCTATGTGGGTTTAAAATAATTATTGCCGAGCCATACACAGTTACGCTAGTGAGAAGGGGCTTCATAGTAGACTTGTATACAGAGCCTTCTTTTGCTTGGGTTGTCTACATGGATGGGGGTAGATTACTAAAAGATCATGTTGAGGAGGTAGAAGTCAACGGTGTTCAAGCCAAGCCTCACAAAAGAAGCTGAGGTTGTAGTGGGGGCTGCCCACGCTGTGTATAAGGAGCACATAGTTTTATTAATGGATTGCCTAGTGGCATGAAGCTGGATGAATAAGAGGGCTTGGAGTATTGCAGTAGACCAAGGTGTTAAAGAAGCACTAGGAGAGTTGTTAAAGACATGTAGCCTCGTAAAATAGGAGTTGTAGAAACACCTTATAGGCTAAAATTACACATAGTACTCAAAGCATACCTAGATAAAATAGTGCATGACACGTCTTCTCGTGCAACACTATTAAATATATTAAAGTACATAACCACGAGAAAAGACCTAGGGAAGAAAATAATAGCAAGGATAATTCAGAGAAGCTATTAGAAAATGTCTACAGAATCTACTTAATAAACATGTTCATTTAAACTCAACACCGCTCAATTAGATATAATTGAATAGGGGTCTCTAAAAGTCAATTGTATCACTCTGTCCCTTGGTAGCTCTGGTTTCACATAGAAAAACTTGAAATGGCTCTAGAAGGCTTCAACTTGCTCCACCTTCTACTGGATTAAGAAAAAGCCGAAATTTCCTCTTACTTCTGTTGAAACCAATCCTCCTACCCCCCACTGTTACCACTACGTAAAAACTGTAGATGCTTCAATTACCCTACATTACACTATGAATATACCTTAATATACCTCGCTACCTCTACACGTTGTATCAATAACTTTTTAAGGTGTATACGATACCTGGTATCATGGGGGTATCATATGTTTGATACCAGTTTAGAAGAACTTATCTCAAAGATCAGGGAGTTTCTAGGAGGCTTAGAGAGTGAGGAGATTAAGCAGTTAACCCGTAAAGAATTCATAGAGGCTACTGGGGTAAATCCTCTCAACATATCCTCTAAGTATAGGAAAGAGTTAGCGAGGATTCTATACCACGAGTTCAATATACCCTACCGGAAGATATGTGAGCTATTAGCAATGAGTATGAGAGATGTGTCTAGGGCTATTAGGGGTGGAGCGAGCAGTAAGAAAACGGCAAAGAGGAGTAGAGTGATTGAAATAGATGTAGAGCTACAGGCTAAGGCAATAGAGTTAGTGAGGTCTGGTGAAGCGAGAAATCCCAACGATCTAGTATTAAAGCTAAAGATACCACTAGAAAGTGCAGAACAACTCTTCAACAAGGTCGTGGAAAACGAAGGCATTACTATCGTATCAGTACTAGAAGCAGTCCGCGAGCTGGACGAACGAATAAAAGAGGCAGAGGAGTTTAAGGATATGCTAACGGATTTAATTTATGATATTGAGAATAAAAGTGCAGAACTACGAGAACTCTTAAAGAGATCTGAGAACCTCGCTGAGAAATTAGAGAAGTATAGTAGAGAACTGGAGAGGCAAGGAGTAAAGTTAGAGAAACTTCCTGATTTACTAAGTCTAATTAGACAGCTTGAAAAGAAAATCGTAGATCAGGAAAAGAAAATTAGAGATCTGGAAAACCTGGTAATTCCCTACGTTAAGGCAGTTAAAGAACTCTTAAATAGAACTACTCAACTAGAAAATGAGTATAGTGATCTAAGGAGGAAATTCGTAGAGATAAAGAGATTTATAAAACTCTTCGAAATAGGGTTAAATCGGAGATTTACATTCGAAGAGTATAAATGCAAATTCATGGATAAGGAAGGCTACTGCACTACATTTATCTTCCTTGAACCTCTCCCATATGTAAGTGGTATTAAAGCTGTTATAAGAGAAGGCAAAGTTAACTACTACATCAATGTGGAAAACAATAAACCAATCTGTGCATCATGCCCTTCCTATGAACCGCAAGGCATTCAGCTTAGTGAGTATAGCATTAGAAGCAAGGTTTAACAAGATCTCATAGTTGATGTCTTCGAAGACGTGTAACCACGACAGAAGTTGAAT
>Ga0105154_1001055_pt1 | contig 11291 bp, 9 predicted proteins | sample SSWtaG_FD_89672 | JGI IMG/M metagenome (GOLD analysis project Ga0105154, IMG submission 89672) | Hot spring microbial communities from Sandy's Spring West, USA to study Microbial Dark Matter (Phase II) - SSWsed_matched | ecosystem: Environmental > Aquatic > Thermal springs > Hot (42-90C) >... | reverse complement strand
GTAGTAAGCGGCGGTCGTCTAGCCTGGACTAGGACGCCGGCCCTCCAAGCCGGAGATCCCGGGTTCAAATCCCGGCCGCCGCACAGTCTCATTTCCTCTATTCCCGCTACTCACACAGCTGGGAACTGGAAGCGACTATTATGTCGTGAAAGGGATTTTAATAACAGTGATATGGTTTTTAAAAGAGCCGGTATTTTACCCCCTTAAGTTTTATCATGTTCATGGTGTGTGAAGCTTAGCGTGCTTACTTAACTTGTGGTGTATAATTTGGGGTTTGTTTTAACGTCGAGAATAACAGCTGTGGGAGTTTCTGTACTGATTTTGTGTTGTCTACTTATCTGGGTGTTGTTCACACTTAGTACTGTGCATGCTCAGAACAGGATTATCTTTATTGTATTTGATAGTTGTAGCTATGAAGTTGCAAAGGCGGTTAACAGGATCTTTCTCGACAATAGTGGATTTGTCTACTTATCACACGAGATTAGCTATGTTGAGTCAAACTCCTACTATGTAGTACTGGCGACAAATACGTCATCCCCGAGCGAGGTAAGTCGTATTGTGAAGCTCATTACGAGTAGTAGCGTTAACTACGTGGGGACAAGTATACTTAGTGTTGAGCGCAATGCTATAGATCACGAAGATGTGTGGAAATACTGTCTCAACCAAGATGAGAAAGCTCTCGACAATATAGCTAGAGCCGCAATTCCCAGGAGCGGCTTTTCAAATACTCTCCCAGTACTACCTCTCGTGGTGGGAGTTATTGCCGTTATAACACTGACATCTGCTACAACTTTCTCAATAAATCAAGGCATTAGGAGCAGAGCTAAACCTGTTCTAGACAAATTGCGGAACCTTATACTGTTACTCCCATCAGTACTACTTAGAATTAAAATCAAAAGTGAACACGTACTAGAACACCCCGTTAGAAGAACAATCTACGAGAGAGTCGTAGCAGAGAAGGTTGTTCCACTAAGTGTATTGTTGAGACTTTACAGTAGGGGCGTTCTCGAGTGGCATTTATCAGTTCTAGTTAGAGCGGGTTTTCTACGTGAAGTAAAGATCTTTAATAGGAGATTTATTGTTGATGCACAGCATACAGGTGAAGTGTTAAATAAGCTTGCATCTATGGATAGGAGAGTTAAATGTATTTTAGAGAACATGAATAGCACTAGTGGCACTTCTATTGAAGAACTCTCTAGTAAGTGCAGAGTTGATGTTAAAACAGTTCAGGCAATTTTAAACTTATGTAACAATGGTGCGTAGCGCATTACACAGCAAATTAAAACTATTAGTTTTTCTAACAGATATGTTTTTAAACACTTACTGTAGTAGGGTTACTAGTAAGTGGTGGAGAACATGCCGCTGTGGAAATGCTCTGTCTGCGGATTTATACACGAAGGAATAGAACCACCAGATAAGTGCCCTAAGTGTAATGCTCCAAGAGAAAAATTCACTAAATTATCAGAGCAAGAAGAGCAGTTAGTAATTAGGTCAAGACTCTCAAACTATCTACACATGAGAGCACTAGTACTCCTCCAAGAACTACTTGAAATAGCGGAGAAGGGTATTGCGGATAACCTGGATCCGGGTTGTTACAAGATCTTTACTGAGGAGAAAGAATTCGCTCTTGTCACAATACAGAAAATTAAGGCAGAACTCGAAGCACACATGAAAAAAGGTAAATGGGGGTAGCAACTCCCACATAGTTCTCTCAACTATTTTCAATGTCTTATTTTTCAAAATACACGCTTATTCAGATCCTACTTAAAAGTCACCTCGGAATATGTACATGGTGTTTATTGTAGAGAAAATTTAAGAGTAAAGAGAGTTAAGAACTGTATGGCTTGTCTAAAATACAGTGTTTACTCTGCGAGGTGAGTAGAGGGTGTTTGAGCTCTTAATGTTGAGTAGAGCTATCTCAGTGCTTATTCTACTAGTAGTTGTAATAACAGCTTTTCTTGAAAATAAAGGCATTGTACGCTACGTACTCACGCTTTTACTACTCATAATAGCCACTATGAACTACTTAGTAGTCTACTTAATTTCACATGAACACAGAGTTTCAGTGCATGTCTACCCACTATTTATAGTTGAGCAGTGTGGAGATTACGGCTCTTTCTACCCTGATTTTGGGCAGATTTCACTGCTCGTAGTGTTAATACTCTGGAGAAGAGAAGTAGTAGAATATCTGCGAAATTTTAAGCTCGTAGCTAGTAGACTACTTGAACGTCTTATAGTATTAAAAGAGCGTGTTAAAAACACGATGCGAGGTAGTAGGTGAAAACTACAAGGCGAGCTGAAATTAATAGCGAAATTAACAGCTTATGGAGAGTATGATTGGGGAGTGTAGAGAGCAGAGTCTCAAGATTCAAAGCGTTGTGGTGTTAATGCCAGCATCATACACGCTACGCGCAAAATATACTCGAAAAAGCATTAAAGCCTCATCACTGACTATTGATGAAATGGTAGGTTACTAACTTGTACAGGTGTTGACAAGTTTATCTGGCCTAGCATACACTACTAGTCCTAGAGATTCTAGCTGTGACGAGAATGCTAGTTCTGAGTAATGATGTAGCTGAGCCAGACCGAGCACGATAATCTCAACGTCAGCTCAGAAGCGGCTTAGATTAAGATGTTCAAGCTCCTTAACAAGCACCGGCTCGCACAGAGTACCTCACGTTAGCGCTCCTCGGAAGAGATCTTGAGTGCGCACGCTCCCCGGAGTGAAAAGCCGTAGTGGTATTGTTAAGCTACACGATGTTGTGTTCTTGAATAGTGCTCTAGACAGGTTCAAGTACGTGGAGGCTAAGGGCTCCTGTTAAGAAGTACTTACTCGCGAATTTGAGGCTACCCGAAGCGCTTTTGGGTGGACTTATCGAGATAGTTAGCGTGGTGGCACGGTCTATTGGGAGTGTAACATCGCGGCTGGGCTGAAGGCTTGTTATGCCTTATGTTAAGTTTATTACAGGTTATAGGTAGTAGGTTATACGGGCCTTGTGCTAGTCACTTATCCCCTTTACAGGAACTACTCTCTAGTCAAGTTGCCCTCTACTCACTAGTTATGAATCCCCTGTAGGTGAGGTTAGTGGATGTGGTGTTGGTCTCCAGAATGCCTCCCACTCCCTGTGGAGTTGCAGAGTATACAAGTATGCTTCTCAACTCTTTAGCGAGAGTACCGGGCATGAGAATCAGCGTATTGGGAGGTGATGCTCCAGGTCTAGAGCTAGGCGCTCGCTACAGAGACCTCTACTCAGACATCGAGGTGCTTCACTGCTTCACCAACGGCAACGTGTCATATCTACCAAAATGCTTAGCTGAAGTGGGAGAGCCGAGCATTTTACATATTCAGCACGAGTACGGCATATTCACAGATACAGAGGCTTTACTCTCATTCATTAAGTGGGTGAGTAGTTTAGAAGTGAAGATCGTGTTAACGCTTCATACAGTAGTTCACGCTCTAGGCAAAACCAGGGATTTAATGGCCCAGAGACTACTGGTGAACAATAGCAGAGCTGTTATAGTCCATAGCGTCTTACAGGAACAGGAGCTGTTTATGCAAGGGTTCCCAGAAGAGAGAGTGTACAGGATACCACATGGAACCCTGATAAACCCGTACATAAACACTCCCAAGTCAAAGTTACTCGACAACCTCCCGTTACCAGAAGCGGCTGAGGGGAAAAGCATTGTCGCCTTAGTAGGGTTTATAAGGGCTAAGGACAAGGACTACCTCTCTGTAGTGAAGGCTGTCGAGGCTCTGTCTAGAAAATATGACGTAATGCTGGTGGTTGCTGGGAGTACTCAGGGAGAAGAAGTAGAAACAACTCTAATAGAGCTGGAGTTAGAGCGTTTAGCTCGTGAAAAGAGCTACATCTTCTTCCTACAAGGGTTTTTAGACAGATTTACCCTGCTTAAACTACTAGCTGCCTCTGATGTTGTTGTAATACCTGAGGTTGTGCGCGAAGAAGGGCGCCCTATAGGCATTAGTGGCGTTTTTCACCTAGCTATTGGGAGTAAGAAGCCGGTTATCTGTACCCGGTCACATAAGCTCGTAGAGTGTAACCTAATAGCCCCTGAGCTAACACTTCACAACCTCACAGTTGACATGCTCGTGAAGAAGTTGAGCGAGGTTTTAGAGCGCTCAGGACATGTGAGGAAGGCTGTTGAGAGGCTGTGGAACTATGCCAAGGAGACTAGCTGGGATAGAGTCGCGGAGAAACACTATGAGTTTTACAGTGAATTGCTTGAGCGGTAGAAAGGAGGAGTAGTGCGGAGTCTTGTCACCAAAGGTATTTAGTAGCTAAGCTTTCTACACGTCTAAACTCAACCCCAGTTTAAGTACAGGGATTCAAGCAGCGAGTAATTAAACGAGTAGTTAAACATAGCCAAGCGTAAATTGGACAACTACAAGAAGATTTATTACACCCTAAAGAATATAGGATACGTGGTTCTACCCGGCTTTGCCTAGACAAAGGCGTTTAAACTACCGTGATACACTCTGATCCCCGCTCTTTCGGCGGATCTTTCACGTTAATTGTTTTAAGGGGTGAAAGTAATGAGGAACATAATCGTTGTCATGTATCAGACTTCGAATAGTAAGGGGCAGGAGTTAGTAGCGCAGAGAATGGTCAAGTGGTTTACACGTTTTGGCTATCGCTCATGGCTTGTAACGTCAGTCTTTCACGATGACGAGCCCATTGTAGACCTCAACCACTGTAACTGCAATTACGTTGTATTTAATAGAGACCCTAAAGTGGGAGTTCCAAGCGTGAGAGTTAGAAGTATAAGGGTTTTGTGGCCACCTAGAAGAGTCATGTTTGTGGACTTTATAGAGATCCTCAACGAGCTAGACCGTGAATTAGGGATAGATGCCGTAGTAACACATTCGACTCTCTGGAATGGCCCTGAAGACGTGGCAAAGTGGATCACGTGGAGGAGGACGTACAGGCTACTCGGCGGCGACGTAGACGTGCCTATTTACGCGCATATGAGTCACTACCAGCCCCCCGACCCTATCAGGTACAACAGCTATGAACGGTCATATAGGTTGGCCTGGAACAGCCTGATCTTCCCAATAATCTTTCAATCATGTGACTTAATACTCTGCTTAACACCTCTCGAGGTTAGAGATATGCTCACCTTAGGAGCTCCACCAGACAAAATTCATGTCTTTCCCTACGGGCTGGACGATGACGAGGCTAAGCTCATAGACGAGGCTAAGCCAGATCTAGTTCTCGAGAAGTACAGACTACCCAGGGATAAGAAGATCGTGACCTATTTAGGGACAATAGAGTTTAGGAAGAACCCCTTAGCTGTCGTGAGGGTGGCAGCTAAGCTTGTAGGTAGAGATGATGTGTTCTTTGTAATAGCTGGTAGGTCAGGCGACCAGTACAGAGAGGTTGTTGAATTAGCTAGAAAGCTACCAAATATTAAAGTGTTGGGAGAGCTAAGTGTGGAGGAAAAGGCATCTCTAATTAAAGCATCTTACATTAACATCACCTTGTCTAGAATGGAAGCCTTAGGACTGACACAACTAGAGTTCATGTATGGTGGAGTACCTGTCATAACAAGTGGGGTTTATGGGCAGAAGTGGGTTGTAAGAGATAGTGTAGATGGGCTCCACGTCAAAGGACCTGATGACATTGATGGGGCTGTAGAGGCCGTTAAGAGGCTCTTAGACGATGAATCACTGTATGCGTTTATGTCTAGAAATGCTCGTGAAAGAGCTAAAAGGTTCCTAATGAGCGCGCTCATGAGTAGGCTGATCAATAGATTGAGGAAATTTAAAGGAGAGGTTCAGGCGATAAAGCTTGAGGGGCTCCATCAAAAGGCTAGTGGACGCTCTTATTACCGCTAAGACCTTGGTATTCGATCTCGATGGTACGCTAACCCCTATAGATGTGTCCAGAGATCAATCTCGAGTGCCTCGAGACGCTCTAGAAGCCCTCAATAGGCTTAGAGAGTTCTATAAGCTGGGTATTGCGTCTGCTAAGAGCTGTAGGTTTCTAGAGGAGCGTATACCCTTTGCACACTTCTTCATATGCTACAATGGACTCCTCACGCTATATAACGATATGGTGTTGATGTCTCGAGAAGCTCTCTTCAGCTCTAAGAGAGAACGCCTAAAGGTAGTACTTAAGGAAGCCTACAACTTAGCTAAGAAGTACGAGCTTTATGTTGAAATTAAGGAGCTGGAAGGCGTTGTAGTGGGATTTTGCTTAGATTGGCGTGGAAAGCTAGAGGAGCCTCCTAAGGAACTACAAAACCTAGTGGACTTCGCAAGATCAATGAATTTGAGAGTCGTGGACTACTCCGGCAGACCGTTCATAGATGTGTTTCTAGCAGACGTAGACAAGGCCTGGGCCTTAACTAAGTTAATTGAATTAAAGCTTGTTGAGAGACCCCTTATATACTTTGGCGATAGCGAAAACGACGTACCAGCCTTTAACATAGCTGACCTATCTATTCAGGTACTACATGGGGAAAATAAGTGGTTAGATCTAGGGGCAGACTATGTTATAGAGCAGAAAGACCTCACACAGCTTCTGAGATTACTACTTGAGAGGAAATCTCAAATTTAGGGCCATACTGGAGTCGTTAAAGCCCCCGAGCTTGCAACCCACCTACATAGTGGAGTAATTAAATGTGAGGCTCTACTACACACACTTTATGGATACTCAGTGTAGTAGTGTAATACTCGTATATAGCGGTAAAAACAGGAATGTATTCGCTGGAATACACTATGTGTGAGCTACTCGTGACAACGTCTTTTAAACATTTAAAAAGCCTTCTTGTAAGATTCTCCTAGTAGACGCCGCCGTAGTATAGCCCGGCCAAGTATGCGGGCCTCTCGAGCCCGTGACACCCTTAAGGCCCGGTTAGGGTGCGGGAGACCCGGGTTCAAATCCCGGCGGCGGCATCTCTACGCTTACTAAATTAAGACCTAAATTAACACGGCTCTCAAGTGTCTTGATCTAATTAACGGGCTAATCCGGTTTGGGTGGTGTTACGTTTACTTGTCCTTGGTACTTGCCCTGGTAGGGCTTGTATACGGGGCTGCTTGTTCTTAGGAAGACTACGTGGAGAAATCTCTGCTCAGGATATACTCTCACGGGGTTTGGGCCTCCTATTAGCTCTATGGTTATGTTTCCCCTGAAGCCAGCATCTATAACTGTTGGTGGTATGTAGATTCCAGCTCTGGCGAAGCTACTCCTCAAGTTAACTAAGCCCACTAAATCGTGTGGGAGCTCAACCCACTCGAGAGTAGTAGCCAGTACGTGCTCGTAGGGTTTAACCAGGAACCCGGTATCTCTCTCCACGTTAATACACTCTAAGGCGTCAGGGACATTCATAACTCTAGTGTCAATTACCACGTCGCCGCCTCTAAACCTGCAGAACTGGTAGCCAAATCTCAAGTCAACACCATTCTCTCTTATAGTGTCCTCAAACAGCGGCTTAATGACCAGCAACCCCTTCTCCAAGTAAACCCTTATATCCCAGTCACTGAGAATCAAGTTTCACCACCCGCACTTAGCTACCTCTTCAAACTCGTTTAACAGGCAAGACCTAGTTTTCTCGCGTGGTATTTTCTCGGGGTGTCTCTCAATAGTAAACTCACAGTTACCACTCAGGTGATCCTCGAGAGAACAGATCTCTCTTTGCACTCTATTCTCTCTGAGAACACACCTAGCTCTGTGTACTTGAATGCTCTTGGATGCAGTGATAGTAGCTCTCTCCATATATACCACGCAATCATCTTAATTTCCCACTGAGCTCTACTACACATTTTTCTAGCTGAGGCTACAAGCTCTTCGCCTTTTTCGAGAAAAGTAATTAACTTAACATAGGGCAGGTATTCAGAGCTCTTTCTCACTGTAAATACCCCGGTATAGATTTCACGTAAACTCTTGAAAACCCATAAGACTCTATAACATCTACTAATTCAGCTAGTGATTGCTCTGATGGAAAGCACTTCTCTCGACACCACTCCTTATTTCGAGGCTCGACAACAGGCTCTCCGAGTAGCTGATTCAGGATAATAACTGTCTTGTCAGGGTTTAATAGGCTATGCACTTGATTAAAGTAAGACACTAATACTTCTCGTGAAAGCCCTCTGTGAACAGGTATTCTCAGCTCGACTTGTACATTGTGTTCTCTCAGGAGTTCTAGAGACTTTAAAAACAACTCCCATAATCTAGTAGCTGAGCTAGGAGGAACCCCGTAAAGCTCCTCGGGTGGTATTTTGAGATCTACTGCTACGTGGTGTAGTAGACCCCGTTCTAGAAGTTTTCTCAAGGGCTTGTAGAGTGTTAAATTAGAGTTTAAACTATTGAGAACTTCACTGCGAGTCTTCTCGAAGAGCTCTATTAGCCCCCGCCACTGCAGTAAAGGCTCACCGCCTGTAACGTGTAGGTATGTTATGAGAGGTTTACTCGCTAAGACCTCTTCAACTAGATCAGCTGTACTCATATATCTGCAAATTGCAGGGTCTCTATTAGCTATTCTCCAGTTGTGGCAAAACGGGCACTTTAAATTACAACCACAAGTCCAGAGAGTAAATGAGGAGTAGCCATGTACATCTATAAGTGAAACGCTCTTCCAGCCTGCTATGAGGAGTTTTAAAGTAGAGGACAAAAACAAACACTCCAGCTAGTTCTTAGTTTAAAATACGTAGTGTTGCCGAGTCCAGAATTCTCTTCTTCTCTGTGGATTCCAGTTCCTGAGTGGTCTGTAGTAGCCTATTATTCTGCTCCAGATATCGACATTCTCGCTGCCACAAGCTGGGCACTTCGTGTAAAGCCCTGTGAAGGTCTTTCCGCAGGTGTTGCAGTGTGTTATTGCCGGTGTGTAGCTCCAGTAGATAATCTCTGTCTGAGTGAGCTTCTTTGTGAGGTCTGCGAGGGCTTCGGGGTCTGGCTCCTCTCCTAGGAATATGTGCATCATGACTCCACCTGTGAAGTACTTCTGCACTCTCTGCTCCACCTCAATTCTATCAGGGAGCTCCATGTTCGCGTAGTATGGTGCTATACTAGTCGCGTAAACGGGGTTTTCTGGATCTGGCAAGTACTCTCTGAGCTCGGGGTACTTCTTTAAGTCAAGAAGTGCTAGTTTAGGTGAGGCGGACTCTCCAGGCACCTCCTCGACATTCCAGGGCACGCCGCTCTCAATCATCCACTCCCTGGTAGTTTTAGTCGTGTACTCGACGATTTTCCTCATTAACTCGGCTGCTCTGAGCCAGTCTCTTCTAGAGCCGTCTATCCAGAGCTTGGGCTCACCCATTAGAATTGCGGTAGCCTCCGGCAGCCCTATGAGTCCAATAGTGTTGAAGTGACTTGCGGGGAATTCGGGCATGTACTCGAGTATCATAGCGTAGAAATTGGGGTAGTTCTTCATTATGTAGATGTACCTGTTCCTGAACCAGTCAACAGCTTCTCTGACAAGTCTCAATTTCTCACTGTACAGCTCCCAGAACCTAGACTCTTCTTTTCTCGATTCAAGCGCTACTCTCGGGAGATTAACGTCCACAACATTCACAGAGCCCGTGATATCCGGCAGAGCCCACAAACCACCAAACTTCATTCTCTCAACTCCCCTCCAGTACTCCTCCGCCATCTCCTCGGCGTCTCTCCTTAAGCTGGATAGGGTGAACTTGGAGCCGGTATCTACATAGGTGTAAAGCAGCTCATTCTTCTGCACTGCAAGTCTACAGCAGTTGTGCGTAATTACACCTAGGCTGTGAATAAAGTAATGCACGTCTTCAACTTCAACATCTATAAAGCGTTGCTCAGAGTCAAACACTATCTCCTCTACACTCTTAACGCTTACCCAAGCAATAACACCATCTATTCTGTGTTTTGCTGGTGTGACTGTTTCAAAGCTTCCACCAGGTCTTGCCGGGAAGTAGACAACATACGTTCCATCCTTATTTCTACGTAAATATGCAGGTATTCCAGTCATGGATGCGAGGAGAACTACATCCTCGGCTAGTACCTGGTTCTTTATGTGTAGCTCCCATTGGGCGCGTTCTTTGTTCTTCGAGTTAAGTCTGAAGTACCCATCGGCTTCGAGTAGCCCCTTGAGGAAGCTTAGCCTAACTGAGGGTGGGCTTGAGTAGATAAACCACGGCACTCTCTTCTCGTCTGAGTACGGGCTTACACCGTTATCCCACAATAAGCGCGCAAGAGGGGCTGAGTAAACAGCAATGTAGTGAACGCTTGGATATCTAGGGTCATCCCACTCTCTTACACTCCAGCCCATTTTCTTCGCGTAGCCGGCAATGAAGTTTACTACTTCAACCTCATTCTTATTAACAGAGAACTGAACACCACTTAGATAGTAATTGTCTCGCAGAACACTTGGATTTCTCATTTTCATTGCATCGTGTCTGCTCCTAATGAGTGTGCCATCACCGTAGTATATCCCTAGAAATCTAGCGAATTCCTCATCAACAGTAATTTCGATTTCCCCTTTGAGTTTCACGTATTCTCCTGAAACCTCGTGCATGATAATTGGTATCTTATACGCACTGAGCTTTTTAATTCCTAGAAGACTTTTTGCCTTTCTAAGCTCAACATGCTTCCTATACTTGCTGTAGACTGGTATTGGATGGTCAGGTGTTACTATAAACACTCTTCCATCACTTAACGTGATTTTCACAGCACGCCTCGACTTTTTAACTAAGAATCTGTGAACTCGACGCCAAGCGAGAGTCTTTGTGTTGAAATCGAAAGTGAGGACGCTAAACTCTCTTGCAGGCTTATACCACTCCGCTCCGTCGGGTTCAACAGCTTCCCGCTCACCTGAATACTCGTCGAAAACCTTTCCTATTTCAACAACGCGAACTGCACAGCCATCTTTTATGACAAGTCTTTCATTTTCATGAAGACACATTGCGTAAGTGGCGTCTGGGTCTACTATTCTCGTGTTTAGCCAGTAGAAACTACCTTTTTTAGCCGCGGTTTTGAATACTGCTTCGTGTATTTCTGGGTCCTCCCAGATCCACTTAGCTGTAACCATTAGTGTCGGTATGGGGAATGTGTTGTGTACAAATACCGTGTTCACTAGGAAGGTTTCACTCGTAGTTGTGAAATCGTAGACGTACCCGTCATAACTGAGTATTTCAACCTCTTTAACTCTGAGTCTTGCTACATAGCCTCCACCATCTAGTCTTGTAGGGGCTACAAGGTATGGCTTCTTTGTGGCTATTTCTCTTGCTGTTGTGATTTTCCTGAGTACTAATTTCCTTCTTCTCTGTAACTTCCAGCTAAGCTCAATACATTCCTCGGGTATTTGCG
>Ga0105154_1001052_pt1 | contig 11313 bp, 11 predicted proteins | sample SSWtaG_FD_89672 | JGI IMG/M metagenome (GOLD analysis project Ga0105154, IMG submission 89672) | Hot spring microbial communities from Sandy's Spring West, USA to study Microbial Dark Matter (Phase II) - SSWsed_matched | ecosystem: Environmental > Aquatic > Thermal springs > Hot (42-90C) >... | reverse complement strand
GTCGTGGTCTTCGTGGACGCGTCCGACGTAGACAAGATAAAGTTGTTGTCGCTCAAGATAAACTCGATGGACGGGGTTAGGAGCACGGAAACGCTCCTAGAGGCCTGAGTGAGGTCCCTCACCGATTTTTAGCATGGTGGCCTCAATGAGCAGCCAAGGCTTCAGCCCTCGAGCTCTCCTCAAGACGCTGGACTTCGACAAGCTCGGCGGGCTCGTCCCAGCAGTAGCCGTCGACGTCGCCACGGGCAGGGCGTTGATGCTGGCCTTCATGAACAAAGAGGCCTTGGCCCGCACCGCCGAGACGGGGCTGATGCATTATTGGAGCAGGAGCAGGGGCAAGCTGTGGCTGAAAGGCGAGGAGTCAGGCCACCACCAGAGGGTCAGGGCCGTGTACGTAGACTGCGACAACGACGCCCTCCTCTTCTTGGTCGAGCAAGTCGGGGTCGCATGCCACAAGGGCAAGTTCTCGTGCTTCCACAACAGGGGCGAGGACGGCCTTAGAGAAGAAGAGTTTGGCGGCGGGGGGTCCATATTGTCCCAGCTGCAAGAGGTCGTGGCTCAACGCTTGAAGGAGAGGCCCGAGGACTCGTACACTTGGAAGTTGGCGTCGAGGGGCCTCCAAGCCGTGTTGAAGAAGGTGCACGAGGAGCTCTTCGAGTTCACGCACGCTTGCCTGCTCGAGGGCGAGGACAGGGTCGTAGCCGAAGCCGCCGATCTGCTGTACCATTTGACGCTGGCGCTAGCCATGAAGGGGTTGTCCATAGAGGACGCCATGAAGGAGCTAGCTCGGAGGAGGTACCGAGGAGCGACTGCTTAGGGCTACCCGTCTGCCCGTCGGCGTGCGTAGCGTAGTCCTAGCCCATCGCCCATCTAAAGGCGTCAGCCCTCTAAGTAGAATCGGTTGCCTCACTCGCCCTGCGGCGTTGCACCTAGGTGGCAGGCGATGTTGAAGCCCTACAACCGAGATAACTCCCTTATCTTGCTGGCCATCTTCTGAATCAATTCCTTCAACCTAGCTTCGTCCTTGATCTCGGACACCGTTACGTTGAAGCACGACAGGGGCTTTGCTTGAGCGATCTTCTCGGCCTTTTTTTTTGAAATGGTGTCGCGGCTCGCTCTCAGCGCGCTCGTGGTCAAGACGACGTAGTTCTTCAGCCCTCTCGCGTAGCTCTTGAGGAATTGCTGTACGGGCGATGATAGGGTCCCGATCCATATGGGCGAGGCTATTACGACGACGTCGTATCTCGAGGGATCAAGATTTTCTGGCTCTAGCGATACATCCGTCCCCCTCCTTATCAGCGTGTCTATGACGAGCCTGGGATTGAAGTGGAGCGGCGGCGAGTACTCTCTCGAAGCCTTAATCCTGAACGCCTCGACTTCTGCTCGACAACTCCTCAAAGCGTCGCAGAGGAGTCTCACAACAGCCTCCGTGTTGCCGGTCCTGCTGTAGTATGCGACCGCGACCTTCAAAGGAAGGCACCCACTACATAGTCTTCGCCTAGACTTAAAGCTCTGCTGGCTGGACCTTTAAATGCTCGATTTTCCTAGCACGTGAGGTGCAGGGCCGCTACGGCCCTCTTCTTTTCGCTCACCTCGTTGTAGACCTTGCAGGCCTCCTTAGTGGGCACCGCCACGAGCTCAACCCCCCTCTTCTTAGCCCACTCCTCCACCTCGCTTAACACCTCGACTACCCCGAAGTACCCGGTCCCTATCACCAAGACCTCGAAGTCCTCGCCCTCTATAGGCTCAAGGTCCTTGACGCAGACCTCGTGCCCCTTGACCCTTCGCCATTCTCTTACCTCGCCCTTGGGGGTTATTATGACGTCTTTGCCGTACTTCTTGTTATTAATCACTATCTTCCCGAAGCCGTACTTGTCTATGCGCAAGGGCGGACCCTCCAGTTATCGAGCGCGATTCTCCAAATAAAGTTATGGAAGGAAGCAAAATAAAAATGTAGCAAGCCCTCTCGCTAGCCGTACTATCCCTTCATCTTCTTTCCTTCGAAGCTCCTTCCCAGAAGGCTGAAGCCCACGTACGTCGCCGCACAGCCTATGAACGTCGCCCACCACCAGTTACCCCAGCCCCACGCGCTGACCGTGTAGACGTAGTAGCCCCCGAGGGCCGTCATGGCGAAGCCGTAGACCATGCAGGCCAGCGCGCCGTACTTGTGCGCTCCGCGCCAGTAGAGGGTCATCGCTAAGGCGAAGAAGAATATGCAACCCATCCCGACAGCGGCGCCGGACATCAAGTAGGCCAAGAGGTCGGGGGGCTTGACGACGACCCACGTCAGCGGTATCAGCGCGAAGACCGCTACCAGACCTCTGGCCAGCAACAGCGCCTTCCTGTCGTCGATGTTTGGCCTAAGCAGCAGGATCACGTCCCTCGTGAGGCTCCCCGCCATCACCAGCACCATCCCGGCCAACGTCGACAGCGACGCCGCGAACACAGCCGCCACGTACATCCCCGAGACCATAGGGCCCGACGCGAGCGCTACAAAGGGTGCGGCAGCGTCGGCCTTTGCTGGGGACGCCGTGAGTATCGAGCCCCCGAACATCGCCCTCGCGGAGAGGCCCGTAATTATGTTTGCCCAAGGTATCGCCGAGCTCAAGAATATCACTAGAGCCATCAGGGCCATCTCCCTCTTCTTGAGGGACCTCATGCCCAAGAACCTCGCCACGTTGTGCGGGAAGCCGATGGCCATGGTCACGAATAGCCCCAGAGTTGCCGTCAAGCCTATCACGTCTGCCGCGAACTGTAAGTTCGGTCTCGAAGCCAAGTCGGCTCTGAGGATGGCTACTAGGTTTGGGTCCTGGAGCGCCAACCTTTGGTTCAGGGCTATCGGCCCTCCGACCGAGCTCAAGGCCACGTAGCCCAGCGTGTAGCACGCAACGGTCATAAAGGCCCCTTGAATTGCCAAGGCCCATTGGGTCCCCGTGTAACCCCCTAAAACCATGTACGCTATCGTTACCAAGGCCCCTATCACGACTGATAGCTCCCAAGGAGTGCCCGTTATCACGTGCCAGGCCGTCGCGGCCGCCTTGTACTGGCCCACGGAGTAGACCAGCAACAAGACTATGTAGACCACGCTCGCCGTCGCGGCCACGACCTTGCTGTTGTACAAGGAGCCGACCAGCTGGGGTACCGTAAAGGCCTTGAGCTCGTGGAACTTCCTCCTCAGCCTCGGGCCGAACACCGTGGCGCAGGGCATTATCCCGACGAGGGTCCACACGCCCGCGAGCCACATGCCAGACCAGCCGAAGTTGTAGGTTACGCCCATCAGGCCTAGGCACGCCCAGCCGCTCATCCAAGTGGCGCTTAGAGCTAGCCCTGTGATCACCGGGCCGAAAGCGCTACCTCCCGAGAGCCACGCGGAGAAGGTCTCGCTCTTTCTCCTTGCTATGAAGCCCGTAATAGCACACGAAGCTAAGAGGGCCGATAGCCATGAGGCGGCCGATATGACGTCGGCTAGACTGGGCGACGGGAGCATCGCCTCAGTCCTCCGCCTCACTTTTAATCGTAGTTATCACGGCGATGGCTATGCTAGCGATCACCACTCCTAACAGGCACAGCCAAGGCAGTATCAAGTCCTCCAAGTCTCGCGCCCTCCCGCGATGCTCTTGGCGACTACCAAGCCGGCGTACGTCAGAGAGACCGGAACGCCCTTGACCTCCATGCTCCCGGACTCTATGAGGCCCAAATCCCTAAGGCCTCTGACGCTCCACTTCAAGGTTGACTCGGAGGCCCCGAGCTCGTCAGCGAGCCTCCTCACGAGGCTCGAGAATGTGTGCTTGCCGTTGCCTTCGCGGTACAGCTTCAACAGTATGGCCTTCTGGAGCTTGGTGAGCTTAGAAAGGGCCAGCCTGGTGAGGGCGTGCTCAAGCTCGAGGAGGAGCGGGTTCTCGTGCTTTAAGTCGCCGATCCTCGCGAGGCCTTGGGGTGGCGCTTCAGTGGCGCTCTTTCTCGAAAAGGCAGACACCTTTGTTCAATACTCACCCCACCGCTTACTTAAGGCAGACGGACAAGGGTATTTAAGCTTTGAGGGTAAAAGTTCTTGTCCACGCCCTAGCCCAACTTCTCATCAATGATTAATGGACGTCGTGCGAGCCAGGGCTGGGCTCCGGAGGCCCTTGGCCATCTGCGTTGCCCTCGCGCTGTGAGCCCTATGCTCAGAGCGAGATGCGCGTGACCCGTGATGACCCGCTCTGACCCTCCTATCGTTAGCCCTACAAGCGGTCATCGGTAATGTTTTAAAAGAGTTGAGAAAGACACTTATCGTGAGAAAGGCCTCGGTGTCAGTTGATGGCGACGTTCATATGCTTTGTGGGCCACGACTTCATGAGGATAGTGGATGGGATAAACTTTTGGAAGACTAGGGAGGTCATAGACGAGATAATCCTCGTTCAGGACAGGAAGAAGGACAAGTACGGCTACGCCTCTAGGTTCAACGCCAAGGAATTGCAAAAGGTCCTGACGTTCGCTGGCAAGGAGCCTCAAATAATATCGGTAAACCCCCAGAGCTACGAGGACGTCTTCTCGGTCATCTACTCCGTCGTCAGGAGAGAGGTCGAGGACCTCAGGAGGAGGGTCTACATAGACGCGACCTCGACCACTAAAGAGGCTTACGGAGCGGTCGTGACCGTCGCCCTCATGTTTGAGGGGGTCAGGCTCTACGTCGTCCCCCCGGCCGAGAGGGGATGGTACGTCCCCGACGTAGACTCGCCCGAGTTCCAGCCTTGGTTCAGCAAGGTCAGGAGCGTGAGAGGGCTCCAGCCGCAAGAGATATTCCTACCGGGCTTTAGGCTCGAGAAGCTCTCATACGAAGAAGAGAAAGCGCTGATGATATTGGAGAGTAGGGGTAGCGAGGCGGACTCCATCAAGACGCTCATTCGGTGGTGCAACGAAGACCCCAAGGATCCGAGGGTCAAGAACAAGTTCAGCAGGCTAGTCAACAAGCTGGTGTCCAAAGGCCTGTTGATAAGCGAAACCGGGGCGAGGGCTAAAGCCATAAAGCTCACGGACTTCGGCAGGATATACGCCAAGGCGTTGAGGCACCACTACGCAGAGAAGAGGAAGAGCGAGAGCGCTCCCTACCCGGCGATTTGAGGAAGGTGCTTATGGGCTTCGTCTTGCCAGCACTGGACAATTCTCGCGTCGAGCGCGAGGTGTGCTCCTTCGTAAGGAGGAAGGTTGAGGAGGCTGGGGCTCGAGGAATAGTCATGGGCCTTAGCGGGGGCCTGGACTCCTCGGTCGTCGCTTACCTAGCTGTGAGGGCGTTGGGAGCTGACAGGGTGAAGGCACTAATAATGCCGGACCACAGGGTGACGCCTAAAGAGGACCTAGAGGACGCTTGGGCTGTCGCTAAAGAGCTCGGCATAGAAGCCAAGGAAGTCGAGATAGCGCCCATATGCGACGCCATAGTCGAGGGGCACCCCTATAGGGCCGAAGGCAACGTAGTTGCCATGGGGAACGTCAGGGCCAGGGTCAGGATGGTGCTCTTGTACTACGCGGCCAACGTCATGAACATGCTCGTGTGCGGCACGAGCGACAAGTCGGAGATAATGATAGGCTACTTCACGAAGTACGGCGATGGAGGGGCCGACATCTTGCCCATAGGCGACCTCTACAAGACCGACGTCAGGAGGCTTGCGAGGCACTTGGGGCTCCCCGAGCGGATAGCCTCCAAGCCCAGTAACCCGAGGCTCTGGCCAGGTCAGACGGTCGAGGGAGAACTCGGCGTGAGCTACGACATTATAGACCCGACGCTCTACTTGGTCTATGAGAGGGGTCATAAGCCTGAGGAGGTCGCTTCCAGGATCGGCGTGAGCTTAGACGTCGTCAATGCGGTGATAAGGAGGGTCGAGGGCTCGAGGCACAAGAGGGCGATGCCTCCATTTCCATCGGTCTCCCACCTAAGGGGTTCGTGACCGCGATCGATGGTCAAATTCGTGGAGCTATCGATCGCAGGGAAAACTTTAAAGATTTTTCCTCAAACGTAGAAACGGGATGGTGCTAGAGCTTGAAGTGCATCAGGTGCGGCAAGTGTTGCTCGAGGACCGAGATATACCTCTCGAGCGAGGACGTGGCTAAGATAGTGGCCCTCGGCTACGACAAGAAGGACTTCGTAGTGAAGTCGGGCCCCTACTTGAGGCTCAGGAAGGTGGACGGCTACTGCTTCTTCTTCGACCCCTGTGAGAAGACGTGCGAGATATACCCCTACAGGCCCCTGAGCTGCAAGCTCTACCCGGTGATCTACGTCTTGGGCAAGGGCCCGACCGTCGACGCCAGCTGCCCGATGGCGTACACGGTCTCCAAGGCCGAGCTCACTAGGAAGGGCAAGCTGCTCGAACAGCACCTCAGCAAGATATTCAAGAGGGCTAAGAGGGTATATCTCGCAAGCCTGCAGAAGTAGTGGCCATGTCGGACCCGTTGGGCAAGGTCAAGGCCTCCATCGAGGAGATATCAGCACGGCTCTCTAGCAAGGTCGAGGCCAGAGAAGAGCTATCGCTAAGGGCACGGAGGGGCATCAGGCTCTGCGGCGAGGCCGTGTCATTGTCCCACAGAGGTCACGTCGACGAGGCAAAAGAGAGGCTCAGGGAAGCTAGAGAGATAATGGAGGGGCTCAGGCCCAAGCGGCAGGACCTCGAGCTCGAGGTCTTCAGCGTCTTGGCGCAGGAGTACGTCGAGGCGGAGGCCCTCGTGAGGGTCATAGAGGGAGGGGAGCTCCCGTCGGTCGAGGAGCTTCAGGTGACGGACGAGGCCTACGTCTTGGGCATGGCGGACTTAATAGGCGAGCTAAGGAGGCGGGCGCTGGAGGAGATGAGGAAGGGCAACGGGTCTGAGGCCGAGCGCCTCTACGAATTGATGAAAAGGCTCTACGAGCTCATATGGCCCCTGGAGTACCCTCGATCGCTCGTGCCGGGCCTGAGGCACAAGCTGGACGCCATGAGGAGGGCGCTGGACGAGACCCTTCACGACTTGACGTTGATGAAGATGCTCACAGGCCCCCGCGGGGACAAAAACCGTTAGGCTAGCCTAATTAGGTTCTCCGAAAAATTTTATAAAAGTCAAGGCTCGCGTTATACCTCGTCAAGGCCTTTGAGCCCTCGGAGGCGAGCGCTTGAGCGAGAAGGGAGAAGCGCTGGACTGCGCCTTAGAGGTGATAATGACCCTCGAGAGGAAGGGGCTCCGCCCCGACGACGTCTTAATAGCTGAGAGACTGGGCAAGCCCCTCGCCGACGTCCGGAGGGTGATGGAGGAGGCGATTCGACAAGGCCTAGTGGTCAAGAAGGATGGGTATTACGAGCTTACCGCTGAGGGCCTGAAGAGAGTCCTAAGGCATAGGGAGCTCTTCATACACGACCGCTTCGTCCACGGCGAGGGCGGGTGGAGCGCCGAGGTGAGGGATTGGGGCAAGCACTGGAGGCACAGGCACGGACTGACGAAGGACCTGCTCGAGAGCTTCTACAAGGCGCTGACGGATCTAGATGGAAGGGTCGAGGAGCTAAAGCCCCTCAGCGACATGGGGCCGGGCGATAGGGGCGTGGTCGTCTCGATAGCGTGCGGCTTGGGCGCCGCTAGGAGACTGGCCGAAATGGGCTTGACGCCCGGCGTGCAGGTGACGATGGTCAGGAAGGCCCCGCTCAGAGGTCCTGTGGAGGTCGAGGTCAGGGGCACTAGGGTTATCTTGGGCTACGGCCTGGCCTCGAGAATAGCCGTTAAGGGCCTCGGTGGCTCTGCTTGAAGAGCATCACGATCGCCTTGGCCGGCAATGCCAACGTCGGGAAGAGCAGCATCTTCAACAGGCTGACGGGGCTCAGCCAGCACGTGGGGAACTGGCCCGGCAAGACCGTCGAGAAGGCCGAGGGGACCCTGTACTTTCAGGGCTACAAGATAGAGGTGATAGACCTCCCCGGCGCCTACTCCCTCTCCCCCTACTCGGTTGAAGAGGTCATAGTGAGGGACTACCTGCTCTCGCGCGAGGCCGACGTCGTCGTGGACGTAGTGGACGCCTCGGCTCTCGAGAGGAACCTCTACTTGGTGATTCAGCTCGTCGAGTTGCAGGCCCCGCTAGTAATAGCTCTGAACCAAGTGGACATGGCGGAGAGGAAGGGCATAGCCATAGACCACGAGAAGCTGTCCGAAATGCTGGGGGTCAAGGTCGTGCCGACTGTGGCCATAACCGGCGAGGGCCTAAACGAGCTCCTACGAGCGATAGTCGAGGCCGTCGAGAGAGGAGAGGGGTTGACGGCCAAGCTGTTGACCTACGGCAAGGAGGTCGAGGAGAGGATCAGGCGCCTAGAGGTCGAGGTCAGGAAGCTGGGCATGGGAGAGAAGTACCCACCTCGCTGGGTCAGCATAAAGCTCCTTGAGAGGGACCCCCTCGTCGCGGAGCTCGTCTCTAAGTGCGAGGGCGGTGCCGAGGTGCTTAAGCTGGCCGACGAGCTCGCTAGGGAGCTCGAGGACATGCACGGAGAGCCTTCGCCCATAGTCATAGCATCAGAGAGGTACTCCAAGATATCGGAGATAGTCTCTCGAGTCCAGAAAGTCGTGGCCCCTCCGAGGGTCAAGTGGGAGAGGACCCTCGACTACGCAACGACGCATCCGGTGCTCGGCTACGTGATCCTCCTCTCGACGATAGCCGGGATGCTAGGCCTAGTCTTCTACTTTGGCGGCCTGCTCTCTGAAGTCATAGAGGGCTACGTGGGAAATCCTCTGGCAGAGGTGACGAGGGCCCTACTGTCGACCAGCCTGCCAGCCGAGGCCGTGAGGATCGTGGTCGACGGCTTGGTAATGGGCTTCGTGGCGGGACTCGTCGTTGTCTTGCCCTACGTAGTGCCGTTCTACGCGATACTCTCGATACTCGAGGACTCTGGTTACTTGGCCCGCGCGGCGTACTTGACCGACAACTTGATGCACAGGATAGGGCTTCACGGCAAGGCGGTACTCCCGATGTTACTGGGACTCGGGTGCAACGTCCCAGCCTGCGTGGGCTGTAAGATCCTCGAGACCGATAGGGAGAGGATGCTGTGCGGGCTCGCGGCCGTCTTCGTACCCTGCGTCGCTAGGACTGTAGTGATACTGGGGGCCGTGGGGAGGTACCTCGGCGTGCTCCCGGCCCTCTCCATATACTTCTTGGCATTCTTGGTCTTGCTAATGGTCGTCAAGCTCGCCTACAGGGTCGCGCCCGGAGAGCCCATGGACTTGATAATGGAGATGCCGGCGTACAGGAGGCCGAGCTTGAGGTTGACGGCCCTCAAGACTTGGAGCAAGGCCAAGAGCTTCGTGGTCGTTGCCCTTCCGATAATAATGGCGGCCAGCAGCGCCCTAGAAGTGCTGAGCGCCGTGGGCCTCGCAGAACAACTGGTCCCCGCCATGGCCCCTCTGACAGTAGGCTTGCTGGGCCTGCCAGCAGTCGCTGCGATCCCCCTGGTCTTCGGCTTTCTGAGGAAGGAGCTGGCCCTCGTCATGCTAGCGGAGGTCTTAGGGACGTGGGAGCTGTCGGAGGCGATGACCCCGGCCCAGCTGTACACGTTCGCCCTTGTGACTTCGATATACATCCCCTGCGTCGCAACTCTCGCCGCTTTGGTGAGGGAGTTCGGATGGAAGAGGGCGATATTGGTGGCGGTGACGACCTTGGCCGTAGCCATAGCTGCAGGAGCGCTCGCCCACGCAATAGCCGTCGTGCTTCGCCTATAACCGGGAGCGTTGAGTTCTCGATCTAGGCCCTCTCAGATCGCTTCTTACCCCTCCTACTCCCGGCCCTCCTCTTCCTTGTCCTAGATCGACCCTCTACTTCCGAGATGCTCTTCGAGGAGACCTCTGCCAAGCTCTTGGCGACCTCGTAGACCCTCTCCTCGAGCTTCAAGTACTGGGAGAAGAAGTACCCTTTCGCCTTAGCTATCACGGACTCCATGTCCTCGTCCCCCGAAGCTATCTTGGCCAGCTCCCTCTCCATCATCCCCCTTATCTCGGGCCTGACGAGCTCCGGCACGTGCTTTTCTAGTTGCGTTATCAGCCTCTTGCCTAACTCGGTGGGTATGCACCTCTTGGCCTCTATGTACATGTAGCCTCGGTCGACGTTGGTCTGGACGTGGTCTTGCATCGTCGCGTCGGTCCCGATACCCCATTCCTCCATGAGCTTCAGGAGCTCGCTCTCGGAGAGGTAAGGCGGGGGCTCGGTCTGCCCCTCCCTCACCTCGACTGACAGCACCTGGACCCTGTCCCCTGCCCTGACTGGGAGGTGGGGCACCTCCCTCGGGTAGTCGTAGCGGTATATGGCGAAGAACCCCTCGTCGACGACCTCTAGGGTCGTGAAGACGAACTTCTCCCCGCCTATGTTGAACACGTACTTCCTGCTCTCCAACTGGGCTGGCGGGCTAAAGGTCGCCATGAAGTGCCTGGCTATGAGCTCGTAGAGCCTCCAGCCGTCCCTGCCGAGGGCCCTCTCAACCTCGTCCCTCGTGGCAGCCCTGATGGGGTGAATGGGCGGATGGGCCTTGTCGTCCTTTGGGCCCGAGGTGGGCTTGGCCCCTATGGCAAGCAACCACTTCACGTAGCCCCCGAACTCGGGGTGGTTGGCGAAGGCCTTCAACCTCTCGAGGGCCGATGGCGGGTACACCTGGGTCTCGGTCCTCGGGTAGCTTATGAAGCCCCTCCGATAGAGCTCTTCGGCTATGTCGAGGGCCCTCTTGACCCTTATGTTGAGGTGCTTGCTCGCTAGGCCCTCGAGCTCGACGGTGTCCAAGGGCCTCGGCGGCCTCCTCTTAGCCTTAGAGATTTTAACGTCCTCAACCTCGGCGGCGGTCGCCTTCTCGGCCCTCGCCCTGACCTGATCCGCCCCCTCCTTGGAGTCGAACTTTCCCTTGGCGTGCTCGACCTCCAAGACCCTGTCGCCCATCCTCAGCTTGGCCACGACCCTATAGAACCTCTGGCTCTGGAAGCTCTCCCTCTCGAGGGCCCTCTTGACCACGAAGTAGAGCGTGGGACTCTGGCAAGGGCCGTAGCTTATGAAGTGGCCCTTGGGGAGGGCCGAGGGCTCGACCTCCCTGACCTTTAGGGTCAACAGCCTCGTGAAGGAGGCCCCTACCGTCAGGTCTATTATAGACCTCGCGAAGCACTTGTCGGCCAATCGCTTGTCCGGCTCCTTCAAGTCCCTGAAGGCCTGGAGGAGCTCTTCTCTATCCAAGCTCGAAAACCGAGCCCTCTTGAACTCGGCGTAGGGGTTCACTGCCCTCACCACGTCGATAACCTCGAACGCTATCCCCTCGCCCTCCACGTCGGCGTCCAAGGCCAAGATGACCCTCTCAGCCCTCC
>Ga0105154_1001050_pt1 | contig 11333 bp, 7 predicted proteins | sample SSWtaG_FD_89672 | JGI IMG/M metagenome (GOLD analysis project Ga0105154, IMG submission 89672) | Hot spring microbial communities from Sandy's Spring West, USA to study Microbial Dark Matter (Phase II) - SSWsed_matched | ecosystem: Environmental > Aquatic > Thermal springs > Hot (42-90C) >... | reverse complement strand
CAATACACTCTATAATATATTCTGGGCCGTTCCTCCAACCTTTAGGCGGCATTGGTGGCTCTATAATTTCACTATGTATGTCTCTATAGTTCCCTTTAGTTTTAACTGAATAAAAATGCAATTTTCCATCTTCCTCAACTACAAGAGAACCATCTGTACCATTTATGATCGGCCCGTGAATCGGATACGGGCCTACTTGAGACCAGCAAGCTTCGGCCACCCCAAATGCATTTTTATAATCCATTATAATTATGGCGTTATCATCTACTTCCAAGTAAGTTCTAGCTAGAGTTCCCATTACCCCTATCACGCTTTGAGGCGTACGTCCCAGAAACCATAGTGCTAAATTGACGCCATAGCAACAATAATCGATAAGAGCCCCAGCTCCATTAAGATCTTTATTGTAAAGCCATGTGTAAAAATAAGGTGAACAACCAACTTCTCTCGGTCCTGCATGAGCCCCTCTAAAACGTATATGAAAGATGTTACCTATTTTTCCTTCTCTAACCATTTTATATGCCTGTTGTACAGCTGGATTCCATGTTGTTGGATAATTGACCACCACCTTTATTTTGTACATTTCAGTCGCCCTCACTATTCGATCAGCTTGCTCTAAATTGGCGGACATAGGTTTTTCCATGATTACATGAATGCCCTTTTCAGCTGCTACTTCCACAACATCAGCATGCCTACTATTCTCAGTACATAATAAGATTAAATCAAGGTCATTTTTATTAATCATGTCTGAGAAATTAGTGTAAAGTTTACTTACGCCATAAAGGGCCTTTACTTTTTCCAGTAAAGGAAGATTTGGATCGGCCGCAGCCTCTATTTTTACTTTTTCTATAGCCTTAAACTGATCAAGAAGCCCCCAAACATGATCATGAACTAGCCCTGCTATTCCCAACTTGTATTGTCTAGACATAGTACTAGAATCAAAAAGACTTGAAATATAAAGTTTTTGATTTTCAAAAAGTTGAAGTTAAATTTTTACCCTAATTACTAAGCAAAATTGGATGCTGCGTATAAGATGCGCTATTGAAGCAATTAAGTACCATAAATGTCCATTAAGATCGTTATCATCAAAGTTGACCAGCTGAAATCTGGGGCCCCAAGGGGCTCGCCAGTCAAACTATTATAATTTTCATTACAAGTTGGTCCTGATGACATAATATTGAGAGCCTTTTCAGCTAACTGTTTAGATTCTTTTATAAAACCATATCTTTTCAATCCATTATATACAAACCAAAGTATGTTTATCCATGAACGCCCTCTCCAGTATCCTTTTGGATCATATTCTTTATGGTCAGCGCTAACTGTGGGGAGAGGAAACTCAGTCCAGAACTCTTTTGGATTAAGTAGGTGTTTTACTAAGATTTCGGCCTGTTCTTTTGATGCTATGCCAGCGTAAAGTGTAAAGAAAGCTGCTGGACTTTTAACTTTAATCTGCTCATGATTTTCTTCAAAGATATCAAAAAAGAAGCCGTTTTCTGGATCCCACATATGTGATATTATTTTATTGGCAGTTTCATTAGCAAGTCTACTATATTCTTTGGCTTTTTCATACAAACCTAGCTTTTCAGCTAATTCAGCTAAAACTTTTCTCTGAATATAAATTAGGCAGTTAAGGTCTACTGCTTCTACAGGCGCCATACGGATCTCTTCATATTTAGATTTATATTTGAAGGGATTTTTCTCAAATAATCTTATTGCTTCATCCCATCTGACAGCGTTATCCCATCCAGACTCAAGATAATCTACATAAACCATAAGCTGATCTTTATCGGCATCTCTAGCTTTTCTAAACCACTCATCATATCGATCTAGGACTTTAAAGGCTTCGGCAAGAAATTTCTCATCACCACCTAAATCCATTATACACTTGACAGCTATAGCTAACACAGGAGGCTGAGTAGTCCATGGAGAATAATCATCTACACCCCAGAATAACTTACAAAATTCCTTAGACAAAAATATCTCATGAGGGATCCGTCCATCTGGTTTTTGATTTTCAAACAAATTTAAAAGTTCTTCTTCAGCCATTTTAATATCATATAATGAAAGAACTATAGCGTGGAAAGATGAATCCCAGAGCCATTGATGCCTAAAGGCAAATTTGCTAGGCATAGTAAACGGCTTCTTAAGAGCGGGATTATTCCAAACAGTAGCTCTATTTGTCAATATAACGTACCACATATACTTCCATAAAAGCGCATATTCGGGCTTTGAAATATCCAGCCTGGGTATCTTACTAAGAATGTCATTTATCCACCTTCTCTTCATATTCTCTATAGCATGAGGGTTATCTAGGGCAGCCTTAGAATGGGTAGCTGCACTTTCCCTCGAGCTATCCCCCGAAACTGTGAAGATAAATAGTCCGGAAGGAGAAAGGGGGTATTGTATTTCATAAGTAGTGTAGCTATCTTTAATATCAGTCATCATAAAACCGTTTGAAGCCACACAGATAAAGTAAGAATCTCCATAAGATCCTTCTAAGACTCCATCATGAAAGTTGAAACGCACGTTTGCCATCTTTGCTATCTTATTTCTAAACTCAGGATTAAACCAGCTAAAGGTGCTTAAACTACCTTTCACCCTCAGATTCATTCTTACTGGAGACAAGTTTCGCACGGAATATACTAACGCATTATTATACGCAGTCACCTTCACCTCTAATGAGACATCATTATATCCTAATAAACTATGAACCACACCATCAGACCAGATTTGATATTTCAGTTGTACGTAGGGCTCTATTATCTCTAATAGAGGGTTAGCCTCAAAATACTCTCCAAATGAAAAGAACTCAATATTTCCTCCAGACAATCTAGCTGCCATTAAGTTTCCAACAACCTCTCCTTTTCCCTCTAAGACTATTTCTTTTCCTTCCATAAACATATTTTCATCCTTCTTCTGCACAGGAATATTATTAAATTCAACAGGAAATAAAAATAATATGATGAAAAGCAATATCAATATTGCTATGACCCTCAATAACGCACTATTATTTGATGTGTTACTAAGGTCTTTTTCACTCATAATCCCGTAATTTTTTTGAGTCTAGGGTTAAAGATCTCTTCAAGTCCTACATTTATGAGGTTTAAAGAGATAAAAATTAATATTAAGAGTGCAGCCGGAGCTAAGACCATTTGATAGTAGCCTTGAGCTATAGCTCCAAAACCCATATACCAGAAAAGGAGTAATCCTAATGAGGGTATGTCACCTGGCCCGAGCCCTATAAGTCTTAATCCTGTTTCAGCAATCATTGCCCCAATTATTGCATAAGCGAAGCCTACTCCTATAAAAGGCATAAGATTAGGCAGTATCTCAAAAAACATAATCTCAAAACTATTTAATCCCGAAACTTTAGCAAGATCTACATAAGGGCGTTCCTTCAAACTTAGAATTTGCGCCCTAATTACACGTGTAGGCCAAGGCCAGCTGAAAGCTGCCAAAGTAAAGCTTAGCATTAACAAATTCATCCTTACATACGCGGCTATAGCTAGAAGTATTGGCAAAGTTGGTATTACTAAAACAGAGTTAGTTATAGCATTTAAGACACTGTCCACTTTTCCGCCTAAGTATCCAGATGTTGTGGCAATTACTACGGCAACTAATGTCGCTATCCCTCCAGCTAACAAACCTATAATAAGCGAATATTTAAGACCGGTTAATTGAAGCGAAAAAATATCACGACCAAAATGATCCGTACCCAAGGGATGCTCAAAAGAAGGTGGCAGAAGTTTGGGAAATAAGCCAAATTCCGTGGAGCTATGTCCTTTAAGTAAATAATTGTTAACGCATGGTTCAAGTATTGCTAAGGTCACTAAAAACAGTAGTATAAAAAAGCCTGCTCTAAAGGCCAACGGGCCTTTAATTAACAAGGAGGACATGGCTGTAATCTTCTGTTGTATAAAAGATTTTTGTTGACTCACTTATCATTCGCTCCTTATTCTAGGATCTATAAGCGGATATACTAAATCTATAATGAGGTTTGCGGTTAGTACGGTAAAAATAGAAATCAATATTATCCCCTGAACAGTGTTATAGTCTAAAGCATTAATTGCCTGAACTAAAAGGGTCCCCATGCCTGGATAGGAAAATATCCACTCCACTAAATAAAAACCATTAACGATGAATCCTAGAGACATAGCTAATCCCGTGGTTTGAGGTAAAAGAGCATTTCTGAGTATATACCTGTTTAAAATTCTGATTTTTCTTAAACCTTTGGCCTGAGCAAAAAGCAGATAATCTTCACCTAAAATGGTTATTGTTATAGACCTTGTAGATATAAGCCACCCAAATGACGAAATTAATATGAGAGAAAGGGATGGAAGTGTAGCATGATATATTACACTTGATATGAAAGCGAGATTAAGTCCTGGCGTAACTGTAGGTGAAAAAGCCCACCGAGGAGGAAATATTGAGAAAACATAAGCTAGAAACATCACTAAAAATAACGCAAGCAAGTAAAATGGTATTTGAGACATACAAAGTGAAATAACAAACATTACAGAGTCGATTTTACTGCCGCGCTTCCATCCAATTAATGTGCCGGATATTATACCTATGATCCATGAAATGAGGGTTGCCATCCCTAGAAGCCCTATAGACCATGGTAAACGCCATGCTATAAGATCTTGAACAGGATTTGGAAAATTTAAGAAAGAAGGTCCCAGATCAAACTCTAGAAATACTCGTCTAAGATAGGAGATATATTGAGTCAGTAAATCGCCTTCAAGACCAAATTTACGCTTATACTCGGCTATTATTTCTCGAGTGACCTGAGCTAACTGAATCGAGTATCTTTGCTCTATCTGTCTGATGAAACGTGAGACCGGGTCTCCCGGTATTAGTCGCAGAAAGAAGAAGAGAACGGAGAAAGCCACAAATATTGTAATTAAGTAAATGAGAATTTTTATACCTACATATCTAATCATTCTTTTAGTAATCATTCATGTCTCCAGCATTTTATCAAATTCAATAATATTAAGAAGTGTATAAAAAGTTTATCCCTATTTAAGGGCGTGCCCAACTGTTATTTTAGTTCTTTGTTTATTTCTTCTTTATGTTTTGCTAGGTTGAATGTTAGGGTTTATGATGCTGGACTTTTGATAGCTGTTTTAGATTACACTCTAGATCTTTTGTATTTGCTTTGTGGGAGGAGACCTAAGAGGTCTAGAAGACTGTATGTAAGGGCATTGGTTTTGAGGGAGATTTGTAAGGTAAGCTTGAGGTATGCTGAGGACCTATCCCTAACATGCTTCGGTGTTAGAGTTCCTAAGTCTACGCCGCACTACTAGGAGATGAGATATGAGATGTATGGTGGAGGTTTTGAGAACGCTTCTCAGTCTCATAGAATGCGACTACTCAACAGTAGACTCGATGAAGGTAACTGGCTGATTAGAGTTATATGAGATATTCACTGATGTGAGGGTAAGGGATGGAAGCACACCATTCCCAGCACACATCAAGCTAACAGGTCCTGAAATGAAGTTAGAACGAGGGATAGAGCATACGATGAACCATTATGTGCCTATAGAGATGTTAAGGAGGGAATATCGGAGCATTAACAGCAGAATTCGGAGACAGAGTAAAGACGAAAAGGAGGCACGCAAAACAAAGATTACACCCTTTCCCTATTGATGTAATTTGTATCGTCTTCTTCACATTTTTCTAGATTTCCTCATCCCTCTACTAGGTAGGAATATTGCTCTAACTTCGAAAGTATGTGGCGTAACGGTTCTGACACTCATGAAAAATCACTCACCTTAATATTATAGTCACTTAAGAAGTAGCCTTAGTCTAATCTGTCACTCATATTAAAGTCTATGAGACAATTATTGGTAAATATAAGATCAACAATTTGATTCCTTAAAAAAGAAAAAGAATAAGGATATTGTGGATTATTTTTTTCGCATTATCATTGCTATGGCTACAATGACTAATATTATGGTTGCCACACCTATGCCCGCAACAATAGTTGTTATACTTGCTATCTGACCTGATAATGCATCTATACTGCTTTTTAAATCAGAAATATCGCTCGATAGGTCTGCTAGCGTTGTTTCCAACCTTGAAACTCTTCCCAGCAAGTCTGAAACTCCTCTCGCAATTTCCGTCAATTCAGCTGGAACTGGTGGACTATACGAGGCGAATCCTTGAGCTACAAGTCTCTCGGCATCATCTTTAGGTATCGTAGCAAAGCTACCTTTGCTGAATGGACCATATATCTTTCCGTCAGCGCCAGTAAACGCTTCTACATCTTCAAGGAAGTAGACACCCACATAAGATACTGGAGGTGGAAGAGCTCTAGGTCTTATGGAGAAAAGCACAAATATGAATTCAGGCCACCATATATAGGGCACATGGTACATGTTCTCTTCTGATGGCCAGCCTTCCCAATAAGCTGTCGAAAATACCTGGACAAACATCTTTTCTACAGCAGGTGCACTAAGCATATCTCTCATTATAATATAAATACCCCTTTCAATAAGCTCTTGAGCTTTAGGATCATCGGGACTTAGTACCCATAATTCATCTACAATCTCATCAAGCTCAGGGTTGCGATATCTTGGATTAGCACCGTGAATACCTCCACCTACAGATCTTTCACCTATGGGTACATACCACTTGCTGTGGAAATCGTCAAACATGTAAACTATTTCACCCGGCAACCATGCGCTTGAGCAGAGACTACCAGCTGCTATTTCATAGTCGCCAATCGCCGTAAGTTCATGCCAGAGTGCTGGATCCACGGTCCTTACAGTTGCATCTATACCTATCTTCCTAAGTTCTTCAGCTAAATCTGCTGCTATATAATATTCTTGGATTACCGTTACGGGCCTACTTAATATTTCTAATGACAATTTAGTGCCCTCGGGAGTCTCTCTTATGCCATCACCATCTCTATCAATGAAGCCAAGGGAATCAAGTATAGCAGCGGCCTTAGCAGGGTTATACTCATATTTAACGCCAAGTTCATTCTCTATTCTTTTAAGCACCCTTTCAACAATAGGCCTATATTTATCAAAGATCGCGTATTGAGGTATCGGCCATGGATATGGAGAAACCCATGTTTCCGCAGCCATCGGATATAAAGCCGCTAGCTTTTCTTTATTGAGACATAAAGCGATAGCCCACCTAACTTCTGAAATATTTAGGGGATACTTCTCGCAATTAAAGGTTGATATACCGAGTGGGCATGGATCTAAGTAAGGTGCTAATGTTATGTTTGTAGTAAGACGCATAGCCATTTTAATCATATCCCAACTAAAGAGATGAGGTAACGGTGCATCTACCATACCACGTACAAAATCAGCAAGATCTATATCTGGCGGAGGAGCGTATCTCCATATAACATACTTTGGGGCAGGAAATAGACCAAATACCTCCTTAGCCCAATAGTTCTCATTTCTCTCCCATATAAACATGTTAAGCTCTGGATAAGTCCCATATAGTTTATAAGGACCAGTCTCTACTGGTGGCCAATTTGCGAATTCCTTTGGATCCTTATCTTTCCACACGTGCTCTGGCCTAACATTAATTGCTCCCCACATTCTGAATGTGTGGTGGAACATTGGATTAGGCTTTTTAAGATGAATAACTACAGTATAATCGTCAGGTGTTTCGACTGACTCAACCCATTCATTGACATATGCTGCGCCGAAAAGTTCAGGATTAGCCTTAAGCATATTCAGGGTGAAAGCTACGTCTTTAGATGTGTAGGGAACACCATCATTCCATTTCACGCCACGCCTTATATACATAGTAAACGTTTTACAATCTTCACTGTAATTCCAACCAGTTATGCGCCAGTATATTATCTCACCAGTAGCATAGTTTATGTACCAATCCCATTCCTGGCACACTTGGTGCCACCCCGACCCCCATTGCGTTCCCATGGGGATAAATTGGTTCGCTTTGTCCCAAACAGTATAAGCAGTATCTGTTTCGCATATAACAGCTTCTTCTCTGGGTACCGGTAGTGCAACCTGAGCGGACGAGAAATGTGTAAAGCTTACTGTGCTTAGCATTACAACATTCATCAACAAAACTAGTATGAAGAAGCTCTCAATTTTACATTTCATAAATAACCCCTCAGACAATTTTATTCGACATGGTATATAAGCTTTTCCTTTCCTTTGGGAAAGATGGATGTGGTAACTTAACTTTACCTCCTTAGGTGATTGTAGGCATATGGTGAATAGTTTTGTTGTTAAGTTCCGGTATGTTATTGATCTTTTGAATTTTTTCGTTTTTGTTTTTGATGTTATGTTGAGGGATGTTTTCCTCTGCTTGAATTGTGAGTATGCGGATTCTATTAGGCTTTCATCACGAAGGGGGCTCAGCATTAGAAGCCAAGCTCAGCTCCTGAGGGACTGCTTAAGTCATGGAGCGTTATCAACGATGAACATCGGCTTACCCTCACAGTACTTTAAGACTTCACGTATCAATAAATACGATCTCGCTTCTATCGACGTCTATTGTGGTGTAAACTCAGTACTCTAACCCATTAACTTTAACGCATGTCTCATTTAAGGCTATAAGTCTCCTAAGCACCCTTAACATTAACTTTCCCACTCAGCTTCGAAACAGCAGTTTTAGAAAACCCTATGAACCTCAGAAAGCGCCTCGGCAGCTCTCCTAAAGCTTGAGACTGAATATAAAAATGCTAAGCCAAGGATCTTAAGTTCAACGGGAACCTTATTCCTTTCAAAACGCCTAAGATCTCAACCAAAAAATTTAATACCCAACATATAAACCTAAACAAGAAGACACGTAAAACTTAAGTTGCCACGTCTAGGAGAAACAAGTCCTAATAGACTCGCTCATATTTGAAAGCTCACGAAGCTTCGTATAGAGGGCTTAGAAAAGACTTAAATAAGTTTAAAAGATAATTTCTTAGAACAAGGGAAACAATTGATGGAACCTATACTTAAGGTTGTAGATCTTAGAGTTTATTACAAAAGTATCTGGGGCGATTATAAATCTGTGGATGGAGTATCCCTTGAATGCTATGAGAATGAAGTTCTCAGTATAGCAGGTGAATCTGGATGCGGAAAATCCACTCTCGTTGAAGGAATCCTTAGACTCGTTAAGCCCCCCGGCTATATACCTACTGGCAAAGTTATTTTTGAAGGAGTTAACATACTTGCAATTCCTGAAGAAGAGGTTAGAAAGATTAGATGGACTAAACTTGCATATATTCCTCAAGGCGCTATGAATTCATTAAATCCCGTTATAAAAGTTAAAGAGCAAATGGTCGATGCAATAATAGATCACAGCGATATGAGTAAGAATGAAGCTAGGGATCTTGCTCTTTCTATGCTTAAAGAGGTTGGATTGCCAGTTGAAGTCGCGGAAATGTATCCCCATCAGCTCAGCGGAGGCATGAAGCAGAGAGTTATAATAGCAACTGCAATAGCTCTTAAACCTAGACTGGTGATAGCAGATGAGCCAACAACGGCATTAGACGTTGTAGTTCAGAGAGGTATTCTACAGCTCCTTAGAATGCTTAAAGAAAGCTATCATATGACCGTTATAATGGTGTCACACGATATGGCAGCTCACGCCCAAATAGCAGATAGAATTGCAATAATGTACGCTGGTAAAATAGTAGAAGTAGGCCCCATTTATCAGATATTTGAAGATCCACTTCATCCATATACTAAAGGCTTAATCTCTGCAATACCTGCAATAAAAAAGAAATACATTAAAGGTATACCGGGTTTAGCTCCAAGCCCATTAAGTTGGCCTAGTGGATGTAGATTTCATCCTAGATGCCAGTATGCGAAAAATATCTGTGCTAAAGAGGAGCCAGCTTTGAAGGAGATTGAGCACGAAAGATTGGTAGCTTGTCACTTATATGGTGACAGATTATGAGTGAAGCATTACTGGAGTTAAAAAACGTAGTAAAAGAATTTAAAATAGGTGGAGGATTAGGGTTACTCTCTAGGAAAGTTATAAGAGCTGTAGATGCGATTTCGTTTAGTATGCCAAATAAGCCATGGATTACTGCCTTAATAGGTGAAAGCGGAAGCGGTAAAACTACAATAGCTAAAATGATATTGGGGCTTTTAGAGCCGACCTCTGGTGAAATCTTGTACAAGGGTAAAAAGGTTTCTGAATGGATCAGGAAAAACAAAATAGAATACTTTAAGGAAGTCCAGCCTATTTTTCAAGATCCTTACAGTATTTATAATCCCTATTATAGGGTTGACAGGGTACTTGAGATAGTTATTAAGAAATTTAAGCTTGCATCTAATGAAGAGGAGAAACGTAAGATTATTCTCAGAGCTATGGAAGATGTAGGGCTTAGGCCTGAGGATCTTCTTGGAAGATATCCGCATCAGCTTAGTGGGGGGGAAAGACAGAGATTTATGCTTACAAGAATACTTTTAATTAAACCTAAACTTATAGTTGCTGATGAACCCATATCTATGATAGATGTCTCTCTTAGGGCTATTTTCTTAGAACATCTATTATCATTTAAAGAAAAATACGGTATCTCATGCATATATATTTCACATGACTTACATACAGCAAGTTACCTTGCGGATAATATACTCATACTATGTCATGGTAGGGTCGTCGAGGAGGGTTTAAAGGATCAAATCATTGAAGACCCCCTACACCCTTATACTAAATTATTAATAAGCTCGATACCAATACCTGATCCTAAAGCTAGATGGACTGAGCGAGTAGATTTAACATCTATTGACTCAATAAAAAAGTTTAGGGTAGAAAAGGGTTGCGTCTTTTCGGCGAGATGCCCATACACTACTGAGAAATGCTTAGTTGAAACTCCTTATCTTAAAGATATCTATCCTAGGAGAAAAGTTGCCTGCCACTTATATTAGGCGGATCAAAGATAAAGTATTGAAATTGAATATGTAGCTAGAGAAAACGTTTTGTTAACGGATTTGAATTTTAGCATAAATGCCATCCATGTGAGTGATTTTTCTATGGACGCTGCTTTTGGTTAATAGGGAGAACCTTTATAAACGAGGAATTTTTGGTAATTGCGTAAGAATTATTTGGATGAAGTTTTCTTAAATTTTCTTATTTAGGGGAGAGTTAAACCTATGGCTGGCGGATTTGCCGGCAGTATTCTTAGAGTCAACCTTTCTAGTGGGGAAATTAGTGTAAAGGATCTTGATTTATCTCTGGTGAGGAGTCTAATTGGATGCTTAGGTATCGCCTCCAAAATTATGCTTGATGAAGTGGATCCAGGCGTGGAGCCTTTTAGCGCTGAGAATAAGCTGATTTTGGCAACCGGACCATTAACGGGCTCCATGGCTCCTGCGGCTAATAAGTCTGCTGTTATTTCT
>Ga0105154_1001048_pt1 | contig 11338 bp, 13 predicted proteins | sample SSWtaG_FD_89672 | JGI IMG/M metagenome (GOLD analysis project Ga0105154, IMG submission 89672) | Hot spring microbial communities from Sandy's Spring West, USA to study Microbial Dark Matter (Phase II) - SSWsed_matched | ecosystem: Environmental > Aquatic > Thermal springs > Hot (42-90C) >... | reverse complement strand
TTAACCAAAAAAGTTTTCAGATATACAAAAGGCCGGTTCGTGGTCAGGGTGGTGGTTAAACACGTGACCAAGGCGTTGAGAGAACACCACGATAACATACTGGAGGCTCTTCAACTTCTCTATAGAGCCCTTGAGGTAAAAGACGTCGAAGCTATATACGAACTTATCAAATTCGCCCAGGGCTTCGTCGATGCCTGCCATCACTCCGTGGAGGAGTACGTGCTTTTTTCGGGCGCGGTCAGAGGCGGATTCCCCTTCGAGGGAGGCCCCATACAGGTGATGGTTTGCGAACACGGCACTGGGCGTTACCTGGCGCGGGCCATGGAGGAGCTCTACAAGGCGTGGAAAGCCGGCGACGAGAAGGCCCTGGCAGAGCTCATCGACGTGGCGAGGCTCTACGTTGACCACCTCGCGCAACACGTCGAAAAGGAGAACAACGTCCTTTTCCCCATGCTGGAGGCACATGTCCAAACGGTGGAGAGTAGCAGGTCTGTGGAAGAAATCGAAAAAGAGAACAACCACGAGGAGTGGTTAAAGCTCCTCGATAGGCTTCGCGAGAGACTTAGATAATCCTCATATGCACCCTTTCAGCTCCCCGCCGCCCCCCAGGGGGGTCGGCTCCCAGCACGCCTGCGGCCTCCTGGGTGGGAGGGGCCGAGCGCCGGGCGGAGCCGCAGTGTGTTTCCTGCTCCGTGACGGGAAGGAGTTTAGATGGATTCATTCCGCTTGGTCGCCTCCACCTTCAAAACCCCGGGCGCCGTCACCACCTTCTCCACCACGAAACCGAACTCCTCAAGCAGACACTTGGCTGCAACCGCGTTTACCTGGACGCTCTCCATGCCGTAGCCTATCCCCACTATGTCTATGGAGGCTCCCTTCTCGGTGACCTGGACAGCGAAACGCTTGGCGGGAAGTATCCTAGCCAGGTAAGGCACCAGAGAGGTTACCTCCTTGAGGTCTCCAAAGAGAGCCTTTATATAGCCGGCCAGCATCCTCCCGGCCTCACACCACAGCCTCTCCATGGCGCCGCTGTCAAGCGTGTACATGTCCGTCACCATCTTGTCCAGGAGGCGGCCGGGGATGGGCACTATCTCCAGGTCAGACATTATCTTGTAAAACGTGAGAAGCTCCCTCACCTGCTGAGGCTCGTAACCCTCTTTCACTAGGTCGAGCCCTAGCTTGAGCAGTTCCGACGCCAACGCAAACTGCGTCATGCCGCGCTCCTCAGCAACCCTAGCCAGCTCCTCCGCCACGTGTTTAGCAACTGCTATGTTGATCCTCGGCTGTTTCGAGCTCACCGCATCGAATATACACTATGTATATAAATGTTGTCCACAAAACACAGTGAACAACGTTGTGTTAACTGGAATCTACGCCTTATGGGCTTTTATATACGCCACGGCAGAGGTGGTTGCCATGACGTGGGCAAACACCGTGTGGAGGGCGGTCTGGGGGCCGGGGGCCCAGGTGTTCTCCACAGCACCGAGGTACATAAAGACCCCGGTAGCCGCCTGAACAGCCGCAGCCGCCAGAAGAACGCGGCTGATCCAGCCGCCGACCCGCAACGCCGCGGCGATCGCCAACGACACAGCCAAAACGGCGGCGGCGACGTGCAGAAACAAGGGAACCGACTCGGGCGCGGGAGCCAACTGGTACTGAAAGGGAGACCGCTGGATCTTGTGGAGGCCCAGGATGTAGGCGCCGGAGAGGGAGGAAGCCACGCTCCAGAACGCCGCCCCGCGTAGCAAAACGCTACGCCGCCAGCCGGTCTGCTCCACGGCGGCTGCTAGAAGCATGAAGGCGGTTAAAAACGCGAACAGGTTGTTCACAGGATATACGAGGAAGCTCCACGGCGGAGGCACCTCGCCCCCCAGCGTCAAAAGCACCACGCGGCCGGTCAAGGCAGTTGCCAAAAGCGACGCCAAGGCGCCCACAGCCCACGGCTTGGCCCGCCTCCAGTACCGCACGGCGAAGAGGACAACCGCCAGACCGGCCGCCACCGTGGAGAATCTGTGGAGCGGTTCAAAACTCCCACTTGCGACAGCGTCGAGAAGCCTATAAAGCGCCCCGGGCCACTCCGTGCCTAAGTCAAAACCGTGGCCAAGACCGGCGGTTAAACCCCCGGTGAAGGAGGTCCACAAAACCAATAGATACGCCAAAAGAGGAAGTCTGCCCATAAGGGAAGACGGTCCAAGTCTATTTAAGTTTACGTCCGGTTAAGTTTACGTCCGGCGGTACCCACCGCAACACTGCCACGGACCCCAGCCCCCAGGAGTTCAAAAACCTCTGCAGAGAGGTGAAGCTGGGAGAGCACAAACCGTGGGTAGCCCCCTTTCTATTCCATCCCCTGGGGCGCGGCCCCCACGGACACGACTGCGCCTTGGAAGGGGTCCACGGCGGTGCGTCTGCGTCCTCTTCGTCGCGCGTTTCTAAATGCGAAGTGCGCCGAGCGGGCTCTGGCGAAGGCAGCGAACAGACACGGCGGAGTTCCCCAATTCGGGGGATGGACAGTCGAGCTTACGCGTTCTAGCCAAAGGTTGGCGGGTGGCGGATGGGTCGTGTGGTAGCGCCTAAGCCTCGACGTTCCCGTTCTAGACCTATGCCTCAAATTCGCTTTATAAATATCGAAAAAGACTTCGACGTGATTTTGGTTCATTTGACGAAATAAAAAATTCGCCGTCGGCCTGGTGTTTTCCGGCACCGGTGACGTCATCCTCTGCAGGTGCATGGGTCCCAGGGACAAACCAGACGTGGCGGGGGCGGGAATGGCTGAGCTGAAGCGACTCCAAGCGGCGCAGAAAAAAGAAGGGGCTAATTCATAACGCTCACGACCCACGCGACGGGTGCTCGTCTCGTATAGGCCTAGGCGGGTGGCCGCGCCTACAGTATTGAGAGTTGTGTTGATAATACTTAGGAGCCTTAGGGAGGTTGAAAAAATTATGGGGGGATTATGTGGATCACTGGGCTCGTCCTGAAGCTCCACTGGCCGGTGGCGGGGTCGCGTCTTACGTGTGAAAATACGTGCCAATTCTCCTCGTCGATGTATGGATAATCGGCATTGAGGTAGTAGCCCCTGGATTCTTTTCTGTTCATCATGGAGAACACCACGGCCTGGCCCACGATGAGTCGGTGATACACCTCCCAGACGCGCAGAAGCTCGTGAAGGCTGGCGGCAGCCGCGAAGTTGAAATCCTCCTCCAACATCTTTAACAGCTCCCACGCCCTGTTGAGGAGGTAGGTGTTGGTCACGTAGAAGGCGCCCCAGCCGGCGGCGTATTCGTCCATAGTCTTCTGGAGGCGCACCAGGAGCTGGTACCAGTTGAGGTAGTTGGGGTGAATCTCAAACCAGTTTGTCAGCTGAGGCGGCATCTCGGGCGTGGTGGTAAGCGGCTTGTTTTTGTGATACCACTCCAAGGGCCTGTAGACGATCTCTTTATAACGCTCGATCGTGCCCCCACTTACGGTGGGCTTGTAGTCTCTGGCCTGCGTCAGCACGTACCGCGCCGCGGACTTCCCCGCGATTCTGCCCTCGGTGAAGGAGCCGCTACTGAACTTGTGGCCGCTTGCGCCCACCACGTCTCCCGCGCCGAAGAGGCCCTCCACCGTCAGCAGGCGGTTGGGCCCCCACTTGTATTCGGGCGGCGCGATGTCTGGGGGACCTGACGCCCACATGCCGCCTGATGAGGCGTGGCTCGCCTGCACGTAGGGCTCGGTGGGCACGAGCTCGGACGGGGTCTTCTGGGGGTGTATGTTCTGCGACGCCCAGTAGAAGGCTTGTGTGGGGGTCATGTCGAGGTAGTCCTCGAAGAGGACTTTCAGCGACTCCTCATCCGGGAGCCTCTCCTGGGTCTGCATTAGGTCCGGCCCTCTGCCCTCTCTCAGATTCGTTATGGTGACCCACGTCCTGATGGGGGTCGGCGTGGGCTTGGCCCAGGCGTAGTCGTAGAAGTACTTAGCCAGCTCTGCCTTGGCCTCGTCTGGTAGAGGCTCCCATTGCTTGCCCGTGACGTCGGTAGACCTCATTTTTAATAACAGATAGGGGAATCCCACGGGGCCGTAGGCGTCTTTGAAGCGAACTACGATCAGCCTGAATTCCATGTTCACCGTCTCGGCACCTGCTAGGAGCGGTATGGCGTAGGCGCTGCCGGAGGCCCACGTTGGGTACCAAGCCCGGCCCAGTCCCTCGCCGACGCTTCTCGGCCTGTATAGAAGCGACGTGCCGCCCGCCGTAACTATCACCGCCTTGGCCTTGAAGACGTAGAAGGTGCCGTCGCGTACGTGGAAGCCCACAACCCCCGCGATTCTGTTGGGCTTGCTTTCATCAAGCAAGGGATGCGTAACTAACACCCTCTCATACACCTCATCTGCGGACTTTTTACAAGGCTCTCCGATTACCGCCTTGTAGCTCTCGCCGTGGATCGGATGTTGCCACCTGCCGGTGCGGAGGTACTTCCCGGTCTTGGGGTCGCGCCAGATAGGCAGACCCCATTCGTCGAAGAGCTTAATGGTGGAGGTCATGTGTCTCGCTATGTCGTATATGAGGTCTTCTCTGACGACGCCTAGGAGGTCGTTTCTTACGTAGTTAACGAAATCCTCCGGCTTCGGGTCGTCGGGGTCTGTGGAAAACACGCCGAGGTTACACGCAGATAGGCCCATCCCAACTGCGCCGGACTTCTCGAGGTTGGCCTTTTCGACAAGCGTCACCTTGCACTTGTTGCGGCACCAGTACTTGGCCTCGAAGACGGCGCCGCATCCCGACATTCCGCCGCCGACGACTAAGATGTCGGTCTCGACTATTTTTGTGGGGAAGTGTAGCGACGACATAGCTACCTGCCTGCCCCCGCCTTGGCCTTGATTATGCTACCCACGATTCTGACGGGCTCTTTAGGCCTCGGCAACTCTGGAAAGCCTAGGTACTCGGGCTTGTCCTCAAGCGCGAGCAGTTCGGAGTCTAGGTCTGGGCGTTCGGGGATGTCCATGGCGCCGCGCGCGGAGCCCCAAGGCGTCGTCCTGATAGGCGAGGCGAAGTCATACACCGTGCCGTCTCTGAAAACAATCCTCCAGTATATGATATTTTTCTTCGTGTCTCGTATCACGCCCACGCGGGCGCCCAGCGGCGCGAAGTCGCTGTACGGCCTTACGTCCACGGCGTGTTCTGGACAGTATTTTACGCAGTTCATACACTCCGCGCAACTCACGGGGTCTGCGTTATAGGCCCTCCTCACCTTGGGGTTGAACTGCATGTTGTCGGCAGGACATATGTCAACGCATTTGCCGCAACCTTTACATTGAGAGGCATAGACGAACGTCGGCATTGGTGCTTTATCTGCCATTATATATTTACGTTATTAACACTCTACGAAAAATAACAGTTTTAGTAGGGGCCGAGCTTGGTGTCATGGTCAAAGTGGAAACCCATGGTCCCTATACCTATGTAGAAAGCCCGGTGGATTGGTTCGCGATTGACGTCTTGGCTGTTCTAACGATTCTGTGGGTTCTATTCACCTTTTGGCACAAGGGCGTCAGAGGCAACAACATAACGCGATACCCCCAGATCCACATGGCGATTCCCTACCCCCAGTGGAGGAGAGGGTTGCTGGGCGAGAAACCCGCAATAGGGGCTGGCCGCGCCATCTCGGCGTTTTTCAAGACGTTGTTCGCAGACGTCTTGGCCATGGGGATACTCAAATGTGAATACGGGAGGTCCGAGCGCGAGGTGGTGCACACCCGCGGGCCTAAGCGGGTTGCCAAGTTCCTGATGGTGTGGGGCTTCGTCTTCGCGGCGCTCTCCACCACAATTGCGTATTTCACCTTCCCCCACAACATGATCGTGCTCGACTCTACCCACCCCGCCAGGGTCCTCGGCATGGTCAGCGGGGTTTTCCTAATAGTAGGCGCCGCCATCTGGCTGTCTGTACGATACAAGGAGGTGGGATACAGCGGAAAGCAGTGGTGGCAACTCACAGGCGCTGAGTACCTCCCCGTGACCATACTCCTCCTCGGCGTCTCCGGCTTTGTGCTCCAGGCGGCCGTCTTGGCCTACGCCAATGGGTGGCCCGGGGCCGACACCTTTCTCTGGTTTGCCGTGCACTTCCACGCGATACCGGTGGCCGCCTTCTTCTGGCTCTTCTTCTGGACAAAGGCGGACCACATCGTCTACAGAATCTTCTGGCGGATCTACGACTACGCAGACAAGGAGCTGGCCGGCGCCAACACCAGACTGCCGCCGACGACCTTAAAGCCGCTTAACAAAACCGGCAAGGAGATACAGCCCGGATATTAAAGCGCTGTTATTTTTTATCTGTTAATATGGCTTAAAAATTGTTTTTTGCAAACCTGTACATGCCAGTTATAGAACCCCACGGCGGCCGTCTGGTTTACAACGTCTTGGAGGGAGACGCGGCTAAGTCGTATTGGGAGCTCTCTACGCGGCTCGAGATCAAGCCTACGCAGGGGCCCGACGGGGCGCCGATTAGAAACCCCTACCGGGAGGTCATGTCGATTGGATACGGCTTCTTCAGCCCGCTGGAGGGGTTCATGCCCTGGAACGAGGTGGAGTCTGTGCTTAAGGAGCGGCGGCTCCTCAGCGGGTGGCTGTTCCCGTTCCCAATAGTATTCGACGTTACGGAAGAGGAGCTGAAGACGGCTGGGGCGAAGGTCGGAGATGACCTCCTCCTGACGCTTAAGGGAAGGCCCTTCGCCGTGTTGAAGATAGAGGAGGTGTATAAGCTTCCAGACCGTAGAGAATTCGCCGATGCGGTTTTCGGCACGCCTGACAGAAACGGCGAGGTGGTGAAGAAGCGGTTCGACGAGAAGCACCCAGGCTGGTTGATATACCGTTCAATGAAGCCTCTCGCGGTGGCCGGCAAGGTGGCCGTGGTCAACCCGCCGAGGTTCAGAGAGCCCTACATACGCTTCTGGGTCCCGCCCGCGGCCTCGCGGAAGCTGATAGAGGCTAAGGGGTGGAAAATCGTGGTGGCTCACCAGACGCGGAACGTGCCACATATAGGTCACGAGATGCTTATGAAGAGGGCCATGTTTGTGGCGGGCGGCGACAGGCCGGGAGACGGCGTTCTCGTAAACGCAATTATCGGCGCCAAGAGGCCGGGGGATTACGTAGACGAGGCCATTTTAGAGGGTCACGAGGCCTTGAACACGGCGGGGTACTTCCACCACAACCGCCACATGGTCACGATGACGCTTTGGGACATGAGATACGGCAACCCGCTGGAGTCTCTCCTCCACGGCATAATTAGGCAGAACATGGGCGCGACGCACCACATGTTCGGCAGGGACCACGCAGCCACAGGCGATTACTACGACTCCTACGCCACTCAACACCTCTGGACCCGCGGACTCCCCAGCTACGGCATAAACGCCCCGCCGCATCAGCTGGACAAGGGGCTTAAGATAAGGCCGGTCAACATGGGGGAGTTCGCCTACTGTCCTAAATGCGGCGAGTACACCTACCTCGGCATCTCCTTCGGCGAGGTGAAGGAGTCGCCTCTCTGCGGCCACACGCCTGAGAGGGTCTCGGGGTCCTTCCTCCGCGGCGTGATCATAGAGGGCCTCAGACCTCCCAGGGTAGTTATGAGGCCTGAGGTCTACGAGGCGATTGTGAAGTGGTGGCGCGTCTACGGGTATCCCTTCGTCACGGAGAAGTACCTGCGGTTAAAAGAAGACACGTTAGAGGTGGAGCTATGACGTACAAACTCGGCCTCTTAATAGACGAGAAGCGCTACGAGGCGATTAAGAACCTCCCGTTTGCCGGCCAGCTGAAGTCTATGTTCGGAGGCGAGATCAGGATGCTGGAGATAGAGATCGACGACGAAACAGCCAAGAAGATACTCCAAGCCTTCCCAGCCGCCAGAGTAGACGCCAGAGGCTATCTTGAAGATCTGCCCGTCGCCTTTAAGAGGGCGGTGTTTGAAGCCATTGTGAAGACCGGAAGCGTGGGGAGGGAGGCGTTGGAGGAGGTGTTTAAAAATATCGAGGCCATCAAGGAGCTCGCCAAGAAGGAGAAAGAGTACGTCCCGCCGCCCTAGGGCCTACCTCTTTTTCCTTGACGAGGCCCGAAGACCACAACGTCGTCATCCACAGGTTTTTCAAAAAGTTTTATAACGGTGGAGTCGGCGAGGACAGACATGGGAGGCTCCACGTGGGCTATTTCGCCGAATTCTACATGTTCAAGATACTCAAGCGCCACGGTCCCCGCCACGAGGGGGAAGCCTGTGAGCTGTCTCCTCACCACGACTTCGGATATGCCGAAGGGCACTGTCATGACGACCCGCCTGGCTGGCGGAGGCTCCACAGGCTCCACGTGAAACAACGCCTCCACAGACATCCGGCCCCATCCGTAGTAGGGGTAAAGACGGAAGGCAAGCTCCCTGGAGACGCCCGCGCAACCCCGCCGCCGCTCCACCTTCGCCACGGCCTCCCTCCCATCTACGCTCCTCACCTTCACGTAAGGCGGCAGGTCGTCGCTGAAAACCACCAATCTGTAGTCAAGTATGGTGGAGGTCTTGCAGAGGCCCAGCCACAGCTCCACACAGCCCGCCACGTCTGGGTTTAAATCTCTAATCTGCTAACAAGAGGGAGGAAATAAGGCTTTTAAACGTGCGGAGACGCGGGTCCATGGATCCGGTGACCGTGTTTCTCTACGGCGTGTTTCCGTACATAGCGCTTTTGATGCTTGTCGGGGGAGTTCTCTACCGCATGTGGGGCTGGGTCTCCGCCGGCAACATCACCGGTCTCTACTCGGTGGTGGTAAAGGCCTACGCCTGGGACTTCGGCTCGCGGCTCGGCGAGGTGCTGAAGCGCGTCTTTCTGCTCTACACCCTCTCCATGTCTGATAAACTTGTGCTTGTGGGATCCGCCATGTTTCACTGGGGCATCTGGATAGCCCTCCTGGGCCACCTCTCTATGATCGTGCCGCCTGAGCAGTTCGGCATGCCGAAGGAGGCGCATAAGGCCATAGCTCTCTACGTGGGCGGCGCCGCGGGCGTGATCGCGCTCATAGGGCTGATACTGCTACTGGTGAGGAGGCTCGTCAGATCAGACGTGAGGCGGCTGAGCTTCCTCGACGACTGGTTCGCCCTCATCCTCCTCATAGCCCTAGTGACTGTGGGCAACGTCCAGACCCTAGTCCTACACCCGCCCTACATGGAGACGGTGACGCCCTGGATCCAGAGCGTGCTCCTCGGCAGTCCCAGGCTGGATCTCGTGGCCCACTGGGACCCGATCACCAAGCTACACGTCTTCCTCGCGTTGCTCTTCATCGCATACGTGCCCCTCGGCAAGATCATACACCCATTCTCCTTCCTAGCCATGCCCACCCTCTGGAAGGCCCCCACAAAGCTATACGGCTATCTGCTGGCTAAACTTAAGTAGATTTTTCCCCGCTCCCGCGCCGTTGCACAATTTTTTCACGCGCCCGACGTCACAGGCTGTCACCCCTCCTATCTGAGACCCACCGCCCATTGACATCATATGTGGGCAAGAGAGCATACCTCTTTACTCATGCCGAGGCAAAACGGGTCGCCAACAAGCAACGCCGCCGCACGAGAGCGAGGTATTTCGCGTTCCCTATTTCGGCTACCACATTTTACATGCCGCCGGGAGCGGCTGCTATCCTAACTCGTGTTGCGCCTAGGCGTGGGCCTGGGTTTTCTCCTTCTGGTTCTGCCGACTTTGTACCTCCTCACCTGGCCGTCGCCCGCTCTTAATTGGTGAGCTACGTGGAGGTGACTCCACCTGGATGCGGCCCTTGAGGGATCCGCCTTCGCTGACCGGGGCCTTAGATGCGGGTTCAACCGCCTCGTGGCTAGGCGAAAGAGGCAGACCACCGCGTGGATCGTCCTCGACTGGCGGCATTGCCTGTAGGGGGTGTCGGCCGATATCCCTAGATAGCACGGCGCCTGGAGATGGCCCAGATGGGCAGCGTATACACCCCGTCGGCCGTTGCGAGCCGTTATAGGTAATCTGTCCAAGCCGTCTTCAGAGGGGGCTCTCAACACTACAGGCATACATGTCGTTAAACGCCCTAAGCCCTTGCCGCCTTGAAGACGCCTACAACGGTCTAGTGGATGTGTATGGAGTTGCGTCTGTTTAACGACGGTTGTTAATAACTTATATATTGTTTAAAGAGGGCTTCTCTCCATGGCAGACGTCTTCGGCGGATTGTTGACGCTTACTGGTCTGGTTGCCTTGTCTTTTCTAATAGGTATCATCGCCCCCTTGGCCGGGGTCGGCGGCGGCGTGCTCTTCACGCCGATATTGTTGGGTTTTACGTCTATACATCCCGACCTCATAAGATCTGCGGGGCTTGCCATCGCGTGTTACTCATCTATAATGGCGGGCACTGTGTACTTCCGGTGGAGGATCGCGCCGTTTAGACTCATACTGCTCGCCTCAGCAGTACTTGTACCCGCCGCAATTATCGGAGCCCAGCTGGGAATTCACGTGGCGGCGCTGGGGAGGTGGGGCCAGGGGCTCATCAGGGCGTCGCTAGGCATAGTTCTGTTCATCGTTGTTGTGATGCTTTCCGTAAAGCGGATAGACTGGCCGGCGCCTAGGTGCAACAGCAGGCTTGTGGACGTGTTTGGGCTGAGGTACGTCTACCACGAGAAGACGCTTAACAGAGATGTGGAGTACTGCCCCACCGGGCTCGGACTCGCGGCCGGCCTCCCGCTTCTGTTCTTGATCGGGTTCGGCTCCGGCTTCTTCGGCCTTGGAGCGGCGTGGGCCCTAATCCCGGTTTACAACCTCTTAATGGGCCTTCCGCTTAAAGTCGCGGCCGCGTCTGCAAGCGCCTCTCTGGCCATCGCAGACACAGGCGCCTTGTGGGGATACATCCTCCGCGAGAGGTTTCATCCCGAGCTGTTTATAAGCACGACGCTCGGCGTAATCATAGGGGCGAACCTAGGCGCCAAGCTTCTGCTTAAAGCCAGAGTTAAATTCATCAGGCGGCTGATACTCGCCATAATGATATTCAACGGCATACAGCTGGTAAACAGAGGGCTTTTCGAAATGGGCATAATGCCCTACAGGCTGTTTTGATGATATGAAGCCCGCCGACTACACATACGCCGGGGTTACGAGGGCGCTCCTGTACGTAGCCCTCGCGGCGCTTACAGCGTCTTTAATTATACACGCCGTCTTAAACCCCACAGGTCTAGAGGAGCTGTCTAGAATTATCAACGGCGAGCTAAATAGGTGGGCCCCCCAAACCCCCGTAGACTACGTGCCGCTTTACGCAATTTACTTCATAAACCTCATCGTCCCCATCGGCTTAATATATGTACTACCCACACTCTTTAAAGAAAACAAACTCATAGCA
>Ga0105154_1001047_pt1 | contig 11347 bp, 13 predicted proteins | sample SSWtaG_FD_89672 | JGI IMG/M metagenome (GOLD analysis project Ga0105154, IMG submission 89672) | Hot spring microbial communities from Sandy's Spring West, USA to study Microbial Dark Matter (Phase II) - SSWsed_matched | ecosystem: Environmental > Aquatic > Thermal springs > Hot (42-90C) >... | reverse complement strand
TAGGATATAAATACAATGTTACAATGTATATTCCAGCTAACAGTGATTACGTTGAAATCTTTTTCGATTTACCAGACATAACAACATTAGATTATCTATGGCAGCTTAGAATAAGGTTTTGGGGAGACTATGCGACTTTAGAAAACGCTTCGATGCGATACATTGAAAGCATATATGGAAAAGAATTTATAAAAACCTTCTTCTTCCCAACTGCACATCCTTGGATGACAGCATATGAAGGTTGGTCTCTAAGCAATGCTACTGCTAGACCACCGAACTACTTCCTAGGATATGATGCTGGTATTCCACTTTCAACACAAGCAGGATTAAAACCATGCTATCTATATTGCTTTGAATACGTTTGGCTTGATATACTATATGGTTATGATATACCAAGAAACAACTTTAAAGATTTTAGGGATAGCTGGAAGGTAGCAACAGCTACACTGTTTGTCGAAGGACTCGATGAATACAGAAAAGACACGCAAACCTGGAGTCTTGCAAACTATGGTGGAACACACTTCCTAAGCGGGAACGCTAGAAAGTTTAGAGTTAGATTCATTTGGGCTAACTCCTCTTCATACGATGAGAAAGAAAGTTTGTTAACTGACCACTTGCTTTGGAGATATTATTATCCAACATCTTATACGGGCAAATCGATTGACATAATGTTTGACAAAAGAACAAAGCTTTTTAGTGGTGGTGAAAGGGTTGATATAAAGATTAGAACTCGAGACTACAATATTCCGATTTCAAAAACTGTAAACATTTACATTTTAAAAGAAAATAATCCAGTTTATCAAACTCAAGTAACAACAAACGAGCAAGGTTTAACAACCATTAGCTTTACACCTCAAGATGTTGGAGTTTATACTGTTAAAGCGGTTAGTTTAGATAATGGATATCGTGGAATCGGCTTCTTCTGGGTTAGAAAAGTTGCTCAAGTGTTACAAACAGATAAAAACGTTTATAGTCCTGGAGAGCTTGTGATAATAACTGACTATGTTTTTGATACAGCATCTGGACTTCCAATTCAAGCGGATGTATTTTGTGAAGTCTATAACCAAGTAAATGAGAAAGTGTGGGAAGGTACTCTAACTAGAGTTGGCAAGTATTATCAAGGAAGCTTTATAATTTCTCCTGATGCATCCACTGGTGTATGGAGTATTAAATGTATGGCTGACGACGGGACTTCTATAGATATTTCTTCTACAAATTTTGCAATTGCTAGAGCTACTGAAACAGAAAGAATGATACAGTCTGTGGAACTTTCAACCCCAGATTACGTGTTAGTCAATGAAAACTTTACAGTGGAGGTATTTGTTAGAAACATGAGAAACGAGCTTGTTAATTGTGATAGTGTTAACTTAACCTTGATTAAAACATTGGATAATGCTGTAAAATACGATAACGTTCAAATGATATTAAGGGAAAATGGAAAGTACTACTATATTCTTAATGTTGATGAAACAGCTGTTTATCTAGCAAATGCAAAATGTATAATTGGGAATATTGAATATTACTCAAATCCAAAAGTAATAACATCCCAGAGGATGCTAAGCGGAGAGGACATATGGAACTATCCCAACAGAACGTTAACCGATTATAATCAAACTGAAATGCTTGAATACTTAAAGCAGATAAATTATAGTGTCGAAAAAATATGGAATGTTTTGCAACCAACTAATCAAAGTGTTATCACAGGAGAAAAAATAATATCAAACAGTTTATCATCCACTCAAAGCATAGTATATCAAGTTAACATTAGTGTTCCAGAAAAAGAAGGATATAAGGTTGGAGATTGGGTTCCAATAAGGATTAGCTTTTGGTTTGTAAACAATTCAGAGTGCGTAAGTCAAGGTCAATCTAATTTGATCTATCCAGTGTGCGAGCCTTTAACTGCTGTATTCTTAGGAAAAATAGGTCATAACTTAACTCAAACAATAACGATGAGGCCTATTAACTTAGAGCCAGGTAAAATATACACCTTGGTAAGAGAGATAGCAATAGATCCCAACGAAAGATGGATAGTATATGGAAGAGAGGAAATAGGTAGTATATTTGTGATAGAGAAAAACGATAAGAAATACATTGAAATGAAACCTACATATCACTTTGGGTATACTCAAGCTTCAAAAGAAAGAAAAGCTCTTCCTAATATTGATGCAAAATTGCTAATCATTCTTGGAATCCTCGCTGCGATAACAGTTATTCTATATAAAATTTTTAATAAACCACCGCTCTATCTGCTTTCATTTTTATTTTTACCTGCAGTATTTGCAGCGGAAGAAATAGGAACAGTTAGCTACATTGATGATGTCCCTCCAACGATAACTATACTTTCTCCAGAAGAAAAAACATACGATAGAACATTCATTGATTTAATATATGTTGTTACAGATAATGTTGGTGTAGATAAATGTTGGTACGAGCTAAATGGAGAGATTAATGAACTACCGTGGTGTAATAACAAGACTTTGAACTTACCGTCTGGAAAATATAGACTAAAGCTTTATGCAAACGATACTAGCGGAAATGAAATCAGTACTATAGTTAGCTTTTCTATCTCAGTTGGAGGATCCCCAGAATGGATTTACAACCCAATAAATTTTTCAGTATATTTGAATTTAACGCCATCAACACAACAATTAAAAGTTTATAGAGAAGAAAAACTTTTGTTAAATAGAAGTGTGAATTCTGGTGAGATAATTTCGTTACCGCCTGGAACATACACTTTTGTGTTTTCAGCTGATGGATATAAAACAAAAAAAGTAAATGTAAACATCACAAGAAGTTTAATACTAACAGTCAATTTAGAAAAAGAGTCCAGCGAGTTTACTCATTTAAGTCCGATGTCAATTTTTGAAAATTTTAAAAATGAATTAAATCCAAACAAAATAATTAATCTCATAATCTTTGTCCTTCTTGCCTTATTCATAGGCTTAATAGTTTCCGATGTGATAAATGAAAGGAAAAAAGGTTTTTAAATCAAATTTTAAATGTAAGATATGGAGAAAAGGTTGGTATCGACAGCAGCTTTAGGAATAAACATTCTACTTCTGATAGTTTCTAGCGTTTTCGCAATTCCATTTTATACGTGCTTGCCAGAAAGTACTGATCCACTTTGTTCAAGTGAGTTTGTTCTCAAGCAAACAACCTCAAAATACACTTTAAAGTTCATTCAGCATTTAAGATGTAAAGATGAACCTTCAAGCCCATATTGCACATCAACACAAACAATTATTTGTGGTTGGCTTTTGTATGGAGAGAGATATGATGTAAGTTATTGTAGAGTTTTGAAAGAGGTTGATGGTAAATGGGAAGTTGTCGCTGAACTAAAGCCTGGAGATCAATACAGAATACCAGCAAATAGTGGAATAAATTGGAAGTATGAAGGATATGTAGAGGTTGTAGAACAAAAGAGAGAAGAAGCAAAACCAGTAACTGGTATTGAAGATGTATTAACTAAAATTTTAATTATTGCGGTTTCAGCCTTTCTCATATATAAAGGTTTAAAATAGTTTAGCTACCGAAAAGCTTAAATATTCAAATTCACAAATATATTTATGAAGAAGGGCAGATATGAAAAAGTGCTTGTAGATCCTGAGATACATAAAAATCTAAAAATACTTTCTGCACAAACTGGTAGATCGATGAAGGATCTAGCAAATGAAGCCCTTATTGAATATCTAAAAAAGAGGGGTGTTAAAATATGAATAAAAAACTGTTGACTCCAATATTAGTGCTATTGGGGGTTGGAGTAGCTCTTGCAGCAGTAAGTCACATCATAAGCAACAGTCTAGTAATGGAGTTAAGTGTAGAATCTCCAATAGAGGCTATATTTACAGAGGTTAGCGATAGATTGACAATAAATGGAAATACTGTTTCAGGAACAATTTATGGAGGAGATACTATTTGGTTCAAGATAACATCAACTAATAGGGCAAACAATCCTATAGAGAGGTATCCAGTATTCATAGTTAAATCAAATCAAGGAATTTCCCCAGGAGTTTTAGAAATAGATAGGGTTATTTATCAAGATCCTAATGGAGAATGGGATGTAACCAATATGTTGTATTGCGTTGATACTAGTACAGGTTCACTCACTCAGCTAAGAAGCTGTCCAGGAGCTGAAGCAAATGAAGAAGTAGTTATATTTTTCGACAATAACGGAGATGGAACAGCACAGCCATATGAAATAGGAGCAGGCGAAACTACTTGGTTTAATGTAACAGTGACACTATCCCCAACAGTAGCACCACAAGAATTAACAGTAAGATACGAGGAGTGGTTCACTCTAACACCGTAAGGTGAGTAAATGAAGTCTTATATAATCTCCATCCCCCTTTTTTTGTTTTTTCAAATAGCTCTTGCTAGTGCAACTGTTTATTATAGTGGTAGCTCTTACTTTTTTGATTTTCCTAAATGTGTAGATATTAACATAACAGTTATATGTGAGGATAGAATAGATGCAAACGAGTTTTACTTTTCCCCTAATTGTAGTTTGGTAGGAAATCAAACATTTGTGAATAAGTGGGTTTGCAATTGTTTTGATGGATATGTTTTAAACTTTACAATAAATCCTGGAGCTAGGAATAAATGCAATATTTATATGATTTATACACAAGAACTCAAGGTTGAAGAAAAGAGGGAAATTTATGTCGATGTTATTGAGCGTTCCATTGTATATAACTACACTTACAATTATACATACAATCAAACAGAAAAATTACTTCCATACGTCCCAGAAGATATTAATCAAACTATAAATGAATTGAATCAAAAACTTGAAGAAAAAGAAAGCAAGATAAAAGAGTTGATGGAGAATATTACAACGCTTAAAATAGATTTGGAGAAATCAAATTTGTTGTTAATAATTTCTTCTATCTCGGTTTTTGCTATTCTTCTTATTCTCATTATAAATAGGTTGATTAGAGGTGGTGGTTATGGTTAAAAAATTATTAAAATCAATCGGTATTGGGTTATTGGTTGCTTTTATTGGGTGGTTTATTAGTGGATCTTATGAGGTAGCATCAACTTTATTTGTTCTAACTACATATTTAGAAATGAGGGGTAGAAAACAGTGAGAAAAATAATTCCCTTAACAATAGTTATAGCATTGATTTCATTTTTCGCGGGCTACTTTTTAAATCAGGGTAAAGAAAGAATAGTGTACACAGACAAGTTGGAATTGATTTGTAAAATCTACAATGAAACAGAAACAATAAGCATGGCTTGCAATCCTATAGATGTGGAAAGACAAAAGAGTGGCGAGCTTGTTACATTTGCTTTTGTTCTACCTTCAAACATAAGTTTTGACCCATCAAGAGAAATTCACTGCTATTATAACCTCACTGAAAAAAGATTTACATATTGCTATCAACTCAACATTGGGGTGAGTGAAGTTGAATGAAACATTAATAGCAACGGTCTCTTCTACAGCAAAAACGGCTCTTCCTTTAATAGTTGAGGGGCTAAAAAGTTTAGCGGAGGGAATAAGTTATTTTATCTATTTACCACTAAAAATCGCTGGCTTACAAGTTTCTCCATTCTTTCTTCAACTTATTTACTTAGGAGTGTTAACAGTAATTATCTATAAACTTACTGGAAATTGGGTCTGGACGTTTATAATACTGTTTATACTTTTACTCATAGGAGCACTAGTATGAAAAAGATTAGAAGAGTTAGTCAATACGGATTTGGGATTAGTTTGAATAAGGAAGAGCTAAAATCCTCTAATTTCAATCCAGAAGAGGAGGTTTTGGTTATTCCTTTAAATAAACTAATACTGATAACCGACCCTAAGCTTTTTGGTTTAAGAGAGATTTTAAAAGTTAAGGAGGACGATGAAACTATAGAAGATTTTATAAGAAAGGCTGTTGAGAAAGAAATTAAAAGAAGGAAAAGTATTTGGGAGAAAAAGATAATCGAAATTTAACAGTATAACTTTTTATCATAGTTTATTTTTAAAGGGTCTTTCAAACGTTTCAATAGATATAATGCCGACCATGACGATCCAACGAGAAATGAGTCGTGGGGCTAAAACCATGGTGATTAAATGGCTGGTGAGGTTAAATTTAAACATTTAGTATTAGGAGCTATAGTATTGCTAGCGGCCTGGTACATTGTCAGTCCTGAGACTTTTCCAATAAAATTTAGAGCTGAAATTCCAGTAGAGCAAGGTGCTCAAGTTATAGTTGAACAACCTAGGCAAGTTGAAGGACTACCTGTATACCAGATTCAAACAGTTAAATTAAAGTATCAAGATTTCTTCTCCGGAGCACCTGTAGCTGGCTTAACAGTAGAAGCTTTGCAAGTTCCTCCATCCTACACTTATAATGACTTGGTTAGAATAGCTCAAGATCCTAATAGAATACCTCTTGCAACAGTTACAACTGATGCAAACGGTATAGCAACGTTTGAATCAGTAATTTTCGGTGGAGTTCCAACACTATATTCTGCTAGAGCACAGCCTAACTATTATGATTCATTAGATGTTCTAACAGTTCCAATACCAACAGGTCAATTCGCAATATCAACTTACACGTTCCCAGGAGCAATTAAACTATACAGAGTTGGCTCATTCAAGAGTCCAGGAACTGATGTTACCGGTGCAACAGAATCCAAACTAAATGTTACAGTTACTAATACTGGTATTCAATTTATAGAGGTTACATTCACAATAGGTGAAGAAGCAGCAGGTGCGGCATTAAAGAATCCAGTATTAGTGATAAGAACTCCTGATACAGCTCCTCCGTTGGCTAGCGGTATGATACAGAGTCTGTACATTGTCAGGGAGACAGGTTCTGATTTAGGTATTCCAGTAGTTGACCTCAAAGGATACATAAATGGAGTAGCTATTCCGCTAAGAGGTAGCTTGACAGACATGCTGGGGAACAACTACTTGACAGTTGCTGACAGTGCAGTTTACAAGATAAAGCTAACTTGGGATGCATCAAAAGCAGTGGCTGGTAACGAGATAGACTTTGTGCTAGATGATCTCGGAGCATACAGAGGAACAGATGTTGCAACAGTGCATACTGGAGCAAATCCGCAGGTTCTCAGAATCGTCTGGACTAACTAGAAATAACACGAAGCGTCTTTTTCCACCTTTTTTGTTTTTTGAATTTTAAGGAGGTTGGAAAAGGTGGGAATAGGAGAGACTATAATATTTGGAATGATATTTTTGGTAGGATTATCTTTCCTTTTATCACAATTTTATCATCCAGATAGAGGACTTTTGCTTGCACAGAGCTTTCCTAAAATAGAAACAAGAATAGTCATTCCAGACTGCAATTCTTACGAATCATGCATTCTAATTTTATCTTCAAAATACAGTGAAAATGAGATTAAACAATTAGATTTAAAATGTGAGAATGGAATTTGTACTATAAAAGGATACATTGAGGTGAAGCGTGTATGAAAAAATTAAGATTTTTGGCAACACTTGTTTTAAGCTTTTTACTACTTCTGCATCCTGGATTTGCACAAATTAGGAGCGTTTCAATAGTCAAAGATCCTGTTTTTGGCACAAATCAAAACATCCTTTTATTATCTATAGGAACAATATATTCGGATTACGGAACATTTAATACAATCTCGGCTTCTGCAACTGAATTGTCGAATTTAGAGCCTAGCGATGCAAAAATATTAAACAGTTTTACAATGAGGTGGAGAACAGAAGAAGAATACACAAGATATCCATTAGGATATAGAGAATCTATTTACTACATTGATATAGTTGCTAGCGATTATAAAATTTTTGGCTGGTCAGCAAACGATAAAAATACATGGGTTCAACTAAATTGTCATGACCTTGATAGAGATGGAAAAGTTACTTATGTTGAAAAGACGAATGTGTTTGGAGTAACTCTCCAAATATTTTGTGCAAGAAGAGGTCAGTATGTTGGTGACATTTTTACAATAGGTTCGCCACAGCCCTATTGGAAAACGAGATTCGAGATTTCAAATGGGTACGAAACTCTAGTTACTTACCTTGGTACAGGCACTGGATATGCAAAAAACGTAAACAACAAAGTATACATAAGGTTTGATGGGTTAGGATTGTTCACTTATCCAAAAACTCCAGGAAACACGCTAGCGTTTTCGGATTATAGAAAGTTGAATCTCTTTGACTCAACGTATCTCTCTTCATACAAAAGTGCTATAGCAAATGATGCACAATATTACGTAAATTCGGTAGCTAACGGACAAATGAGCGAAGGAACAGCAGAATCATTGATAAATTCCAAAATTTCTCCAATAGTTTCCAAATGGACGTCCAATCCAGACTTTCCATACAATAGGGTAAGTTGGAGCGGTTCTACTAAGTACGATTTAAGCATAAAATTAACATCTACAGAAAGGATTTCGTTCCAGAATTTTGTTGTGTATGCGAATGCAAACTTCATCCAAATAGTTATACCATATGGGCAACCAAAGATTTTATCTATGATAACAGACTTTGGTACCTCTATTACTGCAACAAAAACAGGAACAATAACTGTTACTGTCCAAAATGCTGGAAACGATGTTGCTACTTTTCAATCAACATTAACTTGTGAAAAGTCTTCCGTATATTCCCCTACTCAAATCATATCCAATATTGGAGCTGGTTCTTCAAGAACAATAAGCTATACAATATCTGCTAAGCAAGTAGATACAACAGTTACTGATAGATGTACGGTCAGAATTTGTGATACTACAAGAACCGAGAATTGCGATAGCAAGAGTGTAAGTTTTAGCATAGTTCCAAGACCAGTTTGTAGCCCAGGAGATCAATATGCTACATTAGAATATGGTATATGGAAAGTTTACGAGTGTGGAAGCGATGGAAAATATTACTTGAAGTTTTCATGCAATCCTGGAGAAGAGCCATATAAGGATCAATGGGGTAAGTATGTCGGATGCAAAGCTGTAGAGAAACCAGGTGTAACACCAGCTCCAATACCAGCTCCTGGTAAATTTGAAGTTAAAAATTGGATGATAGCAGGATTAATAGGTCTTTTAGCATTCTTCTTACTTGGTGGTGCATCTGGTTTAGCTAGAAAGAATTACGATAAAGTAGGTATAGCAGTTGTTGTGGCGTTGATAGCATTTGTGATAAGTTATTCTGTCCTAGAATGGTGGGTAGGTTTAAGTTGGTGGCAAAAGTTGATAATAGGTGTGGTTGGTGGTATAGGAATTGGAGGTTTGATATACATCCTCTTTAGTCTAGGCTTACTTGGTGTTATAGTTTCAACTATAAAGAGGTGGATTAAGTGAACTTGTATGAGAAGTTATTAGTTATTTCTGCAATAGCATTAGTGTTTATAGCTTTATTAAAATCTGGTATGTTTGGTATCGATTTCTTCGAACTTATATACGGTCCTAATACTCCAAGAATTGAAGATATATCAATAGTAAACCCTATAGTTGATAAAGAAGTAAACAAAACAATCAAAATAAATTATAATATATATTTTCCATGGCATGGAAATGAAGTAACCTATTACGATTCAGTAACATTTAGAACGATTCATCCATCTGGATATACAGCCATACTAATTGACGGGAATCTTACAAAAATACATAAGCTTTATGATTACGTAGCATGTATTTATTCTGATCAAAGATATACAGGCTGTAGATATAGATATGCAGTAGATGTAGACATAAGTAATCTTTCAAAGGGTATACATAATCTCACAGTGTACGTTTTCTTAATAGATAGAGGATATTGGATAAACCCACGATATTGTGGTAGTCAGAGAGTAGTTGGTATTCCGCCTCCAACGAATTGGGATAAGTATGGAGGTACGCCCACAAGCAGGTGTCAATCGTTGTATGATTATCTCGGTAAAATGAGATGGGATAGAATGGTAGAAGATTTGGAGAGAGGAAACTATACAAAATTGGAGGCATTTAGAGTAGAGAGATTTAAGCTCAAGATTGCAGTTTGTGAGAGAGGAGAGTGCATTGAACCCAGAATTATCGAGAAGATTGTTGAAAAAGAGGTTGTCGTGGAGAAACCATACATTCCAAAATACATACAAATAGCTGTAGCAATACTTCTTGTTATTTCGGTCTGGCTTGCTTTTGAGTTGTTTGAAAGGAGGAGATAACTGATGGAAAAAAGGTTAGGGTATTTGATATTTGCAGGAATGTTATTGCTAATACTATTCTTCTGGAAGCAGGATGGCTTACCTTTCTATGCTATTCTTGCTTCGAGGCAAGTAGATGTAAATATGGCTCTGAATATTAAAAACATGAGTTATGAATCAAGGGTTACATTAAGTTATTATGATCCAGTTACTAGAAATACTTACGTTAATTTTTTTGTATTGAGAAACATAGATACAAAACTGTTGAAAGAGTATGCCTGTTATTTGTATGTTGATGAAGTAAGATTTAAGGGTGCATACGGCGTTTATTATACATGGAAAATAAGAAATGTTACGTTAAAAGCTCCTCTCAAGGGAAACGTTTGTGACTTCTTTAGCGAGGGTGTTATAGCAAACCCAGAAACGTCATACTATATATTTATTGAATACTCGCCAGCTAGTGGAATAACAAGAGAATATACTTACACGTGTAAAGATGTTAAATGTAAGGATAAGATGATTGCTGAGGGAGATCGAGTTGAAGGACTCCTAGTATTATATCTTAGAGACATATCTAAAAACAATTGCACATCTCTTACTAGCTCTTATTGTGTGAACGAATCGTCTTTTGAAGTTAGAGAATATTATTGTCCTGCTGGATACGGAACAAACGAGATGTGCTTAACTGAGTGTAAATATAGAGTTGTTGTCAGAAAAGATTGTGGGGAAAATTATGTTTGCGTAGACGGAAAATGCGTTGAGACAAGGATTATTGAAAAGATCATTGAAAAAATTACTGAGAAACCATACATTCCAAAATACATACAAATAGCTGTAGCAATACTTATTATACTAGTTATATATTTGATTGCTAGGAGGAGGTAAAATGCTTGAAAGGGTTGAAGAGAAAATAGGTTCAATTACATCATCAGAATTTATAGAAAACACGCTGTTGGCACTTTTTGCACTTTTTATTTCAACTGCTATTCATGAATTGGGTCACGTTTTATTTGCCATAGTTCTTGGATGCCCTGCAGGTGTAGCTCACGTTGGTTTAATAACTGGAAAGTCTGTTGTTTCTGACGTATGTACAAATACGCAACTGATTTTAATAGCGTTAGGCGGTCCTCTAACAGCTTTTCTTGCAGGTTTGTTAATATGGTTTCTAGAAAAAGAATCAAAACTTAGATATTTAAGCGTCATCCTCATGCTATTTTCTTCATCTCTGCAATTAATTCCGTTGAATCCATTAGATGGTTACCAAG
>Ga0105154_1001044_pt1 | contig 11368 bp, 11 predicted proteins | sample SSWtaG_FD_89672 | JGI IMG/M metagenome (GOLD analysis project Ga0105154, IMG submission 89672) | Hot spring microbial communities from Sandy's Spring West, USA to study Microbial Dark Matter (Phase II) - SSWsed_matched | ecosystem: Environmental > Aquatic > Thermal springs > Hot (42-90C) >... | reverse complement strand
TGGTAACGTTGATTGCTATGGTGATAATTCACAAGGTCAAAGTGAAGATTATCTTCTCGGCGATGCTATAGCTGTTAGTGCTTTCGGAGGTCATACCTGTATCCTTAAATCTAACGGCAGTGTCGATTGTTATGGTTATAATGTCAACGGTCAAGCTAATGATTTTGTAGGTGTAAACACTATTGGTATTCATGCCGAAGAAGACGAGACTTGCGTTCTAAAATCAGATGGTAATATCGAGTGTTACAGTGGTTTCAATTACACTCTCGGGGATGCTATAGCTACTGCTATCGGGATAAATCATCGTTGCATCCTTAAATCTAACGGCAATGTCGAATGTTATGGTGATAACACTTATGGTCAAGCCAACAACTATACAGCTGGAGATGCAATAGCTGTTAGTGCTGGAAAAGAACATACCTGTATCCTTAAATCTAATGGTAACGTTGAGTGTTGGGGGAAAATTGGAGAAGATTATGTAGATGGAGCTGCACATAATCCTTTCATAAATTATGCTCCTGCTATTAGACCAACTGTATATCTAAAATCCGAGGAAATACCAATATCTACATGTTCAAATTTGGAAGAAAGCGGGATATATGCTCTAACTCAAGATATAATTGACTTTACCAATACAGTTTGCATGAATATTTCTGCAGATAGTATCACGTTAAACTGTTATGGTCATATAATTGATGGGGTCGATTCCAGTGGTTCTTGGGGAATTCTTATAGATAGACAACATTTGTACGATCCTGCTGGTCATCCAACGAATGTTGTTGTAAGAAATTGTGTTTTAAGGGATTGGGAGCTCGGAATTTATGGCTTTTTTGCAGGAAATATAACCATCATGGATGTGGCGACGACATCAAATATTATTGGTATAAACTTTGGTTATTCTAGCAATAATATTTTGTCTCGTTTAACCATTAAAGATAATTCACATAGTGGAATTTATTTTGGAGCAAATATTTTTGGTATAACTGTTAAAGATTCAAGAATTGAAAACAACCCAGCTGGCATACGCATCATAACAATTTATGGAGACAATTTTATCTATAACAATATTTTTAACAACTCAGAAAATGTTGTGTTCGAGGATGTTCCATATTACTATTCTGCAAATTGGAATGTTACAAAACAAGAAGGGTTTAACATTTGGAACCTAAGCTTAGGATATATAGGAGGAAACTTTTGGACTAACTATATCGGAAACGGACATTCAGATAGATGTCTTGATTTGGATGCTGATGGTTTTTGTGATGAAGCGTATATGGTTGCCAATACACACTTTGACTATTTACCAATAGCAAAATACGTCGGTCAGTTCTTTATCGTTAAAGATGTAACAACATATGATGAAAACCTTAATGTAAAATCTACTTTTACAAATTCATCGCTAGTAAGAATAAGAGCAAATGTATCTCACTATAGGGGAGCCTCTGCTATAGATAGTGTTTGGTGTAATATAATAGATAATTCTACAACACTATCTGAAACTATTGGAATGGTAAGTGTGGCTGAAATACCTAATGGATATACGTACGAATGCAACTATACTTTACCATCAGTATTGCCATCAAGAGGAGCATGGAAGGTTATAGTTTATGCAGAGGATACAGAAGGGTGGAGGGTATCAAACGAGACAGTTTTCTTCGTGTACCCAACATATATATATGAAATTACTGAGCAACCTTCGATAGATACAATAGAAGGTTTTGAGCTAGGAAAGTTTTTATACCGTTCATTAAATATTCCCTTTTCAACAACTCTATCCTCAATTCTTTCGTATATTGAAGGCATGACATTTGATTCCTCACGCTTGTTATACACGTCCCTCAGAGTAATAAGTGATATCTCATTACCAAGCATTCTAAGACTCTTAACCATTATTCCAGTTATAGAGCAACCTCAATTCACTGAAGTAACTAGAATATTTATCGCTATTCCTCAACTCTCCACCTTTGCCCTTGACGCATATCAAAGAATTAGTATAGTTCCTTCAACCATTATACAGACCATCACTCCAGGCTATTATCATATTTTAGACACTATTATATACAGAGCAGAGCAGATATCATTGCCATATATTATTCGTTTATCGCTAGAAGCGTATACACAACAGCCAATAGCAATTTACACAGAAAGGATTTTATCCCTCCATAAGTTTTTAACAGAAAGTTTTACATTCCAATATGTTCTTGAGAGATTTGTTGGAATTAGAACGGTAGAGCTACCTACTTTTAATTTTGTGCAACAACTCGAGACTTTGTTATACTATACACATCCAGTTTTAATAGAAAGCTTCTCAAGGATATTAACATCTTTACAACTCTCCACAGTAATTGAATTCTTCTATGACATTGTTAAGTTGGTTGCGTTTAACAAAATATATCTCTATCTACCATATGGAGACACATATGGTCTAAACGAAACAATAGTTATAACTGGCAGTCTCGTTGATAGGCAAGAGGCTGGAGTACCTGATGCTACGCTACTTGTCTATCTTGTTAGGGATGGAGATGAAATTTATCTTACATCAGTAACCACTGATGAGTTTGGTAGATTCAACTTTACATGGAACAGTCTTGAAAAAGGAACTAATACTCTAGTGTTTAAATATTATGCATATGGGGTAATTCCTTTCACTAACTCAACAACTCTAGAGATAATTGACCCAGTTACTATTAGAGATATTTCTCCAGAAGAATGGTGGTATGTTGATGGAGAAAAAAGCTTCTATACACAAGTAATTAACATCACTATAAATAGAAATGTTGCCGCTATTGAAGCCTACCCTCAAAACAATGCTATACTTCAACCATTCTATAGAAGCGAGCTACATGGATTGTATTCAGACTGTAAAGACAAAGAAATAGGGGAGAGCTGTATGATCTTAGGTAGATATAGATTTCCATCTTATGGTAACTACTCTCTAGATACAGACATTAAAGTGTATTATAAACTCGGTAATTTCTACGCATTTACCACATCCAAAAACGTTTCTGTAGAAAATGTAACTCTAAACAACTTTACAAGCAGTCTGTCATTAAAGTCCACAAAATACGGAGAGCTGGAGAAAAATTTGAGGGCAGGCGAGCCAAAACATTATGCATGGCTTGGAGATACTGTCAATGCAACACTTACATTAACTGCAAATAATGTGTGTGAAGACGTTTATGTAAAGTTGATAACACCATTTGGGGAAGAGACTAAGTACATAGGAAATGTGGATTCAGAACAAGTTACACTAAACTTCTTCGTAAACATTTCTGAGCTAGAGGGATTCAGAGGTTTTGGTATGGACAGCTTTGTGTTTCTTCTCAATTCTTCAAACGGGTGCTATGGCGTGCACTTATATCCAGTAAGATTGTTGCCTCCAAAAGATGCAGAACCATATATTTATTCGCCAGATGTGGTGACTGCTGGTTCAATATTTACGGTGGGGGTTAAGTTTAAACCGCTTCAATACTCTATTTTCTACCCGCACATTATGCTCGACTTGAGCGGAACGTTCGGTTTTGAGGTTGGTACTAGTAGATTGGTTGGTGAAGCTGGTAGATGTTATAATGTTATGCTGTGGAGCGATGATTATATGCCAGGAACAAGACTTTCGTACACCACGACTGAAGCGGGAACAGTTTTCACGTATGATAGCTTAAGAATAGTTCCACAATACTATTACTACCTTTACGATAGATATGGATTCCTAGATATACCGAAAACCGAAAGTTATTATGTTAGAAGAATTTACGTTGGTTACGGAATATTACAGCCTGGAGATTGGAAAATGTACGGTGTTTATTCATTTATGATAGGGAACTTTACAGCAGAAACAGGAGTAATATACTCTGACTGGAGCTTAGCTCCAATTCAAATATACAAATTCCTAGATGTCACAGAAATTCCACAATACTTTAATGTTATAACAAATCTGCATGGGAGAACTACTGCTGTCCAGCTAGGAACTGATAGAGAAACGGGGCAGTTTAGCAACTGGATAGCATTCTACCCAAGAAACTTCCCACCGTTCTCCTATCAAACAGATAGTACCATTCAAATTAGAACATTCCCAGAGGATCCATCAACATATTGGATGCCTTGCTTGTCTGCAGGTCACTCTCCATTATCTCCGCCATTCAGTGTCTATATCGAGTATCAAAAAGCTGGAGAAGAAGCATTTACAGTTCCAGCAGGTCAGAGGCTTGCTTTAATATCTCAAGAGTGGGTTGAGCCAGAAAAAACATCTGATGCAGTAACGTTCCAAGCTATAGCACCACTCAAGCCTGGAATATACAACATAACTGCTATTATATATGATGATGCAGAGACTGGACTCTTCTGGACGGTTACAAAATCCATAAGAGTAATATCTACACTAGCTGGTATGCAAGTAGTCGTGTCACAGGAAGATTTCCCAGCTCATGAAATTTGGGCTAGACCACATCCAAACAATGTTACTATGATTAGAAAAGTTTTGGTTACAAACTATCAGGAAAATGATTTGAGTCAAGTTGCATGGATAATGAATCCTTTACCGCCAGATGCGACATATATAAGCGGGGCAAGAAGTGGAATTATAGATTACTTGCCGAGCGGAGCAACCGTGAATCCATCTAACGTTACTTACGTCGTTCCTGGACCAATTTACACAATAGAAAGAATATCCTACGACTCTCCTAGCGTCGACCTTGGTAAAAATATAACAGGAAAAGTTAACTTCTATGTGCAAAACCCATCAATTTCTACAGATTACATTAACGTTAAGGTTAATGTTTCTGAGCTAATACCGTATGATTCTGGTGGAGAAACAGATGTTATAATCATTGATAGAATATTCTCTCAACAGAGATTATGGCATCAAGTTAGCTGGACTTCAAGGACAGGATATGAAGTTTCTTGGGGATTGAAAAAAGAAGCAAACTATGTTTATACTGCTAAAGTCTACTTCTACAACAACAACTCAAAAGACATTGAAGTTAGATACTACATACCGCTTGTAAGACTTTCAGAATTTGATGCAAGAAACATAATTAGACTTCAAGTGGATAATGAGACTAATGTTGGTTTTATGGTTACTAGGGATGCATTTATCGTGCTTTTAAAAGGAATGACAGAAGGGGAGCATGATATATATCTTGAGTATACACCATACGTTGCTCCCTTGCCAGCTCTAGGTGGTGCTGTTGGAATTTATCCAGAGATTATAATAGAGCCAAGTATTTACAACTATACTGGACCTCCAGCAAATCTAACCATATGGTATGAAGTTACGTGTAGACAATCATCTTGTTCAGTATACGTTATTCCAAGCGGACCATATTCATCTTGGGTTGAAATACCGAAAGAGCCTAAATATGGCTGGACTGTAACAGGATTCCTCTTCATTCCAAAAGATGGAAGTGCTAGATTTCCAGTTTATGTTAATATACCAGAAGCAACTCCAGACGGCAGGTACAACATAACCATAATAGTTGAAGATATATCTACAAGAGTGCAGGCAAGGGGAATTATAAACATAACGATAACTCGAGTTGTTATTCCTCCAATAGATCCTCGTAAATTGTTATTAGTCTTCACTCTCGTCGCAATGATTTTCGTTTACATAAACAGAAAAAATATTATGAAATTACTAAAAAGTAGGGTATCGTAAAGTATTTAAATACAAAAATACATAGTATAACTATGGTTAAGAGCGGAAAAAGTATAAGTATAGATGCGGAATTATGGATCAAAATTGAAGAATATGCAAAAGAACACGGTTTTACAATTTCTGATGCGGTTGAAGATATAGTTAGAAAATTTTTTGAAAAGAGGGAGGGTAAAAAATGAGGATGACCGAGCTAGCACTAGCAATTTCAATGATTGTCTCTGTTCTTGTAATTTCAAGTAATGCATCGGCACTGCAGGCACTTGGTGTTATACCAATAAACATAAGTTTGTCTGTAGGCGAATCTTCTTTACAAACGTTAATTCTTTACAACGATGCTAATGAAACTTTTAGTTCATCTGTTACTCTTGTTGGAAACATATCTCAAGTAGTTACTCTATTAAACGATACAATTACAATAGAACCATTCTCTTTGGGAACCATTTACTTCAACGTTACTGTTACAAACGAGGGATACTGGCAAGGAAACATTTCTGTTGGAACATTAGGGGTGCCGGTTCATGTTTATGGTAGGGTGTTTAAGACATCTATTTGGGTTAGATCAGGAAGCGTCGTTACCATACAGCCAGGAGATTATAGAATTAACATTCAAAACGTAAGTCAGTCGGCTGTCCATCTTCTGATTTTCCAGCACGGATATTTGCTTCAATCTAGAAGCTTTAACATAAATGACGAGTTTGCAACCAGTGAAATAAAAATAAAAGTCCTGGACATATTCCAAGATTTGGTTAAATTGGAAATAACATCAAAGTACTTGAATACGAACATAGATATATCAGAAGGAGAGACCGTTACTGAAGGGTTTATGAACTTCGGTTTCTACACAACTCAATATGCTAATACGGTAACTACAGATACATCATTGAGGGAAACGTTTATACTTAGAAATGGTTTAAGCGAGCCTGTTGCTTTAAAGACGATAGAATATTCTGGAACGATAGTTACTCAAGAAGGAAGACAGCCGATAAATGCCGTTCAGTATAATTTAGGAATTCTTAATCCTGGGGAGGAAGCCATTTTTATAGTTGAGATAAATACAAAAGGTTTGTCTCCAGGTGTGTGGACTCCAATAATGACAGTTAAAGGTTTGACGCAAAGCAATAGAATAGTTTCTTCGTCAATATCTTTTGTTCTAACAGTTACAAAAGCAGTTACGTCGCCTTCTCCAGAAAACATTACTGTGGATTATCCAAAAGAAATATACGCGAGACAAAGATTTAACATAACAGTATCTGGTCTTGGTTCTGGAATGACTGTTGAAATGGAGAATAATCCTCATTTGATTGGAGAAAACGTTTTATTAGAAGATGGAAAGTGGATATGGACAGGATACGTTGATGTTAATGAAACTCAAAGCGTTACGCTGTATGTTAAGCTTCTAGGTGGAATTCTTAAAACCTTCAAATTCGATTTAGTTTATCCCAAACCCCCTGAGCCAGTAATTATAATAGCACCAGATAAACTTTGGGTAGGAGATGTTTTAACTGTATCAACAAACCCTTCGGATGCAAAAATCACAATAAATGGAACCGAATATTCTCCTGGATACACATTTATAAGGGAAGGAATTTACGTCATAAAGGCTGAAGCTCAGGGATATTCGCCTTCTGAAAAAATTATTAGAGTAATAAGACCTGTAACGGCAAACGTTTCTTCAAGTACTGTTGGAAAGGAAGTGGTTATAACTTTTAGTGAGGAGGGTAGCTATAGCGTTAAGTTTAACGATGCGGTGATAACATCCATAACCAGCGGAAATATTTTAAGGTTTGTTCCATCAGAGCCAGGAGTTTATGAAGTTTATGATGATCTTGGGCATCAAATAACAACTTTTGAAGTTAGAAAGGCTGGATTTGAGCTACCATCGCTTGCTCTCAGCGATTATATATTAATATCTTTATTCGGAGTGCTAGTATTCTTGATTGTTGTTTACATTAGAAGGAGGAGAAGACCAACAATTCATTTTACGACCGTGCCTACTTCGACAAAGTTTGGAATAGAGGAGTGATGAAATGATAGACATAAAGAAAAAGCTGAAGGAAATATTTGGGAAAAAAGAATACATCTTGAAGCTAACACCAGAAGTATGGGATAAGCTTCCGAAGTTAGCTCAAAGACAAATAGCAGAGCTTCTGGCAGAAAATCAGGAATTGAAGCAGGAAATCGCGAAGCTAAAAGAAAAGCTGAAGAAAGAGAAACCGCAAGAGGTTAAGATTCTTGAAAAGGCTTATGTTCAAAGAAAACAGCTTGAAGAGGAGAAAAGAAGAAGAAGGGTTGTTTGGGTTCCATTTTTTGAAACTCCAGATAAAACTTTAAAGCCTCTAAACGTTGTTTACGTTCCCTACGGTGGAGGAGAGATATTTGGTCAAAGAGGTAAGTATAAGTATTTGGCTGGTTTTGAACAAGAAGAATATGAAAACGGTCTCGGTAGCGAGGTCCATATTTTATTAAAAACTCATCCCAGGTCTACTAAATTTGCAAGAATTAAACCAGATCCAAGTATTACTATTGCAGATGTTTTTGACCAGCCATATTTCGTTAAAACACTGCTGTCTGGTGTTTTCAACTCTCCAGTTGATGTTAAGGGGAAAACCGTAGGCACAATTATTCAAAAACCATCTATGTCAGCAGAAACTAACAAAATTATTGAAAGTTTGAAGCAGAGAATAGCTCAACTTGAAAGCGAGATAGAAACGCTAGAATCTGAAAAATATTCTGTGGAGAAAAAATATCAAGAACTGTTGGTGGAGAATCGGAAATTGAAATCTGAGCTCAGTTTAGCATCATATAGAGCAGACTTAAATCAAGCATTGATAGTCAGTCAAGCAGATAAAATAAAAGATTTGATGAGAGACATGGCAACAATACATACCTCAGCATTAGAAGGTTTAATGAATCAAGTGATAGTTGAAAGAATAAACTGGATTCTGTCGGATGCACTTAAAAATGCGAGATCTCAGCTAGAGGAAGCTTACGGCAAACCAATAGATGAGGTAGTGTGGGAGAAAGTTGAAAATAGATTTAAGACAATGCTGAGTGATATATTGAATGTAGTTAGAGCTCAAGAAGTTAAAGCTGAGGTTGAAAAGAAGGAGGAGGCTAAAAAATGAGCTGTAGTGCTTCTGAAAATGAAGAGTTTAAGAAGTTTATAGAGAAGGCTGTTGAGTATATAGAGAAATTGAAAATGGATGATATAGAGTATCAGTTAGAGGTATTTGCAGAGGAACTGAAGAAATTGAATGAAGCGAAGAAACAAGTTAATTTAGCAGGTGAGAAAGAATGAATCTGGATACATTAAACATTTTAAGAGATGAAGAATTTGAAGCACTTATAAATAAGGTTAAAGAGTGCACAGAGAGGTATAGAAGATATATGAATGCTCTTCAGCTAAGAACGGATACGAGAATTCCGTTTATAATGTTTAGACAAAGCATAGTAGAGCTATCCTATGAGGTAATTGGTTTTTTGAGCAAATATCAAAAGCTGTTCGAAGGTAGGGAAGAAACCAGTATTAAAGAGGCTGTCTCAAAGTTTAGAGAGGATGTTACTAATTTCTTGTCTTACATGTTTGATGTTAGATTAGATGAAGTTCCAACGGCACAAATGGGATTTGCATTTGTTGAGCATATAAGAAACAGTTTAGAGTATACAGCAATGATATTAAAAAATGAAAAGAAAAAAATATTTATAAAGGAGGTATTAAAGAGGGTTGAAATAATACCAAGATTTAAAGAGATGAGAGAGCTTAAGAAAAGAAAGGAGGAGGTGGAGTGATGTTTGGAAAAATAGATTGGGATGAATATAAAGAAAACCTCTTCAAGAACATCAAGACATTTGCAGTAATAGATTGGACGGATTTTGATAAGTTTTTAGGTACGAATGTTAAAAAGATATACGTCTACAGCGGAAGATACGTTGTTTCAGAAATACCATACAATGAGGTTGAAGTAAAGCATTTATCAAAGTTTATGCCAGTAGTCGATCTAACTGGAGGCAGACCGTATCCAGAAGATTTTGAAAAAGTTCCGAAGTTCTGGAGTATATTCGGGAGATTAAACTTGGCTGAACTCGAACTTTAGGTGGTAATGATGAAAAGAAAAGTATGGATTGATGTTGTTCAATTACAGTGTCCGTTTTGTGTAAATCATTTATTTCCCAATTCTTTGTTGCTAGGAATGGACGTCTCTGGCTCAAAAATTGTTACATATGCTGTTGAAACAGAAAGACCTCATGCGAGATTTATGGAGAGGGTTACTGGAAAAGACCTAACGCCATTCTCGTTAGTGTTAGAAGAGGAAGTGTTTCTCAACAGAAGAGTGTGGAATGTAAAATTCTCTGCTATAGGAACGTTTAATGAGTATATGAATTATGTGTTTAAGAAAAGATATTTAAACATAGAAATTTAAGTTAAAAAAGGAGGTGAGTTTGTGGCTGTTGATGGTGATGTAACATTGGTTGAGAAGTTGCAAAGGAAAATAGAGGAGCTTGGAGAAAATCTCAGCGTTAACAAGGAAAAAAGAATTGATGAAACTTGTATAAGGGACGAAGAAACAGGTGCTTTGATTTGTGTAAGAAAGAGATATTTGAAGGACATGGTTCATCAAGTTTCTGGCTTTGCTGTAGTTGGGGACAAACCAATAATAACAAAAGGAAATCCGAGGGACGTTCAAGAGTTAATGAGAACGTATAAAGGGTGATTTGGTGGCGGAGAAGATAGATGTTGAAAAGACAATAGTTTGTAGGGTAGATAAAGAAGGAAAGAATGTGGCATGCGATATTTACAGAGGAGGAGAGTTGATAGAAAGAAAGGTTGTTCCAAAAGAAAAACTCAAAGAACTAATTGATAGTGAATAAGATGGGAGTGTTGGACATAATCAAGAGAGTTTTGGGTAATGAAAGCGAGAATGAATTAGATTTAGCTATTCGTTCTTCTGATGGTTGTATTGGAGAGAAGATTATTGAAAAGTTGAGAAAGATTTTTGAGGCATGTTAAAATGGATGAAGGAAAGATAAATTTAGCAGATATTGATAGAGATGAAGATTTAATGTGGGCAGTCGCGGATTTATGGAGTGCCGAAAAACATTTAAGCCAAGCGTTGAACGCCGTTGTTGAGAAGATAAACAAAGGTGAGGATGTAGAGTATAACAAAAAACTTTTTGAGTTGTTGAATGAAACACTCAACTTAATTAGGGAAGAAAGAGCGAAGCATATGCCGAGGCTTTATTATTTAAAAGAATATGGTTTATGGTGCACAGTCAAACATATACTTGGTGCAATGTTGCAGTTTACTGAAGTTGGTGCTAAGGACACTCATATCGCTTTAAAGGAAAAGGATGAGAAAAAGAAGGAAGAGATGTTAGAAATTGTAAAAAAGGATTTTGAAACATCGAAAACGTTGCACGATATTTTGCTGATGTTTAAGATATTTTCAAAAAACGTTAAGAGTGGGGAAGCCTCAACCAAATAATAACGTTTCCTTTCTTGTCATATGCAATTTTCACAACCTTTTTATTAACTCTGTATATTGTTTTTTCATTTTTATTTGTTTTAACTAACAGTCCTTTTTTATATAGTTGAGAGACGTGATAAATGAGCTTTGGATAAGGAATGTTCAATTTTTCCGCAATTTTGTATAGTGATGTTGTATTTTCATACAGATTTCGAATTATTTGCACTTGTATGGGATGTAAGGCTCTCAT
>Ga0105154_1001043_pt1 | contig 11370 bp, 12 predicted proteins | sample SSWtaG_FD_89672 | JGI IMG/M metagenome (GOLD analysis project Ga0105154, IMG submission 89672) | Hot spring microbial communities from Sandy's Spring West, USA to study Microbial Dark Matter (Phase II) - SSWsed_matched | ecosystem: Environmental > Aquatic > Thermal springs > Hot (42-90C) >... | reverse complement strand
TTTGGCAAAAGCGTGCTTTAAGTGCCGTGAGCGACACAAGCGTAGACGTGAACCCTGCCGCTAGGCGCATAACCAGCGATTGGAGGGGGGTATATATTTAATTACACCGAAAGGCTGGCGGCAGATCCACAAGCCGTACATCGCATCTCAAAAAAGGCATTACCGGCATAGATCGACTACACCGCAACCATCACACCTCCACTAAAAACCAGTCAAAGAAGCCGAGAATGAATTGTCAAAGAAAAAAGAAAATCAGCTATCCGCTACTCACTGCAATAAAGCTCTGCGTCCAAGAAATGCAAAACAGAAGCGAAAAACCGCCGAACTCCAAGCAACATGCACCTAGTAGCTACGTCGGGTGAGACGCATCACAACCGCCTTAGCGCCGTCCCGTCTCGATAAAATGTACTTAGCGATGTTGGGCAACGTCGCGCGGAAGACCGGGTCGCGAACTGCCTTCTCCAGATACACCCAGGCGAGCACATGAGGCCCCAGCTTGTGCGGCGCCTCCACAGCCCCCGACCTCACGAGGTCGCAGACCTCCAGCAACACCTCCACCGCTCCCTCCACCCTGTGCTCTGCCGCCACGTCCCACACGCCCCTCTCCATCCAGCTCCACGCCACGAGACAGTCCATCAGCAGCACGATGTGCTCCTTGTACACCGCGTGAGCCGCCGCCACGGCCACCTCAACATCCCTCGTCAGAGCCCTGACGCGGGCCCCGTAGATGTCGACCTCCTCGGCGCAGCAGCGGAGGAGCCTCTCGCCGTTCATGTACACAGCCCACGCAAACGATGGATGCGTATACAAATCCACAATGAAGCCGCCCCTCTCAAGCGTCAGGGTGTACGGCTCCCAAACCACAACCCTGAAGCCCCTCCCCACGAGCGCCCTCGCGGCCCTTGACGCGTGCTCCACCCTCACCAGCACGTCGAGGTCGACGGATACGTGCTCCACCGGCCTCCTGAACTTGTACAGGGCGTAGTCAAACCCCCTCAAGGCCTCGACGACCTCGACCACGTTCCTCAAAAACCACTTATACCTAGCCTCCTCACGCCGGAGCTCGCTCCCCATTGCATTGCCAACAGCCCTTAGGAAGGGCAAGTAAAGCTTGTTCAGTCTAGCAATCTCTCCAAGCACGGCCACCTCCCTCCCATCCGGCTTGTAGACGCCCGCAATAGTCTTCAGAAGCTTCAACGTAAACGTAGACATCGCCACACGGCTCTAACACTATCTACAGGGCTTCCGACACCCGTATCCACCCAGCACTTGGACGCATATCTGGCCAGGACATTATACACAGCGAGCTCTCTGGCAACAAACTCTCTGGAGACGTCGGCTCTCTTAGCGAGAGTGTTCACATCGGCATAGAGGTAGACAGGCCCCTCCCTCGTTGCGAGCCCCAGGAGAAGCCTCCCATAAACGCTGCGGAGAAAGCCTGGATAATTCAACGTTACAATAACCCAGACCACAAAATCTAAAAGGCCCCTGTCGCACACAAGAAAACGACACACCCTTGCAAGCAACCCTCGTACAAATATATGAGGCAGGAGAGACCAGAACTCTAAGTGGGACCACAACCGGCGGAGCTTCCCAGGTATGCAGATTTTATAATATGGGTTGCAGTTGCCGCAGAAAACTCCAAAACGAGAGAGAAGCCTGGCAAGAACGGAAGCCAAGAGATGCGAGCCCCTAAACCAATGTATGCACACAGGTCCCCGCAAAGCTAAAACCGAAGTCAAAATTCGGGATAGAGTGGACTTACCAGAGCCATCAGTTCCAGAAAGAGTTATGCGACCACGACCATACGTGCACATTAACTCAACTCATGTGAACTATCGCCTCACATGCTTCACACAATAAACAATCCCAAGGCTCGGGCTTCCAGCCACCGTATACTTATAGTCTCTGCTTAGGGCCGTGATAAGCTCGTCTGGCGGTGAGTGGTACTCGAAAATGAGCTCATCAAACAGACTGACATGTTTGTAGTCGTTCAGGATCACGTCACGTTCACAACCCTCACAGTCCATCTTGAGAGCCATATTGCTGCCCCTGAGGTCGAATTCGTCGAGTAACTCGCTTAGAGTCACCGCAGGAACGGAGTCCTTGCAGTCACCGGTTTTGAAATACGTGGTGATAGCAGTTTCTATATTACCAGCAATACAGAGCTTGCCAGGCCTGCTTGCAAGCCCGGCGTTCACTGGCACAATCACTCCCTCAAGACCGTTCAACCTAATATTTTCAAGCATCTCAGTATAAGCATCGGGATGCGGCTCTACTGCAACCACCCTCTTGGCGCCCTTGAGAGCGAAGTACACCGCCGTGTCGCCGACAAAGGCGCCGATGTCAATGACGATTTTATCGGCGACGTTGAGCGCGCTATACTCGCCTGTATAAAACGTCTCGAGAACGGAACTGTAAACATGTCTGAACTTTGCGCCCCCTCTAACGATGTAACACCCACAGTGCTGATTATGAATGGCTCCGAGCACCCTCATCCGAGTTTCAGGGTTTACAGGCAATTCGTCAACGTTAATAATTTCTGTGCTAATACTGCTTACTATCAGCAATTTATTATCCACGCAATCCATAAACTTAATCATCCCTCGCGAAAGCTTGCTAATCAGCATCTCTAAAAACGCCCGGATCTATCTCGTAGGTACAGCCTCCGGTCTTAGCCACGAGTTTGGTGCTGACGCCACATATCCGGACCAAGACGTAGCGTATTAGTAACTGGAACCGTTGTCAAATAGGCGCCTGCTAGCGAGGCCCAGTTTGAATTTTCTGAGGAGTCTTAGCGCCGCCTCCACCATAGCACACTGCAGTCAGAACACCTCGCTTATGGTCACAAACCTCGGCCTCAGAATTCCGAGCGCTCTCAGCATAAAGTCCAACTTTAAGAGATTCGGCGCATGTGTGAACAGAACCAGGGTTTCTAACTTCCTAAGTTTAAGCACCTCGTATAAGTTCGACAGCCGCAGATTAAAGGCTACAATGCAACCGTGCTCGTCAAGCAATCTGTAGCCCCTAGCAGAGCCTGCGTATGCAGTCCTCACGACTCTGTATGCCTGTCTAGCCAGTCTGGCGGCCGTGTCGCTATGCGGTCATACGGAGCTCGTCTGGTCTAAGCAACTCTCTGCCCATGTACCACCTCAAGCCGGTGATTACAAAGAACGTGGCCTTTATGCCGCGCCTCGCCAGCCAGCGAGCTATTAACAGGTGCTCCCTATACCCGTCGTCAAATGTAAGCACGACGTTCATAATCAATATGAAGGCTTGCGCATCTTGTCACCGCCTCATGCACATCTCGACGAGTGCGCTGATTCTGCTCTTGACGGCTTCAAACGACAGCGCGTTCTTCACGACGTCTTTACTCGGTCTCGAGTACTCTCTGAGAATCCTCTCGTCTGTCATGAGCCGCATTAACGCCTCCGCTATATCGTCGGGTTGCGGCCTCCTCACAAGCGACTTGTCAATAAGTTCCACCAAATCTCCAGAGCCCACGTACTTAGTAACCACAGGGACGAGCCCAAGAGCCATCGCCTCGACGACGGACAGAGGGAACGCGTCGAACAGTGCCGGCTGTAAGTAGACAGCGCATTTCCTAAGCAGCCTGAAGAGGAATGCGCGTGGGACGCGCTCGACGAGGGTCACGTAGTCCTCCACGCCCAGTCTCCTCGCTTTGCTAGCTACGAGCCGCCACATAGGCTCATCCTGTAGGCCGCCTATCAGAACGATCCTCGCCCTTACGCCCTCGTTCTTAAGGCGTAGCGCTATGTAGGGTACCATGTGCAGCCCCTTAATCGGTATAAACACTCCGCTGTAACACACCCAGGGGTTTTTCATGTCGTGGTCGGTCAGCTTGAGCAACGCCTCGAGTTCAGGTGGCGCTGGGTAAAGCACCACTGACGCGCTGTTTACCAGCTCTCTGACGAGGCTCGAGACCGACGCCACGACGTCCGGGAGCCGGTAAAGCGCCCTAACTGCCGGGCTCAGAATTGCGGGCGACATAGCCACGGCGACCCAGCACCTGTAGAGAGGTCTGAGTACAGCCCCGAGGAGTGTGGGTCTGACCCCCTCAGTGATCAGTACGGCGCCTGATTTAATGGTGCGGCTGAGCCCCCTCACTCCTATAACATTCACCTTATAGCCGAGCGCTCTCAGCGCTCTTATCCAGACGAGGTGGCCTACGTGCGGCGTTTCAAGAGACAGGTATGTTATTTCAGCCATGCGGTCCAGAGTCCGTCCTTGTATATCACGCTGTGAGCGCGATCGAGCGCCATAACGAGCTCTGCTAGCCGACTCTCCGAGATGTCGAGCCTGTAAATGTTGAAGGACCTGTAGAATATTGCAGCTACACTACACTCTGGAACGTCATCCGTAGACATCAGTGGAAGCGGACCCAGCTCGATGACAGACGCGCTGATATTGTGCAACCGGTAGTAGAACCACAGCATCATGTGAGCGCCCAACGTACACACTGTTATCTGCTCTGACGTGTGGCTCGCCAGGAATGTAGCCTCGGCTATGTCGTGTGCTGTTGGGAAAGCTATTGGCGAGAAGCCCCACTTTACGACAGGCGACAGCACGACGAGTAGCGCGGCCGTTACCAGAGCCAGCGATCTGAGCCGTCTGTCAATGGCTGCTAACAGCAGCGCCGGCATCACGGTGAGCAAGTACAGATAATGCGGCACCATGCCCCACCTGCCCATTAGCAGAGCGATGACCTGGTGTAACACCAGCGCGAGGTAACATGCGACGAGCGCGAGGCTTTCTCTGCCCAGCTCGCCGCTCCTCACGCGTCTGAGCACAACAACCGACGCCGCAGCGCCTATTAGATACGCCACGGCCATGCTGAGCTCTCTGAGGTGAGCGTAAAGTCTCTGCACGGGATTCGTCGCAGGTGCCATCACTATCGGCACCACCTCAGCGGGCTCTTCTATGAGCGCCGATAATTGTCTAATCATCGACTGTGCGGACCCGCTGAGATACAATACCAGATTGGACGAGAGCCACATGGTTAGAGTGAGTAACGCAGGCAGTGCCAGCCTTGCATTAAAGGCCGTTGCAATAAGCAGAAGCAACGGCACTATGAGCGATGCTGGGTGAGTAATGACGTACGCCGCGTATGTCAATGCAAGGACCGTGAGCTCTGGCACCGAGACTGTCCCTCCGCCTCTGAGGTGCCTGCTTAGTAAATAGGCCGACAGAAATGTCAAGTATAACTGGCCGAATGACGCTCTACCATAATATAGGGGGTTGAGCATAGCTGCTAGCGCCACGAGTGCGATGAGCAGAGCGCTTCGTGCGTCCTGCTCGACCGCTCTCAGCAACAGCATGCAGACCAAAGGCAACGCGAGCTGCACGGCGATCACGCCCTGGAGCGGCTCGAGCCCGCTGGTTAGAATAAACGTCGCGGTGAAGTACGCGTGCCCGAGAGTTGTCAAGTCGCCCTGAAGCGGCACTACGCGCCCGTGAAGCACGCCGCTGATAACCTCGCCGACAAAGCCCAGCTGGTCGTTGTACAGGGGTAGCGAGTCAAAGTAGACGGCGTAAGGCACTGTCATGATCAGAGCGCAAAGTAGGAGTACCAATGCAGTGGTATAGTGTAACTGCGAGCGTATTGTGAGTAGCGTCATTGTTAGCACAGCCACCAGCGAGGCAGTGTAAACAGCGTTGCCATAGAGGAAGAACGGGCTCTGAGTGACTATGCTAACACGCATGTGCATTAGCGAAATCAATGAGAGTGCAAAGAGCACGGCCGCGCTGCCTGTGGCTATTAGCATCGCCGCCCTCATGAGCCTACCACCGGCAGGATTTTATGCACACCCACGTCGCCCGAGTCAGTACGGCTAGAATGTGCCGGTGCCCACATACCACGCGAACGCCCTGGTGTAATACAGATAGACCAGCCTCTTTGCGAACTCCGGGCTAACTAAATACGTGAGGCCGAGCATGGCAGCGCCGAGGCACGTCAGCGACCCGCATTTTAAAAAGCAAGCACCACCCTGCTTAACCACCGCCCCAGCCTGCGTAGATGCCTCCTATGATCGTAGCCTCGTCGTATCCTACGCTAATGCCGATGCGGCAAGCTAAAGTAACGAGTACATGCCGGGCCAGGCGCGTGTCTTGCTGCGTTTTTCACGGCTCTGACAAAGCGGTTTATTGGATCTCTCACGGCCCTAATGCTGCTGGCACTAATGCCTGATATCCTGTAGTACGTGAGGCGTTCAGGCTCGTGGAGAATAGCGCCCTTGTGCGCAAGGGCTAGCAAGAATATCAGCACGTCAACGCAATCTGGAGAACGTTTGATGACCCTCAACCCATATTAGTAAACTCTCTTCTTCTGACGGCTATACAACTGTTCCTAAGCCCGAGACTCCAGCCGTACCTCTCGAACATAGCCATCTTCTCTTCGCGCGTGTGTGCCGTTACTCTCGCATTAACATTCGACCTCTCGACGAGGGGGTCATAGAGGTAGTGTCCTCCCTCATCTATCGTAATGACATTGTTGTGGTGATAAATAAGTGACGGTTCGCTCTCAAACGCCCTCTTTACCCGCTCTAGCCTAGCACTAGCGTACATGTCGTCATCCTCGAGGAATGTCACCACATCACCCCTTGCAACCTCTACGTCGAGGCCAAGAAACTTATTACAGCTTTACTGATGTACTCCCTTCGATTGTAAGCAGTAGTGACTATGCTAATAAACGGCCTCTTCATGACAGATTTGCGGATATTACATAGTTGAATAATTGCATTTTAGCCATATCTTGCGGTGAGCCTTTTAGTCATGTAATACATGTCGAGGTTCGACTTTGCAAACATAGCTGGTGTTAGTTAACGCCGCTTAGCTTGCCAAGCGGATGTTCCAGACGCGGAATGCTGCTGAAGTGTAATACTGCGTCGTACTCAAACTGCATGAAAGACCGCAACGTAGATGGCTTTACCAGGTCTAAGATGTATACGAGCCGCTCTTCAATGAACTCATTTAGTTCAAGGCTGTGCCCTAAGAGGTAACTATGATAACTCCATCAGTCCCCATATTGTAGTGTAGGCTTTAAATCGCGAAATGTCAGGGGTCAAGAATATTGAAGCGTAGGGTGTGAAGAACGATTCAGTGACGGTTAATGTTGTGACTAGCAAGAGCAGTGGTGCTAACCTCGGCCCAATCCTTGATGTTGCAAGATATTGTGAGACCGCTAAGACATATATCGAGCTTGCATAGACGTAGAGATATCGTGCTATGGCATTCTCTATGCCCTTATATGCGAACAACAATGCTACATAATACATAATTAATGAGAGAAATGAGAGAGTCACCACAAGCCCATCTGTATAATTTCTGTGTCTGAGGAACTTGTATAAAACCGCGGGCGCAGTAACGGTAAGGATTATCACCGGGAGCAAGTAAGCGAGCGGCGTTATAACAACGTCGAGGGGGGATATGAAGTAGTTCCTGTTCAATTACACTTTGTGAACTTTCTGGTCTATCAAGAAGAGAGGGTATTGCTTGTTGGTCTAGTCTATAGGGTATTTGCTGCACTAAAGCGTCTATCAACATTGTTGCACTCTGATAGGTCCACGTTCTGCAGAAAATTAGGAGGGCAAGGCGAAGGGATGATTTTGCTTCGGATGTTCGACGCAGTATATAGCTGATTATTGTTATTGCAACGAGGATAATTATTGCAGTATATATAGACAAAGCGTGAGCCATGTAGAGAGGTATAAATAATGCGCCTAGTATATAGGTCGCTCTGCTGTTAATGGCCCACAAGTAAAGAACTTGGATCACAACAAGAAGACCTACAGAGCTTGCCAGTAGGTCCTGAAACGGCCTATGAATATACACCACACTGAACAATGTTAATGTCACCAATGCTGCAGTATAACTCTTGCTGATATACTTCGACATTTTTCTAACGATAATGTATACTAGCAAAAGAAATGTTACATAATATAGAGAGTACGGTCACTAGCTGGGAGGCCTTAGCGTCTAAATGAGCCAACATGCTTAATTCGGTTGCTATAAGCCACATCACAGGATAATATGTATAATACGGCCCGTCTGGTAAAGCTTTCAAAGACAGAATGTTACCTTGCCTCTTGATGATGTCAATAAAGTGCACCCTTTAGTCTATATTAAAACCCACTGGCATAAATGTATATAACGTAGTTATATGTAGTGCAAGTGACAAGATAAGTAACGCCAAGAGAGAAGAGCTTGAGAGTCTTGGTAAGACAATGAACGTCAATGATATCGCCATGATTATGACGCCTAATGTGCTGATCGCAACACCAAATAAGTAACATACAATAGAGCCAAGATTTAAGAGTGAGAAGTAAATTGTAAGTAGATGGAAACTAAGCATACTAACTTGGTCCTTATCTGTCTATTGTCAGTGTGATTCACTTGCAATATCTAGTCTCCATGCGGAGCGCGCCGGACGCGCTCTGCCATCTTGGCCCCATCCAGCCTCTGCAGCACCTCGCCCCTCAGCTTCTCGCCGATCACCTCCACCGTCTTGTGGTCGAGTCGCGTGACCGCCTCTATTGCGGCTAAAAGCCCAGCCGTATCACCTAGCCTGTACGTGAAGCCCTCCGCTACGGTGCCCTCGAGCATCTCCTGGACGCCCCCAACTCGTGAGGCCAGAGATAACGTGCCGAGCAGCGCGCTTTCGACCACGGCGTATCCGTAAGTCTCCTCACATACGGATGGAAATAGCAACATGCTCTCCTGTGGAGACTGATAAGACTCCCGTACTCGACATTACCCAGCACCTCCGGTCTGACGGCAGTGAGTATAGTGTTTACACGCCGAATTATAAACAGCGCCCTGGTACTATAATAACCTGTAAGGATGACGTTGGCCTTTACTCCTCGCCGGTCTAACTCTCTGAGCGCGTGCACGACAAGGTGAAACCCCTTCACGTAGCTGTCCCCCGCCCGCGTACAGGAAGGTTGGCGTGTCGCCGAGCTCTTTGCGCGGCTAGGCGGTGGCGAGGTCAGGCGGCGGTGGGTTGTACACGACCTCTATCTTGCCCCCCAGCTCGGGGGCGAGGTCTGCAATGATCTCAGCGTGTCTCCTCGAGACGCAGATTATCCTGTCCGCCTGGCTCAGCCACCTCCTCGCGAGCCTCGGCAGCCACCACAGCGCCACCGCGCCCGCACAGTGTGCGGGGCCTTTAGCGCACTCGAGCACTACATCATCGTGCGATATCCTGTGCTTGTGCTCCTCGTAGGGTGCGAGGATGACGGCGGTGTAAGACACCGGCGCGTAGTCGTGGAGGTGTACGACGACCCTCTTGCCCAGTCTCTTTGCTGCGGGTATCACTGGATAGGCGAACCTCGGGACATAAACGATGTCGTTTTCGCGGAGTAGCTCCAGAAACCTCGCAGATTTAGCGAGCCTCATGCAGTTCGGCCAAAGCGCCACCTTCTTCCTCCTCGACAGCAGGAGCTCGTAGACATACCTGACGCCTGGCAGCCTCGCGGGCCTGGCCGTGCCTGTGAGTACGGTGATGTTAAAGCGCTCTCTGAGGACGTCGAGTATTAGATGCGTGGCGAGCTCGCCGCCACTGCCGTCTGGCCAGTACCTCTCAGTTACAACGAGAAGGCGGGGTCTGTCCATGCTGCACGTGCCGTCTTTGTTCGCGCATTAGCAGCGACAATATCCGCAGGCGGCGCCGAAGGGTTTTTGCGAGGGTCGTATATAGGAGCAACATGTTTGTGAGGCTGCACGCTGTCCAACAGCGTAATGCACCGGGCCGGTCATACGGGAAGCGGAGACATACTGAGCGCCCACCACAGCGGATAAAGCCTGAGCGATACGTCAATACTGTAGTACTGGTTCGAGGCGCCGCGGAATTCAAGGCACTGCAAGATGTTGCAGCATCAAGCCTAAAACAAGAGTGCGCAGAGCGGGGCATGGTTATGCTGAGAAACCCCACCTTGCTATAGAGAATAAAGCCGGTAGGATGACCTTACTCGCTGCTGTCATAAGTCTCTTTGCCTTTAATATAGTTAGGGCTCTTATTGCCGGGGTGGTAGCATACATGGGACGAGTAAGCGCACTCCGCACTCCCGCTAATATCAGGTAAAGTTCTGCCAGTTTGGCTGACGCAATGAATTCAGTGCTCAGGCTGTCGCGGTATCCCCTCAGGAACGCTTCTGTTAGCAGTGTAAGCCGTCTCAAGAATTGCGGCGGGAGCGCGAGCGAGCTATATAGACTAATGTTGAACGTTGCCAGATCTAAATAGGCCGGACCTTTCCGGGCCTCATGAAAGTCTAATAGGCAAATCTTCTTGTCGCAAACCATTACGTGTGTGATGTATAATTCGCCGTGTAGGCTCACAGGGGCGAAGATGTCGTCTGAAATGGGGACCCTCTCGGCGACGTTGAGGATTGCATCAAGGAGATCCTCCGTCGCCATCCCAAGCGCGATGAGCTCCTTAGTCAGTCTCACAACTTCCCTTCTTAAGCACTGCGGGGTGTTACATACCATAAGGCCGCTATTGCGCAGATACTTTATTTCCAGGCCGTGCAACTCTCTCACTGAGCGCCCGAGCATGTAGAACACCTTAATCGCGTCGTGACACCCCCGCATCGCAAAGTCCAGAATGTATTTGTCTAGGCTCTGAGCTGAGATGCGTGTCATTATGAGTGCGCAGTGGGATCCCGTCACTACCGGCTTAATCACTCTTGGCACTTCGAGCACAGCCGTATTGAAGCGCGCAATCTCAGAAAGCACGTGATGTTCATAAACGCATTCGTCGATATTGTTGTATATCTTAATGACATATTTCCCGGTTACTATCACGTTTCTGCCAGTTGGAATTTTAAACACGTTGCGCAAGAGGCTCAGCGCGCGGAGCGTAAATCCACTAGTAGGCATGGGCAGTAGCCTCAAGGCATTATGTCTGCTCGCCGACGACCTTCCTGTAAACGTTGAGATATCTCCTAGCTGCGTTATCCCAACCGAAGTTGATTGCATAGTTGGCGGCCCTCTGCGAGTAGGCATCCCAGTTACTGAGGATCTCCTCAACAGCTTGCAACAGCGTCTTGTCGTCTCTGAACAAGAGCCCGCCATTAGAGCTTAGTATGTGCTCGCGTCTTGCGTCGTCTCTGTCATAGGCGATGACTGGCGTGCCCGTTGCGAACGACTCGAGAATCGGCAGCCCGAAGCTCTCCCATCTCGACGTCAGCAGGTAGAAGTCGGCCCTGCAGTAAACTTCGGGAAGTCTTTCGTACGGTACGTACCCGAGGTGTACCACGCCGTTTAGTTGAGGCACTGACCCGCGGACTAATAGGACAGCCCTGCCATATCTGCGCCTAATAGCTTTAAAGGCTCTGATTAGGATGTCCTTGCCCT
>Ga0105154_1001041_pt1 | contig 11377 bp, 11 predicted proteins | sample SSWtaG_FD_89672 | JGI IMG/M metagenome (GOLD analysis project Ga0105154, IMG submission 89672) | Hot spring microbial communities from Sandy's Spring West, USA to study Microbial Dark Matter (Phase II) - SSWsed_matched | ecosystem: Environmental > Aquatic > Thermal springs > Hot (42-90C) >... | reverse complement strand
TTGGAAATATAGTTTTTATTCAAATGAATGATGACATCAAAGACTTTTATGATTTAAAGCGTATTTTAGAGGGAATGCTGGGGAAGCAAAATGCTTAAGGAATGGAGAATTTTAGGTCTTGATCTTTCAGGATCCCCTAAGAACCCTACAGGTTACGCTATAGTTATAGACGGTGTTCTTGTAGAATACGGAATAGTTCATAGCGATGAGGAAATAGAGTACATTATTAGAAAACTTAAACCCCAAGTTATTGTAATAGACGCTCCTCTCTCCATGTCCAAAGGGTTTAGGGAAGTCGATAGGGAAATGATTAAACGAGGATTTAGAGTTTTTCCTCCAAGTTGGAAGGGTATGAGAAAGCTTGTTTTTAGAGCATTGAGGATTAAGGATTATTGTGAGGAAAGAGGGATAAAGGTCTTAGAAACGCATCCTAGAAGTGCTCTTAAAAACACAGGATTAAAAAACGTCAAGGATGCTCTTTCAAAATACATCAACCTAGGCGATGTTGTTTTAGAAAAGCTAAGTAAAGATACTTTAGACGCCATTGTTTGCGCAACGATAGGTTGGGCATATGTTAACCGTGATGTGGAAGTTATTGTAGCGAGCGACGGCAAAATATTTTTGTTGAAAAAAGCGTCATACTAGTATTCCGGTATTGCCTTTAAAATCATTCCTTCAAGAGTTACAGGTTTAAGCTTCAACGACAAAGAGTAGGCTTGTGATAGTTTTGTTGATGATTCAGCGTAGATTGTATATAGTGGGTCTCCTTTCTTTACCTTATCTCCGGCTTTAACATGAATTCTAACACCAGCTCCCTTATCGAACGGTGCACCTGCAGCTCTAGCTATAAGAGTTATTGCTGTATTATCAACATGTGTTACATAAGCATCTGTTGGTGCATCAAAAGTTATTGTTTTATCTCCTATAGGTAATTCGTTTGGTTTAACATTCGGATTTCCTCCCTGTGCTTCAACTATTTCCTTGAACTTTTCATAGGTTTTACCTTTATAGAACAGCTCTTTAGCATATTCTAGTCCTATACCTATTTTCGCTTTACCTGTTAATTCGAAAAGTAAACCGGCAATACCTAGCGCTTTTTCAATAAGGCTTCCAGGACCTTTTCTATTCATCATAGATTCTAGTGCTTCTTTAGCTTCTAACGCTGGCCCTATGTAGTAGCCTATAGGCTGTCCTCCATATGTTATAGCGCATTTAGCTTTAATGCCTAATCTAGCTACTTGATCTAGAAATAATGAGGCAAGCGTTTCGGCCTTATCTACACTTTCAACTTTCGCTCCCTTACCTAATGGAATATCGATTACAAGATATGATACATTCATTGCCAATTTTTTCGCAAGAATACTGGCAACCATTTGTGATTGCGGATCTATCATTAACCTATGCTCAACATGTATGAATATGTCATCGGCTGGAGCCAAATCTAAAGCACCACCCCATGCGATTAAGCCTTTAGTTTTAGTAGCTATTTCCCTAATTTCTGTTGGAGAAAACGATACAGGAGCGAAAATCTCCATGGTATCTGCTGTTCCGGCAGGACTTGTTATTGCTCTGCTACTTGTCTTAGGTATTAGTAAGCCTATTGAGGCTATTGTGGGAACAGCTAATAGGGCTACTTTCGAATTCCCAGGAACACCGCCGATACTATGTTCATCATGTACTGGTTCTTCGAACTCAATTTTAACTCCAGTATCAACCATCGCTCTAATTAGTGATTCAAGTTCTTCAGAGCTCATTCCATGAAAATATTGTGCTAAAAGGAAAGCAGCCATTTCTATCTCTCCTAAGTTACCGTCGACAACATCCTTTATTATCGCACGTGTTTCTTCAGGAAGAAGCTTTTCTCCACTAAGTTTCTTAAGTATGTAGCTTAGAGATAGCGGTTGCGTAATTACTTTTACTCCTACTTTATCTCCCTCCTTAACCCCTAGCTCATTCGCTAAAGGCCTAGGTATTGCAACATAGCCTCTTTCAACAATGGTTTTCGATGTAAAAACCATAGCTGTTCTTGACCTATCACCAAAGGAAACTCTGACTCTATCGTAAGGTTTAATGGTTTTAAAGGAAGCATCATCAGAATTTATAATTACTGTTCTAACTCTTCCAGTATCAATGTCGAGCACTTTAACAGCTAATGTCATACCTATAGATTCCATAATTTCTAACACCTATAGTAGATGTATTGAGTATTTTTACGAAGGCAATATATTACTCTATTTTTGCTAATATTTTTCTTTAACCTATGATTTTATGAAACAATTACTAATTATGTTCTTCACATCGGCAGTTTTCTCGGGAAATGTATAAATCCTAAGTACAGCATATACTGTCAGAAGTAATAAGTAAAGTTATTCTTTAAGCTATAAATGGGAACTTCTCTTTCCCTTGGTTTATCAGCGACGAAAATAGCGTTCTTCTTAGTGAAGAATGTTATTCCACCATAGTACACCATTGTAGAGTTAGTCATATTGGGTCTATATTACTGAAACACTTTATTAATCGCTAGTGTTTACGCTTAATTTCTGCTCTTGAAAAACTATTTTCATTGAAAACTGTTTTAAAAGGTTTTCTAAATAATATCATTTCGAAGAGTTTTTCTCAACACTACTTAGTCTCCTATTTTTCCCATATTTCTTTTAAAACATTAAGTACGTAGTGATCATCGAAAACATGGATTCTTCAGAACTAAGGATTTCATTAAGTTTCTTAGGTCCTACTATTCCCTCCTGCTGCCCTGTTTTCCGATAGAAAACACTATGTGTTCTTGAAAGTATATGTTCGAAACCTATAACCGGCTTATGCATGTAAACACTTCTATACATAAGTGTTTACAAAAAAAGCTGTCACTATTTGTTCCTCTACTGTGAGAACCATAAACTTTATGTAAAACAACACGTACTAGTGTAGTTTCAGTAGTTACTAAGCATTAACGAGGTGTTACCGTATTATGAGGTTCTGCCCTAAATGCGGTAGTATAATGGTTCCGCGTAGGAAAAATGGAAGGACCTATGCTACATGTTCCAGATGCGGGTATGAAGAGGAAATGGCATCTTCAACAGCAGCCTATCTCATTAAGAGGGAAATAAAACATACGGATAAGGAAAAAATAGTAGTTATTGATGAGAATGTGAAAATGCCTAAAATAGCATCTATTACTAAAGGTGTTGAATGCCCCAAATGCGGTAATAGAGAAGCGTACGTGTGGATGATGCAGACTAGAGCTGCTGATGAACCTCCTACGAGATTTTTCAGATGTACGAAATGTGGTTATACATGGAGAGAGTATGAGTGAAACGAGATCCTAACAACTAATCACTAATGACTTCTAAGAGGACACTATAGAAAAAACCCCCTATAAGTTGCAACTATAAAGCAATACTACATTATGTTCGCTTGCTATTTTTGAAAGAGCTTGTATGTTATCTACAAAGCTTAGCTTTGTAGAACCTGCATTATCCATTATTGTCATCATGTTTTTCGATATTTTCAGAAATAGAAGCTTCATCCACTGAGCAATTCTCGTTTAAGCTAATGTGTTTCACCTTTATATTTAAAGCTATGGCTACTTTAATTACTAAGTAGTGTACTGTGGAGGAAATCACTGTTCAAATCCTCTTTCCCCTTAGCTTTCCCACTAAAATTCCTAATTAGCTGCAGTAACAGGAAAGTTCGCTCTCGAATAGCCTAACATAATATATTCGCTACAGCATTTTACTTTCACACTTGAGAATTAAGGAGTTGCTTTTGAATAACATTTTTTTAGTATCTATGAACTGAAGAAATGCTTTAATGATAACTTATAGAGGCTTAGAAACCATACTGCTAAGAACATTGCCGTCATCGTAAACGGATCTTTAGCCCTAATCTTAGCTAAAACGTATTCTAACAACGCCTAGATATGCCTTAGAGAAGAAGTTAAGGTTATGGTAGCCGGGCGGGGATTCGAACCCCGGTCACGGGGGTTCCTCTAGCGGCTACCGCCCCGTGACCTAGTATTAGTATGTGGGATATTTTTAAACTTTCTTTAAAACAACCTTCTATCTTGAAAAGCTTATGAAGAACAAACACTCTCCAACATCAAAGAACTAAGTTAGAGCTATCCCGTAGGCTATGGTAACACATGTATTGATAGGAAACGCTACGATTATAGAGTGAAGTTATTTTTGGATCCTAAGGAAAGGAATTCTAGGTGGGCTTCTTTACTTGATACATCAATATGAGCTGAAAAGTAATGTTTTTAAGCAATGTAATTATTCGGTGATTTCAGTTCGCAGTAAATGTTTTCTTCACAGACTGGTGAGTAATGCTGAAGAAGCATTATGTGAAGTCGATAATTTCAATGAGAAATTTCTATTAGGATTTTTAGCAGGGCTTATAGATACCGACGGTAAAATAGAAAAGGGGAAAATATTTTCGTGCTCAATAACTAATAAGAACAAGCTAATAATAGATGCTACAAGAAGAGCTTGTCTAATACTTGGATTTAAGCATAGTGTGTACAACAGTCGTTCAAAGTGCCGTTTATTTATCTTTAACAAAGTTCATGCATTATCTTAATTCTATTAAGGTATTAGAAGAGCTTAAAAAGAAAAGAGAAAAGGGCGGTAGCCGCTGTCCAAAGCCCCGCATCCTTGACCGCTAGACGACCCGGCTTCGAGAGAGAATAGTTATAGGTGAGTTTTAAGTGTAACTCTTATAAGGTATGAGAACTTATTAGTTCGCATGAATTCCTCCTAAAATTAAGGTGAATAAGCGCTTATGGTTGAACACTGGGTTATTAGATTGGCGGATAAGGTTATTAAAGAGAAAGGGGAAGCTATTGTCGTTGCCGCTGGAATAACAACAAGCGGCCCTCCCCACTTAGGTACTGTTTGCGAATTCCTTTACCCATGGGCTCTGGTTAAAGAACTTAGAAGACGAGGGGTTGATGCATACTTCATCTTCGTAGGCGACATAATGGACGCTTTCGACAGTATTCCGGTAACACTTAGGGAACACGGTGAAATGCTAAAGCCACATTTAGGAAAACCTCTTGTTCACGTTCCTGATCCCTACGGATGCCATAGAAGCTATGGTGAACATTTTCTCCGGGAAACAGCAAAGATTATGGAGAAGTTCGGTGTTAAACCAGATGAAATTGTAGGGTCAAATAAGCTATACTCCAATGGACTTTACGATGATTATCTTGTGTTTTTCGCTGAAAGACTAGACACTGTTAAGAAGATTCTCGAAGAAACGTCCTTAAGAAAACTTCCCCGATCATGGAAAGACATTGCTCTTCCAATATGTGAAAAATGCGGCAAAATAGCAACAACAAGGATTCTAGGATTTAATCTTTCGGAAGGAACAATAGAGTACTTATGCGATAAGGATGTAGGTTACACTAAGGGATGCGGGCATAAAGGTAAAGTAGCGATAAAAGATCGTATGTGGAAGCTTGCTTGGAGACTAGACTGGCCTAGTAGGCAAGATTTCTTAGGCGTTGATGTTGAAGGGGCAGGTATAGACCATCATACTAGAGGGGGGAGCTGGGATACTGCGGTAGCTATCCATAGAAAGCTTTTCGGAAAAGAACCACCAGTAGGGTTCAAATATGGCTTCATACTTCTTAAAGGAAGAAAAATGAGTAAAAGTAAGGGCTTAGGGGACTTAAACTACATTTTATCATTAGTTCCACCGGAGGTTCTAAAATACTTTCTATTTAAAGGTGGACTTGAGGAAAACAAGGACTTTAATGATGATCCGGGATTTTTGCTTAGCCTCTACGAGGAATTTAGAAATGTAGGGTTGATTTTTGAAAGGAAAGCTGAAGTAAAGGAAGCAGGGTTAGCTAAGAAAGTACATGCTTACATGCTTGCTTCAGATTTCGAAAGAGCATCGCTACATGTTAGCTTCATAGACGTGCTTATCATATATCAAATATATGGTGATTGGAGGGTAGTTAAAGAAAAACTGGGTTTCCCTGAGGAAGTAGATAAGCTTAGAACATATATTGAAAATTGGGTGAGATTAGATATCATCCCTAGAGAATATAGGATTAAGTTTAATCCCACTCAAATAAGTAAATACGTAAATGTTGTAAGAAGCTTTGCTGAGAAATTAAGAGAGAGCATGAAGGATATTGAAATACATAATCTAGTATATGAAGTCGCTAGACAACACAATGTTAATCCGAAAGAACTTTTTAAGATCCTTTACGAAGCCTTACTAGGACAACCCTATGGTCCTAGGCTTGGAAGATTAATTGTTGCTATAGGGATCTCTAAGGTTAGGGAAACACTGCTTAAGCTAACCGAAAAATAATCTTTAACGCTGTTTACATTACACAACACATTATTTATAAACTTTACCGAAAAATTTAAATAAGATAACTTATAAGAGGTCTTAAGGCATAAGTGTGATTCTATATAAGTTTAACTTATGAGGTTTAAAGGTGGTTAGCATGGTTAATCCAGGTTTTCCTGCTGAAAAAGGTACTGGAGAAGCCATTACGAAATGTCCGGTTTGTGGAGGCACAAATATAATTTATGATCACGAACGTGGACAGTATGTGTGTGCCGATTGTGGAACTGTTATTAGCGAGAAAGCTATCGATCAAGGTCCTGAATGGAGAGCTTTCACCCCTGAAGAAAGGGAGAAGAGAAGTCGTGTAGGTTCACCTCTAACACAAACAGTTCATGATAAAGGCCTCTCAACTATTATTGATTGGCGCGATCGAGACGCTTTCGGAAGACATTTGGAACCCAGGAGAAGACTTGAAATTCTACGTTGGAGAAAGTGGCAGATAAGAGCTAGGATACAGTCGAGTATTGATCGTAATCTTGCTCAGGCAATGAATGAGCTAGATAGAATAGCTTCGCAACTAGGACTACCTAGAAATGTGAGAGAAGAAGCAGCTGTAATTTACAGGAAAGCTGTTGAAAAAGGCCTGGTGAGAGGTAGAAGTATAGAGTCCGTTGTTGCAGCAGCAATATATGTCGCATGTAGAAGGCTTAAGATTCCTAGAACACTTGACGAAATAGTTAAGTACACTAAGGTTGGTAGGAAAGATGTAGCTAGATGCTATAGACTATTGCTTAGAGAGCTTGAGCTAAGAGTTCCAATAGCTGACCCAATAGATTATGTTCCAAGAATAGGTGCTTTATTAGGATTAAGCGGTAGCGTTATGAAAAGAGCAGCTGAAATTCTCAAGAGAGCTGAAGAGAAAGGAATAACTGCTGGCAAAGACCCTGCAGGTTTAGCGGCAGCTGCAATATATATTGCTTCACTACTAGAAGATGAAAGAAGAACTCAGAAGGAAATAGCTCAAGTAGCTGGTGTAACTGAAGTGACAGTCAGGAACAGATATAAAGAATTGGTTAGAGAGCTTAAGGTGCCATTACCTCCGCAATGAAAAGTTTAGAAGTGAAAAAATAAGCTAAAGTACTATTAGCTTACATAACACATGATAACTAAATTACCCTTTTTCTGCATGCTTGTTATTTGCAGTAAAATATTACCCCTCACTGACTTTTCTTAATCAACTATTATAATGTTTTCCTCGGGAAATCCCATTTTAACTAAGAGCTTCTTAACACGTTCCTTATGATTTCCTTGTAGCTCTATTCTTCCATTTTTAGCTGTACCGCCGCATGCAAGTTTTGATTTTAGCTTAGCAGCCATTTCCTTTAAATCAATGGATGGATCGTTTAGACCTTCAATTATCGTTACTTCACGACCCCATTTGCGTTTCTCAACCTTTATACGTATCAGCAACTCTTCCTTAGCTATTTCCTGAAATAATTCTGGTGGAAGACCTCCCCCGCCTATACCTAAGTTTTCGAATTCAAACATTCTTTTAAACCATCCATCCTAAAATTTTGGTTTCTACGAAATAGATGTTTATGAAATAGCTTATAAATTTTTATAGTAGATACAACACGGTTTTAACGGAGACGCTACGAAGAGGGTATTTAGAATGTCCATGACTGTAAAATATAGGTGTGCTAACTGTGGAAGGATAATTGATGCTAAAGAGTTAGAGATTTTGCCGGGAATAAGATGTCCATATTGTGGTGCAAAGGTACTTTACAAAATTAGGCCTCCTAAGATTAGAAGGGTAAAAGCCATTTAGTCATTTAAATGTTTTAACATAGTGATAGATTATTGCTTCTTTAATAACTTTAGCGGCTAAAGCGCTTGTAACATCATTAACATCCACTAATGGTGAGCTTTCTACAACATCTAAGCCTATGGTCCTATCGTCTATGATGTTAAATAGTATGTCAAAGAATATTGTCGGAGTAATTCCCTCCGGTTCAGGATTGTCAACACCTGGAGCATATGATGGATCGAAAACGTCCATGTCTATGGTAACATACGTTTTTCTACAGCTATTTAAGAAGCTTCTTATAATTTTCAATGCTGCTTTAGATTCATTTAATAATTGAATGCTTGTAACATAAGTTATGTTCCTCTGCATAGCGTAGGCATATTCTTCCTCGCTAAATCCCCTAACACCAATGAACATTATTTTTCTCGTACCTAACGTTTCACATATTCTTCTCATAACTGAAGCGTGAGAGAATTTGTAACCCAAATACTCTTCCCTCAAATCAAAATGTGCGTCGAACACTATTACGCACGGACCATGCTTTCTAAGAGCCCTAATAACACCGTAGGTAATTGTATGTTCTCCACCAATGAGTACAGGAATTTTTCCATCATTAATAATGTTCTCTACTACGTTAGAAATACGTGAAAGTGTTTGATGAACATCACCTGGTACAACTGCTACGTCACCAGCATCAGCTACGGGGCATTTATCAAAGTCGTATTTTGCTCTTAAAGAGAAGGACTCTATGGCTTCTGAAGCTTCTCTTACACGTAATGGGGCAATACTAGTACCGGTCTTGTAAGTTAGGGAGTGTTCGAAAGGAACACCTAATATAATGTACCTTGCTTTCTCGTACGGTACGGTGAAACCGCCGAAAAATTTTCTCTCATCTGAAATGTAAATGTCCATTTCAACCATAGATACCAACTCCCTATGTACATAAGAATTTTTAGTAGCGTTATTTTTAGTAGTAGTTAGCACCATATTAACATAGTGTTGGTTCCGGTGCTAAGGAATTGTCGGAAAAAGATCTTTACGAGAAAATAGTGGAGCTAGCTGTTAAACGAGGATTTTTCTGGCAATCGTATGAAATATATGGTGGAGTTGCAGGATTTGTAGATTTAGGTCCTCTAGGGAGCATTCTTAAAAAGAATATAGAGAATAAGTGGAGACAATGGTTTATTCTTAAACATCAAGACTTCATTGTTGAAATAGAATCACCCGCGATAATGCCTAAAGCTGTTTTGGAAGCAAGTGGCCATTTAGAGCATTTCACAGACCCTCTAGTTGAATGTTTAAGATGTTGAAGGAAATTGAGTGCTGACCATCTAATCGAAGATTTTATAGGCAAATCTGTTGAAGGTCTCACACCTCAGCAATTAACAGAAATTATTAAGGAAAACAACATTAAATGTCCATTATGTGGCAGCCAATTAAGTGAAGTAAAAACGTTTAGTTTACTTTTCAGAACAACCATCGGCCCCTATAGTGAGAACGTAGGGTTCATTAGGCCTGAAGCAGCCCAGGGAATGTTTGTTGCTTTCAAAAGAGTTTACGACGCTACAAGGGGACATATACCTTTAGGTATAGGGCAAATAGGAAGGGTCGGTAGGAACGAAATATCGCCTAGACAAGGCGTTATTAGGCTAAGAGAATTCACTATTATGGAAGTAGAATTCTTCTTCGATCCCGAAAAACCTAAATGTCCATTTATTCCCGAAGTTGAAAATGACGAAATAAGGCTAATTACAGCTGAAACCAAGCTCAAAGGGAAGAAAGAACCCATCACTGTTACCATTAAGGAAGCTCTTGAAAAAAGATATATTGTTAATGAGTGGCTAGCATACTTCATGGCGCTTGCACAGAAATTCGTTAACGAACTCGGAATACCCTTAAATAAGCAAGTATTTGAAGATAAACTTCCCAATGAAAGAGCTCATTATTCTTCGCAAACGTTTGACCAACTAGTTAAAGTTTCTAGGTGGGGTTGGATAGAAGTAGCTGGGCACTCTTATAGAAGCGACTATGATCTTTTAAGACATATGGGGTTTAGTGGTAATGACCTTACAGTATATAAGCAGTTTAACGAACCTAGAGAAATATTGGTTGAGAAATTAGATATAAATAGGGTGCTTTTGGAGAAAGAATTTTCTAAAGAAGAATGTAGGAAAATAGTTAATGCTTTTTCTAAAAGAGATAAAAACGTTATGTTAGCTGAGCTCAAGGCTAAAGGCTATGTTGAATTAGCAGGTAAAAGTTTAGGGCCAGAGTACTTCAAAATAGTTAAGGTTAAAGAGATTGCTAAAGGCAAAAGATTCATACCGCACGTTGTTGAACCATCGTTTGGTGCAGAAAGACTCCTATACGCTACGTTAGAGTATGCATATACTGTGAAAAATGGTAGAGTTATCTTAAGGTTGCCGAGAGATATTGCACCAATAAGTTTAGCGGTATTTCCACTCGTAAATAAAGAACCATTAGTCTCTATAGCTAAAGAAATTTATGAGAACTTTAAGAAGGAAGGACTAAGAGTTATTTATGATGAATCAGGCAATATTGGGAGGAGATATGCGAGAGTAGACGAAATAGGTGTTCCATTGGCAATAACTGTCGATTACCAAACAGTAGAAGACAGCACCGTTACAATTAGGGACAGGGATACATGGGAACAAGTTAGAGCTCCTATAGAAGAAATCTACGCTAAAATCCCTGAGTACCTAAGATACCGTTTAGAGTTCAAAGATCTCGGTGTTCCTTTTGAATAGTTTTTAAATAGACCCTATCCTAAGTAAGAATCTCGGAAGTTAGTCCGGTAAGTAGGTGTTCCCAAGCCGTGTCTGAAAGTGGGAAGAAAGAGGAGAAAAAACTTGACATTAAAGCCTTAGTGGCCGTTATCCCTCCTGCTAGTAGCTTAGGTAAGGAAAAAGCGAAACGCGAAAGAAGAATAAGGGTAAGAGCATTACCTGATGTTAAGGAGGGTTTTGCTAAAACGAATCCATCATTAGCTAAGGAATTAAACATTACAAACGCTTTAGAGATCGTTGTTGCTAGGAAGAAGAAGCTTAAACTATCAGTAATAATGGACGAAAATGTACCTATAAACGAGGTATGGTGTAATTTAGAGCAATTAAAGAAAGAGGGAATAGCGGACAATAGTATAGCAACAGTAAGAGCTGCCATATAATAGTGCGGTGTCATCATGTACTATAGAATTCTCAAAATCTACAGTGATTTAGAGAATGTTGTTGAAAAACATGCTAAAAG
>Ga0105154_1001040_pt1 | contig 11378 bp, 12 predicted proteins | sample SSWtaG_FD_89672 | JGI IMG/M metagenome (GOLD analysis project Ga0105154, IMG submission 89672) | Hot spring microbial communities from Sandy's Spring West, USA to study Microbial Dark Matter (Phase II) - SSWsed_matched | ecosystem: Environmental > Aquatic > Thermal springs > Hot (42-90C) >... | reverse complement strand
CTTGTTTTAGAGGATAGGTTAGAGTAGGGGATTTAGTCATGAAGTGGCTATTAGAAGAGGAATGGGAGGAGGAGTGGGAAGAGGAGGAATGGGAAGAAGAGTGGGAAGAAGAGGAGTGGTAAAAAGCTAGATTAGCGTGACAGCTATATAGGCGTTTTTTACCAGAGTACTCATTGTTGTGGGTTTCTCGAGCAGGTCTTCTAGTCTAAGAGTGTAACACTTCTCTAGGTTACGTGGCCTCTGATCTACTCCTACTAAGTAGTAGTGAGGGCTTATTTTGAAGTTCTTTTCGAGTATGCTAGTTAAGTCATCTATTTGCGTGTATCCGAGTATTAGTGCACCCAGTAGTAGTCCCTTATTTTTAATTCTGCGCTGTCTTGAACTGTATATTGTGTAGTGAACAGCACCCTGCACTACTTGGTGTATACTGGAAATACTGGTTACTGGTATGATCACTTGCGCATCTGTGCTCTTTATTTCACGAGTAAGTACCTCGCTATTGAGATCTTCGCAGAGCTTACTGCAGAGAAATACATAGACTTTTATTTTAATCGGTGTTTCACGCCACTTAATATCTAGTTCTAAGTAGTCTTCGTGAAAAGACCATTCAAGCAACTCTAACTCTTAACCTCCTCGACTACTTGCTCCTCTCTAGGAGCTTTTCCTGTTCTCTGCATAATTGCTACTAAGTGTGTTATGTACCCTGCTATTTGATTTCTGAGTTTCTTAGATGGTATTGTAGCCAGTTTCGAGACAACTAACTTATTTTGCTGAAAGTCTCTCGTGAATAAGTCAGGGTATTTCTCCAGTAACATTCGAGCTAGTCTCTTAACTAACTTAGTCCTAACTTTACCCATGTTGAAAGCACCCTGAACTTTTTGATTTTTACTAAAACCTATTTAAAGGTAACATGGGAGTAGTTATCTCTGAGTGATGAGAACTACCGAGACAGAATTCTTGTAGTGTAGTGTTGAAATCTCGCGGGTCTGAGACTTCGTGATTTATTTTATCCTCTATTGCGTTTATTCTCTAGCCTCGAGAGAGACACTCAGGTGTGTGGTCTTGGATTTTAGAGTCAAAGACCTAGCTCTCGCAGAGCAGGGAGAGCTGAAAATTAAATGGGCAGAGGTAAACATGCCAGTACTTCTCCTTCTCAGAGACACGTTCTCAGAGTCTAAGCCTCTCACAGGTACTAGAGTGGGTGCAGTACTACACGTAACTAAAGAGACAGCAGTACTGGTCACAGCGCTTAGAAGCGCCGGCGCAGAGGTTTTTCTAGCAGCTAGTAACCCCCTTTCAACACAGGATGATGTCGCGGCAGCTCTAGTTAAACGCGGTATTCACGTGTATGCGTGGAGAGGGCAAAGCCGAGACGAGTACTACTGGTGTATTAAGAGAGTCGCGGAGAGTGAGCCTCACGTCGTTATTGATGATGGTGGAGACCTCCACGTGTTAATACATGAGGAATATCCAGATCTCGCTAGCAGGATCTACGGGGGTACTGAGGAGACTACTACAGGTGTAAACAGGCTTAGAGCTCTCGAGTCTAAAGGCGCGTTAAAGTACCCCGTAATAGCTGTGAATGACTCTTACACAAAGTACTTGTTTGATAACAGGTATGGTACGGGGCAGAGCACTATTGATGGGATTCTCAGGGCAACGAATATACTACTCGCCGGCAAGGTCGTCGTGGTGGCTGGTTATGGGTGGGTTGGTAGGGGTATAGCTATGAGAGCTCGTGGCATGGGTGCTCGCCGTGTTATTGTTACAGAGGTTAATCCAATTAGAGCTCTTGAGGCTCTCTACGACGGCTTTGAAGTCATGTCAATGATTAAAGCCAGCGAGGTAGGAGATGTTTTTATTACAGCTACTGGTAATATTGCTGTTATTAGGAGAGAGCACTTCGAGAGGATGAAAGATGGTGCTATTTTGGCTAATGCTGGTCACTTTAATGTAGAGATCTGGATACCAGATCTCGAGGCGCTAGCAGTGGAGAAAAGGCAAATTCTGCCTCATGTCACCGAGTACAAGTTAAAAGATGGAAGACGTCTCTACCTTCTAGCTGAGGGCAGACTTGTTAATCTAGTGGCAGCTGAGGGTCATCCAAGCGAAGTTATGGATATGAGTTTCGCTAACCAGTTCCTAGCAGTTAAGTATATTGTTGAAAATAGAGGTAAGTTACCAGTTAAAGTACTGAGATTGCCACTTGAATTAGATGAGATGGTTGCGAGATTCAAGCTAAAAACCATGAATATTGAAATAGACACGCTTACACCACAACAACAGGAGTATTTGCAGTCATGGAGGTATGGGACTTAACCTGAGAAGTGGGCCCGCGGGGATTTGAACCCCGGACCACCCGGTTATGAGCCGGGCGCTCTACCTGGCTGAGCTACGGGCCCCTATTCTACTATTTAGCCTTAGTTCTGCAGGGTTTAAATTCTTTCTCTGCTTTTTAAGCCTAGTACTCCTATTACTCAGAGCTTTTAGGAGATAGTGATGTTTTAAGTAGTGCTATGTATTTACTTATAGCATCAGCTGCAATAGCGCCGTCAGCCGCGGCGGTTATTATTTGCTCTAGTTTGTACTTGTAAGATCCACCTGCAGCATCACCTACAGCATATATTCCCCTGAGAGAAGTTGACCTGTCAATGTTCACTACTACGCGGCCCTCTTCATCAACCTCGAGACCTATTTTCTTGAAGAACTCTACAGGTGGTTTCAGTCCTATTTCAACGAAAACCCCGTTTACTTTTATAAAACGCTCTTTATTTGTTTTCAAATTGAGTACTCTAATACCCTCTACTACTTCTCTTCCAGTAATTTCCTTTACGACTGTGTCCCTGATAATCTCTATTTTCGGGTTGCTTAAGGCGGCGTCTACGTAGACTTTAAGGGCTCTAAAAGTGCTCCTCCTGTGAATTAAATACACCTTGTTAGCTATATTAGCTAGAAACAGCGCGGATGTAAATGCAGAGTTTCCACCTCCAATCACAGCCACGTCTTTACCCCTGTAGAAGGGTCCATCACAAATAGCGCAGTAGGAAACACCTCTGCCAAGAAACTCCTCCTCGCCGGGCACACCTAGTTTGCGCTTCTCGCTACCCACAGCAAGCACCACGGCGTAAGAGCGCAGAACTCTATTATTGCTTCTCAATTTAACTTGCCAGTAGCAATCATTAGGATTGTCCTTGAAGACGTCTACTACTTCGTCGATTACTATTGGAACTCCGTATTTTCTCACGTGCCTTACAAATCTCTCAGCGAGGTCAACTCCCCTGATCTCTGGGAGGCCTATGTAGTCGTCTACTAGGGGGGCTTCATTTACAAGCCCTCCGATGGTTTTAGTAATGACAATAGTGTCTAAACCATACCTTGCACAGTAAAGCGCGGTGGTTAAACCAGCAGGACCCCCACCTACTACTATTACGTCGTAGTTGTCTTTAACCATTTCCGTAAACATGCCTGGGGTAATAGCAGTACGTAATTTGAAACTCAAAGTAGATCTCCCGGCTTCACGTCTTTTATCAGTTTAATACTATCAGTGCTTTTGTTTCTTTTTAACTCGCTTGTCTCGACACCTCGTACACTATAATTCCAGCTATAGCAATGGGGGAGAGGCCGCGCGGTATTTCACTAGGCCATACAACGTGTGTATTGTTGATTTCTCTCGGAGATGGCTCCTGCTCTCCAGAGGATATTACAAGGGTTTTTTTCTCGCTCCCTGAGATCAGGGAGAGCAGGCTTATCCCGGCGCCGTTTTCATCAAGGTAGTATATATGTTTACAGCCAAGTACATCAGCTAGGTCTCTTATTTCAGGAAGGAGAATTAGTGGTTTACCTAGTTTATACGACACTCTATAGGCTTCGGGAACACCCACCTGCGCGGCTGCCCCATACGGTTTTATAATAACCGGTATCAATCTCGGAGACGCGTACACTGTTTTGACAAACTCTAGTAGTTTTTGAACACTACTAGGCGCGTATAGCGCCACATACACCTCACTCATTACCTAGTCACCTGACTCTAGTACTTCATAGACGTGGAGGGCAATAGCCTTAGCCAGCGGAACGGGCACAGCCTCTCCTACCATATTATACTGTGCATCGCGTCCTCCAATAAAAATAAAAGTATCTGGAAACCCCATTAACCTGGCCTGCTCTCTTACAGTTAAAAGCCTGTTTTCAAAGGGATGTATAAATCTCGAAGAACCCATAACTGTGGGTGCAAGATCATTAGGATTTAGTTTAATGAGATTTGGTATGAGTCCTTTTACACCGTGAAAATACACGAGGGCTTCTCCCCACTTTTTACGACTAACTTTTCGTAGTTTTCTCCAGGGAAGCTCTGGCGGAGGATCATGGTTGGGTATTAGTGGCGTTGGCGATGGGAGATCTCTGAGTGCCTCGCTTACAGTCACTTTTCTCCTAGATCTAGAGGGGCTTATCGGAATATTTGAGATAAAGACTCGCCTTCGTCTACTTGGAGTCCCGTAGTCTTCGGCGTTAAGCACGTTAAAGTACACTCGTTCATATCCAATTCTTCTAAATTCGCGAATTAGCGCTTCTTTTAAACCACCCTCCATTATGGCTGGCACATTCTCCATTATAAAAACTCGTGGTTTGTAGAAGCCCACTGTTCTCGCGAAGTGCAATACTAGTTGACCCTGAGGATCACTGTAAAGCCTGTCAAGTGGATTTTTCTGTCTACTTGGATTTGCGCCTGTAAAAGGCTCACACGGAGGGCTTCCAATAACTAAGTCAACTTCGTCTGGCCTTATAAGCTGAGCGAGGCTTTTCTCGCGAACCTCTCTAATATCCTCTACAAGTACAATTGTATTTGGGAAATTAACTTTGTAAGTCTCAGCAGCAGGCTTAAAGTTGTCAATGGCTAGTACAGGCTCGAATTTACCTGTTAAGTAAAATCCCAGTGAGAATCCGCCAGCTCCACAGAACAAGTCTATGAACTTATAAGTAGGCATTTTAGTACCGTAATTGCTCGATTTTCTTTATTAAGTAATCTAGTTTTTCTATGGCATCTGTGAGAACTTTAATATGCTTGTCCTTGTCGAGCTCTTCTACAAGTAGTGATCCATCGTGATGGCAGTAGAAGTCATTCACGAAGGCGTCTTCAAGCGTGTAGATCTTTTTACACTTAGGGCACTTGTAAATAGTGTTTTTAGACTCAAATCTCATTCTTAGATCTAGTTTTTCACGTGCTTTTTTGAGTTTTTTAAGCACAAATGCAGTGAGTGCTGATTTATTTAATCTCCACACGTGTAATACGTTTCCACCAACTCTCACTTTATCGGGGATTACAATAGCCTCGTCGCTCAGGTATTGTAAAATTCTGCGCCCTTCATTGGACTTTATGTTTGTGTTTTGAGAAAGCGTCTCCTCAGCCACATATTCATTTTCCGCAAGGTAAGTCAGGAGATCATTTGAATTCTTACCGTAAATTCTCGCTACTATTAGCTTAGTTAGTTTAAACAAGTCCTCTGAGCTGAAATCAGCACTCTCAGCGGCGTCATCGCTACTCCTAGTAGTTCTCGACATATCATCTTCACCATTACAGCTACAGAGTTAAATTAGTAAAACTACCTAATTTTTCTTTTCTTTAACATTTACAGTAAGACCCGGTTCAACTACAACACCTATTAACCTGCTCACGAGTTCTCTAATATGAATTAGAGCAACAGAGGGTGTTTCCTCGAAAATTTTTATTTAATTATTGAAATAAAATTTATATGGAAGCCTTTTAATCTAAGAGTACGTGGTTGAGGTAAAGGTGGTTTAAAGTGACTGTAGAACCAACTGGAATACCCGTATTAATACTAAAAGAGGGCACTCAGCGCACTGCTGGAAGAGATGCTCTCAGAATAAACATCTTAGCCGCCAGAGCAGTAGCAGAAATGATCAAGACGACGTATGGTCCTAAAGGAATGGATAAGATGCTTGTAGACGCTCTCGGCGATGTGACAATTACAAATGACGGTGCTACTATACTAGATAAGGCTGAGATTCAGCATCCCGCCGCTAAAATGCTTGTACATGTAGCTAAGAGTCAAGACAGCGAAGTTGGTGATGGAACTAAGAGAGCTGTTATATTTGCTGGTGAGTTACTCAAATACGCAGAGGAGCTCTTAAACAAGAACATTCACCCCACAATTATAATATCGGGTTATAGAAAAGCAATGGAGGAGGCTCTCAGAGTCCTAGATGAGATAGCTACACCTATAGACATAAATGACGATGAGACACTTAAGAAAATTGCTAAGACAGCCTTAACAAGTAAAGCGGTACACGATGCTAGAGACTACCTCGCTGAATTAGCGGTTAAAGCCGTTAAACACATAACTGAGCAACGCGGCGATAAAATCTACATTGACGTGGACAACGTGCAGATTATTAAGAAGTATGGAGGCTCACTAATGGATACTCAGCTAGTATATGGTATTATACTAGACAAGGAAGTTGTACACCCAGGCATGCCTAAGAGAGTTGAAAACGCCAAAATAGCCCTACTCGATGCTCCACTTGAAATCGAGAAACCTGAGATCGACGCAGAGATTAGAATTAGTGATCCCACTCAGTTAAAGGCATTTCTACAGCAAGAAGAGGAGATACTGGCTAAGCTTGTGGACAAGATTACAGAGGTGGGTGCTAACGTAGTTATCACGCAGAAGGGTATTGACGAGGTTGCTCAGCACTTCCTGGCTAAGAAGGGTATTCTCGCTGTTAGGAGAGTTAAGAGAAGTGACCTCGAAAAACTCGAGCGAGCCACAGGAGGGAGAATAGTGAGCAACATTGAGGACCTAAAGCCCGAGGATCTGGGATACGCGGCACTAGTAGAAGAGAGGAAAGTTGGAGAGGACAAAATGGTGTTTATTGAGGGCTGCAAGAACCCGAAGTCAGTGAGTATACTGCTAAGAGGTGGATTAGAGAGGCTCGTAGATGAAGCTGAGCGTAGTTTAAGAGATGCCTTATCAGCCGTAGCTGATGTTATCAGAGATGGTAAGGTAGTAGCTGGTGGAGGTGCTGTTGAAGTAGAGTTGGCTAAACACCTTAGAAAATTCGCTGTTAAAGTAGGTGGTAAAGAGCAGTTAGCAATAGAGGCGTTTGCCAGAGCTCTAGAAGGACTTGTAGTCGCACTACTGGAGAACGCCGGTCTAGACACTGTAGAAATGCTCATGAAACTGAGAAGTGCTCACGAAGTTGAAGGTAGCGCCTGGACAAGCGTTGACCTAAACACAGGGCAATTAGTTGACATGTACAAGCTCGGAGTTCTCGAGCCACTATCAGTTGTGGCAACATCTATTAAGGGTGGCACAGAGGCGGCTACAATAATTCTGAGAATAGACGATATCATAGCGGCGAGTAAACTAGAGAGGAAAGAAGAGACCGGTAAGAAGCCCGAGGAGAAGAAAGAAGAAGAGTAGTCGAGATCCACTACTCTATTTTAACTAGTACGGGTTTTTTTAAGCTAATTGTGCTGTAAACAGCTTCTCCCACTTCTAAATAGGGTATTACCGAGAGGAGCACGTGATCCACGTATATGGTCCTCTCTACTACTTCGAGGTCTTGTTTAGACTTAACTGAGTGAATAATCTTAGTGTTAGTGTTAGCAGCGACATCCTCAACTAGTTGAGAAATAGATTGGGCAACCACGACTAAACCTATAGAAAACTTCCTGATTTCTCTCAACATCTCGCATATGGGTTTTACTGGGTTCTGTCTTGACAGGTAGTTCTGGGCTTCCTCCATGACTATTAATAGCTGCCTAGAACTTCTCGTAGCATAGCTAACTAGCCGCTTTATTAATAAGGAAGCATACAGTCTCTTCACGGAGAGGTCGCTAATCTCACTAACGTCTATGATATACGGGCTGGAGTCGGCATCGAGAAACAGCTTACTGAGAGGAGTACTTGCTGGGTCGTATACCCTGAATAAGTCGCTATACTCGTCTCTTGAAAGTACACTGAGCTTTCTGTGTAGTGATAACCTAGACTCTCTAAACCAGGAGGACTCGTCGGGTATTAGCTCAATGGCGTCTAGTAACCCCTCCACAGACTTTACTCTCCCCAGATCTCTCTGTTTAAGTACTTTTTCTAATATGTACTCCTGAGGTGGTGTCAACTCAAATATACTTGCAAGTACACTTAAGTCACCGGGCTCTCCAGTAAATAGTTGTAGTGGAAGTTCACGTGGCTGTATTAGAGTGTACTGTGAGAGCATATTACGGTACTCGCCGTGCCAGTCTACAACAAAGACAAGTATTTTCAGCTCTTTACTAGCACGTTCAGCTATTTTAGAAGCAGTGTGGGATTTCCCAGAACCCGTGGTACCTGTAACTAGTACATGTCTGAATAAGGCGTTTTTATACAGCCTAGCAGGGTACTCCGGGAAGTGATTTAGTACTCTACCTATAATTATATACAGCTCACTACTACTGTACTCCTCTACTGGGACTTGTTGTTCAGGATATTTCACCCGTGCCTCGTATATTGGTGGAATTGCATATCCTACAGAAATTCTCCTTAGAAAAAATTCTTCAAGCTATTTGTAATTGTGTTTAAAATACTGCGAGTATTGTACGCCTCTATATCTATTGATTTAAACGTTGACTTCACAAGAGTTAAAAGTAACTGAGACTCCTCGCGTACACGATCATCTCTCCCCCTGATCACTATTAAGCCCTTCACATCACCTCTACTGATCTTCGAGACAGTTATGTACTCCACATCTCTATTTAGCTGAGACCTTGTTTTTATGACCTCGCTAAGCTCTCTAAGCTCGTTTTCAACATCGCTGTCCCTACTATTCAATATACGATATAATCTCAATATGACCTCGCGCTCAGCCATATGCAGAGCCCACTATTTATTGGTCTATACTTAAAGCGGCTTCTAGCGTAATTTTTAAATGGGTTTTTGGAGAGAGTTTGGCGAAAGAATTTCCTAGAGGTCCTCAACGAGTAGTCTCAATAGTTGCTCCCACGTAAACGTGCTCCATGCTTCTTAGATCTACGGGCTTTTTGCTCTTTAACACTACGAGGAGACCGTGTAATGATATAATAACTCTGTGGATTTCTTCAATAGTAGTGTTTGAGACAACATATCCGTGAGCGCAGAAGTAGTAGTTGAGACAAGTCTCCTTACTGCTAGTTATATTGATCACCACGCGGTCCCCTTTGTTTGGTATACTCACAACATCTTCGTGGAACTCCACCTCTACTTCATGAACATCTCCTTCACAGATACCTCGCACTCTGTAAACTCGTGGAACTCTCAGTGGAGTTATATCTTCAACTCGACATGATACCTCCAATGAAACCCCCTATTCGCTATTTATTACTTTAAGTGAAAAGGCGTGTTTTTAAATAAATCTGCTTATAAGAAATAGTAACCTTAGGTGGTGACATGTCAACAGTGGATGCTTCCCGGAGATTAATAAATGAGCTCGTAACACTGCTGGACAGGAAAATTAGAGTGATCTTAGTTGACGGCAAGCAGTACGAGGGCATGCTAGCGGGTTTTGACCATCCATCTCTGAATATCTTGCTGAAAAACGTTAGTGACGAGAAAGGCGCGAAGTACTCTAAAATAATTGTAAAGGGTGAGAGAATATCAGAAATAATCGCTATAGAGGAGCCACTATTCGACCCTGAAGAGTTTAGAGATTTTCTCTTAAAAGAGCTGAGGCTACAAGAGCACGCTGTAAAAGTCATACCTGAAGCCAGAGCAGTGGAAGTACTAGGCAGGTATAGAGTTAGCGAAGAAGGTGTAACAGGCTCAGGTGCCATGGCGGAGACACTTTACGGTATTTACAAGAAGTACATTGAACTCAAAAAGAAGAGTCTACAAGGTTAACTAGTAGTGTTTTTTGAGGTCAAGAAGCGAGACTTAGCTGGTAGAATTGGGAAGCTTTTTACTCGTCACGGTGTTTTAGAGACACCTCTAATTCTCCCAGTAGTTGATCCCACGAGGCAGGTACCAGCTCTCGAAGTGATCAGCAATATAGGGTTCAAGGGTATAATTACAAACGCCTACTTGTTCTACAAGAGAAACCGCGGCGTGGTTAAGAGCATTCACAGTGAGCTGGGATGGAGTAATGCTATTATGACGGATTCCGGGGGCTACCAGATACTAGTCTACGGCGATATAGGTATTGACAACAATACCATTGTCAACTACGAAAAAGCCATAGGATCAGACATAGCAGTTATACTCGACATACCAACTGGTAGTACTATGAGCCGTGAAGAGGCGGAAAAAGCAGTTCTAGAGACATATAGGCGTGGAGTGGAGTCACTGCCGCTCATTGAGGATAGTGAGCAGTTGTGGGTGTACCCAGTTCAGGGAGCTCCTTTCAAGGATCTTTTGTTGAGATCTGCTAAGCTAGCCAGTAGATTACCCTACCACATATACGCTGTTGGATCACCAACAGTTATGTTAGAGAAATATAGGTACGCGGAGCTAGTAGAACTAGTTGCAATTACAAGAGCAAACACGCCTCCGGATAGACCTCTCCACGTATTTGGTGTCGGGCACCCAATGATAATACCGTTTCTAGTTGCTGTAGGCGCAGACATGTTTGACTCTGCAAGCTACATACTCTATGCTCGTGATGGTCGATACCTCTCCGAGGAGGGTACTAAGAGTATTCGTGAACTCGAGTATTTCCCGTGTTCATGTCCTGTATGTTCAAGATACACACCGCAGGAATTACTGGAAATGGAGCAGTCTAGGAGAGAGGAGCTTTTAGCAATGCATAATCTCTACGTGCTTTACAGAGAGATCAAGATGGTTAAACAGGCAATTAAAGAGAACAGGTTGTGGGAGGTACTAGAGTGGAGAGCTAGTGCTCACCCGAGCCTTAAAGAGGCTTTTTACGTGTTACTAAAACACCTTAAACTCCTCGAGAGGACATCACCGCAAGTAAATCCGGGTGGTAAGGCTCTGTTACTAGTGAGCGAGTTCTCGCACTATAATCCGAGAGTAAGGCTCAATGTTAAGAGCGTGAATAACCTCATCACAAAGCACTTAGAGGGGAAAATTGTAATTGTACTACCTGCTTACAGAAAACCCTACACCCTGCAAAGAGAGTACAAGGTGATCTCAGAGAAATGTGAAAGTAGTGTACACGTGAAAATACTCTTCTTGCACCCTATACTGGGCTTAATACCTCCACAGCTCACCTCTACTTACCCGTTCTACCAGCACGAGTGCCGTATTCTGAGAAGTCATGTCAAGTTAAAAATACTGAGAAAATACATTAAGACACTCGTGGAGAGCAAGCCCTTAAAAGTAATTCTAATAACAGAGGCGTGGTTGAGTGAGAAAATCGCGAAAAGACTGTTGAGGGGGCTTGAGAATAGT
>Ga0105154_1001039_pt1 | contig 11378 bp, 16 predicted proteins | sample SSWtaG_FD_89672 | JGI IMG/M metagenome (GOLD analysis project Ga0105154, IMG submission 89672) | Hot spring microbial communities from Sandy's Spring West, USA to study Microbial Dark Matter (Phase II) - SSWsed_matched | ecosystem: Environmental > Aquatic > Thermal springs > Hot (42-90C) >... | reverse complement strand
GGATATGTGACTGTCGATGTCGACATGAAGACGAGAAAGGTAATCGTGAAGACGAAGAAATATATGGACAAGGAGACATTCAACAAGTATTTGTCAATCGCAAAATCCCTCAAGATGCGTTTCAACCCCTCCGAAAAAACTTGGGAACTTTCTGCATGATTCCCCTTGATGAAAAGTTTATTAGTTCATTAAACTTCCTCTTTCTTTTTATTTTTATTAGCTAAATTCCTCCCCCAACCGAAAGGTTTATATACCCCTTTTGTCACAAGTATATTGGGGATGGAACATGGAAAGAAACATGGGGATGGGTAGCCCAGCACCCGTGAAAACCCCTCAGCCCCCGAGGGGTGAAGCTGGGCGGGGGGCAAGGAAGCATATGCATAGAATTGACAGAGCGATAAAGCATGTTGTGAAAAACTCTGAGCCAGTATTGTTGAGTGAGACTGCGGACTTCAATGAGTACATATTTCAAGCTGGAAACTTAGTTGCACTACTCAACACCAGCAACTACCGCTGGATGTTAATAAAGTTCAAAGATGAAAAGGATGCTGAAGAGTTTAAAAATATGTTGCTTGATGTTTCAAATGCGATTGGAAAGTATTTTGCTAGTGGACTTCCACTATTCTTCTTTAGCGGTCAGAGGGAGTTCATACGCACACTAGTGAGCTTCTACGATGAAGCAAAGATTGTATGCTATGCACGAAGCATTGATGTTGACATAAAACTATAATCTCTCTTCCTCTCTCTTTTTTATTCAACATGACTGAAGCTAGGCGGGGGTAAAATCCATGGTTTCAAAAAGTTTATATATCTCTTTTGCGTATATTTTTGAAGGTGGAGGTGTGTGGAATGGGGATGATTAGTATCTTCGATTACAAAGACCTTGAATTGTTAAATGCGTTTAGAGAAATGCCAAAAGCACCGAAAATCCTTCCAAGAAAGTACAAAAAAATTGAGCAAAAGTTCGAAGAAATACCCGAAGTATTCTACCATCCAGACAATCCAAAAGTCAAAAGACTGTTGGAAATTCCGGGAGTGACTGTTAAAAAGAAATACGAGAAAGGTTATGGGACGTTCTATGTCTTCCTTTGGAAAGAAGAAGTTGAAAGAGAAGATGAATATAACCCAGAAAACTTTTCCGAAATAAAGGAATGGGTTTCAAGTCTTAAAAAAGAACAAATAGATGTCATTGAAACTCTGTATAACAGAATTCCAGAGCGGGAGCGACCATGGGTATTGGATACTGTGTTGAATCCAGAGAATTGGTTCTATGGCAAATACACAATGGCTCCGGAGACCATTTTAGCATACAAATACTGGGCAGTTCGTAAAATGCTAGCTCCATTTCTCACTCCAAGGGTAGAGGATGAGGAGAGAACAGAGTTTGATAGCTTCGCTCCGGGAGCGTTAAAGTAGGAGGTGGTTGGATGTGTCTGAGTTGATAACTCCAAAACAGAAGCAATATCTGCTTGATTTGTTGAATAAAGCCGAAAACGAGCTACTCGATGTATTACAAACAGATACAAAATACAAAGCCCTATGGGAAGCTGAATTGGAAAGGATACGGAAGATTCGTAGTGAAATCGATAAGCTCAGCAAGGATAAGGCTAGTAAGTACATTAGCTACTACCGAAACTATAGTGCCTTTGGAAAGTTGTTGAGCTTAGCGGTGTTTGGTGAAGCGAAAATGTGGATAGAGCAACTACGTAAGTCTCCTTGATTCTTTCTTTATTAACCTCCCCCCACCAGCATCATGCTGGGGGGAAAGGAGGGGGTGAACATGGAAAGAAGTGGAAACCTCCTCGTACTTGAAGTAAATAAACCATACCGTGCATCACACATCAAGTACTACTTCTCCAACACTTTTCCACAACCACTATTCCCCAATGCAGATTATGTAGGTGTTGAAATTCTCCCGTTCAAGGGAGAAGGGGAGGTAATCATAGAAATAAATCAAGGTGTTGCCACGGTAACCAAGAATACAGTACCGGATTCTGTGATGTTGAAGCTCAAGGAGTATCGGAGTTCTAGGCTCACTATTGACATAGATACCCCATACATCCCATTGGATGTTCTTCGAAAAGTCTACAGTATATCGTCTACGCCCCACTTCGTAAAGACTCGTAGCGGATACCACATAATAATTCCACTTCAAAAGGCAATGACCTTCGATGAAAAAATAAAAGTGAGAAGGGAGCTTGGAGACGATGAAGAGAGAATCAAATACGATTTGGAGCTTGCCAAACTCAATCTTCACGGGTTGACAGAAATTCTTTTCGATTACAAGTGGTGGTCTGGAGAGACACGGTTTCACAAGTGGAGACATGTCCACATCGAAGAGGTCTCAAAACTTGGCAAGCTACCATTCAAATTGCCAAAAATGGAGGTTCTCCACGGCTTAGTGAAAATCGATGGAAACAAAGTCATCCTAGAAGGCTTCAAAGTGAAAGATGCAGAGAGGATATTCATAAGCATACAAGACAACCTATGGGAATATGCCATCCGCAATGAGAAGGAAGAGAAGGAAACCTTGGAGGAAAGATTGTTCAGCATGGTTGAACAAGTATACGGTGTCTCCTTTGCCATGAAGCTTAAAATGGAAATCCGAATGGGATTCATAGACATCATAAGCGATGGAGAAACACTAATCCTCTATCTGAAGGGAGACTCCCAAAAACTTGCTGGAAGACTCATAGGAAAACAAGGTGCAAACGTGAAAGCGTTAAGCTCAAAGCTAGGTCTCAAAGTCAAAATCCTAACGGAAAAGGAAGTTAAACCTCCAGAAAGAAATGAGCATGAAGAATTGAGGAGAAGGCTTGAAAATGTACTCAAAACACTTGTTCATTGAAACCGAAAGGTTTATATACTTATTTGAACATATATCCTATTGAGGTGAAGATATGGAACGCACGAATGAGAATCAAAAGTCAACACCTCTCCTCCCCGCTCAAACAAGTGGGGAGACTCCAGCCAGTCAGACCCCAGCCCTGACTGGCAATGAGAGCGAAAGTGCTGGGGGGAAAATTGTAGTGCTGGAAATTGGACGACCAATAGTGGAGGATGTTATCGCTCAGTTTAAACAGCAACCCTTCAGAGTCATCAGCTATAAGAGACCAATCTTAGAAGCAGAGTATCCCGTTATACTCAGAGAAGCATACAATGCAATTCGAGAAGCATCCAGAGGGGGAAGTGAAGTCATACTCATACTTAGCGGCACACTTGCACTTGCATTCCAGCTTGGACAACTTGTCGGCTTAAGTCACTTCAAGCTGAGAGTTTACCAATTCTCTGGTGGACGGTATAGAGAGGTGCCTCCAGTCACTAGGGAGGTGATGTTCTAAATGTCAAACCTTGCGAGGAAACTTGAGTTAGAGTTAGCATCGGGCTTTGTTGGAAGGGATGAGGAGGCAAGGGTAGCGATACTCAGCTTATTCACAAGGCAACATGCAGTCTTCATTGGTGAACCGGGAACTGCGAAATCGGCTTTGGTGAGGAGGCTCAGCCAACTTGTCAACTGCAAATACTTCTACTACTTGCTTTCAAAGTATACTGTACCCGATGAGCTCATAGGGGCAATAGACCCGGTACAGTATAAGCAAGGAAGATTTGTTAGGAACATTCATGGGAAGCTTCCAGAAGCAGAAATTGCGTTTATTGATGAGGTATTCAAGGGCTCATCGGAAACTTTGAATGCTTTGCTCAACATAATGAACGAGAGAGTTTTCGTGGATGCTGACGGGACAGTATACAACTGCCCACTTCACTCACTCTATGGTGCTTCAAACGAGTTGCCAAGCGACTCAGAGTTGCAAGCGTTTTACGATAGATTCTTGCTGAGGCAATTTGTGAAGAGAATCGATGCATCTAAGCTTGAAGTTGCAATCATACACAACTTGAATCAATCCAACCCGGTTGCCCCAATATGCACGCTCTCCGACATCAAGCAAGTATATGATGAAATAACCGCATACATGGTGAACAATGCAAATGCCATTGCAAAGGTTACATCGCAACTGGTTATAATTCTGCGACAGCATGGAATATTCATCTCAGATAGAACCGCAGTCTCCCCAGTCCACCTTCCAAGACTCATTGCAACATATAGCTACCTCTATCAGCAAGACCTACGTAAAAGTGCAATATCAGTTTCAAAATACATTTTGCCAAGCGAAGAAGCTTTGGAGAACTATAGAAAGGCTCTCGATGCATTGATGCCAACAGAACTCAGAGAAGCCCAAGAAAAGCTGGAGAAGGCAAGAGACTACGCAATTGGAGGAGATTTAGCCAATGCGAAGAGGCATGCCGCAGAGGCAATGCAAATTGCACAAACATTGTTCAGCAAACCGGAGAAGGTAGAGCTGTTCAAAGACGAGATAAAGGAAATCATAGAGAAATCCGAGAACTTAGTCAAAGAGATAACCCAAATAGAGGAGAGATTGAAGCAATTCAAAAAAGTGATATGAAATGAAGGGAGTGCTGGTGGAAGACTATAAAAACACCACATACCGCTCCCTTGCAAGAGGAGTCCTATCAAACTTCCTACTGGAAAACAAGAGGATACCATTCATGGTTGCAATGGATTCAAGCATAGTACACTACAAGCCTTGGACACAAATAGTGTTCAACCCACACGTGAAGGGAGGATGGAAAACAATACTCGAAAACTACTATTCAACAGACGCATACAAAACGCTAAACAACACAGTTGCAGGAGACCCCACACTCTCAAAGTATGCCACAATACACTTCCTAAACAAACTATTCAAAAAGAGCGAAGAAGAGCTCAAAAAAGAAAAGAACGTCCTTGTGGGTGAGGACAAGGAGAATCCAATTGAAGCTTTGATGAATTATATTGATACTCAAGTATCACAATCACAACCTCAAAAAGCAACAGCTATCATCCAAAGAGTAATGAAAGCTCTTGAGGAGGAAGCTAGGGAGGTTCTGCAAGACCTTGAAGTTGCTGAGAGCTTCAGCCATATTGGAGTTCCAGTTGCACAGTTTCTTGAGAAGCCCGATGATTTCAGAGAGAAGGCTAGGAATCGCATTATTGTGAATTTGGTTAGGTTTATTCGGAGGCTGAGGAAGGAGGCTCCTTCTTTGAAGCAGGTGAAGATGCCTACACTTGTTGGTGGGAGACCTTTAGGTGTGAAGAGGATTCAACGTTGGAGCGAACTTTCGAAGGTTCTTCCAATGGAGCTTGTAGATGATGATATACTCACCTATAAAATCGCATCGAGAACTGTGAGGGTTTCCGAGCAGTATGGTGGCTTGCAGAACTATGTCGTATACTTGGATAAGAGTGGAAGTATGGCTGACAACATAGTTTACCGTTCAAGCCCCACGCAAAGGGAGAATGTGCCGAAGATAAGCTTTGCATGTGCATCTGCACTTGCATTGGCATATCAATTGAGGAGACTTGGTGCAAAGATGACTTTGAAGCTCTTCGATGTTGAAGTTCACGACCCCATAGATGACTTTGCACAGTTGATAGAAGTGTTGATGAAGGTTCGGGCTGATAGTGGCACAAACATAACGAAGGTGTTGGAGGATGCTGTTGCACACCACAGAGAGGAAAAGATTATAGTGGTCACGGATGGCATAGACGTGGTGAATGAGGAAGCAGTCAAAAAAGCTAAATCTGCAAATCTCGATATATCCTTCGTCTTCATAAAGACGGATAACTCCTTGCTGAGAAAACACTTCTACTGTGTATATCTCGAAGAGGCTCGACCATCAATCTTGCTGGAGGTGTGACATCATGAGGGCTTTATGGTGTAGTAGACATAAACCTTTGCCATCACAAGTGAGAGAGCTCTCGAATCGTGGCATCACAATTATCGCTCCAGCAAAGACGTTCTTCCAGAATGCTGAGGAAGTGATAAGCCTTGCAAAGAAGTATGATTGTAAATACATCGTATCAGTACTCCCATTGACAATGATTGCAAGGATATGTGAACTTGCAGAGGAGGAGGGGCTCATTGTACTATATCCAGTCATGGAAGAGCTTGGTGAACTCAATGACGATGGACGGATAGACTGTGAACGTGATGTGATACTTGATGTCGGTGGAAAGAAGAAGGTAGTCAGATTCCAATGCTTCAAAAAAGTTAAGGGAGTGAAAATAATCCTCGAAGACTGGTAGGGGGGGTGAATACGCCCAGAAGGAAGAAGTTTACAGATGAACAGTTCATGAAGCTATACAAGGAAGGTCTCAATGATGCTGAAATTGCAAGAAGGCTTGGCGTATCTGCTACGTCAGTTAGAGATAGGAGAAAGCAATTGGGGTTGCCTCCCATACGCAGGAAAAAGAAGTCTCCGAGGGTAAACCCCGACATCATACTTAAACTATCAAAACAAGGTTTGACCGTGAAGGAGATTGCAAGAAGACTTGGAGTAAGCAAAACCACAGTTTCGAAGTGGAGAAAGAGGTTTGGAGTGGCAAGAAAAATAGCATACAGGAGGAAACCGCAACCGCAACACGCGGTAATCAGAATTGACGGCATAACGCACTCCAGAAGCATAGAAATCGAAGCACTACTGATACAGTACAACGAAATACACGGATTAGTGAAAGCTTTAAGGGAGTTCGAGAAGTTCTATAACGTGGTTACAGACAATACAGAAATACTTTCCCAATACATCCGTGCGAAGATTCAGGCAACCCCCTTCTATGAAAAACTCAAAACCCTCCCCGAAGAAACTGTAGATACATACATCAATACGCTTTTACGAGAATTCCTCAGTCTGCTTCGCTTCCTCCATCATGAAGTCAAGGAGTCTCTGATGGATGTTGAATGGAAGCTACGTGAACGATGGAATCGTGCATTGAGACGCTTTGCCCATTTTAGGATACTCCACATAGAACCCATGACTTAACCCAACCGAAAGGTTTATATACCCCCTTCTCTTAATTTTATTAAGAGGTGGGGAAATGGAAATTTTGAAATTATTGGAAAAAGATGGCTTCAAGATTCTTAGGATAAGCGATTGGCACACCTTCGATTACAGAGAAGCTAAATGTGGTAGTGCTGAGGTGAAAAAGTGCGTGTATGAGAGAGGCTTGTATCTGATGGAGGGAGTAGATGGCTATGACTTCTTCTACGTAAAGAAACGCATAAACGTGACAACACTATGTGTCAATGGTGAAACAGTAATGGTTGATGACCCCCTACATTATCATGGCATGAGGCTACTTGCCTCAGCAAGTGAAGGGCACGTTCTAACAGCAGGATTGGGATTGGGATTGTACACCATATTCCTACAGCAAAACCCGAAAGTCAAAACGATAACTGTCGTGGAGATAAGCGAAGACGTAAAGAACCTCATTCTACCCATGATTTCCAAATACATCACTAAGCCTACCAAAGTAGTCATCGATGACATCTTCAATTATCTTGATAAAGCTAAGGATTACGATACGATAATGTTGGACATATGGGTTTCAGACCAACCAAATCCAGCCATCTTCGGTGAGATGATGTATGCTTACAAAACTTTCAGTAACGCTAACCCAAACGCAAAGGTCTACATCTGGGGTTCAAGAGACCCGAAGATTAACCCAGCAAGTAGAGGAGTCAGTTTGAAATATGTGATGTTCGTGAATAGTGTGGTGAGAGGAGGTCTATACGAATAACCTACTTGTTAGACTTACCGAAAAGTTTATATGTCCACTTATACCTATATTTATTAGGTGAGAAAATGGAAAACGCACTCCCATCAAAAAATTCCTTCACGCTCCTAGGGGAGACTCCAGCCCTTGGAACCCCAGCCTCCAAGGGCGATGAGAGGGAAAGTGCTGGGGATGTGGAGGAAAACGTCAAAATAACTGAGAAAACTGCAGAGCAAAACGTGAGGGAGTTCAAACTTCAATATAGAGATGAAGTTCTAAAAGTCCTCAATGAGCTAAAGTTTGAGTACAATGTGAGTGTATATGAAGTGCCCCATACAAGTTTTCTTGGGAAGTATGAGTCTATTCGGGGAATTGGTTTCGTCGATGATGTTGAGATAATGGTCAACTATTACATTGTACGTCGTAGTGAGGAAAGTGTGGAGGAGCATTGTGATGTGATAGCCATTGGGACAAGCCACTATGTATATGCAAATCCATCCAAGCTGAGGGATGCAATATATTCAGTTGTAAGGGAAGTGAAGTGTGGAGATGAAATTGTAAAGCACTATTTTGATTTACTCACATCAATGGGCTTCAATGTCGATGCTCGGCAAAATATGATTATTGCCAACAAGTATTGCGGAAAAATAAGCATAGAGATTTTGATACCGAGGGGTATGTCTCCATCGAACTTCTCTTCGCTACACGTATCCATCTACGGGTTTCCACCAGAGGAGCTTGCAAAATTGGCAAACGAGTTGCCCTCGATACTTGAGAAGAAGCTTAAGGAGGGGGAGTTGTGATGTCGTCTTCTTGGAGTGGCTTCTTCCAGACCAAACATAAAAAGTTCTTCTATGACTACACTCCATGGGGGAAGGTGTATGATGACATGTTGAAGCTGTTTGAAAGCGAATATAGGAAGCGTGCAGAACTCAAGAGGGTTCTCAAGAAAATTGAGAATGCAGTTTTGAGGGGGAGGAGGGTAACGTTAATCTTCACGTACAATAAGGACGATACGTGTGACATAGACGTTCTGGTTGGAAGGAGACATGTCTACAAGTTTAGTGAAAAGCATCCCGATGAAGTCAAAGAAGGCATTAGAGTGTATGCACTATTCCACGACCTCTTCGGCTTGGTGTACATGATGGTTAGGGAGAATGCAATGAAGACTTTCAACCTTACTGAGAAGGACGTTATTTACCCCGAAAACGATGGGAACTTGGTTCTCCATGGAGGGAAAATCTTGAAGTTTCTTACGACAAAAAACGAGTGGACGTTTCCAGCTAAGCGAAAAATAGTTTTCTTTAAACCGAAAATTGAGGAGATGGAGTGGTAGGGGGGTTTGCAATGCGTCTCTTTATAGTTCAGCTTCATACACGTGGATGGGCTGTTGGTGTAAGCTACACTCCCGAAGAGAGGGTTTTGATGAGCATATTTAGGCTTTCAAGTGAGCAGAGGAATAGATTGCAGTACTTGAAGGTTAAGTTCTACCGATTCATAGGAGACCTTTCGGTATGTAGGTTTGGAGAACAGTATGTCGTGAGGGAGAAAGATTTGCTGGAGATAGAGAGGTTCTTCAAAGAAGAAGTTGAGAAGCCATTCCTAGAGGAGAGAGGGAAGATTTTCAAAGAACTGTTGGATAGGTGGGATGATATTGAGAATAGACTTGCATCATATGCGAAGAGGATTGGAATCGACCCATCGAAAATCAGTAGGTTGAAGCCAAAGGAGGAGTCTTTCCTCGACCTATACTACACGGTCACACCATTAGACTTCCATATTGCAGGTGTATTCGATTTGGCAAGGAAATTCGAGGAGAAAGCCAATGAACTCCAAGAATACAAGTCACTTGCAGAGAGGATTAAAAGAGATGCTGAGAGGAGGATTGCGGAGTTGAAGAGCATCTATGAGGAGAAGCTTGCAGAAATGAATAAGGTTGTGGAGAAGCTCAAGGAGGCTGTGAAAGAGAAGGATAGAGAGCTGTATAGAGCTAGACTCATGGGTCTCATCGATGATGCAAAGGATGTTGCAGAGCTTCTAGGAGAGGAAACTACGGAGGATTTGAAGGCGAAGATTGAGGCATTAAAAGACTTCTTCACAAAGTGATGTGGGGGATGGTGGAATGGTCTCAATGGAGGAGCTTGTAAGAAGATTTGTGAAGGAGCTTAAGCAGTATTACTCGGAGGAGTGGGGCTACGAGTGGAACGTAGATGAAGAGGCAGGCATCATAACGATAAAGCATAGCAATCAAGACGACTATGCAGAGATACACATCGATTTTGAAATGTACGGAGCACAGCCCGTCACCACGATTACCATTGCAGAGAAGGTTGATGAAATAGTAACACCAGAATCTTGCCATGAATGTGAAAAAGAGGACTGCATATTCTTCGACATGGAAAAAGGGAAATGCAAAATAACAGACAGCATGGTGGAAAAAGAAATCAGAGAATGGGAAGACACACTAGTGGAAACAAGAAACCTAACCGTGGAGAAAGTGGTGGTGCAAGAAGAATGCCCCATAAAAAACCCACACTACCACTACTACAAAGGCTACCGAATAACCTACGTGGGCTTCATATCAGCAGACATGATAAGAGCACTCGACATGCTATTCGACACAATATTGGACATCTCATACAAAGCATACCAATCCAGAAAAACCACTCAAGGGAAGTGATATACATGATGAAAAAGAAGCCCAAACGCAAACTCATCTTCAAAAAAATTGGAGACATATCACTATACATTGCCTCCACAATACGCCTAATCGAAAGAGAAGAATGGGATACTGCAAAAGAAACACTACTCTTTAACGTAAGGCTAACCGTAGAAGGACTTGAACTAAGAATCGGGAAAAAACTAGTAAAAACAGAATCACACCTAGACCAAGCATTCAAACTAATAAGTCAAAGAAACAAAGAAAAAGCAATATCAAACCTACTACATGCATTAAGCACACTACCAGAAGAAATCTACGAACACGTCTTCAAAAAACAACCAAAACCCAAATAACTCATTTTCTCCTTTACTATTTTTTCAGATGAAAACCTTTGATACTCGAGTATCAAAAGAGAAAAACGGACACATCCAACCTTCACTTATACAAATTAAATACGTCAGATACTCCACTAACTTCATTTACTTCACTAACTCCACATCACAACATTGTGAGCTGAGGCTCAGCTACTGTAGGAAGTGAAGTTAGTGCAGTATCTGACATATATATTAATACCATATGAGAACTACCTTCCCCAACCGACGAAAGGTTTATATATTCTTTTGCTTATATTCTTGTAGGGGATGAAAATGCAAATCCCCGAAATAACCCTCAAAGATATGGAAAACATAAAGAACTACCTTAGCAAACTAGACCAGTACAAGGAAGCCATGAAAAACAAGTACATCCCAATACTCTCCCAAGCCAAAACCTACTGGCAATTGAAAAACATGTACGAAAGACAGCTTGAAAAGCTGGTTAAGAAAAAAAGTGAACTTGAAGACGAAAAAGAGAAGATAAAAAGGCAACTCAGCAAAAACCCAGAGCTAATAACTGAATCCAAAAAGCTAACTATCGAAATAGACAAGACTACACAAGAAATCCTTGGTTTGGGACTGGCTTTCGGGGAAGTAAGAAAACAAATATTTTCGAAACCCAAATAACCCCACTTCTTTTTCTACACTTTCGCATGGACGAGAGGTTTTGATACTTGGGTATCAGACCCGAAACGGGTATATAATACATTATATATATATTATATATAGT
>Ga0105154_1001034_pt1 | contig 11444 bp, 13 predicted proteins | sample SSWtaG_FD_89672 | JGI IMG/M metagenome (GOLD analysis project Ga0105154, IMG submission 89672) | Hot spring microbial communities from Sandy's Spring West, USA to study Microbial Dark Matter (Phase II) - SSWsed_matched | ecosystem: Environmental > Aquatic > Thermal springs > Hot (42-90C) >... | reverse complement strand
GTATAAAGTATTTTATTGTGTAGCTGATGCCAAAAGATTACATTATAAATGTCCTTTCGACAAAGTAGAGCTTAAAATATACTGAGGAACTAGATTTTGAAACTAGTTTTTGAAGAGAAAATTAGGGAAATATGGATTGATGAACACCATAGAGCGTTAGCTATACCTTTAACCTCGGGAATTACGGTTCTCTCAATAGATGTTTACTTTAGGAAGTGGATTTATCCTGTTTCAGATAAAATATCGTTAAATGGAGAAGAACTTGTTTACTATAGAGTTTCCAACCCTAAAGACATAGGTTTAAGAAGTTATTCTGAAAGAATAGTTAGAGCTGAAGTTGTCGGACACTTAGGCGAAGAAGTTTCAGAAATAATATCGCTTAGACTATGGGTTAAAGGTGAAGAAGGTCTTGAGGATTTAGTTAAAACTACTTATTTGGAGTTCCTAAAACATTTAAAATCGGAAAGTAAAAGCTTACGAAATCGGTTATGAGAACATGGAAATTAGTGTTATCCTACCCACATATAATGAAAGAGAGAATTTGAAAAAGCTACTGCCAGTTCTTCTCAAATACTCTAATGTTGAAGTCGTAGTTGTCGATGATAATAGTAGCGATGGAACATCAGCTTATGTAAGGGAACTTATGAAAACCTATAAGAACCTTAAGCTCGTTGAAAGACCCTTCAAGCTAGGTTTAGGATCAGCCTATAAGGATGGGTTTAAAGCCGTAGGTAGAAAAATAGTTACCATGGATGCTGATTTAAGCCATGATCCTAAGTATATTGCCGAATTTAGCAAAATTATTGACAAAGAAAATGTCGACATTATCATAGGGAGCAGATACGTTAGTGGTGGAAGAATTGTTGGTTGGAAACCTCATAGGAAAATTATTAGTTGGAGTGCAAACTTATTAGCAAGAAATTTTCTTAGACTAGGCGTTAGAGATGCTACTTCAGGGTACAGAATGTATAGAAGAGAGGTTTTTGCGAAAATAGCTTCGCACTCGATAATGAAAGGCTATGAGTTTCAAGTTGAGGCACTGTTTTTAGCGAAAAAATTCGGATTCGAAATCTACGAGTACCCGATAGTTTTTGTGGATAGAAAAGCTGGTAAATCAAAACTTTCCGTTAAAGACATTTTGAAGTTCCTAAAAGCAATGTTGAAATTGGGCTTCAGTGGAGCAACTCTTCGTCACTAACTCCGTTTAGAGTCCGTATTCATCATCTACGATATTCCTAAGTGTTTAGCAAATAATAAATTTTTATTTCAAAAACAACATAAATGATAACGTTAAGCTCAGGAAAACATCAGTAGGTGTAATAAGTTATGAGCGGAAGTTCAAATCTTGACGAGTTAAAGAAGTTTCTTGAAGAGAAAATTCAGGCGTTAAAGAAGGAAAAGGAAATGCTCGAACTATTACTTAGCCTTATAGAGTCCGGGATAATAGGTTCTAAAAGTGCACAGGTTAGAATAGAGCCTAAACCCGGAGAACGTATTATTCCTATTAGAAGTAGTGATGGTACATTACTTGCTGAAATGTACGTTAGCAAAGACGAAATAAGGCTTGTACCTTTGGTGCCATTGTCCATAGATACGCCACCTTTTAGACAGTTCTTTATAACAAGGGTTCTAGAGAATATTAAGAAGAAAGATGTTGAAAGAATAGAGAAAGGACTTCTTGATCCATCTAAAGCTTTCGACTACGAGATAACAGTTGATAAGGGAATAATTAAGGAAATTAGGCTTAAAAACGTATATGATGAACAGAGGAGAATTGATATTAAAAGCTCCGCTAAATGGACTTTTGAGAGAATGTACGAGAAAACAGAAAGAGCAAAAAAATAATCGCATATTAACCCCTCAGCGTAACTCATGAACAATCATTAACTCAGACTTGCCGGGTAATCATCATAGGGTCCTCTATTTTTTAGAGAAACTAAGCGATACTTATTTTTATTTCCGGCCATTCCGCCCTAGGCTTTAAGTTTACTGAAAAGCATAGTAGTAGTTGTGGAGAAGTAGGGAGAGGGTATAAGCTATGGTTAATAGTCAAACTAAAGATTTAGAATTTAAGGTTTTAGCTGATATTTTTGAGAAACTTGAGAAAACAACCAAGAGAACGGATATGATAGCTTTACTCGTAGAGTTGTTTAGGAAAACACCTGCTGAAGTAATAGACGAAGTCATTTATTTAATGCAAGGCAAACTTTACCCGGACTGGATGGGGCTTCCCGAATTAGGTATTGGTGAAAAACTTATTTTAAGAGCTATTTCTATGGCTACAGGTTTCCCAATAAATGTTGTTGAAAAGGAATTTAAGAAACTAGGGGACTTAGGTAGAGCAGCTGAAGAACTTAAACAAAGAAAAAGACAAGCAGCATTACTAGCGTTTTTGGGGACACAACAAGCTAAAATATTGACTGTAAGCAAGGTCTATAATACTTTAGATAAGATAGCGAAAACGTCAGGTCCTGGTTCAATAGATTTGAAAGTTAAGCTCTTAGGGGGTCTTTTACAGGACGCTGCAGCTAAGGAAGCAAAGTATATTGTTAGAATAGTTGAGGGAAGACTTAGATTAGGTGTTGCCGAAGCAACAATGATGGACGCTTTAGCTATAGTTTATGGTAAAACTAAAGCTGCAAGAGCTCTTATTGAGAGAGCATATAATTTATGTAGCGATTTGGGTTATGTAGCTAAAGTATTAGCTGAAAAAGGCATTGAAGCTTTAAGAGAAATGAGCGTTTCTGTTGGACGCCCTATAAGACCAATGCTTGCTGAAAGACTGAGTTCGCCACATGAAATACTTATGAAAGCTGGAGGTAAGGTTTTAGCCGAGTTTAAGTATGATGGTGAGAGAGCTCAAATACATAAGAGAGAAAATCAAATATGGATTTTCTCTAGGAGACTGGAGAACATAACGCATCAGTACCCTGATGTTCAAGAATACGCTAGAAAATACATTAAAGCTAAAGAAGCAATTGTTGAAGGGGAAATAGTATGTGTTGATCCTGACACTGGTGAGCTCAGACCATTTCAAGAGCTTATGAGGAGAAGGAGAAAGCATGACATTCATACAGCAATGAAGGACTATCCCGTATCAGTTTTCTTATTCGACATTCTATACATTGATGGAAAAGATCTAACACAGAAGTCCATTCTTGAGAGAAGAAATAAACTAAAAGAGATAATTGAGGAAACTGAAAGGTTCAAATTAGCAGAAGCAATAATCACAGATGAACCCGACGAACTTGAAAAATTCTTCCTTAAAGCCATCGAAAACGGATGTGAAGGAATTGTTGCAAAAGCAATACATCAGAACGCAATATATCAAGCAGGCGCTAGAGGATGGCTATGGATCAAGTATAAGAGAGATTACAAGAGCGAAATGATAGACACAGTAGACTTAGTAGCTGTTGGAGCTTTCTATGGTAGAGGTAGAAGAGCTGGAACATACGGAGCATTACTTATGGCAGCTTACGATCCGGAAGCAGATATGTTCAGAACAGTATGTAAAGTCGGAAGCGGTTTTACGGACGAAGACCTAGCTAAAATGGCGGACCTGTTTAAACCATACATTATAAGCCATAAACATCCAAGAGTGGATTCGAAAATGGAACCGGACATATGGTTTGTACCGCAAATAGTAGCAGAAATAATAGGTGCTGAAATAACTCTCTCACCAATCCATACATGCTGCTGGGGCAAGATAAAGCCAGGAGCAGGATTAGCAATAAGATTTCCAAGATTCATTAGATGGAGGCCGGATAAGGGACCGGAAGACGCAACAACAGTTCATGAAGTTTTAGAAATGTACCATAAGCAATTGAGAAGAATAGAGGAAGCACAAGCAGCTAAAGCGAAAATATAAGTTAAACATGCTAAACATTGTTAGAAAATCTTAAAACTCTTCAATAACCTAAGAACTAGAAAGATATTACTATCATGTAAGACAGTGTGAGGTACGTTTAAGTGACATACATTGTAATGTTGGGTACCGCTGGTTCAGGCAAAACCTTGCTTACAAAAGCTTTTGCTGAATGGCTTAGAAATAATGGATACAAAGTAGCTATAATTAATCTAGATCCAGGCGTTAGAAAACTACCATACAAACCGAACTTAGACATTAGAGAATACTTTACAGTAGAGGAGATCATGGAAAAATACAATTTAGGTCCAAATGGTGCTTTCATGAAAGCAAGTGACCTGCTCCTCAAATATTCAAACAAAATATTACTAAACAAGGTTTTCCTGGGAGAAACACATGACTTCGTAATCATAGATACACCAGGCCAAATGGAAATGTTTGTTTATAGGAGTAGTGGACAATATTTTATTTCAAAACTTAAAAAATTCGGCGCAATAGTTGGAGTGTTTATTGTTGATGGCGAAAACGTAAATTCCCATGTTGACCTCGTCGTTTCATGGATGACCTCTATTTTAATACAGCTAAAGCTAGACATACCAGTTGTTCCAATAGTTAACAAGGTAGATCTCGTCAAGGACCGTAAAATACTTGAAACCTTCATAAATGATCCAGAGAGATTTAAAGAGAAAATTTTGGAGTCAAAGGAGGGGTTAATAGCGGATACTGCAGTTCAACTCATAGATGTTATTAGAGACTTTTCTCAAGCACTAAGACCTATTTTTGTTTCAGCGAAAACATTCGAAGGCCTAGAAGATTTACACTATGTAGTACATGAAGTCTTCTGTACATGTGGAGATTTAACGTAAACAACATGTTTCCTACTGAAAAGTCCAGCAACCTTAAGCGAATCAGCATCAATACCTAATCGAATAAGTGCTCTGATAAGCTTTGACAAATTGTTTCTCTTAACTAAATAATTCACTGTTGATTTATAGCATGAAACACATAAGCTAAATCCGGAGGTTTTTCTAACGATGTCATTAATATTACACATTGCTTCACTATACTCTCTTGAAAGACCGGTAAAGGTTCTTTGGCCATGTGGAGGTTTATCACGATAAACTATGTCGTTTAAACTGCTGGTTCCTAGATTAACTGAAAGTAAGAGAACATCATTAGAAAATAAGTATTCTTCAATATGTATTGATTTAGGTTTAACAATTATTGCTCCATCAGTACTGTAGAGATCACTATAAACATTATTAATGCGTTTTATTATGTTAGCGTTTCCAAAATATATTGCAAGAGCATAGTTTACAGCATAGCCTAATGTTGGGTTCTCCTTAATCTCACAGTACCCATATAACTCCTCCTTTTTGTTATTTCCTAGAAATTTCCTTAGTATCGTTTCTGTTGAACAACTCAGTGTAATGTAGGGATGAGAAATCACAACACCATAGTATATTCTAACGGCTCCTACAAACTCGTTTCTGAAATTAAAAAAAGGAACCAGTAGAGGCACAAAAACTGCTTTCAACGTTTATTCTCCTTTTCTTTTACGAAGTTCTTTCATTAAATCTCTTTTAATAACTTTTCCTTCAGGTTCTACTTCAGCAAAAATTACGGCTTCAAACTTGTAAACTTTTACATTATCTAGAAGCCACGAATCCGGCGGTAAACCAGCTTTCATGCAGCTTTCGGAAAGGAATGTTTCAGCATCCCATCCATACTCTACGGGGACTTGAGGAAGAAGGAGGCCTCTATACCATCCGTATTCAACCATTAAACCATCACGTCCCACGATTACTTTCTTAGGTAACTCCTTTCTGCTTTTAACCTTTATCTCTTCAGGAGGAGACAATATAGATACCTCGAAGATTACGTTTTTTAATTCATTTAATTTCATAGGTGGGAAACGGGGATCCTCTACAGCAGCTGAAATTGCCGACTCAATTGTTGCTTCTATTAAGGGCTTAGTAGGATATGGGAAACCAATGCATCCTCTTAGTTCCTTATACACCTTTGGACCTATGTATCCTAGTTTCTCTATTGTAACGAAAACGCCGAATTTTTCCCAAAATTTCTCAGGAACATCCTTTGGAGGAACTATTTTAACCCCGGTTTTCAAAAATATTTCCACAGCCTTACGTGAAAGCTTTACTAGATATTCTCCATCCTCCAATGTGAAGTCGCTAAGTGAAATCATAGCTACTCTCCTCTTGTAATCTGTTCTCTAACTTTTGAAAGTGTTTTCTCCATAGTTATCCAGTGTGTACCTTTCCAATATATTTTCCCGCATTTACCACATACCCAGAAGTCACTGTGCTCCCTTAAAACAATGTCGGGAACTTTTCCCTTAACCTCTTTTTGTGAAACCTTCTTTAAATCACTATTGCATATAGGGCATCTTGTCCTATTTGGATCAATTAACAAACTTATACCGTACCTTTTAGCTAAAATCGTAAGCATTTCGTCTATTTTGCTCGTTTCAAAATATATAGCTTTAAGATTGTTTTTCCTAGCTCTCCTGTATAAACCATAATCTCTTGTTAAAACCACTCTACCCTCTTTAGCAGCATATTCTAGGATTTCCTTATCACTAATATTTTTAAAGTATATAGTGTCGTAGCCCAATATTCTTAACCACCTAGCTAAACTACCTAACATGGCGTCTGCGACGAACTTTAACATAACCTACAATTCCTTAATTGTTTTCATTTAGCTTGTTTTGCTAGGAAATTAACTATGTCCGTAAGGGTTATTATACCTGCCAACATGTTCTCCCTACTTAAAACTGGTGCGCCTTTAAGCCTTCTCATAGACAATTCTTTAGCTACTTCGCTTAATGGCGTATCTGTATGGAATCTAGGAAACCTTATTCTCATTATGTCGGCAACTAATAAGTTCATAATTCTTTCTTTCCTATGTTTCTCCGGAACCATATCATGAAACATTACCAACGCATCCGCTATGTCATCTATCGTTACCAATCCTATAACCATATCGTCTTCAACAACGGGGAGCGTGGTTACACTGTTCTGTATTAGAAGTTGTCGAGCATGCAGAACTCTATCTGTTGGTTTAACATAAACAGGGTTCCAACTCATTATTTCAGAAACTTTCACATCCACTTTATTGCAGAGACTAGCTACTTCAACCTTAGTTACTAACCCTATGGGTTCTCTCGCATCATCCACTATTGGAACACTACTAATGTCTTTATCCACCATTAGCTTAATTACTGTATTAACATTTTCGTCAAAACCTAAAGCTATAGGGTTTATTGTCATAACACTTGAAACGTAAAGTCTTGATGTGGTAACGGTTCTTGTCCTTAACGTTCCAAGCCTTTCCATTATGTCTTTTTTAGTAGCTATGCCTACTAATTTTCCATTCTCTACAGCAACTACTCTGTCAATACCGTATTTTTTCATAAGTTTTATGGCATGGTATAATGTATCGTCTTTGTCTATTATTGGGAATTTTTTAAGCATTATTTCTTTAACCTTCAAATTAAGCTTCATTACTAAGAAACCTCCGTTATAGCTTTTAAAATATTCGCCTTAGATATTATTCCAAAAAGTTTTTCATTATCAACTACGGGTAAGCTACTTATACCATTCACTATCATGACATCAGCTGCTTCGGCTAGGTCAGCTTCCGGTTCAATAGTTATTAAATGAGGTGTCATAATATCTGAAGCCAACGGTACAAGATAGTATCTTACCATAGCATATTTTCCTCTAGGCGATTTACCGGGTCTTTTCCTAAATGTTTTAGCTCTACTTCTAAATGTAAGCCCTTCAGCAAATGCTAAATCAGATTCCGTAATTATTCCTATAGGCTTCTCCTTATCGGTAACAATTACTCTCCTAAGGTTTGTTCTATACAGTAACTCTGCTACGTAATACGCCGTATGCGTTGGAGCAACTATTGGAACATTCATTTCCATATAGTCTCTCACTTTAGCTTTACCATAGTATTTTTCAGCATATGCTTTTGTAAGATCTGTTCTAGTAATTATGCCAACGAGTTTTTCATTTTCGACAATAACTAGTGACCATAGATCCTTTTTTAGCATGATATTAGCTGCTCTTTTAATACTAACATTGGGCTTTACGATGTAGGGTTTAGCCATAATTTCTGATGCAAGAATACTATCTATTGGTCTTGAAAACCAGTTTCTAGCAACAGCTATTCTAAGTAGTTCCTTACGTGAAACTGTTCCTACAGGTCTCTCATTTTCATCTACAATAACAACAGTACTTATGTCATGTCTTAGCATTAAGTTTCTTATATGAGCAAGATTATCTGAAGGTGACGCAGCAATAACAGGTGAAGACATATAGTTTGAAACTTTGGGTGCCAAACAAATCTCACCTCTTAATGACGAGTAGCATCATAATGTCTCTCTCAGTAATTATCCCTACGAGTTCCGAATTTTCAATTACTAGCGCTGAACCCATTCCCATGTTTGACATTTTAGCTGCTGCAGTACCAACATCCACATCCGGAGACACAGTAACAATGTTTTGTATTGCTGCTTCAAAAGCTGGAGCGTTAAGTGCTTCTTCTATCTTACCCGTAATTACGTATTCAAAAACTTTATTTGTTCCGAAAAATCTCACAATACTTCTAGCCGTAATTAACCCTTTTACATAGCCTTCTCTGTCAATTAACGGTATTCTTCTAAACCCCATTTTTATCATAGTTTTCGCAGCTTCCTCTATCGATGAATCATAAGGTAATGTTATTACGTTCTTTGTCATTGCATCTCGCACTTTAACCCCTAGCTCCTTACCTCCAAGATAGCCTATTATGTCCCGTTCAGTTATTATTCCGTAAACTTTCATGTCATCCGGCGTTACTATAGGTAAACCTCCGACATTGTATTTAACCATGAGCTCTATGGCGTAAGCTAAATCGTCATTTACAGTAGCATATACTGGATTCTTATTCATTATTGAGGATACTGGTTCTTCAAGAGCCTTGTAAATGTTGCCTCCATGCTTATTAATTATTATGTTGAAGAATTCTCCGCCGCCAAAATAGTTTACAATATCTGTTGCCGTAATTATTCCTTTTAGCTCACCTATAGCTGTAGTTACCGGTAGTCTTCTAAAACCCTTATCAGTCATAGTTTTTACAGCTTTACCTACAGGTTCGACTTGGGTTATTGTTATAACAGGCTTCTTAGCTATTAAGTACAGTTCCCCCGGTTTCTCATATACTCTCGTTGAGAAGTTAGGTTTTCCGTTGCTTCTTAGAAATCTTTGGCCTTCAGGAAGCCTTCTCCTTTTAGGGCTAACAAACCTTACGGGCCTTGACATGCTTTATCTACCTTCCCGGGCAAGAGTATAGGTGTTAGAGGTATGGAATATATGCTTTTGCAATATCTTCTCTATCAATAATTCCTAACAACTTATTTTCCCTATCCACAATAACTACTCTACCAATATCCTTTTCAACCATGGCTTTAGCTACATCACCTATTGTTGCTGTTGGAGGAAACTTTACAACATCAACACTCATTATGTCCTTAGCTTTTACTCTCCTATATCCACTTGCTCTTTCTGATTCTAGGTGTAAACGTGTAAAGCCTGACTTTAAAAGATCATGTTGCGTTATTATTCCTACAACCTTTCCTTTCCTATCAAGTACTGGGAGACCTGCATATTGGTGCTTAAGCATTTTGTAGAATACTGTAGGTAATTCTTCATCATCATTTACATAGATAACCTCTGTAGTCATCACTTCCTCAACCGATCTCTTATTTGCAGGTATGTCCTTACCGTAGAGCTCCTTAATTATGCTGTCAATACCGAATATCCCCTTAAACACATTGTTTTCATCAACAACTGGAGCATACCATTCGTCAGCTTTAAGCATTTTCAAAATAGCCTCTTTTACATTATCGCTTATCTTTAAAATGACTTTTGGCTCGTAAACTATGTCTCTAACTAGCAAGTTTGATTTAGAAGATGTTGTCGACAAAACATTGGTTCTACTCACTACGCCTACTAATTTGCCTTTTTCAACAACGGGAATTACTCTTAAGCCATAATCTCTCATTATGGCACGTGCCTTTGTTGCTAAATCGTTTAAAGATAGTTGTGGATAATCTGTGACAATATATTTTAGAAGTCCCACACTATGCAACCTCAAATACTATATTTTCTTTCTGCGTGAAAAATGCTTTTCTTGATAAGAATAATTTGTAAAATCTAGCTTGAATGTTTTCTTATGGTGAGTACCTCTATTAGGTCTGGAGCTACGGAAAGAATGTCCTTATCCGTAATAACGCCTACTAAGCCTTTAGAATCCAAGACAGGAATATGTCTTATATCGTGCTTAGACATTATCTTAGCTACTTCCAAAATAGGAGCCTTGGGTTTAACATATATTACAGGTGACGACATTATTTCTCTAACCTTAGTTTTCGATGGATCCTTCTCTTTAGCTAAAACCTTCTCTACAAGATCCCTTCTCGTAACTATCCCAATAACCCTATTGTTTTCAACAACAACAATGCATCCTATTTTCTTTTCAGTCATTATCTTCGCTACCTCTGATGCGGAAGAATCAGGACCTACAGTTATAGGTGGAGTACTCATTATTTCTTCTACAAGAATTTCCTCTTCTTCATGTTCGGACAAAACTTGTCACCACAAGTTTAGGCTAAGAGTGTTTTAGAATAACAACTTTTCCTATTGTAGAAGGCCCTGGAATCTCCATGGCTATTTCATCCTCAGACAACGCTTTCACCTTAGCTTTTAAATTACTAGGAAATTTCTCGTAAAATACCTTCTTAATCTCCTTGGCAAGCTCGTACGGGTCCTTATTTCCAGGCGTAAGTATTACGTATCCTACAGCTCTTCTTTTAACGTTTTCCTCGGAACCAACAATAACCCTTAATGAACCAATAACTTCCTCTAAACCTAAAGCCAACCTTAAGGGGACATTTCTAATGTAATTTTTCCTACCATAAATCATGAACGCTCCTTTAGTAAGATATTCTCCAGTAGGAGGTTTCTTGGAAACCTGAGTACCCCAAACCCAGTAGACATCTACTGAAGTAAGCCCTTGCTTCCAGGCTTTCGAATAAGATGCAGCAATAACCGAGGCTTCCCTCAATGCCTTCTCAGAAACTTTACCCTTACATTTAACTATTACCGCTGATGCACCATGAACATCTGCGTGAACAAATATGTCATCTGGTTCTAAAAGCTTTCTCGCAATACTTTCATTTTGATCAGCATTTCTCCCGCCAATAATTAATATTCCATCTTCAGATATGCTCCAATGATATCTTTCATACCACTCTCTTCTCCTAATCTTAGCTTTTTCCTCTTCAGCAGTAACTTTTTCTTCCTTAAGAAGCTCATTTAGTTTCTTCTTAAGCTCCTCTATTTTTTCGTCAACTCTACTTGCTTTCTTCCCTTTCTCCTTAGCTTCCTCATAGTATTTAGCTGCATTTTCGTAAGGAGAAGCTCTAATGTCCACTTCAACTTTCTCATTATTTATTTCTAAAATAATTTTTCCTTCATCTTTAAGATACTCTAGCGCCTTCACAGTCAAT